>Ga0209415_10000375_pt1 | contig 81280 bp, 69 predicted proteins | sample PeaSoiSIISIP2007_FD_187696 | JGI IMG/M metagenome (GOLD analysis project Ga0209415, IMG submission 187696) | Peat soil microbial communities from Weissenstadt, Germany - SII-SIP-2007 (SPAdes) (version 2) | ecosystem: Environmental > Terrestrial > Soil > Wetlands > Peat | place: Germany...
CCGTTGAATTGCGAACATCCCAGCGAGGCGGCGCCGGGAATCGAACCCGGGTAAAGGGCTTTGCAGGCCCCTGCCTAAACCACTCGGCCACGCCGCCGGTCGGTGGGTCAGCCTATCGGGCCACCAGGTTTCCCCCCGGTGGGTCAGATCCGAGGGGGACGTGATCTAATCGTGATCAATGCGAACCCCCCCTGCCAGCGGTGCCATCCGTCGTACTCTCCTCATCCCCGGTCTCCTCATTGGTGCACTCGTCCTTCCCGTTCTTCCCGCTGCCTCTTCCGGAGCCGCCACGACACCAAAGCCCTTCGGACGCCTGCTCTGCGCGCCTTCCGACGGCGTGCGCTTGTGCGAAGGTGGGATGGTCGGGACCCAGGACCTGCGCGTTCCCAGTTTCGACGGCGTGCCGCTGGACGCCGACCTGACCCTGCCGGCCGGTGGCAAGGCGCCCTATCCCCTGATCGTCCTGCTGCATGGCCTCGGAGGGAACAAGACCGACTACGAATCGACCAGCAACGACAGCCAGATCGACAACGTCACGTTCGCCAGTCAGGGATGGGCCGTCCTCACCTACAGCGCCCGAGGGTTCGGCAACTCGTGCGGTTCGGCAGCGTCGAGGGCGAACACGCCGGCGTGCGCCAAGGGATGGGAGCACACCGCGGACCAGCGCTACGAGGTTCGCGACACCCAGTACCTGGCGGGGGTGCTCGTCGACGAGGGACTGGTCCGCCCGGGGATCGCGGTCGCCGGCGTCTCCTACGGCGGCGGTCAGTCGCTGCAGCTGGCCACGCTGAAGGACCGGATGCGGCTCCCCGACGGCCGCTACGTGCCGTTCGTGAGCCCGCAGCGCCACATCAAGATGACGGTGGCCGCCGCCTACGCGATCTGGCCCTGGGACGACCTGGTGACCGCGCTCGACCCCAATGGTCGCCTCTCGACGGGCACCCTCACGACCCCCCTGGCGGACCGCCAGCCTGCGGGAGTGGCCAAGGGCGAGTGGGACAGCGTGCTCTACGGCGCGGCCGCCGCCTGGTACCTCTCAGCCCCCGGCGTCGACCCGCAGGCCGACATCACCACCTGGGAGAAGGCGACGGTGGCCGGTGAGCCCTTCGGGCCGATCGTGGCGACCGGGCTCGCGGACTTCCAGGGCTACAAGTCGGCCATCGGCATCCCCATGGAGAAGAGTGGCCCAGCACCGACCGTGATCCAGAGCGGCTGGACCGACTCGCTCTTCCCGGTGGACGAGGCGTTGCACTACACCAACCGGGTCGCCGCCTTGGGCGCCTCGACGCCGCTCCTCGCCATGTTCGACGACGTCGGCCACCCCTGGGCCCAGGACAAGGCGGGCGACCTCGCGTTCAACGACCGGACCGCCATCGCGTTCTTGGATGCCGTCGTCCTCTTCCACCACCGGCCCCAGACCGGCGTGTTGGTGCGCGCGCAAACCTGCCCGGCCTCCGCTCCCTCGGGACCGACTGTGCACGCCCCCTCATGGAGCGCGCTGCAGACCGGGGCGACGCAGCTGGTCGGCGCCGCCGCCCAACAGGTGACCTCGACCGGCGGTGACCCGACCGTCGCCAACTCGCTCGACGCGGTGAATCATCCCGTGTGCGATCCGCTGCCGGCGGCGGCCGAGCCCGGGACGGCGACCTACACGGTCGCGGCCGGGGCGAAGGGGCTCCACCTGCTCGGCGGGGTGACGGTCAAGGCCGATCTCAGCATCGTCGGCACCTACCCCGAGCTGATCGGGCGGCTCTGGGATGTCTCCCCGGGCGGGACCACCCGGCAGATCGTCGAGATGGGGGCGTTTCGCCCCTCGGTCAACCAGAGCGCCGGCACGCAGGCCGGGACGACCGCCACGGAATCGGCGAGCTTCTCGCTCCCGCCGAACGACTACGTGGTCACCCCGGGGCACACCCTCGAACTGGAGCTGGTGGGCAGCTCGGCGCCCTTCTTCCGGGCGTCGAATGGCACGTTCACGATCACGGTGACGAACCTGCAGGCGACGGTACCGCTCGGCTGACCAACCGGCACCGCCGGTCGGACTACCGGTGGCGGCGCCGCCGGGTCAGGACCCAGAGCACGCTGCCGATGAAGCCGACGACGACCACGACCTTCACCAGCTCCCACACGAAGCCGGCGATCGTGTGGAGCACGGCGAAGGCCACCACCACCCCCACCACACCGACAACCACCAGGAGCACGCCGTCGGCGACCTTCAGTGCCGAGCCGCTCCGCTTCTCGATGTCTGTCATCTCGCTCGCTCTCCCTGCCCTTCTCTGCCCGATGCTACGTTCCGCCTCATGGCCGACCTGCGGGAGCGCCGCCAGGCCTTGCTCGGCCAGCCCGACCTGCGGGGGAAGGACTTCTGTCGAGCCTACGCCCGGGCCGCCGACGAGTGGTTGTCGGGCGTGGCGGAACGCGCGGCCGGCTCCGGCGCCCGCCGCCTGGCCCTCCTGGCGGTGGGCGGCTACGGCCGAGCCGAGCTCTGCCCCTTTAGCGACCTCGACGTGGTCCTGGTCCACGAGGGCCACCGCGATGTTTCGGCGGTGGCCGACGCGATCTGGTACCCGGTCTGGGACCAGGGCGTACACCTCGACCACAGCGTGCGACGTCCGCGTGAGGTCCTGGCGGCGGCCGACGGGGACCTGCGAGTGGCGCTCGGACTGCTCGACGCGCGCCTCGTGTGGGGGGACGAGCGCCTGGTCGCCGAGCTGTTGTCCGAGACGGTGTCGCGCTGGCGCTCGAACCTGGGCGCGCGGTGGCTCCCGACGCTGCGCCAACAGATGGCGGATCGCCACCGCTCCCAGGGCGAGGTCGCGTTCCTGCTCGAACCGGACCTGAAGGAGTCGCACGGCGGTCTGCGCGACGCCAACGTCCTGCGGGCCATCGCGGCCTACGCACCGCGCCTGGCCGACCACGTCGATCTCCACTCGGTCGAACCGTCGACCGAGCTCCTCACCTCGATCCGCGTCGAGCTTCACCGACGGGCCGGGCGGGCCCTCGACCGCCTGCTCCTCCAAGAGCAGGACCAGGTGGCGGCGCTGCTCTCGTTCGCCGACGCTGACGCGTTGATGGCCGCGGTGTCCGAGGCCGGCCGCCGAATCGCCTGGGCGCTCGACGACGCCTGGCGCCGGCAGGCGTCCTGGCAACCCACGACCGGCCACCGGCGAGGACTGCGTCGCCCGCGGCCCGAATCCGAGCTGACGACGCCGACGCCATCGGAACCGGGGATCGTGATGGTGGCGGGCGAGGTGGATCTCACGCCCGACGCCGCGCTGGACGAGGACTCGTCGCTCCCGCTCCGCCTGGCGGCGCTGGCGTCGGAGTCGAATCGGCCGATCGCCCGGGCCGCGCTGCATCGACTGGCCGACCACATGGCGCCGGCGCCGGATCCCTGGCCCATCGAGACCCGCGAGGCCCTCGTGCGCGCGTTGTCGAGCGGGCACCGGGCCACCGAGTCCTTCGAGGCCCTCGATCATGCCGACGTGCTCACGCGCCTCCTCCCCGAGTGGGCGCCCGTGCGGCACCGACCGCAGCGCAACGCCTACCACCGCTTCACCGTCGACCGGCACCTGCTCGAGGCGGCCGCCAACGCCGCCGACCTGACCGAGCGCGTGGCACGGCCCGACCTCCTGCTGGTCGGCACGCTCCTGCACGACATCGGCAAGGGCTACCCCGGGGACCACACCCAGGTGGGCGTAGAGCTCATGGGCCGCATCGGTCGCCGCATGGGCTTCGGCGCCGCGGACGTGGCCGTGCTCGTCTGCCTGGTGCAACTGCACCTCCTGCTGCCCGACGCGGCCACGCGACGCGACCTCGAGGACCCCGCCACCATCGACGCCGTCGCCGCCGCGGTCGGCGACGTCGAGACGCTCCACCTCCTGGCCGCGCTGAGCGAGGCGGACGGGTTGGCGACTGGGTCCTCGGCCTGGGGCCCGTGGAAGGCGGGACTGGTGGCCGACTTGGTCCACCGCACCGCCGACCAGCTCGAGGGCAAGGCGTCCACGCGCGGACCGCGCTGGTCGACCGAGGCGTACCAGGAGCTCGTTGCCGAGGTCCGGCGCGCCCAGCGGCCGGCCGTCGTGCTCGATCCACCGCGGGTCATCGTGGCCGCCATCGACCGCCCCGGCCTCCTCGCGTCCGTCGCCGGCACGGTCGCGCTGCACGGCCTCGACGTGCGGAGCGCCGATGCGACGAGCGAGGACGGCGTGGCGCTCGAGGTGTTCACGGTCGAGGTCGCCCGGGGGTCCTGGCCAGACGGCGCCAAGTTGCGCCAGGACCTCGACGCCGTCTTGAGCGGCCACCTGGCGCTCGAGGCCGAGCTCTCGGCCAAGGCCGACGCCTATGCCGGACAGCGGCGCGCCTGGACCGCCCACACGATCGTGCCCCAGGTGGTCGTCGACAACGCCGCGTCGGCCTCCGCCACCGTGCTCGAGGTTCGTGCACGCGACGAGCTGGGCCTCTTGCACCGCGTGACCCGCGCCCTCTTCGACTGCGAGCTCGACGTGGTGTCCGCCCGGGTGTCGACCATCGGCAGCGAGGTCGTCGACGCCTTCTACGTGCGTGATGCCACCGGCGGGAAGGTCACGGGGCCCGAGGACCTGCGCCGGATCGAGGCGGCCGTGCGGGCGGCCGTCGAACGACGACCCGACCCCTGAACGCTGCGGAGCCGGTCGCGCGGCCCCGAAAAGGGGGGGCCGAGGTCGGCCGTGGCCGGATCGGCCGCTGGTAGAATCCCGAACTCATGAGCAAGCGGCCAGCTCACGTCGTCAATCGGCACCGTCGCACCCCGTGGATCCTGGCGGCCGTCGGCATCATGCTGGCCGGTGCGGGCACCGGCGGCTACGTCCTCTACCGCGCCGACCACGAGGCGACGGTCCAGCCCGCCGCCGTCGCGAAGCCTGCACCCATCGTCCCGCTCAGCATCGTCTCGACCACGCCGGCCGCCAACGCCTCGAATGTCCAAGCCGGTTCGGCGATCACGGTGCAGCTCTCGACGGCGCTCGCCCCCGACAGCCCGATGCCGACGCTCTCGCCCGGCGTCCCGGGGGCCTGGGCACCGCTCTCGCCGACCGAGCTCGAGTTCATCGCGGCGGGGCCCTTCGTCCCCGGCGTCGCCGAGACGTTGACGATTCCCGGCGGGCCTCAGGGGATGCGGAGCGCCCAGGGCCAGACCCTGGCACAGAACGCGACCGTCCCGTTCACGGTCGAACAGGGCTCGACGCTCCGGCTCCAGCAGCTCCTGGCCGAGCTCGGCTACCTGCCGGTGACGTTCAACCCCACCACCCAGCCGACGTCGCCGATCCAAGAGCTCGAACCCCAGCAGGGATCGTTCGCCTGGCGCTGGCCCAACCAACCGACGCAGCTCGTGTCGCTGTGGACGCCCGGGACCTGGAACATCATCACCAAGTCGGCCGTGATGGCGTTCGAGGACCAGCACGGCCTGAAGACCGACGGCCAGGCCGGCGCCGCGGTCTGGGCCGACCTACTGCAGGCGGCGGCGGCCGGTCAGGCCGACCCGCACGCGTACCCCTTCGTCCTCGTCTCCGAATCGCTCCCCCAGACCGTGACCGTGTACCAGAACGGCGCCCTCGCCTACCACACGCTCGCCAACACCGGCGTGGCGGCGGCGCCGACCCAGCAGGGCACCTTCACCGTCTACCTCCGCTACCTGTCCACGACGATGAGCGGGACCAACCCCGACGGGACGAAGTACAGCGACCCCAACATCCCCTGGGTCAGCTACTTCAACGGGAGTGACGCCCTCCACGGCTTCGACCGCTCCAGCTACGGCTGGCCCCAGAGCGTCGGCTGCGTGGAGATGCCGCCGGCCAACGCCCAGGTCGTCTACCCGATGACCCCCATCGGCACCATCGTCACCGTCCAGTAGGCGGCGCGGCCGACCCGGACGGGTCGTCACCCTCGGTCGGGCCCCACTGGGCCTGGTGCTGCTCGGTCACCTGCAGTCCCCGCTCGCTCAGCATCGAGGCGAGGCCGAGCGACCGGCGCCCGAAACGCGCCCGGATCGCCGAGACCACGCCGGCCAGTTCCTCCGAGGAGGTCTGGAGCTCGACGGCGCGTGCCGCGGCGTCGGCCGCCCGATCGCCGGCCGCCACGTCGAAGGCGAGCTGGCGGGGCGTGCCCTTGTGCTCCAGGTTGGACACGCTCACCCCGAGCAGGCGGACCCCTGATCGCAGCTCGACGCTCTCGAGCAGCGCGCCCGCCACCGCGTCGATCGCCCGGGGCGCGTCGATGGCGAAGGGCACGGTGTGGCCGCGGGTGATGGTCTCGAAGTCGGCGAAGCGCACCTTGATCGTCACCGTGCGACCGGCCAGCGCCTCGCCGCGCAGGGCCTCGGCCACCGCATCGGCCATCCGCAGGATGTGGTGGCGCAGCTCGGCCGGCTCGTAGACGTCGTGGCGGAAGGTCTCCTCGTGTCCGATGGACTTGGCCGGGCGGTCGGCCACCACCGGACGGACGTCCTCGCCGCGGGCGAGCTCGGACAGCTGGGTGCCGAGGACCCGCCCGAACCGGTGGATGAGGACCCCCTCGGGCAGCTGCGCCAGCTCCCCCACCGTGCGGATGCCGAGCGCCTGGAGCCGTCGCCCCGTGGCGGGGCCGACACCCCACAGCGCGCGCACCGACAGTGGGTGCAAGAAGTCGAGCTCCTCTTCGGCCAGCACGACCACGACCCCCGGACCCGGTTCCACCCGGTCGCGGGTCGGGACCGGCTTGGCCGCACGCGAGGCCAGCTTGGCCACCAACTTCGACCGGCCGACGCCGACCGAGCAGTTGAGCGAGAGCTCGTGGGCGATGCGCCGCCGCAGGTCCTGCGCGATGGCGCGAGGCGTGCCGAGGAGGCGCTTCGCCCCGGTCACGTCGAGGAACGCCTCGTCGAGACCGAGCGGTTCGATCTTGGGCGTCGCCTTCTTGAAGATTGCGTGGATCTGCCGGCTCACCTCGGCGTAGCGGGAGTGGCGGCCGTCGAGGAACACCGCGTCGGGACAGAGCTGCCGGGCCCGCACCGACGGCATGGCCGAGTGCACGCCGTAGGCGCGCGCCTCGTAGGTGCAGGCGGCGACCACGCCCCGCTGGCCGGTGCCGCCGACGATGACCGGGCGACCCACCAGTTCGGGCCGGTCCAGCAGCTCGACCGCCGCGAAGAAGGCGTCCATGTCCACGTGGAGGACGGCGGGGTCGAGCTCGCCCGAGCGGTCGTCCCGGTCCACGTCGCCCACCTCAGCTGAGCAGCAGCCGGCGGAAGCCCTCGGCGTAGGGGACACCGGCCCGGCGCCCCTCCTCCTCCGCCCGCAGGCGCACCGCGTCGCCGGCCCAAGCATCCCCGCCCGCGAACTGGCTGCGATGGCACTGCACCGCAGCGACCTTCACGTCAATGGTGTCGGTCACGTCCACCCACACGTCGGGCTCGAGGGTGCCGGTCAGGTAGGCGGCCGACGCCTGGTGGGCCGGGCCGCGCTCTGGGAAGTAGTGCGGAAGCCCGGCCGCCGGGCAGAGCGCGTCGAGCAGCGCCCACCCTGCGATGCGGTGGTCCCGGTGGTTCACGTAGTGCTCACCGAAGAACACGGCAGTCGGATCGTGGCCGCAGACCACGTCGGGCTTCACCGTGCGCACCCAGCCGACGAGCTCGCCCCGCAGGGAGTCCGTGTCTTCGAGCTCTCCGTCCGGGAAGCCCAGAACGTGATGGGCGGCCAACCCGATCTTGCGGGCCGCCGCGTCGAGCTCCCCGGCGCGCCGCTTCGCCAGCTCGGCGACGTCCACCGTGGGTTCACGCGTGCCCCGCCCGCCGTCGGTGCAGACGACGAGGTGCACTTCGCAGCCCGCCCTCGACCAGCGGGCGAGCGTGCCCCCGCACGCCACGTCGGCGTCGTCGGGATGCGCGTAGATAGCGAGCACGCGCCCCGGCGCCTCGCCCAACAGCTCGGCCACGCGTCAACCCCGGCGCTTCGGCTCGGTCGTCTTCGTGAGCAGGCCGACCTCGCGCTCGAAGTCACCCAGGTCCTCAAAGCCTTTGTAGACACTGGCGAAGCGAACGTAGGCGACCTCATCGAGCGCCTTCAGCTGCTCGAGGACCGCGACGCCCACCTGCTGGCTCGTCGGTTCCAGGCCGCGCCCGCGCAACGTCTCCTCGACGCCTTGAGCCAGGTCCTGGAGCTCGGCGTCGGTCACCGGCCTGTTCTTGCAGGCGGCTCGCACCCCGTCGACGAGCTTGGCCCGGTCAAAGGGCTCGCGCTGGCCCGAGCGCTTGACCACCCAGAGCGGCACCTCATCGACTCGTTCGAAGGTCGTGAACCGGCGTCCGCAACCCAGGCACTCGCGGCGCCGGCGTATGGCCACGCCCTCGTCGGCCAAACGTGAGTCCACCACCCGGTCGTCGTCGACGGAGCACCAGGGACAGCGCACCTGGCCGAGGCTAGTTCGCCGGTCAGCGCGCGCTGCCGGGCGTTCAGGGAAGCCAGATGCGCTGACCGGCCATCACGGTGTCCGAGCCGGTCTCGGTGGCGAGCTGCGTCACCAACGGCCGGGGATCGCCGGCCGGATCGAGCCGCGTGGCGATCGACCACAGCGTGTCACCGGGCCGCACCGTGTAGAAGGTGTGCCCGACGAGGGGTGCCGGCGCAGTCCCGACAGACAGCGACCGGCCCCCGAGCGCCGACACCGGCAGGGCCAAACCCAGCACCGCCGCCGCCAAGAGACCCAACGCGGCCAGCCGACGACGTCGGACGGCCGGTGAGGCACCCCGTCTCGGGGTGCCCACCGGCGCGTCCACCAGGGAGGGATCCGATCGGCCTTCCAGGGGCCGGCCGGCCTGGCCGAGCTGAAGCTCGTCGTTGTCCCAGGACTCCGGGTCGAAACGGACCAACCGGAGTTCAGGGCGCGTCGGGGCGGCGACCTCGATCAGCCACGGGTCGGGCAGGGGAGCGATGGCCACTAGCCCCACTCCTCCCGGCGGGATCCTGCCGACACCATGTCCGAACGCCTGTTCGCCATAGCTACATGTGATCACGAACACCCGTTCGTGTCAAGGACCCGATCCGAACAGATGTTTGCCTTCGGCCATCCGGTTCGGTATGGTGACTCAGCCAAACAGATGTTCGTGATCCGCACCGGTCGCGGCGAGGAGGTCCGACGATGGCAGAGACCCTGAGTGGCAAGCGAGAGCAGATTCTCCTGTTCATCGCCGATTCCCTGCGCGAACGCGGCTACCCGCCCTCGGTGCGCGAGATCGGCGAGGCCGTCGGGCTCCACTCCTCCGCCACCGTCCACACCCACCTGGCGGTGCTCCAGCGCGAGGGCTACCTCCAGCGCGACCCGACCAAGCCGCGCGCCATCCAGGTCCGCTACGACCCGTCCTCCAAGGCGGCGATGGCGGCCGGCCCCGTCCGCCACGTCCCCCTGCTGGGCGACGTCGCCGCCGGCACCGGCGTGCTGGCCCACGAGAACGTGGAGGAGGTCCTGTCTCTGCCCGAGCGCTTCATCGGGACGGGCTCGACCTTCATGCTGCGGGTACGCGGCGACTCCATGATCGACGTCGGGATCCTCGACGGCGACTACGTCGTGGTCCGCCAGCAACCCGAAGCCGAGAACGGCGACATCGTCGTGGCGGGCATCCCCGGCGATGAGGCGACGGTGAAGACGTTTTCGCGCAAGCACGGCAAGGTGGTGCTGACCCCGGCCAACCCCACCTTCTCCCCCATGGAGTTCTCGTCCGACGACGTCACCATCTACGGCAAGGTGGTCACGGTCCTCCGTCGGCTCTGAGGGGATCGCCGCGACGGGTCAGGCAGTCACCGGACCGACCGCGACCGGGGAACCGCTCGGCCTGACCGTCCCGCCCGCCGGTTCCACGGTCACGAGCAGCGCGCTGGCGGCGGTCCCCACGGTGAAGGCCGCGTCGCGTGCCGGACGGGGGCCGAGCAGCCCGAGCGAGATGGGTCGGGAATCGATGCGCGCCCACAGCTGATAGGTCTGCGTGCCCGGCAACGGGGCGAAGTGGGACGCGAGCAGGTATCCGGTGCCGGAGGGCGAGACCACCACCGTGGCCAGCTGCGCGCCGCCCGGTCCCCGGAGCTCGACCAGCCGGTGGGCGGGATCGGCCAGTGCGGCCTGGGCGGCGGCACCGGCGCCGCGGGCGGCCGCCAACGCCTGGAGCTGGTCCACCCGGCTGTTGGCGTTCGACAGGCTGAGGGAGACGAGCGCGAGCGCGACGGCCGCCGCTGCCGCCGCCGCCACCATGGCGCGCCGCTGCCAGCGCGCCGCGACGGCGGTGGCCCCGGCACCCACCCGTCGGGGCGCGAAGCCCGCGATCTGCTGTCGCGCCTTGGCCCGGATCTCGAGGAGCGTGGCGTCCCCTGGCGCGGACAGGTCGAGGCGCCCCCCGATGCGGGCCCAGAGCTCGGGGGGGACCGGATCGATCGAGTTCCCGAGCGCGGCCGCCACCTCCATGAACGCGTCGACCTCGGCCCGGCAACGCGGGCAACCCTCGAGGTGCGACTCCACGAGTGCGCGCTCATCGTCGTCGACGGCATCGAGCGCGTACGCGCCGAGCAGGCTCTCCACCTCGTCGTGCACGGTGTCGTCGCTCATCCGCTGACTCCACTGTCGGCCAGCACGCCGCGCATCTTGCGCAGGCCGCTCCTGATCCGGCTCTTGACCGTCCCCTCCGGTTGGGACAACAGGACGGCCACCTCCCGGTAGGTGTGCCCGCCGAAGTAGGCGAGCTCGATCGGTGCCCGCTCCTCTTCGGGCAAGGAGGAGATCGCCTTGGCCACCTGGTCGGCCAGGACGAGATCCCAGACCTGGTGCTCGATGTCATACCCGCTCGGCGTGGGCACCTCCCGACCCTCGCGCCGCTGCCGGGCCGCGCGGGAGCGGACCGCATCGACGGCCCGACCGTGGGACTGGGCCAAGAGGAAGGACCGCAGCGAGCCGCGGGAGGGGTCGAAGGCGTCCGGGCGGCTCCAGAGACGAAGGATCACCTCTTGAACGACGTCCTCCGCCTCGGCGCCGTCGCCGGTGACCCGGCGGGCCAGCCCATAGATGGCGCCCCCGTGGCGCCGGTAGACCTCGGCCAGCGCGTCCTCGCGGAAGCGACCGACGGCCACCACCAACTGGGCATCGCTCAACAACGACGCCTGTTCTTCTTCCATCACTTCCTCTTCGGACCCGGCGTCCGCACTAGATGCCCGCCAGCATCCCAGCCCGCCCCGCGTCTGGCCCAACCGCCCGCCGCTCGGTCCGACCCTGTCTCAGGGAATTCCCAGGCCAGGACCTCGCTCCCATGAAACGGCCCCCAAAAGAGCCCCTTTTCAGGGGGCGCCGGGCATGCCAATTTCTTTCCAACCATCGGGGGTGTGGGTGGGCTCATCCCGGATGGCCGGTGAGATCGAATACCCCACAGAGCACTCTCCCAAGGAAGCGATCATGAGGACCACCATCGATTCGTACAAGTCCCGCACCGCCAAGCTCGACCTGGATGGCATCGACTTCGAAGACTTCCGCACCCATCCCCTGTCGCCCGGCACCCTGCGCAGCCTGCGTTACATGCACGACATCGAGCACCACACGGTGTGCTACCTGCGCGACCTGCTCCTCACCCCCGCCCACCGCGACCCCGACGTCACCTCGTTCCTGGCCTGCTGGGGCTACGAGGAGATGTGGCATGGCGAGGCCATCGCCAGCGTCCTCGAGGCCCACGGCGAGGTGGCCGGAGCCACCCGGGTGGCAGCGTTGCGACTGCGCCGGCGGTGGAAGGACACGATGACCGTGGCCCTCCACTTCGGCACGGCCAGCGTCCTCGGCGAGTGGTTCGTGGCCGTCCACATGGCCTGGGGCGCGGTCAATGAGTGGGCCACGCAGGCCGGCTACGCGCGGCTGGCCACGCTGGAGCGGCACCCGGTCCTCTCCGAGCTCCTGAAGCGCATCATGAAGCAGGAGGGCCGCCACATCGACTTCTACGCCTCGGAGGCGGAGCGGCGTCTCGGCGCCAGTCGACGCGCTCGCGCGGCCACCCGGTTCGCGCTGAAGCACCTCTGGCAGCCGGTCGGCGCCGGCGTGATGCCGACCGCCGAGCTGCGCTTCCTCGTCGACTACCTGTTCGCCGATCCCGAGGGGCGGGCCGTGGCGGAGCGCATCGACCGGCGCATCGACAACCTGCCGGGCCTGCGCGGCCTCGACCTTATGTCCGGCGCGGTCGACCGCTACGCGGGGTCGCTCGCCGCCTGAGCCGGGCGGCCGACGGCCGCGACTAGGACGAGAGGACCGACGCCAGGGTGTCTCGGACCCGCTCCAGCGCGGCGCGCTCCACGTGCTCGTCGGGCCCGTGGGCCAGCAGGGGATCACCGGGTCCGAAGTTGGCCGCGGGGATCCCCCGCGCGTAGAAGGTGGCCACGTCGGTCCAGCCGAGCTTGGCCCGGGCCGGCGCGCCGGACGCGGCCAGCAGGTTCGCCAGGACCGGGTGCCCCAGCCCCGGCGGCGCACCGTTGCCCTCGTCGACGAATTCGATGCGGTCACCTTTCTCCTGGTCCATGACGTCGTCCAACAGCCCGTGGAAGAACTGCCGCACCGCCTTCGTGTCGCGGTCCGGGGCGAAGCGGTGGTTGAGCGTGATCTGTGCCGCGTCGGGGACGACGTTGCCGGCCACCCCCCCGCTCACGTCGACCGCCTGGAGCTGCTCCTTGTACTCGCACCCGTCCAGCACGACCACCCGGCCGCTCCAGGCGGCGACCCGGTCGAGCACAGGGGCGAGGCGGTGGATGGCGTTGCGGCCCGTCCACGGCCGGGCGCTGTGGGCGCGGACCCCGCCCATGTGCACGACGGCGCGCGTCGTCCCCTGGCAGCCGGCCTCCACCACGCCGTTGGTGGGCTCGCACAGGATGGCCGCGTCGCCCGACAGCCAGTCCGGCCGTTGGTCGAAGATCTCGAGCAGTCCACCCTCGGCGCGGTTCACCTCCTCGCGCGCGTAGAAGCACCAGCTGACGTCCGAGGTCGGCGCCTCCAGCGACCGGGCCAGGTCGAGCATCACCGCCAGGCCGCCCTTCATGTCGGCCGACCCGATCCCCCAGAGGGTCTCCCCCTCGACCCGCGCCGCCTCGTTCCCGTTCGGTGGGACGGTGTCGAGATGACCGGCCACCACGATCCGGCGCTCCCGGCCGAGCGACGTGCTGGCCACGACGTTGTCGCCGAGGCGCTCGATTCGCAGCCAGGCGCAGCCGGCCAGGGCCGCCGCCACGTGATCGGCCAACGCGGACTCGTGGCGGCTCACCGAGGGGATGTCGACCAGCTCGGCGGTCGCCGCCAGCAGGTCGCTCCTCACACGCTCACGCCGTGCTCGCGCAGGAGGGCGTTGAGCTGCGCGCTGTCGGCACGCTCGCCCTCGGTCAGCCGGCGGATCACGAGGACGCACGGCAGGAAGAACTCGCCGCCGGGGTAGACCCGCCGGCGGCCGGCGGTCACCGCCACGCACCACGGCGGGACGGTGCCCCGTCCCAGCTCCTCGCCCGTCTCGGCGTCGATGACCGGGATCCCGGGGTTGAGGATGGTCCCCTCGCCGAGCACCGCCCCGGCGCCCACGCGCGCGCCCTGGGTAATCATGGAGCGGCTGCCGATGACGGCGTCGTCCTCGACCACGACCGGCACCGCGTTGGGCGGTTCGAGCACCCCGCCGATCCCCACCCCGCCCGAGAGGTGCACCCGCTCGCCGATCTGGGCGCAGGACCCGACCGTCGCCCAGGTGTCGACCATGGTCCGCGCCCCCACCCGGGCGCCGATGTTGACGTAGCTCGGCATCAGCACCACGCCCGGTCCGAGGTAGGAGCCCCAGCGGGCCGACGCCCCCGGCACGACGCGCACCTGGGCCGCCGCGAAGTCGTGCTTCAGCGGCACCCGGTCCAGATACTCGAACGGGCCGACCTCGGTCCGCTCCATGGCCCGCCAGCGGAATAGGAGGAGGATCGCCATCTTCAGCCACTCGTGGACGACGACGGTGTCGCTCGCTGGGTCGATCTCGGCCACCCGCGCGGCTCCAGAGTCCAAGAGGTCGATCGCCTCCTCGACGGCGGCCAGCGCGCCGGGGTCGCCGGTCGCCTCCTCGGCGCGCTCCCAGAGGTCTTCGATGGTCCGCTGCAGGTCAGCCACGCCGAGGACCTTAGCGACCGGGTGTCGCCCCCCTCGGCGAACGGGCTCAGTCGGCGAGCGAGCGCTCGGCCAGCCGCCGGCCGACCAGCTCGAGGCGCGCCATCGGCTGGACCGTGGCGACGCGGACGAAGCGGGCCCCCGCCTCGCCGTAGAGGTCGCCCGGGCTGACGAGCATCCCGCCAGTGGCCGCCAGGGCCGCGGCCATGGCCCAGCCGTCGGACAGCCGGGCGGGCGCGGGCACCCACAGGTAGAAGGACCCGGCCGGCAGGTGCACCGGCCAACCGACCGAGGTGAACAGCGACACCAGGTACTCCAGGCGCTCGAGGTAGCGGGCCCGCTGGTCGACGACGTGCTGGTCATCGGAGAGGGCGGCCACGCCGGCCGCCTGCACGGGTCCGGGGACCATCAGGCCGGCGTGGCGCCGCAGATCGGAGAGGTACGCCACCAGCTCGGGGTCGCCGGCGAAGAACCCGGCCCGCACGCCGGCCAGGTTGGAGCGCTTGGAGAGGGAGTGCACGGCGACCACGCCGTCGGCGCCGGACTGGAGGATCGAGCGCGGCGGACCGGCCCAGGTGAATTCGCAGTAGCACTCGTCGGAGAACACGGGAACGTCGTGCGCGCGTCCCCAGCGGGCGGCCGCCTCCAGGTCCGAGAGGCCGCCGGTCGGGTTGGAGGGGGAGTTCACCCAGAGCAGGAGCGCCCGCTCGACGTCGCCGGGGTCCACCCGGTCGAGCGCCAGCCCGGTCCCGTCGACGTGGGTGGGCGGCACGGCCACCGCGCGGCAGCCCGACAGGAGCGCCCCCATCGCATAGGTCGGGTAGGAGACGGCCGGGTAGAGCACGGTGTCGCGCCCGGGCGAGCGGAGCCCGAGCAGCTGGGGCGCCGACGACACGAACTCCTTGGTGCCAACGCAGGCCGCCACCGCCGAGAGATCGACGGACACCTCGAAGCGACGCGCCATCCAATCGGCGGCGGCCCGCCGGTAGGCGAGGCTGCCCGCCGACTCGGGGTAGCCCCGCTCGGTGCCCGAGGACGCCAGGGCCGCCAGGACCGCCGCGGGCGGCGGGTCGCAGGGGGTGCCCACCGAGCAGTCGACGACACCGCCCTCCAGGGCGTCGGCCTGCGCCTTCAGGGCATCCAGCCGGTGGTACGGATAGGGCGGGGGCTCGAAGGCCCGCACCTCGGCCACTAGGCCACGAACTCCCTGAAGCGGGCCCGGCCGGCCGCGTCGAGGATCACCCGCACGGTCGCCGCGTCTTCGCCCGACTCCTGCTCGACCACCTCGCCCTCTCGATGCACCGCGGCCAGCACGTCGCCGCGGGCCCAGGGAATGCGCAGCTGCACCACCCGGTCGCCCTGACGCAGGCGGTCCGAGATCATCCGGACGAACTCCTCCATGCCCTCCCCGGTCACGGCCGAGATGGCGACCGCGTGCTCGTGCTTGGCCAAAAGGCGGGCGTCGTCGGGCGACCGGTCGACCTTGTTCACGACCAGCAGCTCGGGCGTGTCGCCCGCGCCGATCTCGCCCAGCACCTGGCGCACCGCGGCCATCTGGGCCTCGGGGTCGTGCGCCGAGCCGTCCACCACGTGGATCACGAGATCCGATGTGCCGACCGACTGCAGGGTGGACCGGAAGGCCTCGATGAGCTGGTGGGGCAGCTTACGGATGAACCCGACGGTGTCGGTCACGAGCACGGTCTCGCCGCCCGGGAGCGCGAACTGTCGGGTCCGCGGGTCGAGCGTCGAGAAGAGCCGGTTCTCGGCCGGCACGCCCGCCGCGGTCAGGCGGTTGAGCAGGGTCGACTTGCCGGCGTTGGTGTAGCCGACCAGCGCGATCTCCCGGAGCCGGCCCCGCGCCCGGGAGCGCCGCTGCACCACCCGGGTGCGGTCGACCTCGCGCAGGTCCGACTCGAGGCGCTGCATGCGCCGGACCAGCCGTCGGCGGTCGACCTCGAGCTGGGTCTCGCCGGGACCCCGGGTGCCGATGCCGCCCGCCTGCTGGCTGAGCTCGAGACCGCGGCCGCGCAGGCGCGGCAGGCGATAGCGCAGCAGGGCGAGCTCCACCTGGGCCTTCCCCTCGGGGCTGCGGGCGTTCTGGGCGAAGATGTCGAGGATCACGGCGGTCCGGTCGATCGCCGTGCGGCCGAGGATCCCCTGCAGGTTGCGCTGCTGGGCCGGGCTGAGCTCCTCGTCGAACACGACGGTGTCCGCGTCGACGGTCGCCGAGAGCTCCGCCAGCTCGCGGGCCTTGCCCCGGCCGATGAAGGTGGCGGGGTCCGGACGGTCCCGGCGCTGCACGACGCGGGCGACGACGTCGGCGCCGGCCGTGTCGACCAGCTCCGCCAGCTCGTCCAGGTCGGCCTCGACCTGCTCTGCGTTCGTGTCCGAGCTGATCACGCCGACGAGGATGATGCGCTCGCGGAATTCGCGGGCGATGAGGGTCTCGGTCACCGTCCTCCGCCCACGATCTCTGCGCCGACGTGGGCGAGGGGCAGGGTGACGACGACGTCGGCCACCTTGCGGACCGGGCCCGAGAGCCGGATCGGCTGGTCCCCCTCACCGAGCGTCACCTGGAGGACCCCGCCGGGGTTGTGCACACGCACCCGGCGGCCGATCGCGCCCCAGGCCGCGGCGGCCGCGGCCGCCGCGCACGTCCCGGTGCCGCAGGCGAGCGTGGTGCCGACGCCGCGCTCCCACACCACGAGTGAGAGCTCGCCCGCGACGGGACCCGGGCCGACGAATTCGACGTTGCGCTCCTCGGGCCCGCGGCCGGCCAGCCGGGGGCCCGCCTCCTCGAGGTCGATCGCGCCCGGATCGTCGCACCACACCACGAGGTGCGGGTTCCCCATGTCGACCGACCGGGCCCGATGGCCGTCGACGTCGAGGTCACGTGCCGCCAGCCGCGCCACCCCCATCTCCACGTCCGCGGTCGCCGCCTCGGCGGAGGCGCCCGGCTGGTAGTCGACGGCGCGCAGCCCGGCGGCGGTCGCCACGGTGAAGTGCGGCGGCCGGACCAGCTGGTGGATCACGGCCGCCTGGGCCAGGCAGCGCAGCCCGTTGCCGCTGGTCTCGGCCGGGCCGCCGTCCGCGTTGCGCAGCTGCATCGAGACGTCGGCGCCGTCGCGCCCCGGCCCGATCCGGATGATGCCGTCGGCACCGATCCCCCGCCGCCGGTCGCACAGCCCGAGCGCGAGCTCCTCGGTGAGCGGCACCTGGTCGTCCACGTCGACGAAGACGAGGAAGTCGTTCCCCGCCCCCTCGTGCTTGCTCAACACGAGCCGTGCCGGCGCCTGCGACATGGGCTCCAGTCTCGCAGGCCGGGACCTCGGGCCGAGCCGCGATCGGGCGGCCCCACCGATCGCGGCCCGACGACCGGCGGTCGCCCGGTCACCCGACCCGGAGCGCCGCGGCCACGGCGTCGGTCGCCTCGCGGCGGCTGTCGACCCAGTGGACCCGCGGGTCGCGCCGGAACCATGCCCACTGCCGCCGGGCGAAGCTCCGGGTGCGCCGCACCGCCGCCTCGACCGCCTCGTCCAGGGAGATCGAGCCCTCCAGGTGCGCCAAGAGCTCCTGGTAGCCGAGCGCCTGGCGGGCCGTCCGGGAGAGCCCCGCCGGGCGCGCCACCAGGCGCCGGACCTCCTCCAGCCAGCCGGCCGCCAGCCAATCCGCCACCCGCGCCTCGATCTCCTGGTCGACCGGGGCGGGGAGGAAGCGGAGCCCGATGAGGGTGAATCGGGTCGGCGGGTAGCTCTCGAGGCCAGGGCCGAAGGAGGAGAAGGGGCGGCCCGACCCGAGGGTGACCTCGAGCGCGCGCACGATCCGGCGCTCGTTGGTGGCGGTCGTGCGCGCCGCGGCCACCGGATCGAGCCTGCGCAGCCGCGCATGGAGGGCGGCCAGCCGGTCCGGCGAACCGGCGTCGGCCTCCAACTCGGCCCGCACGGCCGGCCAGCGGCCCGGCAGGTCCAGGTCGTCCACGACCGACCGCACGTAGAGGCCGGTGCCGCCAACGAGGAGCGGCCGGTGGCGACGTTCGGCGACCACCGCCAGCGCCGCCGTCGCCGCCCGCTGGAACTGCGCGACCGTGAACTCCTCGGCCGGATCGACCAGATCGACCAGATGGTGCGGGATCTCGGCGCGCACCGCCGCCGTCGGCTTGGCCGTCCCGATGTCGAGCTCGCGGTAGACGCTCATGGAGTCGACCGAGAGGATCTCGACATCGCCGAGCCGCCGCGCCACCTCGAGGGCGACCGCCGACTTGCCCGAGGCGGTGGTCCCGACCAGGACCACCGGTCCGGCCGTCACCGCCTGGTCACGCGCTCGACGGTCGGTCCGTTCAGCCGGCCGCGACCGGAATGCGCCTGCGGTGGCGCGGTGGGGCCACCAGGTCGACGAAGGCGCCGGTCAGGTGGTGCGGGGCCGCGCCCGTGATGCGCGCGGTGGCAAGGCTGCCCGGCGCGGGTCCCGGTCCCCCGTCGGGCGGGGCGAAGTGCACGATCTTGCCCTGCCGGGTCCGGCCGGCGAGCACTGCGTCGTCGCGCCGGCTCGGGCCCTCGACCACCACCTCTTCGGCTCGCCCGATGCGGTCCCGGTTGTGGGCCAGGGCGGAGCGCTCGACCACCACCCGCAGGCGCTCGAAACGCTCCGCGATGACGGCGTCGGGCACGAACCGGTCCGCCAGGTCGGCCGCCCTCGTGCCCGGACGCGGCGAGAAGATGAACGTGTAGGCGCTGTCGAACTCTGCCTCGGCCACCACCTCGAGCGTCGCCTCGAAGTCCTCGTCGGTCTCGCCGGGGAAGCCGACGATCACGTCGGTGGTGACCGCCAGATCGCCGATGGCGGCCCGGGCCGCCCGGAGTCGCTCGAGGTAGCGGGCCGCGGTGTAGCCGCGGCGCATGGCGGAGAGCACCCGGTCGCTGCCCGACTGCAGCGGCAGATGCAGCTGCTCGCACACGGCATCGCTCTCCGCCATGGCGGCGATCGTCTCGGGGCGAAGGTCCTTCGGGTGCGGGCTGGTGAAGCGGACCCGGCTGATGCCCTCGACGTCGCCGACGGCCGACAGCAGTGCCGAGAACAACGGGCGGCGCCGGGTCAGGTCCCGGCCGTAGGAATTGACGTTCTGCCCGAGGAGCGTGACCTCGATCACGCCGCGCCTCGCCAGCCCCTCCACCTCGGCCACGATCTCGGCCACCGGCCGGCTGACCTCGGGACCCCGCACGGCGGGCACGATGCAGAAGGCGCACGAGTTGTCACAGCCCGTCTGGATGGTGACCCAGGCCGCATACGGCACCTCGCGCAGCGCCGCCGCGCTCGCCAGGTGCGCGGGCGCAGCGTCGGGGTCGGGCGCGTCGAGCACCTCGACCAGCGGGCCGCTCGCTCGGGCCTGGCGGAGAAGGACCGGCGCCCGATTGAGGTTGTGCGTCCCGAAGACGACGTCCACGTGGGGAGCCCGGGACCGGATGAGATCCCGATCCTTCTGGGCCAGGCACCCGCCCACCGCGATCTGCAGGTCGGGCTTCTCGGCGCGCAGCGCCTTCAGGCGGCCGAGGTGCCCATAGAACTTGTTGTCGGCGTTCTGGCGGATGCAGCAGGTGTTGAACACGATGACGTCGGCGTCGTCGAGATCGGCCGTCGGTTCCAGGCCGTCGGCCGCCAGCAGCCCGGCCAGACGCTCCGAGTCGTGCTCGTTCATCTGGCAACCGAAGGTGCGAATGGCGAACTTGCGGGCCACCGCCGAAGTGTAGGTCGGGTGTCTAGCCGCTCTCGTCGAAGTCGTAGACCTTGGCGGCCGACCGCGGTCGGCTGGCCCGCAGCCCGCCCGGGCCGCTCGGTGCGTCCGCCGGTTGGTCGCTCGGAGGGGCGAGATGCAGGATGGGCGGAATGGTCCCGTCATCGGCCACTTCGGGAAGCCGCGCCGCGTCGCCCGTCACCAGCCCCGCTCGCTCCGCGTGGAGCAGCATGACCCGGCCGGGAACGCCGGCGTCGGCCATGGCGGCCTTGGCCGCCCGCTCGAGGCTGGGACCGGTCGCGTCTTCGCAGAACCCGAGGAGGGTCGGACCCGCGCCCGACCAGCAGGCCATGCGCGCACCACCGGCCACCAGCGCCGCCAGCAGCATCGGGGCCTCCGGGAAGAGGGGGCCCCGGTAGTCCTGGTGGAGCCGGTCCTCCCCTGCCTCCTTCACGAGGAGCCGGTGATCGGCCAACCCGGCCAGGAGCAGGGCCATCCGGCCCAGATTGAACGCGGCGTCGGCCAGACCCACCTGCTCTGGGAGGAGCTGGCGGGCCTTCGCCGTGGTGAGGGGCCGGTCCGGCACCATCGCCACGATGACGAGGAGCGGGTCGAAGGGCATCTCCACCGGCATGACCTTGCCCCGGACGGTCGGTGCCGCCACGAGCCCGCCGATGACACTGGCGGCGGCGTTCTCGGAATGCCCGTCGGTCCGGGCGGCCACGGCGAGCGGCTCGCGCGAGCCGGCCGCCACGGCGGCCGCGGCGGCCAGCGCAGCCGACGATCCGAGCCCGCGCGACACCGGTATCTGCGAACGGACGGTGATGGCCAACCGATCGTGGCCCACCACGTCGATGGCCACCCGCGCCGCCAGGTGGCCCGCGTCGTCGGCCAGCCCGGCGCCCTCACCCTCGCTGCGAACGATCAGCCGCGACGCGCGCTCCACCTCGACCTCCACGTAGCGGTCGACGGCGAGCGCCAGCGCGTCGAACCCAGGGCCGAGGTTGGCGCATGAAGCGGGGGCGCGGGCGCGCACGCGCTCAGACTAGGCGGTGCAGCAGCGAAGGCGTCGGGAGCGGCCGGCGGGTCCGAACATCGACCACCACCTCCTGCCCGGCCAGGCTGAACGTCGCCCGACCGATCAGACGACCGGCCCGGGCCCCGGCGATCGGAGGGGGACTCGGGACGAAGCTGGCCCGGATCACCTGTCCCGGCCAGCCCAGGAGCACCCGGTTGGCCACGGCAACGGCCGGCGTCGAGGTCCCAGCGACACTGGCCCGCGCCATGACGGCCCCCTTTGTGGCGACGCGCACGCCCACCACGCTGGTCGCGACTGCCTTGGCCAGCGCCAACGCCGCCAGGCCGGCCACCTCGATCGGCAGCGCTCCTTGCTGCTCCCCGGTCACCGCGGCCAGCACCAGCACCAGCTGATGGTCGACCCGCGCAATGAGTCCCAGCACGTCGCACCCACCGGCCGCCATCGTCCAACCCGACTTCACCCCGACGATGCCGGGAGCCCCGAGCAGTGGCGTGGAGCTCCGGACCGTGCCAGCCACCGGGAGCGTGACCGAGGGCATGGCGACGATCTGGGCGAAGACGGGAAACTCCATGTCGATCCGGATGATCTTCAAGATGTCCGCCGGCGTCGACTGGGACTGCGGGTCGAACCCGCTCGGATCGACGAAGTGCGAGTCGTGCATCCCGAGCAGTTGGGCCGTCGTGTTCATCTTGACCACGAAGGCCGCCAGGTTGCCCGAGTCCCACTCGGCCAGGGCGTCGGCGAAGTCGTTGGCGGAGTGCACGAGGAGTCCCTCGAGCAACTGTCGTTCGGTGAGCACCTCTCCCACCGCGATCTGCACGTTCGACTGGTCGGTCTGGTTGTCTTGGTCGAAGTCGGCCACGTTGGCGGCGCTCATCGTCACGGTGGGACCCGGGTCGTCGCCCGACAGCGGATGATCCTTCAAGATGAGATAGGCGGTCATGACCTTGGTCAGGCTGGCCACGGGCGCCGGTTGTTCGGGGCCGGACTCACGGCTGACGCCGAGGGCGGGGATGACGAACGCGGCCTGCACGCCGGTCGGCCACGGCGGCGCCGGCACGGTGCCGGGCACCACACGCGCCGGGGCCAGCGTGGTGCGGACCGCCGCCACCGGCTCTGGCCTCGACAGGCGGATCGCCGCCACCCCCCCCAACGCCCCGAGGAGGGCGACGATCGCGATCAGCGTCACCCAGAGACGAACGTGGCGCCGGCGGCGCCGATGGCGCGGGCCGCGCCGACCCGGGGACGGGGGATCGCTCACCGCGGTTCCGGCGCGCCCGTCTGCCACACGGGGCACCACTCCGGGAGATGGGTCGACGGAGCCGACGTCAACGACTGATCCACCCCCTCGACACGGCCGATTCGGAGTCTCGGGCTACCGAAGACCGCCGTCAAGCTCGTCGGGGCTCATGAGGACCGCTCGTGCCTTGGAACCCTCCGAGGGCCCGACGATCCCGCGCCGCTCGAGCAGGTCCATCAGTCGGCCGGCCCGGGCGAACCCCACCCGCAGCTTGCGCTGCAGCATGGAGGTGGACCCTAGCTGGGACCGAACGACGAGCTCCATGGCGACGGCCAGCAACTCGTCGTCATCGTCGTCCCCACCGACGCCACGAGTGGGCCCCGCACTGTCGTCGATCCCCACCACCAGCTCGGGCATGCCGCCCTGCCGTCGCCAGTGGGCGACCACCTGGCGCACCTCGTCCTCGGACACCCAGGGTGCCTGGAGCCGCCGCGGAACGTTGGACGAGGCCGTGAGCAGCAGCATGTCTCCCTTGCCGATCAACCGTTCCGCCCCCTGCTGATCGAGTATGACGCGGCTGTCGGCCAGTGACGAGACCGAGAACGCCATCCGGCTCGGGATGTTGGCCTTGATGACGCCGGTGATGACGTCGACCGATGGGCGCTGGGTGGCGAGGACGAGGTGGATGCCGACCGCCCTCGCCATCTGGGCCAGGCGGACGACCGAATCCTCGACGTCGCGCGCGGCCACCATCATCAGGTCGTTGAGCTCGTCGACCACGATCAACACGAAGGGGAGCCGCTCGGGCCCGGACTCGGGCGGCTCGTCCTCGTCCAATTCGCCGTCGAATACCTCGTCGTCCTCGCCATGGACGCCCCCCCGGGCTCTGGCGCGGGCGGCGGCCTCGGCCACCCGAGCTCGGATGCTCGGGGTCGGACCACCCAGGTCGCCGCTTGCCAGCGCCTCGTTGTAGCCGGTGATGTCCCGCATGCCGTGCTCGGCCAGCACGTCGTAGCGGCGTTCCATCTCCTTTACTGCCCACGCCAGCGCGTTGGCGGCCTTCTTCGGATCGACGACCACCTGGGACAGGAGGTGGGGAAGCCCGTTGTAGTGGCCGAGCTCCACCCGCTTGGGGTCGACGAGGATCATGCGCACCTGATCCGGGGTGGAACGGACCAGGATCGACGTGATCAGCGAGTTGATGCACGACGACTTGCCGGCGCCGGTCGCACCGGAGATGAGCAGGTGCGGCATCTCGGTGAGGTTGACCATCACGGAGCGTCCGGCGATGTCGCGACCGAAACCTACCTCCATCGGGTGGTCGGCGGCTGCACCCTCGGGCGAACTCAACACGTCGCCCAGGGACACGAGCTGACGGTTCCGGTTCGGCACCTCGACCCCGATCGCCGACTTCCCCGGAATCGGCGCCAGGATGCGGACGTCCGGGGAGGCCATGGCGTAGGCGATGTCGCGCGAGAGGCTCGTGACCCTGGCCACCTTCACGCCGGGTCCGAGCTCGAGCTCGAAGCGCGTCACCGTCGGACCGACCGTGCGACCGACGAGACGCGTCTCGACGCCGTGCGCGCCCAACGCGGCCACCAACGCAGCGCCCGCGACCTCGAGTTGTCGCTCGTCTTGCTGTTGTTCGCGCGATCGCTTGAGCAGCCGCAGCGGGGGAAGTTGCCAGTCACCGCCGGCCGGACCCCTGGTCGGCCCCGACGGGCTCGGGCTCCGACGCGCCCGCGGTGGCTCGGGCACCTCCTCGATCGGCTCGTCGTCGACCTGGTCCTCGGGCACCTCCTCCGGCGCCGCCCAGCCGGCGGTGAGCGGCTCGAGGGCGCTCGGCACGATCATCTGGACTTCGGCGTCGGGATCCGCGCGGCGTCGGCCGACGCCGGCCAGGCCCGTCGCCGATCTCCCGAGGTACGAGCCGACGACCCCGATCCCTTGGGCCAGGCCGCTGATCGACGCGCCGGTCGACAGCACGAGGCCGACCGCGAACGCCGCCACCAGGAGGACGACCGTGCCGGCCGTGCCGACCCCCTGCTGGAGCGGTCGACCGATCACCGCGCCGAGGATCCCGCCCGCGCCGCGCAGTACGGCGCCCGAAGCTCCAGCCGCTGGCGAGCCACCGGAGAGGTCCGCCAGACCCGCGACCGAGAGGAGACCGAGCACCCCCCCGGCGACGATGCGCCAGCGATGGGGGCGGGTCCGACCGGCGACGATGAGCACGCCGGCCAGGACACAGGCCGGCGGCACCAGGTAACGGGTCCAGCCGATGACGAGCCCGAGGCCCTTGTTGACCCCCGAACCCACGAAGCCGGCCGCGCCGCCGTACAGGGCGAGGCCGAGCAGCACGGCGACGGTGACCAGCCCGATCGCCAACAGGTCCGCCGAGTGGTCTTCCCAAAGGCCCGATGCCCAGGACTTCTCGTGGGCACGCCGGCTGCCGGCGCGGGTGCCTCGATGACCGGCGGCGGTGCCCGACCGCGCCGACCGCCCCCTTGCTGGTGAGCCAGATCGTGCCGCGGGACGCCCCTTTGCGGGCCGACTCTTCGTCGTCACCACGGTACCGAGCACGCTACCGCCGGGCCCCGGGGCACGGGGGGACCCGGCAGGCGCCCTCCCGGACCCAACACCTGGTCGCGACCCGAATTCCACACCCCTCGACAGACGAACATATGTTCGCTACAGTACCGGCGTGAGTTGCCCCGTCGACCTCCCAGCCCTCCGCTGGAAGCGGACCGAGGAAGAACAACCCGCCCTGTTCCCAGACGAGACCGCGGTCGAGAGACACCTCGGCACCGGCGAGTACCGGGGCATGGAATTCCTGCACGTGAACGCTCGCTCGATCATCAACTCGGTCCCGAGCGCCAGCCGCATGCCGTTTCGCTACACGATCAACGCGTACCGCGGCTGCTCCCACGCGTGCGTCTACTGCTTTGCGCGTCCGACCCACGAGTACCTGGGAATGAACGTCGGCCGCGATTTCGAGCGGCGGATCGTGGTCAAGGTGAACGCGGTCGAGCGGCTCCGCGCCGAACTGCGGGCGCCGACCTGGTCCGGCGACCACATCGCGATGGGCACGAACACCGACCCCTACCAGTCGGCGGAGGGCAAGTACCACCTCACCCGGCGAATCGTCGAAGAACTGGGGAAGGCAGGCAATCCCTTCAGCATCCTCACGAAATCGACGCTGGTGCTGCGCGACCTGCCGATATTGGCGGCAGCAGCACAGCGGACCAGCGTGCGCCTTGACCTTTCTATTGGGACACTGGATGAGACCGTCTGGAAGCTGACCGAACCCGCCACCCCCCCACCCCTGCGCCGGGTGGACGCGGTCCGTCGCTTGAACGAGGCGGGTATCCCCTGCGGCGTGCTGATCGCACCCATCCTCCCGGGCCTGTCCGACCGTGACGACCAGATCACGGCGGTCGTCGAGGCCTGCGTGGAAGCGGGCGCCGTCTCCGTGTCGGCGGTTCCCCTACATCTCCGACCGGGCGTACGCGAGCACTACCTCGCCTGGCTGCAAGAGGTACGACCGGACCTGTCGAGCATGTACGAACGCTTGTTCCAGAAGGGGTCGTATCAAGCGGCCACCGAGCAGGCTCGCGTGTCCCGGCTGGTGGCCGAAGCGGGACAGCGGACCCCCGCCTCCCGCCAGGATCGGTGGTTGGGCACCGAGCTGGCAGCGGCGCCCGACCCGCCGGCGGCGCGAACGGACGGGTGGCGGCCGTCCGGCTGGCGTTCCACGCGCGACCCTTCGGAGCAACTGCGGTTGCTCTAGCCCGAGCGCGCAACACCCATTTCACGCGCGCGAGGTACCCGGTGGCTTCCCCGTTGAGTACAGTCGGCACGGAGTGAGCGGGCGGGCGTCGGGCTGTTCGACGTGAGGAGGGGCATGGGCGAAGCCCACACGAACGGCGCCGCGGCAAACGGTGCCGCCCCCTCGGCCGTCGTGGCCAACACCGACGCGATCGACCCCGGTGACGCCGACATCCTGCTCACGATGCTCCGGCAGCTGAGCGATTCGGACGCCGGTATCGGGTTCATCTACCAGGCGCTCCAGCAACTGGCCACGCGCTACCAACTACAGGACGCCGCGGTCGCCGTCACCGCCGGTTCCCTCAGCACACAGATCTTCCGGCTCGGCCGCCGGCCGCTCGAAGCCCGGGGGGCCGCGCTCCTCTGCCGGGCCGGTGCCGGGGTCTACGCCGAGCCGGCGATCGTTCCCCCCGGCATTCGGGCGGGCGTCGAAGACCTCTGCCGGCTCGCGCTCTCGGTCCATCTGGCGCGCCACGGTTCGGCGCGCGATCTCTTGACCGGTCTCCCTTCCCGGCGCGTGTTCAACGAGTCGCTGCGCTCGGTCGCCGCCCAGAGTTCCCGCTACGGCTGGCACTTCACGCTGCTCGTGGCGAGCATCGGGACGACCAGCCCGTCGGGGGCGAGCGACACGGCGCCCTCCGAGTTCGTGGTGAGCCGGAGCGGGAGGGCGCTCGGCCGCGCACTGCGCACCGGCGACCTCGGGACCCGGGTCACCGGTTCGACGTTCGCGGCCATCCTTCCCAACGCCGGTGCCGACGCCGTGGGCGCCCTGCTCGAACGGCTCCACGCCGAGCTGCCCAGCCTGTCCGCCGCCGGCATCTCGCTCGGCAGCGCCAGCGCCCCGAGCGAGTCGGTCGACCCGGTCGAGCTCTTCCGCCTGGCCAGCACCCGCCTGCGCGAACACCGCCAGGTCCGCCAATGAACGCCTCCTCTGTGTCCAGCATCGAGGATCTCGAACTCGAGCTCCGCCTCCTGCCCGGCGTCGTGAACGTCGGTTTCGCGTCCCTCGACGAGGACCGTTCCGTGGACGTGACCGTGGTGGCGATCGACCCCGAGCCCGACCTCCTCACGAGTGCGGAGCGCCTGGCCCGCTCCTACCGGACCGCCGCCACCGTCGAGATCGTCGCCGTCGGCGACGCGCCCGATGTCGTGGCGGACGGGGCCAAGCCGATGGGCGACGAACGGGTCCGCCTGGTGACGGCGCGTTTCGACCCCACCGGCCAACAGAGCGAGGTGACCCTGGCCTTGAGCGAGCGCTCCGGCGTCGGACGAGCCTCGAGCGGCCCCATCATCGGCGCCGCCGCCGCCACGCTCGAGGCGTTGTCCGCCCTCGGCTTCGTGCCCCCCTCTCAGCTGGTCTCCGTCAGCACCCGCAACGGGGTGGCCAACTCTCCGGTCCGCGTCATCCTGGGGGAGGGGGCCGACGCGTGGGTCGGGGTTGCCCAGGCCAACTCGGTCGCCGAGTCGGCCAGTCGGGCGACCCTCGACGCCTTCAACCGCTACACCGGACACAAGCGGGCCGCGCCCGCCCAGTGACATTCCTCACCCCGAGACACGACCGGAGCCGCGCAAGTCTCGTAAACCACACGGATGTGATTTAGCATCTAAGGTTCGCAGATCCACAAGGGGCCAGGATGAACCCACCGATGACGTCGACCCGGCCGTTGCGCTTCGGCGCCGGCTTCGACGACCGGACGACCGGGCTCCGCTTCGAGATGCACCATCCGCAGGAACGGCCCGATCTCTGGTCGCAGTATCTCGACGGCGCCGAGGCTCGCTACCGCAAGCACGGGCTCGACCCGATCCTCGACCGGCAGTCGCTCGAATCGGACGCCAGCGTGTCGCTGTTCTGGGTGGGCCTCGATGAGTCTCGGCGGGTCGTTGCCGGGATGCGGTTCCACGGGCCCCTCGACTCGACGGCCGACTCGCGCGCCCTGGCGGAGATGGCCTCCTCCCCCGAGATCGACGACCTGACCCGCTACGTCGAGCGGTTCATCCCCTACGGCGTCATCGAACTGAAGGGGGCCTGGGGCATCCGCCGTGGCGCCGGGATCCACCAGGTGTTCCGCACCCTCGGGCGCTGCACCGCCCAGGCCTTCACCATGCTCGGATCGGAGCTGGCCGTGGCCGCCCTGGCCGACCGGCTGCAAGGTTCGGCGGCCAGCAGCGGGGGCCGCTTGCTCAGCACCGAGAGTGCGACCTTTCCGAGCCAGCGGTTCCGCACCGTGCTCATGATCTTCCGCCGGGCCCGGACGGCGTCGCAGTCCGATCCCGAAGACGCGCGGCTCGTCCGAACCGAGGCCATCGAGCTCTCGGAGGGGCCGCCGAAGGAGAGCGTGGCCTGGTTGCCGCCCGGTCCGGGGGTGCGGGTGGCGATGGGCACGGCCTGGCGGCCGATCGTGTTGGACCACGGGACCCGGGCCCAGCGCCAGATCATCCGCGGCCTCTCCCAGGACCCGGGCGTCCTCGTCGTGGACCAGCTGGACGAGCAGCGCCAGGAGCTACGCCAGCTCCTGCCGCCACCGGGCGACGCGCTGCTGGCGGAGCGGGATCGCTACGCCTATTACTCCTGGCGCCAGGCGCTGGTGCGCGTCCTCGGCCCCGACAGCTTCAACGCGGTCCGCCTCGATCGCAACCGCAACAAGATCACGCGCGACGAGCAGGTGCGCCTGCGCCAGCTCGAGATCGGCGTCGTCGGATTGAGCGTGGGGCACGCGGTCGCCCATGTCCTGGCCATGGAGGGCCTCTGTGGCGCCATCCGCCTGGCGGACTTCGACCAGCTCGCGCTGAGCAACCTGAACCGGATCCCGGCGACCGTTCTCGACCTCGGCGTGAACAAGGCGGTGGTCACCGCTCGGCGGCTGGCCGAGATCGACCCGTACCTGTCGGTCTCGATCTTCCCGGAGGGGGCCAACGAGGAGAACCTGGACCGGTTCGTCGACGGTCTCGACCTGCTGATCGACGAGTGCGACTCGCTCGACGTGAAGGTGCTGGCCCGGGAGGCGGCCCGCCGGCACGGGGTCCCGGTCGTGATGGAGACGAGCGACCGCGGCCTCTTCGACGTGGAGCGATTCGATCTCGAGCCCGACCGCCCGCTCTTCCACGGCCTCCTCGGCCCCATCTCCTCCGAGCTGCTGGCCCGCCTGACGCCGGCCGAGAAGATCCCGTTCGTCCTACAGATCCTGGAGGCCGAGCACGTCTCGGCGCGCGGGGTGGCGTCGCTGGTCGAGCTCGGCGTCAGCCTGTCCACCTGGCCCCAGCTCGGTGGCGACGTGACGCTCGGGGCGGCCACGGTGGCCGCCGCCGTGCGCCGATTCGGCCTCGGTGAGCCCCTGCCCTCCGGGCGGGTGCGCATCGACCTCGACGACGCGGTGGCCGCGGTCGAACCGCCGACCCTGCCCGAGCCGAGCGCCGAACTGCCACCGCCCGAGCCCCGGCGCGCGGCCGTTGGCGATCCGATGGAGGTCATCGCGATCGCGGCCGGCCTGGCCCCGTCGGGCGGCAACGCCCAACCGTGGCGCTTCGAATCCCAAGGTGCCGATTTCCGGCTCTTCTTGGACCCGACGCGGACGATCACGATGAACTGCCACTTCCGCGGCAGCTACGTCGGCATCGGGGCGGCGCTCTTCAACGCGCGCGTGGCCGCCGCCGCGCAGGGCCTCCTCGGTCCGGTCGATCTCGAGGACCGCCACGGCCCTCCGAGACCCGTGGCGGTCCTCCATCTCGGCGACGAACGCGACCGCGAGCTGGCCAGCCTCTACCCCCAGGTGATGGCGAGGACCACCAATCGGCACCCGGGGACCCCGGCCCTCATCGACGCGCTGATCTGCGCCCACCTGGCGAACGGCGTGGCACTCGAGGGCGCCCGGCTGCACCTGGTGAGCGACCGGGGCCTCCTCGATGCCTGCGCCGACCTGCTGGCCGAGTCGGACCGACTGCGCTTCTTGTCCCCGACCCTGCACCAAGAGATGGTCGGCGAGCTCCACTGGCCCGGTCGGGACTCCCTCGAGACCGGCATCGACGTCCGGACGCTCGAGCTCGGCCCCATGGAGCTGGCCAGCCTGGCGGTGGCTCGGCGTCCCGACGCGATGGCGTACCTGGCCGACTGGGACGCCGGCCAGTCGCTCGGCCAGATGACGGGGGCCTCCATCCGCTCCAGTTCCGCCCTGGCCATCGTCACCGTGGCCGGCCGACGCCCGGTCGACTACGTGCGCGGTGGTGCCGCCGTCGAACGTCTCTGGCTCGACGCCGAACGGTCGGGACTGGCGGTCCAACCGGTGTCACCCGTGTTCATCTACGCGACCGACCCCGCCGACTTCGTCGAACTGGTGGGCGAGGGCACCGCCCCGAGGCTCCAGGACCTCTCCGTGCGGTTCCGCCAGGCGATCGAGATCGAAGACGACGAGCAGCTGGCCCTCGTCCTGCGCCTGAGCCACGCCCCGCCGGCCAGCACCCGCAGCCTCCGGCTGCCGCTCGACCAGGTCTACGTCCGGTCCCCGGCCCCCGCCAAGGGGGTGGCCGGCCCGAGCCCGCGCGCCGCCGGCTTCGTCGGTCCCTGACGCCCCAGAGGACACCCGGCCGCGGCGAGCGCCGGGTCGCTCGCGCCCAGCGGCGCTACTTCTGTTGCCCTCCCCCGGCGGGGCCAGGCGGGCGACCCGACGACGACGGACCAGCACGATCCACTTCTGTGGGCGTCGGCGCTCCTACACTTTTCCAGCGGCCCGCGCCACTCGGCGTGACAATTGGCCCACATAGAGCGCAGACCAGGGATGAGCGACTCGACAGGGATTACCGACTCGATGGCTTCGCCATTGCTGACAGACCCCTCGCGGGAGGGGTCTGGGGTGACGGACGCGACCGATCCCCAGATCCTGGTCAACGGGCTGGCCCAGCTCGTCAACGAACCTGCGGCGATCTCGCTGCTGCCCGAGCCCACCAAGGCACCGGTCAACGCCATGGCGCTGCACTGGCTGGCGCCCGACGCGCCGAGCGACGTCATCGACGCCTTCCTGGCGGAGGTCAACGCCCAGCTGGCCTCGGAGGGGCCGCTCGGGTTCCTCCACCTGTCCCAGTACCCCGACTGGGCCGCCTGGGTCGAGCCGGTCCGCTTCGACCACCGGTCGTGCATCGGCGCGCTGGCGGCGATCAGGGCCGTCGGCACCCCCTGGAGCGAATCGGAGATCTCGACCATCCGGGTCTTCGCCACCATGTGCGGCACCCACTGGGCGCGCCAGACGGCCGAGTTCCAACGCAGCCTCGACGAGCTGGTGACCCACGTGGCCGAGCGCCTCATGGTGGCATCGGTGGCCAGCCTCCAAGAGACCGTCGACTGGACGATCGCCACCCTGGCCGAGTTCATCCACGCCGACGTCGCCTTCTACCGCCGCAACGACCGTGCGGCGGACGTGAGCGTGCTGGTCGCCGAGTACCCCAAGCGGACCGAGATCCCCGATCCCGATCCGCTGGCCATCGTGCCGTTCGACGCCGACCCGGTCTTCGCCGCGCTGCGGGACCTCAAAGAACCCATGGTCTCGGGGAGCACCCGGACGCCCACCAGCTACAACCGGCGCGTCAACGAGGCCTCCGGCGTGGGCGACTTCACCGGTGCGGCGGTGCCGCTCATCCATGACGGGGTGACCCAGGGGGTGCTGGGCTTCCTCTACTTCAGCGAATGCCAGCTCACGGTCCCCGAGATCAACGCGCTGCAGGCGGTCGCCTCGATGCTGGTCCAGCTGAACGCCCGCGTCGACGCCGAGAGCAAGCTGCAGCAGATCGCGCTGCACGACGACCTGACCGGCCTGCCGAACCGCCGCGCCGTGCTGGAAGAGATCGACCGGCGGCTCTCCAACGTGCACGGCCAGACCGCGCTCTTGTTCTTGGACCTGGACCGGTTCAAGTTCATGAACGACTACCTCGGCCACGTGGCCGGCGACCGGGTGCTGTTGACGGTGGCCGACCGGATCCGCATGTCGATCCGCCCGAGCGACTACGCGGCGCGTCTCGGGGGCGACGAGTTCGTGATCCTGATGGACGGCAGCGAGGGCGAGCTCGCGTCGGTGGCCACCGCCAACCGCCTGATCGAGCTGGTCAGTCGACCGATCGAGGTCAACGGCCAGCACGTCTCGCACACGGCCAGCGTCGGCATCGCCCTGGCCGGCGATCCCTTCATGACCGGCGTCGAGATGCTCGGCCACGCCGACGTCGCGCTCTACGCCGCCAAGACCCAGGGCCGCAACCGTGCCGTCGTGTTCGACGACCTGCTGCGCCTGGAGGTGGCGGAGCGCTCGAACACCGAGATGATGCTGCGCGAGGCCATCGACAACGGCGGCCTGCGCCTCTTCTACCAACCCGAGTTCGACCTCGTGACCGGTCAGATCCTGGCGGTCGAGGCCCTCATCCGCTGCGAGCATCCCGAGACCGGTCTCGTGCCGGCCGGCCAGTTCATCGCGGTGGCCGAGGAGACCGGACTGGTCGTCGATCTCGGCCGCTGGGTGCTCGAGGAGGCCTGCCGGCAGATGGCTATCTGGCGGGAGCGCTACCCCGGGATCGACATGGTCATGCGCGTCAACATGTCGCCGGCGCAGCTGTCCACGCCCGGCATCGTCGACCACATCAGTCGCTGCCTGCGCACGAGCAACCTGCTCGGGTCCTCCCTCTGCCTCGAGATCACCGAGCACGCCGTCATGCAGGACGTGGACCGCGCCCTCGTCATCTTGAACGAGTTCCGATCGCTCGGCGTCCACCTCGCGCTCGACGACTTCGGCACCGGCTTCAGCTCGATGGCCCAGCTGAAGCGCCTCCCCATCAACACGCTGAAGGTGGACATGAGCTTCGTCATCGGTCTGGCCAAGGACCCGGCCGACCAGGCGATCGTCGAGTCGATCGTGCACCTGAGCGAGGCCTTCGGGCTCGACCTGGTGGCCGAGGGCGTCGAGACGCTGGCCGACATGGGCGAGCTGGTTCGCCTGGGCTGCCACCGGGCGCAGGGTTTCCTGCTCTCCCGCCCGCTGCCGGCCGCCGATCTTGACCCGCTGCTGTGGCGGGGCGGGATCGACCTCGCCCAGCTGCCCGGCGCCTGCCTGCCCGCCTGACCTGGCGCCCGGCGAGCGCTCAGCTCGTGGCCAGACGCGCGATGTCGCGCTCGCACAGATCGAGGATCTTGATCGAGGCGAGAAGGCCCCCGGCGGCGATGACGAGGTAGGCGACCGAGAACGAATCGCTGGCATAGGCCTGCCACTGATAGCTCGTCGGGACGCCGCCGGCCGTGTTGACCAGGATGTTGCCGATCAGGAACGAGATCGCCCCCGCGCCGGCGAGTGCGAACAGGACCGTCACCCAGCGCGCCAGCGACCGGAGGCGCCGCACCTGCACCGCCTCTGCCGGGTCCGCCCCGCCGTGCCCACTTGATTCGGTCGTGCGGCGGATCTGCCTGGTCCAGTAGTCGGTCCGCCACCACACCAGCCCGAAACTCACCAGCAGGAGCACGATTCCCGGACCGTCGGAGAAATTGGCCACCCGCACCATCGCGCTCCCGACGAGCTGCTGCTGGCCGAAGGCGCCCACGTGGGCGGTGGTGCCGAAGATGATGCCCGAAACCACCGAGCCGACGACCCGGAGCGACTCGGCGCCCAGGATGACGGCCGCCAGGATCTCGAGGAACTCCCAGTTCGCCCGCGCCGAGCCGGCCGCTGCCCCACCCGGTTCCAGAGGCTGGTTCAGGTCGGTCGGTTCGTCGTCCGGCACGCCGGAACGGTATCCGCGACCGGTTACTCCCCGCGTCGCCCGGGCGGCTGCCGGGGTCGGAAGGGACCCGCCGCCGGACTGAACGTCGAGTCGGCCGGCGCCCGCACGCGCCAGGTGGTCTCGTAGCGGGGACCGAGGACCGTCTCGCCCAACGATTCGGGGGCGAAGGGGCTGCGGGGGATCATCCGGTAGGACTTGGGATCGGGCGGCAGCGTGAAGGGCTCATCGCTTCCCGCGTGGGACACCGTGACCAGCGGTGCGACGGCCGTCACCAGCCCGACCAGCTCCACGTGCTCGTCGTGACCGTCCCGGTGCGCGTAGGTGACATGGACCAAGAGGTAGTGGCCGATCAGCTCCCCGAGGTCGATCACCTGCTGCACCGTACCGGTGACCACCGGCCCGGCGCCGACCGATCAGCCGTCGTCCCCGCCGCCGTCGTCCCCACCGCCGGAGTCGCCGCCGGCGTCGCCGCCGCTGTCCCCCCCGGAATCGCCGCCGGTGTCGCCACTGCCGTCGCCGCCCGAGTCCCCGCCCCCGTCGGCCGACGGCTCGGCGGCGGGATCGGCCCCGGGGTCCCCCTCCCAAGTGTTCCCGTCCTGGTCGACCCACTCACCGTCCGACGCGTCGTTCACGATGGCTTGGCCGTCCTGGCTGGCGACGGTGGCGAGGGCCTGGGCGTAGGCCTCGTCGTCCTCGCTCGGGACCTGGTTGAAGTACGCCGAGCTCGAGTAGTAGGGCCAGTAGGTGGCGAGCCAGATCGTCGGCATCGGCGTGGGCACGCCCGGCGCCCGTTGGTTGGCACACTCCTGCGGCGAGGCGACGTAGTAGCACTCGCCGGGGGGACCGAAGCGCGCCGGGCGGATGACGGGATTGGGGACCGGTGCGGCGCCGGCATGCCCCACCGAGCAACCACCGGCGAGCAGCCCGAACCCGAAGACGCCGCTCACCAGCCACGACGACCGGATCGCCGACAGGGCGACCCGCAGCACCGGTCGGTTGGTCCTCGTCTCTTTGCCGGTCAACCTCACCACCCGGGTCCGCCGCGCCACGCGGTGCCGACTGGGATCCATCTTGCCCGCGATCGGGATCGGTCGGCGGGGCGACGCCCGGCCGACCGCTAGACGGCCAGCACCACCGGCACGATCATCGGACGGCGGAGGGTGCGGTCCCCCACGAACTTGCCGAGCGACTTGCGGGCGTGGCTGCTCAGCACCTCGACGTCGCGGGCGCCGTCGGCCATCGCCTTCTCGAGCGCCGTCGCCACCACCGCGCTCGCCTCCTCGAGCAGCTCCTCTGCCTCGGGGGCGTGCACCCAACCCCGGGTGAAGATCTGCGGCGGCTGGCCGACCTGCCCGAGATGCAGGTCGACGGTGGCCACCACCATCACCACACCTTCTTCGGCCAGGGCCCGCCGATCGCGCAGCACGCCGTGCCCCACGTCGCCGACGGTCCCGTCCACGTAGAGATAGCCGCCGGGCACCGACCCGTCGCGGTGCAGGCCGTCCGCGTCGAGGGCCACGGCGTCGCCGTCCTCGCACAAGAGCACCTGGTCGGGCGCGACGCCCATCGACGTGGCCAGCGCCGCGTGGTGCACGAGGTGGCGGTACTCGCCGTGGACCGGGATGAAGGCGTCGGGCTTGGTCAGCGCCAGCAGGGTTCGCAGCTCGCCTTGGCGGGCGTGGCCGCTCGTGTGCACCTGCTCGGCCCCGGAGTGGATGACCTCGGCCCCGTGCCGGTGCAGGTCGTCGATCACGCGTCCGACCGACCACTCGTTGCCCGGGATCGGATGGGCGCTGATGATGACCACGTCGTCCTGCTCGATCTTGATGCGGCGGTTGTCGCCGGCCGCCATGAGCGAGAGGGCAGACATCGGCTCGCCCTGGGAGCCGGTCGAGATCACGCAGATCTCCCCGGCCGGCAGCTTGTCGATGTCGTCGATGTCGACGAGCATGCCGTCGGGGAAGCTGAGCAACCCCATGCCGTGGGCGAGCTCGATGTTCTTGGCCATCGAGCGGCCGATGGTCGCCACGTGTCGGCCGCTCGCCACGGCCGCGTCGACGATCTGCTGGATGCGGTGGATGTGGCTGGCGAAGCAGGCGATGATCACCCGCTTGCCCGGCCGCGCGGCGAACAGCCGCCGCAGCGTGTGGCCGACCGTACTCTCCGAGAGCGTGAACCCTGGCTCCTCGGCGTTGGTCGAGTCCGACAGGAGGAGGCGGATGCCCGGGCCGGCGGCCAGCGAGCCGATGTGGGCCAGATCCGTGCGCCGCCCGTCGACCGGCTCGAGGTCGATCTTGAAGTCCCCCGAGTGCAGCACGATCCCCTGGGGGGTGTGGAAGGCGATCGCCATGGCGTGGGGGACGGAGTGGGTCACCGGGATGAACTCCACGTCGCAGGGCCCGATCCTCCGCCGCTCGCCGTCGGCCACCGAGACGAAGCTGGCCCGGTCGGCGAGCCCCGCCTCGTCCACCCGGTTGCGGGCCAGGCCGAGCGTCAGCGCCGATCCGTAGATGGGGACGGAGAGGTCGCGCAGGAGGTAGGCCAGTCCGCCGGTGTGGTCCTCGTGCCCGTGGGTGAGGACGATGGCATCCACCCGGTCAGCGTTCTCGCGCAGGTAGGTGAAGTCGGGCAAGACCAGGTCGACGCCCGGCATGTCGGGGTCCGGAAACATGATCCCGCAGTCGAGGACGAGGATCCGGCCGTCGACCTCGATGCAGGCGCAGTTGCGGCCGATCTCCCCCAGGCCGCCCAAGAAGACAACCCGCACCGGGGCGGGCGGCGGGCGGCGGGCGGACGCCGCTCGAGCCCGAGTCGTGGAGCGCCCGGGGGAACCGGAGCGCCCGGGGGAACCGGCGCGCCCCGTCGGTGCGTTGCTCCGCCTGCGGTTGCTGCCCGGCGAGACGTCAGCCAACCGGCACGCCCGCCCGCACCAGCACCCGCCGCGCCTCGCCGTCGAGCTCGGGCGGGGCGGTGCCGTGCGGCGCCCGGCAGTGGCCGACCGAGAGGCCCTGGACCCGGCAGGCCGCCTTGGCCGGCATCGGGTTGGGGAACTCGTCGGTCGCCTCGAAGTCGAAGGACTCGATCAGCCGCCGGTTGGCGGTGCTGGCCCCCTCGATGTCGCCCTTCAAGAAGGCGGCTACGACCGCCTGCAGCTCGCGCCCGATCCAATGCCCGGCCACGCTCACGAGACCGACCGCGCCGATCGAGAGGAGGGGCAGGGTCAGCGAGTCGTCGCCGCAGTAGAGCTCGAAGGAGGACGGCACCAGGTTCAAGAGCCGGGCCGAGCTCTCCGGGTCGCGCACCGAGTCCTTCAACGCCACGATGTTGGACACCTCCCGGACCAGTCGCACCATGATGTCGGTCCCGATCCGGCGACCGGTCCGGACCGGGATGTCGTAGAGGATGACCGGCAGCTCGGTGGCGCCGGCCACCGCGCTGAAGTGCTCGAACAGGCCCTGCTGGGAGGGCCGGCTGTAGTAGGGGGTGACGACGAGGACCCCGGCCACGCCCAGCCCGGCCGCCTGCGCCGTGAGCTCGATCGAGTGTCGGGTGTCGTTGGTGCCGGTGGCCGCGATCACCGGGACGGTGACGGCCTCGGCCACGGCGCGCCACAACGACAGCTTCTCCTCGTCGGAGAGGACGGTGCCCTCGCCGGTGCTGCCGGCGACCACCAGCCCCTCGCTGCCGTGGGCGGTGAGCCAGCGCGCCAGCGCGGCCGCCGCGTCGAGGTCGAGGTCGCCGCGCTCGTCGAAGGGCGTCACCATCGCGGTGAGGACGGTGCCGAAGCGCGGCGCGTGCTCGTGACGCGTCATCAGCTCAGGGTACCAGCCCGCCTCCGGGTCACCCGTCCGGTCGTCGGGTCACCGCGGGGCGAACGAGCCCCAGTCGGCTCAGGCGACCTGCCGGTCGACGGGCGAGCCGTCGGCGAAGGCGTCGGCGTCCTGCGTCGAGTCCTCCAGGTTCTCGAAGACGATGACGCCCATCTCGGTGAACTTCTGGCGGAGCCAGCCGTCGGCGGCGTCGAGGAGACCCAGCTTCTTCAAGTTCGGGACGATCTTGGAGAACAGCAGGATCTGGAACTCGTCGTTCTCGGGTCGGTAGTTCGTGGCGATCTGGATGATGTCCGCCTTGGGCACCCCGAGCCGGTCCCAGACCTCTTGGATCAAGAGGCGGTCGCGCATGCGCACCGCCGCCTCGAAAGCGAACTCCTGGCGCTCGCGCAGCTCGGGCGCGGACAGCCCGGCGTAGTACTCCTGCAGGCTCAGCACCCCGAAGGCCACGTGGCGGGCCTCGTCGGCCATGACGTAGCGCAGCAGCTGCTTCAACAGGGGCTCGGGCGTCATCTGCTGCATGAAACCGAAGGCGGCGAGAGCCAGGCCCTCCACCATGACCTGCATGCCGAGGTAGGTCATGTCCCAGCGGGAGTCGCCGATGATGTCGTCGAGCAGCAGGCCGAGGTGCCCGTTCAAGGGGTAGTGGCCCGACAGCTTGGTGTCCAGGTAGCGCGAGAACACCTCGACGTGGCGCGCCTCGTCGACCACCTGGGTGGCCGCGTAGTACTTGGCGTCGAGCCACGGGACGGTTTCGACGATCTTGGCGGTGCACAGAAGTGCCCCCTGCTCGCCGTGCATGAACTGGCTGAGCGTCCAGTTCTGGTTCTCGATGCCGAACTTCAGCCACTCCTTCTCGCCCCACTTGGCGAGCGCGGTGCCGGCGACCGCCTCCTCGCTGTAGATCGCCTGGGCCGGGTTGGCCTCGGCGCTCGCGATCACGATGGCCTCCTGGTCGACCTCTGTGTCCCAGGGCAGGTCGGTCTGGCCGTTCCACTGCGCCTTCTTGGCCTTTTCGTAGAGCTTGTCGAGCTTGGGCAGCCTGCCCTTCTCGTAGTCCCAGGTGAACTCGGCTTCGCAGGCGTCCTGGACCCGGTGGTGGCCGCTCGGGTCCTCCCGCCCGATGACCGAGTAGATCGCCTCGAGGTCGTTGATGCGCTCGCGTCCGATGATCTCCTCGTCGGAGTGCATCACTTCGGCACTCCCGGCGGTCGATTCCATGCTTGCCTCCTGTTGGTTGGTTCGATCGGGTGTCGTCTCTTCGAGGTCGCCGCGCACCGAGTGGGCGCGCCGGCCGCGAGCCCGGGTCATCGGGCGATCCGCAGCGCCTGGACGCCGGGCAGCACGAAGCGCTGCACCAGGTGGGACACGTCGGTGCGGTCCGTCAGGTCGACGTCGGGCGAGGGTGCTCCGAGATAGCTGAGCACGATGCGGGCTGCCCACTCCGCCGCCCGCACGGCCTGATCGGGCTCGAGCCAACGGCCGAGAAAAGGAGCGGCGAACGTGCTGGCGACGGCGAGCACCCGGTCCATCTCGGCAAACGCGAGGTGCGCGGTGACGAGGGCGGGCTCGAAGGCGCGCACGAACGCGAGCGCCTGGTGCGCCGACAGTCGGCGGGCGGCCTCGTTGATCCCGACCACCAGCACGTCTTCGATGTCGGTCGCCGCACCCATGGCGACGGCCAGCTGCGAGAAGAAGCGGGCCAGCTCGGTGTCGACGACCGCGGCCAGGACCGCCTCCTTCCCGCCGGGGAACGCGCGGTAGACGGTGGCCCGCGAGAACCCGGACTGGCGGGCGATGTCGTCGAAGGTTGTCTTGTGCACCCCCTGGCGGGCCAGGCAGGCCAGGGTGGCGTCGACGATGCGGATGCGCTGGGAGGAGCGATCGTCGGTGCCCAGGTGGCGCAGCGTCTTGCGGGCGCCGGCGCCGGCGGTGGCGGACGGCGCGACCGCACCGCGCGCGGCCTCGATCACCTCCGTTGGATCAGTGTGCAGCGGCCGCGCCCGAGGGCGGCTCCGCTGGATGCCCTCCACGGGTGAGACGGTATGGCGAAATCTGTCTCATTGTCAATGATCCGGCCGACCGACCCGGCCCGACAGGCACGCCCGCGGGTCGCGGTGCCCCGCGGCTGACCAAAGGGGGGCGGAGAGGGACCGACCGCCGGCTGCTCGTTCTCGGCCCCGGCGCGTGCCGCGGCGCGGCGCCCGTGTCGGCCAATACGGCTCCGCGGAAGCGTCGTCGTCGCCAGAGCGCAGACGTTGGGCGCATCCACCGCGGCGCCGGTACCGGCGGACTGGCAACGACCGTGCGTCACGGGCCCGCACTAGGCGGGGAACCACCAGTTCGCCCAGACCCTCCGCTAGCGTCGCAGGCGATGCACGTCGTGGGGGCCGCAGGTCACGTTCCCGGTTCGCGCGCGGACCGTTCCCGGTAGTGCCGCGCTCACACCAGCACCCGTCCGGTGGATTCCCCGGGCGTCCGCACTCCGCAGAGGACGCTGCGCTCGACGCGCTGCGCGAGGTGGCCGGTGGGCTCATCCCGAGCGGCAGCAAGCAGCCGATGGGCCTCTACCTCTGCCGGCCCGAGGACCCGAGCGCCGCCCTCCCGCTCCACGTCGAGCGCAGCGTCTTCGAGGAGTCGATCGACAACGCCGGCGACCTCTTGGTCGACGAGTTCGGTCCCTACGAGCACGCCACGCTGCTGCTCTGCGTGCTGGACCAACACCGTCGGCTTCCGGCCGCCATGCTGCGACTGATCTTCCCATCCACCCTCGGCCTGAAGACCCTGAACGACCTCGGGCCGATCTGGGGCGTGCCCTACGCCGAGCTCTTCGCGCGGACCGGGATCGAGTACGACTCGGCGCACACCTGGGACATCGCGACCCTGGCCATCGCCCCCGAGTACCGGGCGGCGGCCTTCCAGGGCGTGATCACCATGGCGCTGTGCCAAACGATCTCGGTGCTCGGGATGCGCTGCCAGTTCACCTCGTCGGTGGCGATCCTGCACCTGCCGGTGCTGCGCATGCTGCAGTGGAAGCTGCACCGACCCTTCACCGAGTTCGCCGACGTCGAGCCCCGCGGCTACCTCGAGTCCCCGGCCAGCCTGCCCGTCTACATGCGCCTAGCCGACTGGCACGAGCGGCTGGCCGAGCGCGACGGCGTGCTGCACGACATCATGACGACCGGCCGGGGCCTCGAACCCGTGGTTCGCCCGCCCGACTGGGACGGCGCCGCCGAGCTGGCCGCCGAGGTCAGCGCCCTGGCGGACCTCCGCCTCCATCTCCAGTAACCAGCCGGAGTCCGTGGCGGGGGGAGAGCGCGGACACCGCGTCGAGCACCCGCTCGGCCGGGACCGGCCGTGAGTACAAGAAGCCCTGGGCCAGCTCGACGTCGAGTTCGCGCAGCGTCTGGTCCTGCAGCTCGTCCTCCACCCCTTCGGCGATCGTGATCACGTCGAGGCTCTGGGCCATGGCCACCACGGCCGCCACCAGGGTCTCGTCCGTCGTGTCGGGGACGGCCAGACCGGCCACGAAGGAGTGGTCGATCTTCACGTAGTCCACCGGGAACTGCTTCAGGTAGGCGAGCGACGAGTAGCCGGTCCCGAAGTCGTCGATCGCCACCTTCACCCCGAGCTCCTTCAACCGGACGAGGAACGCCGCGCCCTCGGCCGGGTTGGCGGTGAGCACCGACTCGGCCAGCTCGATGCAGAGGGACCCGGGCTCGAGCCCCCCGTCGGAGAGGGCGCCGCGCAGCTTCGAGAGCAGCGACGCGTTCTTGAGCTGGAGTGCGGACACGTTGACCGACACGAACAGCCCCTCGCCGGCCGGGGTCCGGCGCCAGCCGGCGAGCTGCCGGCAGGCCTCGCGCACCACCCACTCCCCGATCTCGACGATGAGGCCGCTCTCCTCGGCGACGGCGACGAACAGCGACGGGGGCACGAGCCCGCGGGTCGGGCGGTCCCAGCGCAACAGGGCCTCCAAACCGACCACCGCCGACGTCCCGGCGCCGATCGAGACGATGGGCTGGAAGAAGAGCCGGAACTCGTCGCGCTCGATGGCCAGCCGCAGGTCGTGCTCGAGGGCCAGCCGGTCGGCGATGCGGTCGCGCATGGACGCGTCGAAGAACGTGATGGTGTCCCGCCCGGCGGCCTTGGCCTGGTACATGGCGGTGTCGGCGTCGCGGATCAGGCTCTCGGGGTCGCTCATCGGGTCCCCCGGAGAGGCGAGGGCCACGCCGACGCTGGCCGTCGCCAGCACCTCGGTGGCGTAGAGGCTGTAGGGCGCCTCCAACCGGGCCAGCAGGCGCTCGGCCGCCCGGCGCACCCCCACCGTGCCGCCCGCCCCGTCGGTCAGCGCCACCACGAACTCGTCGCCGCCGAGCCGGGCCACCAACGCGCGGTCGCCCGCCCCCGCCTCCAGGCGGCGGGCCACCTCGATGAGCAGCAGGTCGCCGTGCGCGTAGCCGTGGGTGTCGTTGACCAGCTTGAAGCGGTCGATGTCCAAGAGGATCACGCCGAGCGTGCTGTCGGGCCGGGCGTACTGCAGCGCCTCGCCCAGCCAGTCACAGAGCCGGGCGCGGTTGGCCAGGCCGGTCAGCGGATCGTGCGTCACCGCGTGCGCCAGGCGATCGTCGGTGCCCGAGCGCAGCTTCAGCGCGCGCGCGGCGCGCCAGGCCCCGAGCACCACCGTGACGATGGCGGCGACCGAGAGCGCGACCGGTCGGCCGGTGGCCGGCTCGGGCCGGGCCAGCACGATGACGATCGGCACGACGGCCGCCGCCATGGTGATCGCCACCCGGACGCGAGGCGGGGCGCCGGCCACGCTCGGTCGGCCGGGGCGCGACAGCTGGCGCATCGTGGGGTGAAGGGCGGCGCCCGCGATCGCCAGGACGACCAACGCCAGCCCGGCCTCGAGCCAGGCGGGCGCCAGGGCCAGGCGGCCGGTGCCGGTCAGCTGGACCAGCACGACGAAGGCCGCCAGCCCGGCGGCACCGATCAGGAGCCGACGGCCCGCGGCCATCCGCCAGGGGGGCCGGCTGAAGCCGGCGCAGACCAGCGCGGCGAACGACACCGCGAGCGGGAAGGTGAGCGCCAACCCGAGGCGCCCGAGCCACGGCGCGCCGGACGCGCGCCCGACATCTGCCCCGGCCCAGAACGCCCAGCCGATCGAGAAGGCGACGGTGCCGGCCAGGGTCGCCTCGATCAGGTTGTCGACATTGCGCCGGTCGCGCCGCCGCGGCGAGCACACCAGGAGGGCCGCACCGAGGACGAGCAGCAGCGCCCCCGGGACGAACACCGCGTGCTCCGCCGGGAGGCGGAGATGATCCGCGCCGGCCGGGAGGGCGCCCCAGGCCGAGTGGGCGGTGCGGACCGCGCCACCCCCGGCCAAGAGACCCGCCCCCAGCGCCAGCACCAGCCAGGGGATGGAACTGGCCGGCCGGTGGCGGCGCAGCCCCACCACGATCGAGACGGGCGCCACCAGCGCGACCAGGGCGAGGACGGTGACGTCGGTCCCCCGCCGGTGATCGAGCGCCAGCAGCCCGACCGCCAGCGCGCTGACCAGGGCGTACACGCGGGCCTGGGCCGGCGGCCGGCGGCGTCGGTCGGGCGCGCCGGGGCGTTTCCGCGATCGCAATTCCTGGGGCGCCATGCGCAGCAATTATCGCCACAGCCAGGGTGCAGATTTAGGGATCGTGGGGTCCCGCCCCGCCCCGCGGGGCCCCGCGTCGGCCGGAATCAGCCGCCCGAGGGCACGATGCCGCCCAGGAGCTCGGCGCGCACGAGCCGCGACACCTGGGTGGGATCGTCGAGGTCCCAGCGCCCCGGCGCGGCGATGAAGGACAGCACCATGCGGGCCAGGAAGTCGGCGGCCTCGGGCACCACCACCCCGGCGGCCAGCGGATGGCGCTCGAGGTAGGGGGTGAGGAAGGCCGCGATCAGCTTCTCGGTGCCCGCGCTCTCGACGCTCAGCTGCGGCAGCAGCAGGTCGGGTTCGGTCAGGAGTATCCGCTGGAGCACCTCGTGCTCGCGGATGGAACGGTGGGCGAACATGAGGCCGCGCTCGATCACCTCCTCCAGGGACTCGGCGTCGCGGACCTGTTCGTAGAGGCGCAGGAAGAAGGCGGCGTACTCCCAGCCCACCACCGCGTTGATCAGCTCCTGGCGGCCGCCGGGGAAGTAGCGGTAGACGGTGGCGCGAGAGAGGCCGGCCTCGCGGGCCGCGTCCTCCACCGTGGTCTTCGACAGCCCCCAGCGGGCCACGCAGTCGTAGGTCGCCTGCAGGATCCGCTCGCGGATGGCGGCCCGGTCCGGGGAGGGACGGACCGGCACGGCGGGGCTCAGAAGCCGAGCAGCGGACCGAGCCCGATCGTCAGCCCGGGTCGATCGGGCACCAGGCGGACCGCCAGCAGCACGCCAGGCATGAACGACCGCCGGTCGTAGGCGTCGTGGCGGAGGGTCAGGCTCTGCCCCAGCGCGCCGAAGATCACCTCCTCGTGGGCCACCATGCCCGGCAGGCGGACCGAGTGCACGTGGATCCCGGCGATCGCCCCGCCGCGGGCGCCCTCGAGCACGACCTCGGTGGTGGGGTCATCCCGGAACGGCCCGGCTCCGGCGGCCGCCCGCGCCTCTGCGATCCGCTCGGCGGTGTGCATCGCCGTCCCCGACGGGGCGTCGCGCTTCTCGTCGTGGTGCAGCTCGATCACCTCGACGCCGTCCATGACCGGCGCCGCCAGCTCGCAGAACCGCACGAGCAGCGCCGCGCCAATGGCGAAGTTGGCGGCCACCACCGCGTTGGCCGGCGAGTCCGAGAAGGCGCTTCGCGCCGCCGCGAGGTCGTCTTCGGTCAACCCGGTCGTCCCGACCACCGCGTGCACCCCGTGCGCCGCGTACCAGGGCAGCTGGGTGCGCGCCGCCGCGGCGTGCGTGAAGTCGACGGCCACCTGCGCTCCGGCGTCGACCAGGGCCGCGACGTCGCGCATGACCGTCAGGTCGGGCACCACCGGCCCGGCGAAGGCCCGGAGCTGCTGGCCGGGTTCGGCCGGGTCGACCACGGCCACGAGCTCGAGGTCCTGGGTGGCCGCGATCGCCTCGCAGACCTGGCGGCCCATCCGTCCGGCGGCTCCCACTACTCCGACGCGCAGCATGCGTCGACGTTACCGAACGCCCGCCGCAGGCCCCCGGATGCGGCGGCGGCGCACCGCGACGACCGCGGCCGCCACCAGCCCGGCCAGACCGAGCCCGGTGCCGGCGACCGCCACCGTGAAGTCCGCCGGCCGGTAGAGGAAGGTGAGCGTCCAGCGGCCGGCCGGCACCCGCACCGCTTGGACCAGCCCGTCCCGGAACACCGGCAGGTCGAGCGCGGTGCCGTGCGCCGGGACGGCCACCGCGTGCCAGCCGGCCAGGTAGGCCTCGCTGCGCACGACCACCACCGGGTGGGCGGCGGTCACCGAATCGGTCTCGGTCCCCCAGGCGGTCGTGGCGAGCTGCTGGACGCTGGCCGCGCCGGCCGACCCCGCCACCCACACCGGTGGGCGCAGGGACGGGTGGACGAAGCGGGCGTAGCCCTCGACGTAGCCGGCCGGCCGCCAGCCCGTCTGGTCCAACCCGTCTTGGAGCTCGCCGTCGAGCGAGTACACGGCGCCGCCGTCGGCGGTCACCGTCGAGGCGTCGGTCACCCGGAGGGCGGGGCCGGTGACCACCACGCCCTGGGTGCGCACCGGCCGGGCGAAGACGACGACCCAGTTGTGCCGGTTGCGCACGATCCGCTCCGCCGGGAACGCCGTCGCGCCCGAGGGCCCGATCACGCCCACCCGCAGCGGGCCGGCCGCCGCGGGTGGGCGCGGCCCGGCGCTCCGGGGGGCCCGGCCGAGGGTGACGGAGCGCAGCTCGAGCACCTCGCCCAGGTAGAAGGTGCGGCGGCCAGGGGTGCCCGGAAGCGGGGCCCCGGGACAGGGCGGCGGCGGCGACCCGTACTCGGCCCGGGCCTTCCCGTCGGGCCCGATCGGCGGCGCCACGAAGACCGACGGGACGAGCAGCGTCGAGAGGCGCAGCGGGGCGAACACCCCCTCGGCCAGCGCGCAGGCCGACAGCGTGTCGAGCGCGTGGCTGAAGGTGGCCGTCCCGTAGGTGCTCCCCACCAGCGAGCCGTAGCCCTGGACGCTCGGCGCCCGCACCAGCGCGTTCAGGTCGGGCTGGCCCAGGGCCACCAGCTGGGGCAGCTGCGTGGCGGTGGTGTCGAAGATGGCGAAGCGGCCGCGCGTCCCCATCACGGCGGTGACCGCCGCCCGGCTGGGCGAGACGGGCCGGTGCAGGGTCGCGTAGCCGGTGGCCGACGAGACGTTGAAGGCAACCAGGTCGCAGACGACGACCGCCACCAAAGAGACGCGCCGCCAGGCCGGCCCGAGCCGCCACCAGGCGACGACCAGCGCACCCGCCAGGACCGCCACCACCGCCTGGAGGACCAACCAGGGGCGCAGCGCCTGCGCCAGGGACGTCGAGCCGCCGTACTGGGTGAACGCGTTCTGCAACGGGACCGGCGCGACGTAGGCGACGACGCACAGTGTGAGGGCTGCCGCCGGGACGGCCAAGAGGCCGGCGCGCGCCAGCCGGCGTCGGGCTGGTCGCGCCGGCGCCCGGGTGGCCGGCGCTGCTCGCCCCGCCAGGAGCGAGTCGGCCCAGTACCCGAACAGGACCGCCAGGGCGAGATCGACGATCCCGAGGCTGCGCGAGGGCAGCCGCACCTGGCTGTAGAAGGGGATGTCCGAGAGAGCGTGCCCGAGCGGGGTGAACTCGCCGAAGGACAAGAACGCCCCGAAGACGACGAGGAAGATCCAGGGCGCGTACTCGAGCGCGCGCCGGTCCCGCCGGCGGCCGAGCGAGCGGCCGAGGAGCACGAGGAGCGCGACCAGGGGCAGCAGCCCGACGTAGCCCGTGACCTCGGGCAGGTTGTAGCCGTTGAAGTAGGCCGGCTGGCTCCCCACGCCGTTGCCCCCGAAGAGGTCGGGCACGAGCAGGAGCACGCTCCAGTTCGGGTGGAGCGAGCCGGCGCCCACGAAGGAGAAGGTCTCACTCGAGCGCTGGGAGGCCGTGATGAACGCCCAGCCCGGCACGAGTTGGACCGCCCCGAGCGCCACCGCCCAGGCCGCGCCGAACAGGCTGAGGCCGAGATAGGCGGCGCGCCGGCGCAGCCGGACGGTCACGCCCGGGTAGCGACGCAGCGTCAGCCACAGGGCCATCGGCGTCGCCACCAGCTCAGCCTCCGCCATGCCGCGTGGCTCGCCGGTCAAGAGGATGGCGCCGATGCTGGCCGCCAGCAGCGTGACCCAGGGCCAGGGCGAGCCCCCGGTGGCCGCCGGGGCCGGCGCCGCCCGAGCGGGCTCCCCGGCCGCCGGGGCGGCCGGGTCGGCCTCGTCCCTCGGGGGCGGGCCGGTGCCGAAGACGGCCCAGGCCAGGCGGACCTGCGCCAGCACCATGAACGGGATCCAGCCCATCCCCTGGACGATCGGCAGGTGCACCAGCTGTCCGACCATGGCGCCGCCGAAGGCGTAGGTGAGGGCCGCCAGGAGCGCGGCGAGCGGCGCCAGCTTGCACTGGCGCGCCAGCGCGTAGAGGCCCAGACCGCCGGCCCAGTAGGCACCGAGGAGGTTGAGCACCCAGGCCGCGGTGGCCGGCAGGACCGAGAAGAGCAGCGTGAAGGGGTAGAGGGACCCGGCGTTCAGTCCGCCGAGCAGCGGGTTGCCCGACCAGATGTAGGGGTTCCAGAGCGGCAGGTGCCCCTGGCGCAGCAGCTCGCCGGAGAAGACCCGCAGCGGGAAGTTCTGGATCGCGTTGTCCCCGGTGATCGCCGGGTAGCCGAACAGGGCCGGCCCGACGAACACGAGCACCGGGAGGACGAGGAGGGCGAGGACGCAGCGACGGTCCGGTGTGGCCCAGGCCGCCGCCACGCGCCGCCGCCCGGGCGGGACCACCCCGAGGTGTTCGGTCGCTCCGGGCCCGCCCATGTGCGACCCTCGCTGTCTTCAGGCGAGGGTGGGAGCGAGCCCCAGCGCGGCGCCATCGAAGGCGTCGGCCTCGAACGGGCCGACGACCGACAGCGACCGCGGGGCCGCCACCAGCTCCTCGGCCGCCCGCTGGACGTCGGCGCGCTCGACGCCGCCGATCCGAGCCAGCACCTCGTCGACCGTCCACACCTCACCGTGGAGGAGGAGCGACGCGCCGATGCGGCTCATGCGCGCGCCGGAGTCCTCGCAGGCGAGCAGCGTCTCGGCGCGCAGGTTGCCCTTGGCGACCGCCAGCTCGCGGTCGGTCACGCCCGACTCGGCCAGCAGCTCGAGCTCGCCGGCACAGATGCGCAACACCTCGTCGACGTAGTCGGGCGCGGTGCCGGCCAAGACGCACAGCGACCCGGTGTCCTGGTACGAGCTGCGGTCCGAGAAGATGGAGTAGGCGAGGCCGCGCTGCTCGCGCACCTTTTGGAACAGCCGGCTGGAGAGCCCGCCGCCGAGCACGTGGTTGAGCACGGCCAGCGCCCAGCGGCTCTCGTCGAAGCGCGACACCGAGCGCGCCCCGAAGGCCAGGTGGGCCTGCTCGGTCGTGCGGTGCACGATGCAGAGCGGTTGGACCGGTTCCTGCGGGGCGTCCCGCCCCGGCGCCTGCCCGCCCGGAGCGCCGGTGCAGCGCGCCTCGACCGCCTGGGCCACCCGGTCGTGGTCGCAGTCCCCGGCCACCGAGACGACCATGTTCTTCGGCCGGTAGTGGTCCTCGAAGAAGCGCCGGATGTCGCCCGCCTCGGTGGCCCGCACGCTCTGGGCGGTCCCGAGCGGGTCCCGGCCGAGCGGATGCCCCGAGAAGAGCGCGGCGGTCCAGCGCTCGGCGGCCAGGTCCGACGGCTCGTCGGCGTGCATGAGGATCTCGTCCAAGATGACGGACCGCTCGGACTCGACGTCGGCCGGCGTCAACGCGGGGTCCCACATGATCTCGCTCAGGATGTCGAGCCCGAGGGTCAGGTCCTCGGCCAGCAGGCGGACGTAGAACGCCGTGTACTCCTTGGTCGTGTAGGCGTTGCAGTCGCCGCCCACCTCGTCGAGGGCCTCGGCGATGGCCGCGGCCGAGCGGGTGGGCGTGCCCTTGAAGAGCAGGTGCTCCAAGAAGTGGGAGGCCCCGGCCAAGGGGGCCGGCTCGTCACGCGACCCCGTGCCCACCCAGAAGCCGACGGCCACCGAGGCGACGTCGCGCATCGTCTCGGTGGCCAGCTGGATCCCACACGGCAGCGTCTCCGTTCGGATCGACGGGCGCGCCGGCCGCTGTGTCAACGGCGCCGCGGACCCGAACGCGAGCGACGCGGCCGGTCCCCGTTGGCGCGCCCCTCCGTCGAGCCGGCCGGCCCGGGCCCGAGATCACCCAGGTCCGCCACCAGCTCGGCCTCGAAGGCGTCCTCGAAGGACACCCGGGCGGGGCCGCCGCCGGACTCGCGCGGCTCGGCGGCCGACTCCCGGTACGAGCTGTCGGTGTCCCGGGGGGCACCGCGAGACTCGCGCGGGCGTGGCTCTCGCGACCCGCCGCGCGGCTCGCGGGGGCCGCGGAGCTCCCGCGGTGCGGCCTCGTCGTCGCCCGCCCCCTCGAACACCGGTGCGTTGGCCAGCGAGAGCGACACCTTCCCCTGCGGGTCGATGTCGTCCACCCGCACCTCGAGCGCCTGGCCGAGGATGAGGACGTCTTCCACCGCGCCGACGCGCTTGCCGCCGGCCAGCGCGGAGAGCTTCGAGATGTGCAGCAGGCCGTCGCGGCCGGGCAGCACGTTCACGAAGGCGCCGAACTTGGTCACGTTGACCACCTTGCCGTTGTAGATCGCCCCCACGTCGGCCGTCGGCGGGTCCAAGATGAGCAAGATTCGGCGGCGGGCCTCCTCGACGGCGTTGCCGTCCTTGGCCCCAATGGTGACGGTGCCGACCACCCCGTCGTCGTCGACCGCGATGTCGGCCCCGGTCTCCTGCTGCAGGGTGTTGATGACCTTGCCCTTGGGCCCGATGACCTCGCCGATCTTGTCGATCGGGATCTCCATCGAGACGATCTTGGGCGCGCTGTCGGCCACCTGCGGACGGGGCTCGGCGATGGCGCCCGCCATGACCGACAGGATGGTGAGGCGCGCCTCTTTGGCCTGGTGCAGGGCCTTGGAGAGGACGTCGGCCGGCAGCCCGTCGATCTTGGTGTCGAGCTGCAGCGCGGTGACCGCGTCGGAGGTCCCGGCCACCTTGAAGTCCATGTCGCCGAAGGCGTCCTCGGCCCCCAGGATGTCGGTGAGCGTGACGTAGTGCTCGCCCTCTTTGACGAGGCCCATGGCGATGCCCGCCACCGGGGCCTTGATCGGCACGCCGGCCGCCATCAAGGAGAGCGAGGACCCGCAGACCGACGCCATGGAGGTGGAGCCGTTGGAGGCCAGCACGTCGGAGACGAGGCGCAGCGTGTAGGGGAACTCGTCGGCCGCCGGGACGACCGGCAGGAGCGCCCGCTCGGCCAGCATGCCGTGGCCGATGTCGCGCCGGCGCGGGCCGCGCATCTGGCCGGCCTCCCCCGTCGAGAACGGCGGGAAGTTGTAGTGGTGCATGTAGCGCTTGTGATCGTCGGGCCCGATCGTGTCGAGCAGCTGGTTCATGCGGGGCATGCCGAGCGTCGTCACGTTCAGGACCTGGGTGTCCCCGCGCTGGAACAGGGCCGAGCCGTGCGCCGTCGGGAGGAGGTCCACCTCCGCCGAGAGCGGGCGGATCTCGGCCGTGCCGCGGCCGTCGATGCGCACGCCCTCCTCGACGATGCGCTGGCGCACCACCTGCTTGGTCAGCGACCGCACGGCCGCCTTGATCTCACCGGCGCGCCCCTCGAACTGGTCGGCCAGCGAGGCCTGGATGCTGGCCGTGGCCTCCTCCAGGGCCTCGTTGCGCTCGCCCTTCTGGGGCGTCGAGTTGGCCCGGGCCACCAGGTCGGCCCCGACGGCCTGGACCTTCTCCCAGACGTCGTCGCCGTAGTCGGACTGGGTGGTGTACGCCATCGTGCCCACCGGCCCGCGCTCCGCCTCGAAGGCGGCGACCAGCCGGCGCTGGAGGACGATCGACTCGCGGATCCAGGCCTTGGCCGCCTCCAGGCCCTGCGTGAGCACCTCTTCGGTGACCTTGGGCGCGCCGTCCTCGTAGTAGTCCCAGGACCGCTCGGTCCCGCCGGCCTCCACCATCATGATGGCGACGTCGGCATCCGCCGCGTCCCCGAGCGCGCGCCCGGCCACCACCAGCTCGAAGGTCGACTCGTCGCCCTCCTGGTAGGTGGCGTGGGGGATCCACCGCCCGTCGGTGTCATAGGCGATCCGCACGGCGCCGATCGGCCCGTCGAAGGGCATGCCCGAGATCATGAGGGCGGCCGACGCGGCGTTGATGGCCAGCACGTCGTGGGGGTTCACCTGGTCGGCGCCCAGGATGGTGCCGACGACGTGCACCTCGTTGCGGAAGCCCTTGGGGAACGAGGGGCGCAGCGGGCGGTCGATCAGGCGGCAGGTGAGGATGGCCTGGTCCGAGGCCCGCCCCTCCCGACGGAAGAAGGAGCCCGGGATCTTCCCGGCCGCGTAGGCGCGCTCTTCGATGTCGACGGTCAACGGGAAGAAGTCGGTGCCCTCCCGGACCGATCGCGATGCGGTCGCCGTGGCGAGCACGATGGTGTCGCCGATGCGGCCCACCACCGCCCCGTCGGCCAGCTGGGCCAATTTGCCTGCCTCGAAGGTCAGGGTGCGCTCGGTGCCGCTGATCGGCCCCGACACGGAGATGGCGTCGGCCATGTGTCTCCTCTGGTTCGGAGGCACCTGACGCCGGTTCCCAGTGGTCGACCACCTCTCCGGGCCCTCTGGCCACGAAGTGATCGGCGACTGGCAGCCGACCTCGTGCGGTGCCTGTCTTCTCATACGTCCGCCCGGCCGTGCGGCCGGGCGGAAGATCAATGCTCGGGGTGCCTAGCGGCGGATGCCGAGGCGACCGATGATGCTGCGGTATCGCTGAACGTCGTTGTGCGCTACGTAGTCGAGGAGCCGCCGGCGGCGACCGATGAGCTTCATGAGGCCGCGGCGGGTGTGGTGGTCGCCCTGGTGGGACTTGAGATGCTCGGTCAGGTGCGTGATCCGATCGGTCAGCAGCGCGATCTGGACCTCGGGCGAACCGGTGTCGGTGTCGTGCAGCCGGTGCTCGGTGACGATGGCCTGCTTCTCGGGCATCTCTGTAGAAACCTTCTGGGGATCGATGTCGGCACGGGTCCGAGCGCTCGAGCGGTGCCGCCCAAGCACGGTTGGCACGAGGGTGCCGACCGGGATGTGCTCCAACCGGATCCAGGGTAGCAGGCGAGGTCCCCGCCGAACACCCCGGACGCCACCGTTGGGCAGGAAAAGGGGCTGGTGGCGGGCGTTAGGACCCGATCGGGCCGCCGCCGGTCGGACCCGTTCCGAGCAGGCGGCGGGTCTCGGCCACGTCGCGGTGCATCTGGGCGACCAGCTCGGCGACGTCCGAGAAGCGCGCCTGGGCGCGCAGGCGGGCCACGAAGGACACCCGGGCCGGCTCCCCGTAGAGGTCGCCCTCGAAGTCGAGCAGGTAGGCCTCGACCAGTGCCCGCGGCGCCGAGCCGTCGGGCGAAGGGAAGGTGGGCGGCGGCCCGATGGCGATGGCGGCGTCGAACAGCGATCCGTCGGGCCGCGCGTAGCGCCCGGCGTAGACGCCGTCGGCCGGGAGCGCGATCTCGCCCGGCACGACCACGTTGGCGGTCGGGAACCCGAGGAGCCGGGCGCCGCGCCGCTCCCCCGCCACCACCTCGCCGCGCACCTGGTGGGGCCGCCCCAGGAGCTCCGCCGCGCCAAGCACGTCGCCGTTGCCCAGCAGCTGGCGGATCCGGGTGGAGGAGACCGGCCCGTCCCGTCCCAGTTTGGCCAACGCCACCCCCGAGACCACGAACCCGTGCGCCGTGCCGAGCTCGCGCATGAGGGCCACGTTGCCCTTGCGACCGTGGCCGAAGTGGAAGTCCTCGCCCACGACCACGAGGCGGGCGCCGAGCGCGCCGACGAGGGTGGAGCGGACGAAGTCCTCCGCCGACTCGTTGGAACGGCCCTCGTCGAAGGGGACGACGAGCGTGCGGTCGACGCCGCACTCGGCCAGGAGCTCGAGCTTCTGGGGGAGGTCGGTGAGCAGCCGGGGCGCCGACTCGGGGCGCACGACCATGGCCGGGTGCCGGTCGAACGTGACGACGACGGTCGCCAGGCCGAGGCCGGCGGCCTGGCGCTGCAGCTGGGCGATCACGAAGCGGTGGCCGAGGTGCACCCCGTCGTAGGCGCCGATGGTCACCGCGGCGCCGGCGCCGGGCGGCGTGCAGTCCTCAGGCCCGACGACCTCCATCAGCGGATCCCCGGCTCGACCCTCGGCGACGGCCCCATCCTCACGCAGGTTAGACGGGAGCCGCAGCCACGCCCGTCGGCCGCGGGACGCCTCAGTCGGCGGCCAGCACCACGCTCGGCCGGACCCGGTCGGTGTCGGTGCCCTGGTAGACGGCCGCCAGCTGGCCCCGCGGGTCGACCAGGGCCCAGGGGCCCTCCCCCTCGGCCCCGAGCGACACCCGGTCGAGCGGCAGGCCGCGCGCGACCAGGCGGGCCATCTCCGCGTCGATCTCGATGCGCTGGAGGTGGCGCACCGCGGCGGCCGGCGACAGGACGGCGGGCGGGTCGGTGCCGGCCGGGCCCGACTCGAGGTCGGCCAGGGTGCGCGCGTCGGCCAGGGTGAAGGAGCCGACGGCGGTGCGGCGCAGCGAGTCCAGGTGCGCGCCGCCCCCGAGCGCCCGCCCGAGGTCGTCGGCCAGCGAGCGGATGTAGGTGCCGGCCGAGCATTCCACCTCCACGCGGTAGGTGCCGGGCGCCTCCCCCGGCTCGACCTCGAAGCGTTCGACGTGCACGCGGCGCGCCGGGCGCTCGACCTCTTTGCCCTGGCGGGCCAGCTTGTAGAGGCGCTGGCCGTCGATCTTGACGGCCGACACCATGGGGGGGACCTGGTCGATGTCCCCGGTCAGTGTGGCCGCGGCCGCGGCGACGTGGCCGAGCGCGACCCCCGACATGTCCCAGGTGCCGGTCACCTCGCCCGAGGCGTCGAGGGTGTCGGTGGACGTCCCCAGGACCACCACGCCCCGGTAGGTCTTGGCGAGCGGGGTGAGGAACCGCAACAGGCGCGTGGTGCGCCCCACCCCCACCAGGAGGACGCCGGTCGCATCGGGGTCGAGCGTGCCGCCGTGGCCGACCCGGCGCTCGGCGAAGATGCGCCGGCAGCGGGCCACGACGTCATGGGAGGTCCACCCCGCCTCCTTGTCCACGACGACGAGCCCGTTCACGCGTCCTCCGAATCGTCCCCCTCGCCGTCGGGCGGGCGTTGCGCGACCAGCCGCCGCAGCACCGACTCGACCGCCTCGCCCGTGATCACGGCGGGATCGGCCGTGAACGACAGGCGGGGGGTGCGCTTCATGCGGACCTGGCGACCGACGCAGGCCTGCAGCGCCAGGCGGCGCTCCTCGAGCGCTTCGGCCGCGTCGTCGCTGATCGAGCTCAGGTAGACGGTCGCGTTGCGCAGGTCCGGTGCGGTGTCGACCGCGGTGACCGTGACGAGGCGGAGGCGCTCGTCGGCATCGGCCAGGCGCTCGAGCTCCTCGGCCACCACCTGACGCAGGACCTCGTTGACGCGCAGCGAGCGGGCGTAGCGCGCGCCGCCCGAACGCGAGGTCGATCGACTATGACGGCCCGGGGCCACGACGCCGGCTCCTTGGTGCCTAGGCCCGGGGGACTTCGCGCTCCTCGAAGGTCTCGATCACGTCGCCCTCCTTCAGGTCCTGGTAGTCCGAGAGCCCGATGCCGCATTCGAACCCCGACTGCACCTCGCGCACGTCGTCCTTGAACCGGCGGAGCGAGGTGATGGCCCCCTTCCAGATGACCACCCCGTCGCGCAGGAACCGCACCTTGGAGCCGCGGGTGATGGTGCCGGACTGGACGTAGCAGCCGGCGATGCCGCCGATCCGCGGGATGCGGAAGACCTGGCGCACCTCGGCCTCGCCGGTCACGATCTCCTCGTACTTCGGGGCCAGCATGCCGAGCATGGCCGCCTCGATATCCTCCAAGAGCTTGTAGATGATCTCGTAGGTACGGATCTCGACGTGGTTCTCCTCGGCCATCTCGCGCGCCCGTCGGTCCGGGCGCACGTTGAAGCCGATGATGGTGGCCGACGAGGCGCGGGCCAGCTGCACGTCGTTCTCGGTGATGCCGCCGACGCCGCGGCGCACGAAGCTCAGCTTCACGTCCTCGCGCTCCAGCTTGCGCAGGCTCTCGGTGGCGGCCTCGAGCGACCCCTGCACGTCGGCCTTCAGCACGATGTTGAGCGTGGCCGTCTCGCCCCGCTGGATCTGCTCGAACAGGTCCTCGAGGCGCGCGCCGGTGGCCGAGGGCGAGGGCAGGTGGCCCGAGAGGCGGAAGCGCTGGGCCCGCGCCTCGCCGAGCGTGCGCGCGGTGCTCAGGTCCTTGGCGGCCCGCAGCTCGTCGCCGGCCTGGGGCGGCTCGGACAGCCCGAGCACCTGCACGGGCATGGAGGGCAGCGCCTCCTTGACGTGGTCGCCGCGGTCGTCCACCAGGGCCTTCACCTTGCCCCAGGCCGCGCCGGCCACGACGGCCTCGCCGACCCGCAGCGTCCCGGTCTCGACGATGACGGTGGCCACCGGGCCGCGCCCGGCCTCCAGCTTGGCCTCGAGGACCGACCCGCGGGCCCGGCCCTCGGGGCTCGCCACCAACTCTTCGACCTCGGACAGGATCACCAGCTGCTCGAGCAGGTCGTCGATGCCGCTGCCGGTCAGCGCGGAGACCTCGACGCAGATGGTGTCGCCGCCCCAGGCCTCGGGCACGAGGCCGCGGTCGGAGATCTGCTGGAGGACTCGCGCCGGGTCGGCGTCGGCCCGGTCGACCTTGTTGATGGCGACCACGATCGGCACGTCGGCCGCGCGGGCGTGGTCGATGGCCTCCAGCGTCTGGGGCATCACGCCGTCGTCGGCGGCCACCACCAGGACCACGATGTCGGTGACCTCGGCGCCGCGCGCCCGCATAGCGGTGAACGCCTCGTGGCCCGGGGTGTCGATGAACGTGATCAGGTGGTCATGCCAGTTCACCTGGTAGGCGCCGATGTGCTGGGTGATGCCGCCGGCCTCCTCGGCCACCACGTCGGTGGAGCGGATCTTGTCCAAGAGCAGGGTCTTGCCGTGGTCCACGTGGCCCATGACCGTGACGACGGGCGGCCGGGGACGCAGCTCGGTCTCCTCCTCCTCGTCCTCTTCCTCGAAGTACTTGGCGAGGAGCTCGGCCTCCTGCTCCTCGCCCGGGTCGACCAGGCGCACCACGGCACCGAGCTCGGCCGCGAAGAGCTCGATCATGTCGTCGGACAGGGACTGGGTGGCCGTGACCATCTCGCCCTGCAGCAAGAGGAAGCGGATGACGTCGCCGGCGGAGCGGTTGAGCTTTGGTCCGAGGTCGCGCGCGGTCGAGCCGCGCTCGACGATGACCTCGCCCTCGGGCACCGGCGCGGTAGACGGCATGTACGTCGTCATCTGCGTCGGCTCGAGCTCCTCCAGGCTCCGACGTCGACGCCGACCGCGGCGCTGCGGCGGGCGACCACGACCGATGCCCCCGCCGCCCCGGCCGGGCGGCGGACCGCTGCCCACCGGGCCGGCGGCGCCGGCCCGACCACCGAATCCGCCGCGTGTCCCGAGACCGCCGCCGGGCCGGCCCACGCCGGTCGACGGCGGGCGACCGCCCGAGCGCTGCGGGTAGCCGCCGGGGCCGGCCGGTCGGGTGCCACCGGCCGGGGGACGGCGACCGCCGAGACCGGGCGGGGGCGGGATCGGACGGCCCGACGGGCCGACCGGGGGACGAATCGGGGGCGGCGGGACCGGGCGACCCGAGACGCTGAGCGGCGGGCGCGGCGGGCGTCCCGTCGCCGGGGCGTCGCGCGGCGGGGCCGGGGCGCGCTCGGCCGCCGGGACCGCCACGGCGGGCCGTTCGCTCGGGGGCGCGGCGGCGGCGTGCTCGGCCGCCGGGACCGCCGGGGCGGGCCGTTCGCTCGGGGGCGCGGCAGGGGCGCGGGCCGGGATGGGAGCACCGGCCGGCGGGGCCGGCGGGGGCGTCCGGGTGCTGCTGATGAGGCGGGGCCGGGCCGGGACCGGCTCGGGTTCGGCCGGGGCCGCCGCGGCCCCCTGGTCGCTGGTCTTGGTCGCGGCCTTGGCCGGGGCGGCCCGGGCGCCGGGCGCCCGGCGGACGGGCGCCGCCTTCTCGGGTTCGGGCTCCTCAGGCTGCGCGGCGCGGCGGAGCCCGTCGGTGTCCGCCTTCCGGCGGACCCGGTCGGCCTGGGCGTCCTCGATCGACGAGGAGTGGCTCTTCACGCCGATGCCGAGCGCAATGCAGAGGTCGAGGGCCTCCTTATTGGTCAGCCCCAGCTCACGGGCCAGCTCGTAGACGCGGATCTTCTTCGGCAATTCCTCGAGTTCCTTGCGGCTTCTCGGTCGCCCGCCGGGGCGACGGATCGTTCATTCTCCCACATCAACGCGGGTTCCCCCACGGTCCGAGGGCCGCCGTCAGCGCTCGGTCGACGTCCTCGGCGCACGCTCGCCCGATCGGCGGGACGCTCCGGCAGCGGGCCGGCGCAGGGCCCGGTCGAAGGCCCCCGTCGCCCGGGCCCGCTCGAGGCACCCGGGGTCGTCCCGACAGACCCAGGCGCCGCGGCCGTGGCCGGGGCGGCGCTGCACGACGGCGCCGTCGCCTTCCAGCACGAAGCGAACCAGTTCGGCGGCCGGGGCCCGGCGACGGCACCCGACGCAGGTCCGTGTCGGGCCTATGGAGCGCCCTCCGCGGTCGCCGCCGCGGCGGGCGCGTCGGCCTCGGCGCTCGGCGCGCCGGGGGTCTCCGCCGGCTGGTCGCCGGTACCGTCGGCCACGGCGTCTTCGGCCGCGGCCTCCTCGGCCTTGTGCGACCACTCCTCGGCCGAGATCGCCTCGCCGCCCTCGGCCGGCTTCCAGACCATCTCACCGGCCTCGTTCTCGACCCACTCCCCCTCGGCCCACTCCTGGCCGCCGTAGCCGGCCTCCTCCTCTTGGAGCTGGGTCTCGCTCTTGATGTCGATGCGCCACCCGGTGAGCCGCGCCGCCAGGCGCGCGTTCTGGCCCTCCTTGCCGATGGCGAGCGACAGCTGGTAGTCGCTCACGATCACGGTCGCCGTGCCGGTCTGGTCGTCGAGGCGCACCTCGCGCACGCGCGCCGGGGCGAGGGCGTTCTGGATGAGGTCGACCGGGTCGTCGGAGAACGGGACGACGTCCACCCGCTCGCCGCGCAGCTCGTTGGTCACCATGCGCACGCGCGAGCCGCGCGCCCCGACGCAGGCGCCGACCGGGTCGACGTTGGGGTCGTTGGACCACACCGCGATCTTGGTGCGGTGCCCCGGTTCGCGGGCGGCCGCCTTCAGCTCGACGACGCCCGAGGAGATCTCTGGCACCTCGAGCTCGAACAGCCGCTTGATGAGCCCCGGGTGGGTCCGGCTCACGACGATCTGGGGACCCTTCGTCGTCTTTCTCACCTCGACGATGTAGGCCTTCAGGCGCGCGCCGTGCTCGTAGCGCTCGTAGGAGACCTGCTCGGCCTGCGGCAAGAGCGCCTCGACCTTGCCGAGGTCGAGCAGGGTGTAGCGGTTGTCGGTCTGCTGGACGATGCCGGTGACGATGTCACCCTCTCTCCCCGCGTACTCCTCGTACTTCATGTCGCGCTCGACCTCGCGGATGCGCTGCAGGATGACCTGCTTGGCGGTCTGGGCCGCGATCCGCCCGAAGTCGTTGGGGGTGTCATCCCACTCGCGCACGACGTTGCCGTCCTCGTCGAGCTCCTGGCCGTAGACGCGGATTTCGCCGGACTCGGGGTCGATCGTGACCACCGCCTCCTCGGCCGCGTCGGGCCGGCGCTTGTAGGCGGCGACCAGCGCGTTGGCCAGCGCGTCGAGGAGAGTCTCGACCGAGATGCCCTTGTCGCGCGCGATCTGGCCCAGCGCGTCGAGGAATTCGAAATTGGTCTTGCTCATCTCGCCACCTGCTCCTTCGGGCCCGGGCGCGCCGTGCGCCGGGCCCCGCGCGAAGGGCTGCGGCCCTCCGCTGTGCCCGCGTCTGCGGGCGTCCCCCACTCAAAGACCGTGCGCGCCCGCTCGACCTCGCCGTAGGCCAGGCGCCGGGAACCGCTCGGCAGCGAGGCGTCCTCCACCACGAAGCCCTCGTCGTCGCACGCGCTCAGCCGGCCGCGCAGGCGGCGCTCCCCCGCCGTCCCCGGCAGGGTCCGGACGGTGATCTGTTCGCCGAGCGCCCGCGCGAAGTGATCCGGCGTGCGCAGCCGCCGCTCGAGGCCCGGGCTCGACACCTCGAGCGTGTAGCGCCCCGGCATGGGATCGAGTTCGTCCAGGGCCCGCGACACCGCCCGGTTGGCTGCCGCCAGGGCGTCGAGGTCGACGCCGCCGACCTTGTCGACGGTGACCTCGAGGCGGGTCTGGGTGACCTGGAGGTCGACCAGCTCCAGGCCGGAGGCGGCGAGGAGCGGGGACAGCACGTGGGAGAGCCCGTCCGCTGCGATCACCGCCACCTCCTTCCCTTTCCCTGGCTTCGCTGCCCCTTCCCGGAGCCGATCAAGAGCGGCACCGCCGGCCCGACCGGGGCCCCAGCAACACGAAAGCGTGGGCGGCGGCCCACGCTTTCAACGAGGTCCTGCTCTTTGAACCGGACTGCGGGTGGAATTATACCAACGTCTCCCGATTAATAGGATCGGCCCACCACGGCCACCGCCGACTCGTCGCCGTCGTCGGCCAATAGGCCGCCGTCGGGGCCCTCCAGGCAGCGGACCGACAGCGTCTCGCCGGCCAGCCGGGCCTCGCCCTCCGGGCCGAGCAGCCGCCAGGGGACACGGGCGAACCCCTCCATCCCCGCCTCGATGGCCTCCTCCACCCGCTCGACCCGCCGGGTGCGCCCGGCCAGCAGCGCCGCGGCCTCGGCTTCGAGTTCGGGACCCACCCTGGCCAGGAGCGCGGTCGTCCTCGGCACCACCTCGGCCAGGGCCACCTGGGTCTTCTGGCGCGTGTGGCGGGCCACGACCGTCACCTGGCCCTCCAGCAGGTCGCGGGGACCGACCTCCACCCGGACGGGCACCCCCTTCAGCTCCCAGTCGATGGAGCGGCGGCCGAAGCCGGTCTCCACCCGGTCGTCCAGCCGGACGCGGACCCCCGCCGCCCGCAGGTCGTCCGCGATGGCGCCGGCCGCCCGGGCCACCCCCTCGTCGTCGCGCACCGCCATCACGACCACCTCCTGGGGGGCCAAGGCCGGCGGCAGCCGGAGCCCGAAGTCGTCGCCGTGCACCATGATGAGCGCCCCGATCAGCCGGGAGGACACGCCCCACGACGTCTGCCAGGGCAGCTCCTGGGTGCCGTCGGGCCCCGAGTAGGAGATGTCGAAGGCGCGGGCGAAGTTCTGGCCCAGCTCGTGGCTCGTGCCCATCTGCAGCGCCTTGCCGTCGCCCATCATCGCCTCGGCGGTCCAGGTGCGGATGGCCCCGGCGAATCGCTCCCGCTCGGTCTTGCGACCGACCAGGACCGGGATCGCCATGACGTCGACCATGGTGGCGACGTAGACGTCGCGCATGATGCGCAGCGAGTAGGCGCGGGCCTCGGCCTCCGACGCGTGGGCGGTGTGCCCCTCTTGCCAGAGGAACTCGGTCGTCCGCAGGAACAGGCGCGGCCGCAGCTCCCAGCGCACCACGTTGGCCCACTGGTTGATGAGGAGCGGGAGGTCGCGGTGGCTCTGGATCCACTTGGCGAAGAAGCTGTTGACCACCGTCTCGCTCGTCGGCCGCACCACGACCGGCTCCTCCAGCGCCTTCCCGCCGCCGTGGGTGACGACGGCCAGCTCGGGGCTGAACCCCTCCACGTGCTCGGCCTCGCGGTGCAAGAAGGACTCGGGGATGAAGAGCGGGAAGTACGCGTTCTCGGCACCCGTCGCCTTGATCCGCGCGTCGAGCGCGGCCTGCACGCGCTCCCAGATGGCGTAGCCCCAGGGGCGGATGACCATGGTGCCGCGCACGGGGCCGTTCTCGGCCATCTCGGCCCCGGCCACCACCTCTTGGTACCAGCGCGGGAAGTCGTCCGCGCGCGAGGTGAGGGAGCCGGCGGCCATTGGACGACGCTACTGGGTGTCAGGTGAGGCGGGCGACGGCCACCCCCGCGGCCAGCAGCACGACGGCCCAGGACATGGCGCGCAGCGCGCCCTCGATCGGCGCCAGCAGACTCCGTCGATCGATCGTCAGCGTCGAGCCGTCGAGCAGCGTGACCGTCCCGGTCACGTCGGTGGTCCGGCGGCGCACGAGGCGCGCTTCCGAGCTCAGGTGGCGCTGGGCGACCGACAGCGCGAAGGCGCCCAGCGCGGCCAGGCCGGCGCCGAGGCTCAGCCGGCCGGACTCGGCCACGTACCCGGTGAGGACGGGGAAGGCCCCCCAGGAGGCGGCGAACCCGGCGTCGTTGTGCACCACCCCGCCGAAGAGCTCGAGGTTGTAGCCGACCACCACGGCCGCGCCGACCACGATGAAGGGGACGAGCACCCACCCCACCCGCGCCGTGCCGAGCACCCCGAGCGCGACGGCCCCCGACAAGCCGACGACCACCGCGGCCACCAGCTGGGGTCCGGGGATGCGCGTGGCCAGCGGCCGCCCGTGCAGCTCGTCGAGCGCGTGGGCCGCCACGCCGACCGCCAGGAAGAAGGCGAGGACGCTCGCCACCAGGCGGGAGATCTCCACCCGCGGCGCCAGCGCGGCGCCGATCACCACGTAGGAGAGGTGCCAGGCCGTGTACGGGGGGTGCAGCAGCGTCCACCAGTCGCGCCAGCGCCCCGGTCGGGCCGCGTAGAAGGCGGGGCGGGCGGCGGCCTCTCCGCCGGTCGCGGTCTCGGTCGTGTCCCGGTCCTCGGTCACGGGCGTTCGGCCGCCGTCCCGGCCCGCCGGCCCCACATCACGAGGCCGCCGCCCAGGCTCATGACGCGCGCGCCCACCTCCTCGAAGCCGGCCCGTTGCCAGGCCGCGATCGTCCACTCGATCGGGTAGCGGCGGTAGTGGCCCGAGATGCTCGGTCCGAGGAACCGGCCGACCTCGAACCACGAGCGACCGCCGGTCAGCCAGCCGCCGACGGGCAGCACCGCCCGTGTGTACAGCCACCACCAGGCGCGCCAGAACCGGTTGGGCGGCCGGAGGAACTCGAGGCTGGCCACCGCGGCCCCGGGCCGCACCACGCGGGCCAGCTCGGCCAGCGTCGCCTCGGGGTCGTTCACGTAGCGCAGGAGATAGGTGAAGGTGAGCGCGTCGAACTGGCCGTCTCTGAACGGCAGCTGCTCGGCCCGGCCCGCCGCCAGCTGCACCCGCGCCGACAGGCCGGCGGCCGCCACGTTCTGTCGCCCGCGCCGCAGCATCGCCTCGGTGAGGTCGACGCCGACCACGCGCCCCGCACCGCCGCGCGCCAGCGCCAGCGCCACCCCGGCCGTCCCCGACGCGACGTCGAGCACGGTCGCCGGCGCCGACGGAAGGACGCGCCCCACCATCTCGGCGCGCCACCGGCCGTTCTGGCCGAAGGAGAGCAGCTCGGCCAACCGGTCGTAGCGGGACGGGAGCGGGGTGAAGAGCCCCTGCGCGAAGCGATTCTCCTCGTCGACAATCGCTCCCACCGCGCCTCCCTCTGTCTGGCGCCACGGTAGTCCCGGGTCAACGCAGCCCGAGGGCACCGCCCTTCCTCTGGCGATGCCCCGATACCAGGTGCGCGAAACGGCGCGTCCGAGGAGTCAGCGGGTCGACGCGAACCCGCGACCCGGGGGCGCCGGCGACGCGGGGGTCGCACCGCGTCGCCGGGAACGGTCGGTCAGGCCTCGTCGGGCCCGTAGCGGGAGCGGATGCGCTCGACCGTGACCCGCGTGGCGTTGGGGTCCGAGCCGCCCTCGGCCAGCAGCGAGGCCCGGTCGGCCTCGGCCTCGGCCTCGGCACCCTCGTCGGCCGCGGCCAGCCTTGCCTCCACGCCCTCGGCCACCAGCCGCTCGGCCTCGTCCACCAGGGCCTCGACCATCTCGTCCTCCGGCACGACGCGCACGATCTTGCCCTTGATGAACAGGTGGCCCTTGTGCTTGCCCGCCGCGATCCCGATGTCGGCCTCGCGGGCCTCGCCGGGCCCGTTCACCACGCAGCCCATCACGGCCACCTGGATCGGGAGGTGCCGCGCCTCGAGGGCCACCTGGGCGGCGCCGGCGACCGCGATCACGTCGACCTGGGCGCGCCCACAGGACGGGCAGGCGATCAGGTCCACCCCCTTGCGCTCGCGCAGGCCGAGCGCCTCGAGCAGCTGGCGGCCGGCGCGCGCCTCTTCGACCGGGTCGGCCGTGAGCGAGTAGCGGATGGTGTCGCCGATGCCCTCGGCCAGCAGCGTGCCGATGCCGGCCGTGCCCTTCACCAGGCCGGCCGGCGGTGGGCCGGCTTCGGTCACGCCGAGGTGCAGCGGATGGTCGAAGGTCTCCGACGCCAGCCGGTAGGCGGCGATCATGAGCGCCACCGACGACGCCTTGACCGAGATCTTGACGTCGCTGAAGTCGACCTCCTCGAAGTAGGCCAGCTCGATCCGGGCGGATTCGACGAGTGCCTCGGGGGTGGCGCCGCCGAACCGCTTGTAGATGTCGGGGTGGAGGGACCCGGCATTCACGCCGATGCGGATGGGCACGCCGCGGTCGCGGGCCTCGGCCGCCACCTGCTTGATCTCGGTCTCCTTGCGCAGGTTGCCCGGGTTGAGGCGGAGCCCCTGGACGCCGGCCTCCAGGGCGGCGAGCGCCATCTCGTGGTGGAAGTGGATGTCGGCCACGATCGGGACGGGCGAGCGGGGCACGATCTGGGCCAGCCCCTCGGCCGCCGCCTCCTCGTTGCAGGTGCAGCGCACGATGTCGGCGCCGGCGGCCGCCAGGGCGTAGATCTGGGCCAGGGTGCCCTCGACGTCGGCCGTCTTCGTGATGGTCATGGACTGCACCGAGATGGGCGCCCCGCCGCCGACCGGGACGGCGCCCACTTTGATCTGGCGGGTGGCCCGGCGCGGCGTGAGGAGCTCGGAGGACAGTTCCATCGCCCCCATTGTGCCGTGCTCCGCCCCGCCGGCGCGCCGGGGGCGGGCCGCGGCTCAGCCGAACGGGTTCTGCACCGGGTGGGTGATGTCGAGGTACACCGAGGAGGAGACGAGCAGCACCAGCAAGAAGATGAAGACGTAGGCCACCACCAGGAGCTTCGCCGCATCGGCCTGGTAGTAGGGGCGGCCCCGTCGCGTGCGCACCCGCTCGTAGAGGGCGATGGCCACGTGGCCGCCGTCGAGCGGCAGGATCGGCAGCATGTTGAACAGGCCGATGAACACGTTGAGGGCGATCAGGACCTCGATCAGCTGGAGTGCGCCGGCGTGGACCCCGGCCACCGCGATGCGCGCCGCGCCGACGATGGACACCGGCCGGTTGGTCCCGTTGCGCTGATCCCTGGCCGCCACGGCCGGGTTGGTCACCTGGGATACGTAGCTCGAGATCCCGTGCGGCGAGAAGAGGTGCGCCAGCCCGGTCACCGAGGACGAGGTCACCTCGCCCACCACCTTGCCCGCCCCCCCGAGCGCCCCGAAGGGGTTCTCCGTCACGCTCGGCGAGCCCAAGATGACGCCGATGTAGCCCCGGCGCGCCTTCGAGAGGCGTTGCCCGTCGCTCGTCACGGTCTGCCCGTTGACCGGCGTCACGGTGAGGGACAGGCGGCGGCCCCCCCGGTCGACCACGAGGTGGACCGGCCTGCCGATCGCGCGCTTGATGTCGTTGCCGAACGCGGTGGTGGTCTTGACCGCGTGCCCGTCGACCGAGACGACCTGGTCGCCCGCCTGCAGGCCGCCGCGCTGCGCGGGGTTCTGCGCCAGCCCGCTGAACGGGGTGAAGCTCTCGATGACGACCCCGGTCGCCGACGGGGTCCCGATGAAGGCGAGCGCCGACCAGGCGAGGAGGAAGGCCATGACGAAGTGCATGATCGACCCGGCGCTCGCCACCAGCAGCCGGTTGTGGAAGGGCTGGCGCCGGTAGGTGCGGGCCTCGTCCGCCGGGTCGATCTCCTCCAGGTTGGTCATCCCGGGGATCTTCACGTAGCCACCGGCCGGGATGGCCTTCACGCCGTACTCGGTCTCGCCGCGCCGGACCGACCACAGTCGGGGCCCGAAGCCGACGAAGTACTCGGTCACCTTCATGTGGCTCCACTTGGCGGTGGCGAAGTGGCCGAGCTCGTGCACCATGACGATGACGACGAGCGATGCGATCACGATCAGCAACGCGCCGGCGTGCAGCACGATCGAGAGCGCCACGATCGAGGCGATCGCCACCACGAGCCCGACGACCGAGCCGCGGGTGGAACCCGGGGGGACGCCCGGGGCGCCCGGGTCGGGCCGGCCCTCCACCAGGGAACGGGCGGACCAGGCCGGCGAACCCGGCACGTCGTGCCCGCGCAGCCCGGTGCTCACGGGACCCGCCGGCGGGCGATGGCGGCCTCGGCCTCGGCGCGGGCCTGGCGGTCGGCGTCGAGCACGGCCTCGACCGAGTCGATCGGCTCGTCCTTCCACAGCTCGAGCGTGTCGGCCACCACCTCGGCGATGCCGGGCCAGCCGAGGCGACCGGCCAGGAACGCCGCCACGGCGACCTCGTTGGCTGCGTTCAGCCAGGCCGGCGCGCCGCCCCCGCAGCGCCCGGCGTGGTAGGCGAGGTCGAGGCACCGAAAGACGCTCGGCTGGGGCGGCTCGAAGGTGAGCGACAGCGGGGTGGCCCAGTCGATGGCGCCGAAGGCGTGCTCCAGGCGGTCCGGCCAGCCCATGGCGTAGCCGATGGGCAGGCGCATGTCCGGGTTGGAGAGCTGCGCGATCGTCGACCCGTCGACCAGCTCCACCATCGAGTGCACGACCGACTGGGGGTGGACGACGACATCGATCTGGTCGTAGGGGACGCCGAAGAGCTCGTGGGCCTCGATGACCTCCAGGCCCTTGTTCATGAGCGTCGAGGAGTCGATGGTGATCTTGGGGCCCATGTGCCAGGTCGGGTGGCTCAGCGCGTCCTGCACGGTGACCGCCTGGAGCTCGGCCTCGGCCCGGCCGCGGAACGGTCCGCCCGACGCCGTGATGAGGAGCCGCCGCAGCACGCGGCGTGCCGGGTCGGCCGGCTCGACGTCGGGCCCGGCGATGGGGTGGCCCACGGTCGCCAGACACTGATGGATGGCGCAGTGCTCCGAGTCGACCGGGACGAGCTCGGCGCCGGGGGTGAGGCGGGCCCGCTGGACCACCGGGGCACCGGCGATGAGCGACTCCTTGTTGGCGAGCGCCAGCCGCCGGCCGGTCTCGAGGGCGGCGAGCGTGACGGGCAGCCCGGCGAAGCCGACGACGCCGTTCACGATCACCGCCGCCGCGCTGGCCGCGGCCCGCAGTCCCTCGGCGCCGGCCACCACCTCGGTGCCGGCGGGGACCCGGGCCGCCAGGTCGCCCGCCAGGTCGGGGTCCCCGATGGCGACCAGGTCGGGCCGGAGCGCGTTGGCCTGCTCGGCCAGGCGGTCGACGGAGCGCTGGGCCGCCAGAGCGACGACGCGGAACCGCCCCGCGCTGGCCGCCACGACCTCGATGGCCTGGGTGCCGATCGATCCGGTCGAGCCCACCAGGCTGACGGTCACCTCACCCATGCGCCAGCGCTTCTCCTGGTGCTGGGCCAATTCGGTTGTCACAGCCAACACCTACCTTTGAGGAAGCGAAAGCCGTCGGTCCCTCGGTAGGAGGGAGCGTGAAACTGCTCGTCTGAGCTTCCGACGTAAAACACATATGTACGCGGAGGGTTGAAAATTGACCCACTACCCTGGCCAGCATGCCATCGGGCGGCCAGCCGACCGGGTCACCCGAGGTGTAGGGCCTTCACCAGATAGAAGGTGGCGGGGAGCACGAAGAGGAGACCGTCGACCCGGTCGAGCAGGCCCCCGTGGCCGGGCAGGAGGCGCCCCATGTCCTTGCGCCCCAGCTGGCGCTTGACCAGCGACTCGCAGAGGTCGCCCACCGGGGACACGATCGACACGGTCAGGCCCAGGGCGGCCGCCTTGCCCACCGTCCAGGGGTGGATGAGGTGCACGATGACCACGGTGACGACGATGCAGGTGAGCGCGCCGCCGATGAACCCCTCCCAGGTCTTGTTGGGGCTGATCGAAGGGGCCAGCGGATGGCGGCCCAGCCACGAACCGATGGCCATGGCCCCCACGTCGTAGGCGACGGCCGCGATGATCGCCCCCCACATGAAGGCGATGCCGTGGCGTTCGGGGAACAACGTCGGGCTGAGGAGGAGCGCGCCGTAGGAGCCGAAGGCGCCCACCCAGCAGAACACGAACATCGTGGTGGCGGTGCCGCGCACCGCGTCGCCCCGCTCCACCCCCGCCAGGTACCAGACGAGGCTGAAGGCGAACAGCAAGACAATGACGAGGGGGAGCGCCGCCTCGCCCTTGCGGTAGGTGGCCACCATGACCGACACCGTGGCCACCAGCCCGAGGAGGGTGACGGGGTGGTAGCCCTCGTGGCGGAAGGCGGCGTAGGCCTCGGCGGCGGCCAGCGTGACGACGGCCGTGACGAGGCCGACCGCGGCCGGCGGGCCGAGCTTGAAGGCGGCCAGCACCAAGGCGCCGAGCACCAGACCGGTCCCGATGGCAACGGGGACGTTCCGGCGGCTGGCGCCGTCGCCGCCGAAGTCGGCCTCGCGCGGTTGGGTGGCCGGACGCGGGGCGAGAGCCGGGGTCGGGGACGGTTCCCGGTCACCGGCCGAGGAGGCGGCCGGCGGCCGCGCCGGCCGTCGCCCGAAGCGCCGCGCGTCCGTCGGGGTGGCGGCGGACGGCCGGGGCTCGGTCAGCACGTCGGACTCGTCGATCTCGGGAATGCTGAGCCGGGTGGCCTGTCGTTCGACCTCGCCCGTCGGGTCGAGCTCCTCGTCGGCCGCGAAACCGACGGCCGGCAACACCTCGGTCAGTGGGTCGAGCGGGACCCTGACGGCGGATCCGCCCGACTGCGGGACCGAGGACCAGTCGACCGGCTCGTCGGCCCAATCGTCATCGTCGTCGCCCGGCAACGCCGGGGTGGACGTCGGCAGGTCGAAGGCCCAGGGCTGGCGGTCCGACGTTCCGGTGTCGTCGAGCGAACCGAGGCGCGCCTCGGCCTCGGCGAGCATGGACGGCTCGTAGTCGTCCTGTTCGGCTTGCCAGTCCGCCTTCCCCTCCTTCCAGTTGGGCGCGGGGAGGGAGGCCCAGGGATCGGAACGGTCGCTGTCGTCGAGCGCACGGGAAAGGATGGAGGGCACCTCGCCCGTCGGCGGTTCCGTCCAGTGCGGGAGCGGCGGGTGCCCGCTCGGCGCCTCGACTGCACGCTCGTCGCTCGGTGACAGGCCCCAGGCCTCGAGATCGTCCTCGGCGTCGTCGTCGGGCGGTCGGGTCGGGCCGGCTCCGGCGGGCTCGGCGCCGACGATGCGCACGCGTCCGCTGCGGTGGCCGGTCTGCTCGAGACCGGACTGGTCCCCCGAATCGTCCCTGTCGTTCGGCATGGTTGCCCCCTAGACCTCGAGGAGCTCGCGCTCCTTGTGGCCTAGCACCTGGTCGATGGCCGCCACCTGTTGGTGGGTGACCTTCTCGAGTTCCTTCTCCCAGTGCTCGACGTCGTCCTCGCTCAGCTCGCCCTCTTTCTTCAGGCCCTCGAGCTCGTGGCGGGCGGCGCGGCGCACGTTGCGAACGGCCACCCGGCCGTCCTCCGCCTTGTGGCGGACCACCTTCACCAGCTCCTTGCGCCGCTCCTCGGTCAGCTGCGGGAAGGCGAGACGGATCACCGTGCCGTCGTTGGTCGGGTTGATGCCGAGGTCCGAGGACTGGATCGCCTTCTCGATGGCTCCGAGCGAACTCTTGTCATAGGGGGTGATCACCAGCAGCATGGCGTCGGGCACGCTGAAGCCGGCCAGCTGTCGCAGGGGGGTGTGGCTGCCGTAGTAGTCGACCATGAGGGTCTCGACCAGCGCGGGCGTGGCGCGGCCCGTCCGGACGGCGCCGAACTCCGTGCGCACGTGGTCCACCGCCTTGGCCATGTGCTCCCTGGCTTCCTCGAGCACCATCCCGGCGAGGTCGCCGTCGCTCATCGGACCAGCGTACCGATCCGGTCGCCGCCGAGCGCACGGCGCAGGTTCCCAGGCTCCATGAGGTCAAAGACCAGGATCGGGAGCCCGTTGTCCTTGCAGAAGGTGATGGCGGTCAGGTCCATGACCCGGAGGTCCTTCGAGATCACCTCCATGAAGGTGATCTCCTCGAACTTGGTGGCGGAGGGGTCGAGCCGGGGGTCGGCGCTGTAGACCCCGTCCACCCCGCCGTGGGTGCCCTTGCAGAGCAGCTCGGCCTCGATCTCGGCCGCTCGGAGCGCGGCCGACGTGTCGGTCGTGAAGTAGGGGTTCCCCATCCCGGCCGCGAAGACGACCACTCGGTCCTTCTCCAAGTGACGGATCGCCCGGCGCCGGATGTAGGGCTCGGCCACCTCGGCCATGTGCACCGCGGTCAGCACCCGCGTCGCCTGGCCGTGGTGCTCGAGCGCGTCCTGGAGCGCCAGCGCGTTGATGACGGTGCCGAGCATGCCCATGGCGTCCGAGGTCGCCCGGTCCATGCCGGCCCCCGCACCCGTCTCGCCCCGCCAGATGTTGCCGCCGCCCACCATCACCGCCAGCTGCAGGTCGAGTTCGGCGCGCGTCTGCGCGATCTCGCGGGCCAGCCGCTCGACCGTGCTGGCATCGATCGTCTCGTCCGACGCGGAGGAAGCGAGCGCCTCCCCGGACATCTTCAGCACCACCCGCCGGTACTCACCCACGGGTCATCGCCCCCGATCCGAGCTCGTGGCGGCGCCCCGTCCCTCAGGCACCAATGACGACCTGGGCGAAGGCCACGACCTGGGCGTCGCCCAGGAGGTCCTGGACCGAGCGCTTCTCGTCCTGGACGTAGGGCTGCTCTAGGAGCACGCGCTCTTTGAACCAGCCGTTCAGCCGGCCCTCCACGATCTTGGCCATCGCCGCCTCGGGCTTCCCCTCGTTGCGGGTGATGTTCTCGAGCGTCTGCCGCTCGGCCGCGACCTCGTCCGCGGGGACGTCCTCCCGCCGCAGGTAGGTGGGCCGGGCGAAGGCGACGTTGAGCGCCACCTCGTGCGCGAGCTCCTCTCTGCCGTCGCGCAGGACGACCACCACGCCGTTCACGCCGCGGCCGGACTGCTGGTGCAGGTAGAGGTCGACGACCTCGCCGTCGCCCGCCTCGAGCCGGGCGACCCGTCCGATCGAGATGTTCTCCTTCAAGGTGGTGACCAGGTGGTCAACGTCGCCCTGGTGCTCGGCCACCGCACCCTCGCCTTTGGCGGCCACGAGCTCGGCCAGCTCGTCGGCCAACGCCACGAATTCGGCGGACTTGGCCACGAAGTCGGTCTCGCAGCGCAGCTCGACCAGCGCGGCGACCGAGCGGTCGCGCACCCCGGCGACGGCCCCCTGGCTCGCCTCACGGTCCTGGCGCTTCGCCTTGTCGGCCAGGCCCTGCTCGCGCAACCAGGTGATGGCGGCCTGCATGTCGCCGTCGCAGGCCTCGAGGGCGCGCTTCGCGTCCAGCATGCCGACGCCGGTGGACTGCCGGAGCGCCTGCACGTCCTTGGCGCTGAACCCCGCCACCGTCAGCCCTCCTCGGCCGCGGCCGGGACGGTCTCTACGACCGGCTCGGCGGGTGCGGCGTCCTCCACCGCGGCGTCCTCCACCGCGGCGTCCTGCACCGCGACGTCCTGCACCGCGGCAGCGGGCGCCGCCTCGGCGGCCGGCTCGTCCGGTGTCGGCGCGGCCTCGACCGCGGGCGCCGCCTCCGCGGCCGGCGCGGCCACAACCGTCGGCGGGGGCGGAATCGGCAGCGGGCTCTCGGCGGGCGCGCTCGGTGCCGCCGCTTCGGGCGCCGGCTGGACCTTGGGTGGCCGGTGCGTGGCGATCCACCAGCCCTCGGCCACGGCGTCGGCGACCACCCGGCACATGAGCGTGCCGGCCCGGATGGCGTCGTCGTTGCCGGGGATCACATAGGTGACGACGTCGGGGTCGCAGTTGGTGTCGACGACGGCCACCACCGGCAGGCCGAGCTTGTTGGCCTCGGTCACCGCGATGTGCTCCTTCTTCGTGTCGATGACGAAGATGGCCTCGGGCAGCCGGTCGAGCCCGGCGATGCCGCCCAGGTTCCGCTGCAGCTTCTCGAGCTCGCGGACGTGGCGCAGGCCTTCCTTCTTCGGCATCGCGTCGAAGTCACCCGCCGACTGCATGGCGCGGAGCTCCTGCATGCGCTTCACCCGACCCGAGACGGTGGTGAAGTTGGTGAGCATGCCGCCCAGCCAGCGTTGGTTCACGTACGGCATGCCGCAAGCCTCGGCGTACTCCGCCACCGGGCCCTGGGTCTGCTTCTTGGTCCCGACGAAGAGGATCTTGCCGCCGCCCGCCACCAGGTCCCGGATGTAGGCGTACGCCGACTCGACCCCTTCGAGGGTGCGGCGCAGGTCGATCAGGTAGATGCCGTTGCGCTCCCCCAGGATGTAGCGGCGCATCTTGGGGTTCCAGCGGCGGGTCTGGTGCCCGAAGTGCACGCCCGCGTCGAGCATCTGGCGCATCGTGACGACGGCCATGGGGGTAATTCCTCCAGTCGGTTGTTCCTCCCCGAGCGCCAACACCTCTGTCGAGGCGACCGTGGAACGCGTTCGGGTGCGTAGTTACGTCGGTGGTGTGCCCCGCCTTCGGCGGAGCGGAGCAATCCTAGCCGGGGCGCAGGACCCCGGCTACCGGGCTCAGGCCCGCGGGTGGGTCTCTGCGTGCACGGTGAGCAGGCGTTCCTTGCTCACGTGCGTGTACACCTGGGTGGTCTGGAGGCTGGAGTGGCCGAGCAGCTCCTGGACGACCCGCAGGTCGGCCCCGCCGTCCAAGAGGTGGGTGGCGAAGCTGTGGCGCAGCGCGTGGGGGTGGGTCGGCACCGGGGAGCGCCGGTCGAGGATCCGGCGCACCTCGCGCGGGTCGAGGCGGTGGCCCCGGCGCTTCAGGAAGACCGCGCCGGCCGGGGTCTCGTCGTTCGCCAGCACCGGGCGGCCCTCGGCCAGCCACCGATCGAGCGCCTCGACGCACTCGTCGTGGATGGGCAGCCGGCGCTCCTTGTTCCCCTTGCCGCGCACGAGCACCGTCCGGGCCCCGAGGTCGACGCCACCTCGGTCGAGGGCGCACAGCTCGGCCACCCGGACGCCGGCCGCGTAGAGCAGCTCCAAGACGGCCGTGTCGCGCAGGAAGACGGCCCCGGCCACCTGGTCGGCGGACCCGCCCGGGCCCGCGGCCGGGGGGTCGAGCAGCACGTCGAGCTCTGTGTGGGAGAGGACCCGGGGCAGCCGGCTCGCAGTGCGCGGCGCCGAGAGCTGCCGGGCGGGATCCTCGCGCACCAGCCCATGGCGGCGGCACCAGGCGAAGTAGGCGCGCAGCGCGGCCGCCTTGCGGGCGATCGACGCGCGCGCGTAGCCGCGCGTGCCCAGGTACGCGAGGTAGCGCCGGAGCACGAGACGCGCCACGGTGGCCGGCGAGGCGTGACCGGCCCGCTCCGCCCAGCGGGCGAACCCGACCAGGTCCGACGCATAGGCGCGGGCCGTGGCCTCCGACTTGGCCAGGAGCGACCGGGAGAAGGCCTCGAACTGCCAATCGCCCGCGACCGGTGTCCCGCCGGCTCCGTCGACGTCTGATACGGCTTCCGACACTCCTTTCACGGTATCGGGCACCCGCGCAGGACACTGGGACGGTCCGCTCGTGCGGTCGGGGCGATCGGGGGGCTGTGCCATGATCCTCGGAGCAATCTGGCCGGGCAGATCCGGGCATCGGGACCAGGTCCGCGGCCAGCGGGATGCACCCGACCGCAGGCGGGCGCGGGGTGAGCCGATCCGATGAGCAGCCGGATACTGGTGGTGGAGGACGACGAGCGCATCCGCTCCTCCATGCGCATGGCCTTAGAGGACGAGGGCTATGACGTCGACGAGGCGGCGAGCGGGGAGGACGCCCTCGACCGGTTCGCCGCCCAGGCGGCCGACGTCGCCCTGATCGACCTGATGCTGCCGGGGATGGACGGCTTCGAATGCTGCCGGGCGCTGCGGCGCCAGAGCGCGGTGCCCATCATCATCGTCACCGCCCGCACCGACACCCACGACGTGGTGGCCGGCTTGGAGGCGGGGGCCGACGACTACGTGACCAAGCCCTTCGTGGCCAAGGAGCTGGGGGCCCGCATCCGCGCGCTCCTGCGCCGGGCCCGGCCGGCCGAGGACGAGCCGACGGTGCTCACCTTCGGCGACCTCGAGCTCATCCCCGAGCAGGGCGTGCTGCGCCGACAGGGCAGCGACGTCGACATCCACTGCACGCGCACCGAGTTCCGCCTCCTCTGCGAGCTGGCCGCCAACGCCAACAAGGTGCTCTCGCGCGAGCAGCTGCTCGACCGGGTCTGGGGTTACGACTACTTCGGCGACGGCCGGCTGGTGGACGTGCACATCCGTCGGCTGCGCACCAAGGTCGAGCCGGACCCCGCTCTCCCCCGCCACATCCTCACGGTCCGCGGAATGGGCTACAAGCTGGTCCCCTGACGTGGTGAGCCTGGCGGAGGAGCGCACGCTTCCGGCCCGCCGCACCATGCGGGTGGCCCGCTGGCGCCCCCGTCGGGGTCCGTGGGGTCACCTCGGGGTAAGGGCCCGGGTCACCTTCCTCTTCGGGATGGGCGCCCTGGTCCTCTCGGCCAGCGTGGGCGCCATCTCCTATCTCACGACCCAGCACTTCTTGGTCGGGGACTCCGAGAACGCCGCCATCCAGCAGGCCTCCTCGAATGCCGCGGCCATCAGCGTCGCGCTCAGCCTGCCCAACCCCGACGTCTTGAAGATCCTCCAGACCTACGAGGGCTCGGGCTCCTCGGCCGTCTTGTTGCGCGACGGGAAGACGTACTCGTCGGTGATCTCGCTGCGGGCGAGCGACATCCCGGTCGCCCTGCGCGACCTGGTGGGTTCGGGGACCGCCGCCCGAGAGAACCTGGTGATCAACGGGGTGACGGAGGTCGCGGTGGGGATCCCGCTCACGCGACAGCACGCCTACTACTTCTCGCTGTTCGACCTCAGCCAGCTTGAGCACACGCTGCACATCCTGGCGCTCGCCATCGTGGCGGCCGGGGTGTTGACAACCGTCCTCGGCATCGTCGTGGGTCGCTCCGCCAGCGCCCGGTCGTTGCGGCCGCTCACCGGCGTCTCCCGGGCGGCCGTCGCGATCGCCGGCGGGCAGCTCGACACGCGCCTGCCGGCCGGCACCGGCGATGCGGACCTGGCCGCGTTCGCCAGCTCCTTCAACCGCATGGTGGACCAGCTCCAGGAGCGGATCGAACGCGAGGAGCGCTTCACCTCGGACGTGAGCCACGAGCTGCGATCGCCGCTCACCACGATCGCCGCCTCCTTCGACGTGTTGGAGGCTCACAAAGAGGAGCTGTCGGTCCGGGCCCGCCAGGCCCTCGGGCTGCTCGGGGCGGACCTGCGGCGGTTCCAGCGCATGGTGGGTGACCTGCTCGAGATCTCCCGCTCGGACACCGGCTCGGCCGACGTGTCCTTGGAGGACGTGGAGGCGGGTGAACTCGTCCGGCGGGCCGTCGCCGCCAGCGCCCACACCCTCCCCAACTCGGTGGCGCCGCCCGAGGTCGCGATCGACCCCGCCGTGATCGACGCCCGGCTGAGCGTCGACAAGCGCCGCTTCGAGCGGGTCATGGCCAACCTGCTCGAGAACGCCGCCCTCTACGGCGGGGGGGCCACGCTCGTCGCCGCCCGGCCCGGTCCGGCCCGGGCCGACGGGCGCCCGACCCTGCTCGTGTCGGTCGAGGACCACGGACCGGGCGTGTCGACCGCCGAGCGGTCGCGCATCTTCGAGCGCTTCTACCGCGGCAGCGTCTCGGGGCGCCGCGGCGACGGCGGCGGGACCGGTCTCGGCCTCGCCCTGGTGGCCGAGCACGTGCGCCTGAACGGCGGCTCGGTGCGGGCCGAGGAGACCGACGGCGGCGGGGCGCGTTTCGTGATCGAGCTGCCGGTGACCGAGGGGGACGGGTCGTGACGCGCTGGCGGACCCGCACCGGGCTGACGGCACTGGTCGCGCTCGGCGGGCTGGCCCTCGGCGCCTGCGGCGTCCCCATCGGCGGCACCCCCACCGTCATCGCCAACCGGCTGGTGAACCCGGGCGCGCTGGCGCCGCCGCCCACGACGCTGCCCGAGGGGACGCCCGTCTACATCTATCTCATCGACGCGTCGGGAACGCCCACCCCGTTCGTGCGGCAGGTGCCGCCCGCGCAGTGCACGAATCTCGAGACGCTGCTCCAACGCCTGGTGGCCGGCCCGGACTCCAAGGAACAGGGCGACGGCTTCTTCAGCGCCATCCCCGGCGGGACCGAGGTCCTGTCGGTGACGCCGCGCAGCGTGCCCACCAAGCCGTTGACCGGCCCCATCACCGTCGACTTCAACCAGTCCTTCGGCGAGGTGGCCGGTGCCGAGCAGGTGCTGGCCGTCGAGCAGATCGTCTACACGGTCAACCAGCTCGACGCCGGCGCGCCGCTGCTCTTCGAGATCGAGGGGCAGCCGACGGAGGTGCCCGTCGCCACCGGGGCCCAGGTGCCCCGCGCCGTGTCCTCGCTCGACTACCCGGGGGTCACCCCGGTGTCGACGAGCTGCTGAAGCGGACTCAGGCCGGGACCTCGGCCCCGTCGCGCCAGTGCACGCGCGGCGCGGCCGACCAGAGGTGCTCCAGGTCGTAGTAGGAGCGGGTCTGTTCGGCGAAGACGTGCACGACGAAGTCCCCGTAGTCCATGAGGACCCAGGTCCCGTCGCTGAGTCCCTCGACGGCGCGCGGCGCCGGGCCGGCCTGGGCCTTCACCCGGAGCTCGACCTCCTCCACGATCGTGCGCACCTGGCGCACGTTGCGCCCGCTCGTCACGACGAAGGCGTCGACCACGCCGATGAGGTCGGCCATGGCGAGGACGACCGTGTCCTGGCCGAGCTTGTCGTCTGCCGCCCTGGCCGCAGCCAGCGCGAGGGAGGGGATCATCGGTGCTCCGGGTCGGGTTCGCGACGCGGCGTGCGACACCGCTTCCTCACTCATCTGGTTCGGGGGCCCGGGACGAGCCGACCGAAGGGACGCCCGACACCGGACCCCTTCACCGGCGGCCCCTCACGGGCGACCCCACGCGGGCGGTGACCCGCGCCGGCGGTCCGCCTGGCTCAATGGAGCACGTCCAAGACGACGACCGTGGCCCCGAGCATGGCACCGATCGTGCCGAGCCCGAGACAGATGTAGAGACGCCGCTCGCGCCGAGCCGCCTGCCGTTCGGCCCGCAGCGCGGCGCGGCCGGGCGGGGACGGGGTGGCGGCGATCGGCGGGATCTCGAGCGCCGGCGCGGCCGCGGGCCGGCGGGGCGCGGCCGGGGCGGGTGGCCGGGCGGGCCGCGCCGGGGGGGCCACGGGGGCGGCGACCCGGCCGGCCGGCCGGGGCGGGGCGATCGAGGCGGCGGGGGTGAGCGGGCGGCGGGCGGCGGGCGAGCCGTGGGCGGGCCGGTAGCGGGGGAGCTCGGCCGTGTCAGCCAGGGATGCGCTCATCTGGCCACAGCGTACAGACCCCGGGCCGCAATGCAATGGCCAACGCCGGGCGGCACCATCTGGCCGGCCCCCTCGCCACCGGCCAGGCGCTCCCGGATCTGGGAGCTCGAGACGTCGAAGTCGAGCCCGCCCACCACCGCGCTGTGCCACCCCGGGGGGCCGGCGGGCGCGGGCGCGTGCGGGCGCGCCACGATGACGAGGGTCACCAGGGCGCGCAGCTCGTCCACCCGATGCCAGGTCGGGAGCGTGGGAACGATGTCGGCACCCACGATGACGAAGAGCTCGGGCGGGGCCGCGCCGCGCGCCACCGCCTCGGTGCGCAGCTGCTCGACCGTGTCGACGGTGTAGCTCGGCCCCCCGCGGTCGAGCTCCATCCGGCTGGCCTCGATCCCCGCCTCCCCCTCGACCGCCGCCTCGGTCATGGCGAGCCGGTCGGCCGCGCCGGTGATGGGGCGCAGCGGGCTCTTCTGCCACGGATCGTTGGCCACGACGAGGAGGACCCGGTCGAGCGAGAGGGCTCGGCGCGCCGCTTGCGCGGCCGCCACGTGTCCGAGATGGGGCGGATCGAAGGTCCCGCCGAGAAGGCCGAGGCGTTCCGCGCGGGCGCTCGCAGCGGGCACAGCCGGTCAGCCTACGAGACCGTGCGTTGGTACCCCCCGCCCACCCCATAGCATTCGTGGATGCCCGAGGCCCGCCAGGACACCAACGCCCGGGCGCCCTGGTACCCCGGCTCCTGGCGCGACCGCCCCGCGTCCCAGCAGCCGGTGTGGCCCGACGAGGTCGCCCGCAAGAAGGTGGAGGCCCAGCTGAGCAGGCTGCCCCCGCTCGTCTTCGCCGGCGAGGCCCGCCGGCTCACCTCGACCCTGGCCGACGTGGCCGCCGGCAAGGCCTTCTTACTCCAGGCCGGCGACTGCGCCGAGTCCTTCGACGACTTCTCGGCCGACGCCATCCGGGACAAGCTGAAGGTGATCCTGCAGATGGCCGCGGTCCTCACCTATGCGGCCGGCGTGCCGGTGGTGAAGGTCGGCCGCATCGCCGGCCAGTTCGCCAAGCCCCGCAGCGATCGCACCGAGCGCGTCGGCGAGCGCGAGCTCGAGGTGTTCCGGGGCCACATGGTGAACGACGACGCCTTGGACCCCGAGGCGCGCCGACCCGACCCGGCGCGCCTCATCACCGCCTACCACCAGTCGGCGTCGACCCTCAACCTCCTGCGGGCCTTCACCAAGGGGGGCTTCGCCGACCTGACCCAGGTGCACGCCTGGAACCAGCAGTTCGTGGCCACCTCGGCCGAGGGCCGCCGCTACGAGCACATCGCGGGCGAGATCGACCGGGCGCTGCGATTCATGAGCGCGTGTGGGATCGACCTGGCGGTCGAGTCGGGCGTCCAGCAGGTCGACTTCTGGACCAGCCACGAGGCGCTGATCCTCCACTACGAGGAGGCGCTCACCCGCCGGGACTCGCTGACCGGCGACTGGGTCGACTGCTCGGGGCACATGCTGTGGGTCGGCGAGCGGACGAGGCAGCTCGACGGTGCCCACCTCGAATTCCTCTCGGGCGTCATCAACCCGCTCGGCTGCAAGGTCGGGCCGACCGCCACCCCCGAGGAGCTGGTCGCCATCTGCGAGCGCCTCAACCCCGGGCGCATCCCGGGCCGGCTCACGCTCATCACCCGGCTGGGTGCGGAAAACGTCGAGGCGCTGCTGCCGCCGCTCTTGCGCGCCGTGCGCGAGGCGGGGCACCCCGTCGTCTGGGCCTGCGACCCCATGCACGGCAACACCTTCACGAGCGGGGCGCGCAAGACCCGGCGCTTCGACGACATCCTGGCCGAGCTGCGCGGCTTCTTCGCCGTCCACCGGGCGGAGGGCAGCTGGCCCGGCGGCGTGCACGTGGAGCTGACCGGCGACGACGTGACCGAATGCCTGGGGGGCGCCGAAGAGGTCTTCGAGGCCGACCTGGGCGACCACTACACGACGACCTGCGATCCCCGCTTGAACGCCCGGCAGGCCCTCGACCTGGCCTTCCGGGTGACCGAGCTCCTGCGCACCTAGAGGCGCGGCCCGAGGCCCTCCCCGCCGTCGTTGTAGCGGAGGAGGACCCAGCGACCGTCCTCGCGTTCCCACTCTGTCATCGACGCGTACTTGGGGCGCAGGCCGAGACGCCCACCCCCCGGCGCGCTCGGCAGGAACCGCACCAGGCTCGCCTCGATCACCCCGCCGTGGCAGGCGATGACCACCAGCCGGCCGGGGTGCGCGTCGGCCACGCGCTCGACCGCCCCGGCGGCACGGGCCGCGAAGTCGAGCCAGGCCTCGCAGCCCGGCGCCCACGGCCGGTCCACGACCTCGGGGTCGATGGGACCCCAGCGCTCGTCCACCTCCCGCCAGGTCAGCCCGTCGGCCTCCCCCGGTTCCATCTCGCGCAGCGTGTGCTCCACGATCACTGGCAGCGCCGCGCCGCCGCGTTCGAGGGCCGGTCGCAGGATCTCGGCCGTCTCGATGGCCCGCGGCAGGGTCGAGGCGTAGAGGGCGGCGACCTCGCCGAGCTCGCCGGTGGCCGCCAGCCGGTCGGCCAGCGCCGCCACCTGGTCGACCCCGTCGGGGGTGAGGCCGGTGCAGCCCCGCTGGCCGCCGACCACGCCGTCGGCGTTGCACTTGGACTCCCCGTGACGGACGAGGACGACCCGGGTGGCCTCGGACTCGGCGCTCACCTGGCTCAGGTGAGCTCCCCGACGAAGCGCTCCAGCTGGCGGAGGGTCCGGCACTCGACCACGGCGTCGCAGTGCCCGGCGTACTCACCGACGATCGAGTCGCCCGACCCCCAGTAGTCGCGCGGCTCGGGGTTCAGCCAGTAAAGGTGGCGGGCCTTGGCCCGCAGATCCGAGAGCACCCAGGCCTCGGGCGCGTGGTAGTTGTTGCGGGCGTCGCCCAGGATGAGGACGCTCGTGCGCGACGTGATCTCGTCGGCCCACTTGTGGTGGAACACGCTCAGGGCGTGCCCGTAGTCGGAGTGCCCGTCCACCCAGACCACGTCGGCCTCGGTGTTGATGCGGTGCACCGCGTCGGAGGGGTCGTCGACCCCCTCGAAGTACGACGTCACCTCGTCGATGCCGTCGACGAAGACGAAGCTGCGCACCTTGGAGAACTGCGAGCTGATGGCGTACACGAGGTGGAGCGTGAAGCGGGCGAAGGAGGCGACCGAGCCCGAGACGTCCGCGATGACCATGATCTCGGGCTTGTGCGGGCGCGGCCGGCGGAACTTGGGGTCGATCGGCACGCCGCCCGTCGACAGCGACCGTCGCATGGTGGCCCGGAAATCGAGCGGTCCCCGGCGCCCGTGGCGGCGCCGGCGGGCGAGACGCACCGCCAGCTTGCGCGACAGAGGCCGCAGCGCGCGGTGCAGGGCGGCCAACTCGTCGCGTGTCGCGTGCATGACGTCGAGGTCCTCGGGCAGGGGCTTGCGCACCGAGCGGGCCAGGGCCTCGGCGCCCCGGTCGGCCACCAGGCGGCGTCGGATCTCCTCTTCCACCTCCTGGCGCAGCTGCTCGATGCGCAGGCGGTACTCGTCGCCGAGCAGCCGCTCCTGGAGGGGGGTGAGCCCCTCCTCGCCGGCGCCCGCCTCGGGGCGCACCGCGGCCATGATCCGCTGCAGGACGCCGTCGAGGTCGAGGTTCCGCAGCGTCCGGTAGAGGTAGTAGGTGCCGCCGACGGGGCGGCCGGGCTCGATGCCGGCGTAGCGGCTGACGGCCTGGCGGGCCACCACCCGCATGAGCGAGGTGTCCCCCGCCATGAGGGCCCGGTAGAGCAAACTGGCGATCTCCTCGGGCGTCATGAGCTCGCCGCCGGCGCCGCCCGAGCCCTCCCCGCCCCGCATCCGATCGCGCTCGCCGGCCCGATCGCCCGGCGCTTCTCCCTCCTCGTCGCCCGCCTCCTCGGTGTTCAGCCGGTTGGCGAAATAGACGTCGAACGCCGTCTCAAAGGCGCGCCAGTGCGAGCTCGACTTCACGAGCGTGGCCCCCAGCGCGTACTTGAGGGCGTCGCGGTCCTCGAGCGGCACGAAGTGCACGGCCTCGGCCGCGTCGAGGTGCTCGGTCAACGAGACCGGGAGCCCGTTCTGACGCAGCTCGTTGATGAACCCCGAGAGCAGCTCGAGCATGGGGCTGGGCGCGGCCTCAGTCGGGCGCGGTGAGCAGCTCTTTGGCCGCCCGGTCGATGTCGGTCTGGTACTTGAGCAGGATGTGGAGCGTGTCGCGGGCCGACGTCGCGTCGATCGAGGTGGTGCCCAAGACTACGAGGGTGCGGGCCCAGTCGAGGGTCTCTGAGACCGACGGGAGCTTGCGCAGCTCGATGGTGCGCAGCGACCGCACGATGCGCGCCACCTGGTCGGCCAGCTCCTCGGTGATACCCGGCACGCGGGTGCGCACGATCAGGCGCTCGCGTTCGAGGTCCGGGTAGTTGATGTGCAGGTAGAGGCAGCGGCGCTTCAGCGCCTCGGAGAGCTCGCGGGTGTTGTTGGAGGTGAGGAACACCATCGGGATCCGCGTGGCCCGCACGGTGCCGAGCTCGGGGATGGACACCTGGTACTCCGAGAGGATCTCCAAGAGCAGGGCCTCGGTCTCGAGCTCGACCCGGTCGACCTCGTCGATCAGGAGCACGACCGGCTCGTCGGCCCGGATGGCTTCCAGGAGCGGCCGGGTGAGGAGGAAGTCCTCCGAGAAGATGTCCTCCTCCAGCTCCTTCCAGGTGGGCCCGCCCGCGTGGTCCGCGTCGGCGGGGGCGCCCTCGCCCTCGCCGAGCAGCACGCTGCCGGCCTGGATCCGCAGCAGCTGCTTGCGGTAGTTCCACTCGTAGAGGGCCTTGGACTCGTCCAGGCCCTCGTAGC
>Ga0209415_10000379_pt1 | contig 80831 bp, 74 predicted proteins | sample PeaSoiSIISIP2007_FD_187696 | JGI IMG/M metagenome (GOLD analysis project Ga0209415, IMG submission 187696) | Peat soil microbial communities from Weissenstadt, Germany - SII-SIP-2007 (SPAdes) (version 2) | ecosystem: Environmental > Terrestrial > Soil > Wetlands > Peat | place: Germany...
CAGACCCAATTCGTTCATCTGGGGGACGAGCGACGACTCGTGTGAATCCTCAGAACGGTGATACAGATGACGAACACGACGAAGGCAACGACGACCGCGAGGATCTTGTGAAATCTGTCCAGGAAGTCAGAAGAGATCAATTGGTTGAGGATGAGAGGAAGAAGGAAACCGAAGATCGCGAGTGTGATGCCCCACTTGAGTCCAGCCTGAGGGAGGTCGTTTCGACTCTTGTGCGCGTAAACGGTAGCTATCGCGAGTAATGGAACGCCCCAGACGAAATCGGTCATACCACCGAGGCTACGAGACTGACCCCTCGTTAGCGATCGGGGAATACCCTCATGAACCGAGATCTCGATGTCCCTGACTCCGGGTTTGCCCTGGCAGTCGACGGCCAATGTCGTTCGTGGGCTATCAGAACCTCCATCGTCAGCGCATTTCGGAAAGAGGTCAATACCGGAGCGGACCCCTTGTCAGCGCACCCACATACTGCAGCCACGAGCTCTTGGTCGCGAGAATCTTTACGTTGACTGCTCGAATCCACGGCTGGGTTGTTGGTGTCGGAGACGGGACTTGAACCCACACGCCCCAAAGGGCACCAGCCCCTCAAGCTGGCGCGTCTGCCTATTCCGCCACTCCGACGCGGCCCCTACTCTAGCCGCGGCGGCGAATATACGACTGCCGTCACGTAATGGGTGTCGGCGGCGTGATCGACCAAGCGGGCAACTGATCGACGAATCCCGGAACGGTGACACTGTTCAGTACCTCGGTCAGTGAACTCGACCACACGACGAGCGATGGTGGGGTGAACAGCGGCCGGACCCAGAAATCTGTCATGACGACCTGGTCGAGACGCAGCCACGTCGACGCCGCCGTCACGGGGTTGAAGATGGCGAGGGCCTGGCCAAAGAGCGCAGCGACGGCCGCAATTCGCACGCCGCTCGAGTAGGCGTCGGGAAACGCGGAGCCGACCCACGAGCGCGCGGCATACGACGGCGTAGTCGTTGTGGGGCGAAGAAAGACGGCAACATCGGCTCGGCCGGTCGCGGCCGCCGTAGCGGCCGCGATCTCACTGCTCTCGTCGACGAGCGTCGCACTGAGACCGAGGGCGGCCCAATCGCGCTTCGCGATCGCGGCCACCAGGTGGTCGAGAACGTTCGGGCCCACCGCCAGCTGTACCGATACCAGCTGGCCCACTCCGTCCACCCAGCCCGCCGAGGTTCGTCGGAACCCGCTCGCGCGCAGAGCGGCGACCGCGCACGAAGCGCAGTCGTTCAGTCCGTTGGTCGACCGAACCGTGGTCGTGGTCGTCGCCTGGCCGACTGGGTTGTAACCCGAGCCGCCCGGATACTGCGCCTGGCCCTGGGAGTAGAGCGCCGACGCGGCGACGGACGGCGAAAACGTGACCAAGCCAAATATCTTGTCGATCATCGATTGGCGCTGGATCGACCAGCTGAGCGCCTGGCGCACGCTCAGGGCGCTCGTCAGCAGGGCGTGGGGCGAGAATGTCAGTTCCTCGATGTCGCTCGAGGACGTAATCCGGCTGAGCAGCGTCGGGTGCGAGCTAATGGCCTCGATCGCCGTGGCGCTCACGTCGAGGGTGTAATCGGCGTACGGATCGCCGGCGCTCGGCAGACTCTGGGCGTCGGTGATGACAACCCGACCAAAGCGGCCAGGGTCGAGCGGCCAGTTCGGATTCATCAGCAGCACCAGTCGGTTCGCGGTCGCGCTCGAGACGACGTACGGGCCGAGCGTCGGCCGCGAGAGCAGGCCGCTCAGCGCGCAGCCGGGGGGCGTGCCAACCGCCTCGACGTCGCGAAAGAGGAGGTCCCACTCGGCGTAGGGCTGGGCGAAGACCGCCGTCACCGAGAGACCGCTGCGGGAGAGCGTGAGCGACTTGATCGCCCGGTACCCGTCACTGACCACGCTCGAAAGCGACTTCGCGCGCTGCCACCACGCCACGAGATCGACGCCGGTAAAGGTTGCGCCGTCGCTCCAGATTTCGTTTGGCGCGAGCGCGTAACGCACGGTCTCGGGGCTGAGCGAGGTCAGCTCGGCCGAAGCAATCGGGCCGTCCTCGCCGACCAGCGTGCCGTCCGCGTTGGTGATAAAGGCCGAGGGCAAGAGGAGGTCGCCAATCGCGTCCGAGGTCGGCGTCGCCCCTGGATCGAGATACCCGCAACCGTTAAAGGGACCGGGCAGCGAGAGCACAAGGGTGCGCGCGTTCTCGTTCGTGGAGAACGCCGCGTCCGAGTGCGCGAGGGGCAGAAGCCCCCCGGCGAGGCAGGCCAGTGACGCCACCAGCGCGCGCCAGCGCCGACGCCCGGGCATCGGCGCTACTGCAGGCGTAGATCGAGCGCCAGGGTGGCGAACGTGAAGATCAGCGCGACCGCGATGGTGATGCGGTCGAGGTTGCGCTCCACGACGGTCGAACCGGTCGCGGCGGCGTTGATCGAACCGCCCATCAGATCCGAGATCCCCCCTCCGCGACCCGAGTGCAGCAAGACGAGGAAGATCAGTGCCGTGGCGGTGATGGCCTCAACCGCGATGATGGCCCACGTAAACATCGATTCCTCCGATTAGCGCTTTACAGCGTAGCAGTCGTCGCACGCCCGAAAAATGGCGCTAAACGAATCGGCCTTCAGCGACGCTCCTCCAACGAGGAAGCCGTCGACTTCGCCCTCGCCCACAAGGCTCGCGGCGTTCTCGGCGTTCACCGATCCCCCGTAGAGCACGGCCGTCGGCGCGAGGCCGAGCGAGCCCAGTACCCGGCGTAGGAAGACCGTCATCTCGCGCACTTGCTCGGGCGTTGCGTTGATGCCGGTGCCGATCGCCCAGAGCGGTTCGTATGCGACGGTGACCAGCGCACGAAGCGTTTCATCGAGCCCGTCGAGCGCGCTGCGCAGCTGTGCTTCGACAAATACCTCGTGCGCGCCGTTCTCGCGCAGCGCGAGAACCTCGCCGACGCAGAGCACGGCGTGCAGGCCCGCTCGTACGACGCTGCGCAGGGTCTCTCTGACGACCTCGTCGCTCATCGCGTAGTGCACGCGCCGCTCGGAGTGGCCGACGATCACCCACTCGACGCCGAGGCGCTTCAGCATCGCCAGGCTGACCTCGCCGGTGTGGGGCCCGTTGTCGTAGGGATTCACGTGCTGGGCGCCGAGCGCGATGGTGAAGCGCTCGGCCTCGAGGACCGACGCGACGCTGCGCAGATCGACGAATGGCGGCGCCACGACGACGTCGGTGTGCTCGAGCGGACGATTCTTCAGGACGACGCCGATCTGCTGGACGAGGTGGACCGCCTCGACGTAGTCGAGGTTCATCTTCCAGTTGCCAATGACGAGCGGGCGCACCTAGTTCCACGGGCTTTCTCGTAGCGCCCGCAGGCCCGGGAGGTCGCCGTGCTCGACGAGCTCGAGTGAGGCCCCGCCGCCCGTGGAGACGAAGCTGATCTCGTCCTCGAGCCCGTAGCTCGCGAGCGCCGCGACGGAGTCCCCGCCCCCTACGATGCTGACGGCCGGCGATGCGGCGATGGCGCGCGCGAGGGCCTCGGTCCCCTCGCCAAATCGTGGGTCCTCGAATACGCCCATCGGACCGTTCCAGAGGATGGTTCGCGCACCGTCGAGGGCAGCCGTGAAGACCTCGATCGACGTCGGGCCGATGTCGAGGCCCACGAATCCGTCGGGTATGTCGTCGGCGAAGCTGACGACGGCGTCGGGCCCGCCGTCGGGCCCGAAGGGGGCGTCCTCGGGCAGCCCTCTGGAGTCAACGGGAATCAGCACGTTGCCACGCTCAAGCAGGGTCCGGCACGCCTCGAGGTTCGTCGCGTCGAAGAGCGAGGCGCCAATTCGCCGACCCTCGGCGGCGGCGAAGGTGTAGGCCATTCCCCCGCCGACGAGGACGAGGTCGGCCCGTTCGGCCAGGACCCGCAGGACGCCGAGTTTGTCCTTCACCTTGGCCCCACCGGTGACCGCGACGAAGGGTCGATCGGGCACCTCGAGGATCCCGAGCAGCGTCGCGACTTCGCGCAGCAGGTTCGGCCCGCCCGCGCTCGGCACCAGCGTCGGGGGGATCATGATCGAGGCGTGCGCGCGGTGCGACGCGCCAAAGGCCTCATTCACGTAGTAGTCGAAGCCCTCGATCAGCGACGCACCAAAGGCCGAGTCGTTGGCCTCCTCGCCGGGGTTGAAGCGCAGATTCTCCAACAGCTCGATGCCGGGGCGCAGTCCGTTCAGGCAGCGCCGCAGCGGGGCCACGCTGAAGCGCTCGTCGACGCGACCCTCGGGCCGGCCGAAGTGGGTGCAGGCGACGATCGTGGCGCCGCGCTCGCTGAGCGCGTCAAAGAGCGGCAGCGCCGCGCGCAGTCGAAAGTCGTCGGTGACGCTCAGCACGCCGTCGACCCCGGCGACGGGCGCATTGAAGTCGACACGCACCAGCACGCGCTTTCCAGCGAGGCTCCCCCACCGCTCGATCGTCGGCAGTGCGCTCGCCACGGCTAGCCCCCGATGTGGCGCGTCAGGTCGACGAGGCGGTTCGAGTAGCCCCACTCGTTGTCGTACCAGCCAAAGATCTTCACGAGGCAGAGCGAGTCGTCGATGGGCTGGACCATGGTCATCTGGGAATCGAACGTGCACGACGCCGGCGTGCCGACCACATCCGACGACACGATTGGCTGGTCAGTGTAGACGAGGATGCCCGTCAGCGGCCCCTCCGATGCTGCGGCCTTGAAGGCCGCGTTGATCTCCTCGACGGTGGTCTTCTTGACGAGGGCGGTGAAATCGGTGATCGAGCCGACGGGCACGGGCACGCGCAGCGACGTGCCGTCGAGACGTCCCTTCATCGCGCTCAAGACCAGGCTCGTCGAGCGCGCCGCGCCGGTCGACGAGGGCACGATATTGATCGCTGCGGCTCGGGCCCGTCGCAGGTCTCGGTGCGCCACGTCGAGCAGGTTCTGGTCGTTGGTGTAGGCGTGCACCGTCGTCATCAGCCCGGCCACGACGTCAAAGGCGTCATCGAGAACCTTCACCATCGGCACGAAGCAGTTCGTCGTGCACGACGCATTTGAGATGACGAAGTCCTTCGCCGGGTCGAAGGAGTCCTCGTTGACGCCCATCACGAAGGTGGCGTCGGCGTCAGGTGACGGGGCCGAGATGATCACGCGCTTGGCTCCCGCGCTGAGGTGCTTTGCGGCCGCCTCACGCGAGGTGAAGATGCCGCTGGACTCGATGACGACGTCGATCCCGAGCTTGCCCCAGGGCAGGGCCGCGGGATCGCGCTCGGCGTAGACCTTCACCGTGTGATCGCCCACGTGCAGGCCCGCGTCGTCGGCGCTCACCGCGAGGTCGAGGGTGCCCTGGGTCGAGTCGTACTTCAGCAGATGCGCGTTGGTCGCCGGGGGCACGACGTCATTCAGCGCCACGACCTCGAGGTCGCCCTGGCTGAGGGCCGCGCGGAGGAATCCGCGTCCGATGCGTCCGAATCCATTGACTGCGACCCGAGTGGCCACTGCGTTCTCCTTTTGTCGATGGTCTAGTGGCTTCGCACTTCGTCGCGCACGGCCGAAGCCAATTTTTGCACATCGTGCACCAGGCCATTTCTCCCGGCGAGGTCGCGCACGCGAGTAGTGAGCGTGCAGGGGTCATCAACAAAGGACGAGCGCTCGTCGACCAGCACGAGGTCGGGCACGACGCCGTGGCGCTCGAGGGCGTCGACGTGGTCCTGGAGCGTGTAGCCGACGGTCTCGGGGTTCTCGGCGCGGAGGTTCGCGACGTAGATGCGCTTCGCCCTCGTGCCGGCGAGGGCCTGGGTGATGCCCGGCACCACGCAGGCCGCGAGCACGCTGGTGAAGAGCGAGCCCGGACCGATGAGGACGAGGTCGGCCCGCTCGATCGTCTCCACGGCCAGGATGGGGGCCGCGGGGTTGGCCGGCTCGAGGCTGATGTGCCGGATCGACGTGGAGCGCGCCACCTTGGTCTGGCCGCGCGTCGAGCCCTCCTCGGTTGAGGCGACCAGTACCACCCCTTCGCAGCTAGCCGGCACGATCGTGCCCGTTACGCCCATCACCTGGGCCAGGGCCGCCACGGACTCCTCGAGGTTGCCCGTGGCGTCAATGAGGCCGACGAGCAAGAGGTTCCCGACGGCGTGCCCGGCGAGTTCGCCCACGGTGAAGCGATGCTCGAAGGACGCCGTGAGGGGGTTGTCGGGGTCGGCGAGCGCCCCGAGGCACTTTCGCAGGTCGCCCACGGCCGCCACGTTCAGCATCGCGCGAAGCCGACCCGTCGAGCCGCCGTCGTCGGCCACCGAGACGACCCCGGTCACGTCGAGCGAGATGAGCTTGAGGGCCCGCAGCGACACCGCGGTGCCGTGGCCGCCGCCGACCGCCACGACCTTCATCGAGCGATGTCGCGATGAAAGACGGCACCATCGAGGTGCAGGCGGCGCTGGACCTCTTCGGCCAGAGCCACGCTGCGGTGCCGGCCGCCGGTGCAGCCAATGGCGATCGTCAGGTAGGACTTGCCCTCCTGGGCGAAGGCCGGGATCTGCCACTCGAGCATGCTCACGACGTCAGTGAGGAAGTGCTGGGCCGGTTCGTAGCCGAGCACGTAGTCGGCCACGGGCTCGTCGAGGCCGCTCAAGGGACGCAGCTCGTCGATCCAGAAGGGATTGGGCAGGAAGCGGCAGTCAAAGACGAGGTCGACGTCGCGCGGGATCCCGTAGGTGTAGCCGAAGGAGACGAGCAGGACCCGAAGCGACTCCGCCGAGTCGGCGTCGCTAAAGGTCTCGACGATGCGCCGCCGCAACTGGTTGGTGTTGATGGCGCCGGTGTCGATCACGAGGTCCGCCGCCTCTCGAATCGCCTCGAGGCGCTCGCGCTCTCCCGCGATGGAGTCGGCCAGTGTCGCCGCGCTCTCGGGGTGGCGGCGCCGGTTGCCCTCGAAGCGGTGGATCAATACTTCGTCGGGTGCGTCGAGAAAGAGGATCACCGCGTGCTCGTGGCGTAGCCGCAGCTCCTCCCCCACTTCAAGGAGTGCCCCGGGCTCGACCCCGCCCGAGCGCCCGACGATGAAGGCGACGCCCGCGTAGTCGTGCGGGCCCTCGGCGACCAGCTCGTCGACGCGCACCACCAGTTCGAGGGGCAGGTTGTCGATGACGAACCAGCCGAGGTCCTCGAGGGCGGCCGACACGGTCGAGCGGCCCGCGCCCGACATGCCCGTCACCAACAAGACCTCACTCATCCTGGCTACCCTTCGTGGGCCGAGGAACCGCCGGCGCTCGTAGATGATCGTAGAGCCTCGTCGCGACGTCGCTCGGCAGCCAGGCGAGTGCGTCGAGCTCGTCGAGGGTCGCCTGGCGCAGCGCGTTGAGCGAGCCGTACGCCGCGAGCAGCCGCTCGCGGCGCGCCGGCCCCAGGCCCTCGACACCTTCGAGCGATGACGCCACCATCGATCGTCCGCGCTTGGATCGGTGGAAGGTGATGGCGAAGCGGTGGGCCTCGTCGCGGATGCGCTGGACGAGGTAGAGCGCCTCGGAGCCGCGCTCGAGCGCGATCGGCGTCGAGCTGCCGGGGCGAAAGAGCAGCTCCTCGCGCTTGGCGAGGGCGACGAACTCGACGAGGCCCCCGAGCTCGAGCGAGCGCGCGGCCTTCTCCGCCGCGTGCAGCTGGGGCAGGCCCCCGTCGATGATGATGAGGTCGGGCCGGCGGAACTTGGTGCTGGCCTGGTTGTCTTCCCAGTGCGCGAGCCGGCGGCGCAGCACCTCTTCCATCGCGCCGACGTCGTCGTTGCCGATGACCTCCTTCACGTTGAAGTGCCGGTAGTCGCTCTTCACCGGCAGGGCGTCCTCGAACACCACCATGGAGCCGACATAGTTCGACCCCTGGAGATGGCTCATGTCGAAGCACTCGATGCGGTACGGCGGCTGCTCGAGCGCGAGCGCGGCACCGAGCTCTTGCAAGGCCCGCGAGCGCACGTTGTGGTCGGCCTGGCGGCGCAGCGAGTCGCGGTTGATGACGGCCGTGGCGTCGTCGGCCGCCAGCTCGAGCACGCGGCGTCGCTTGCCGCGCTTGGCGGCGACGACTTCAACGGGCCGGCCGCGCAGCCCGGCGAGGTACTGGGCGACGAGGGGGCTCGCGAGCGAGAGCCGCTCCACGACGACAACGCCGGGTACCGACTCGGCGTCGAGGTACATCTCGGTCAGGGCGTTCTCGAGGATCTCGCGGTCGTCCTCGTCCATCGAGCGGTCCACCAGGTGCACCGTGCGTCCGATGATGCGCCCGTAGCGCACGCGAAAGCGCACGACCGCCGCGCGGCTGCCCTCGCTCGAGAGGGCGATCACGTCCAGGTTCGAGTGATCGTCCAGCACCACGCTCTGGGTGCTCGCCGCGCGCTCGAGGGCCGCCAGGCCGTCGCGGGCCCGAGCCGCCGCTTCGTAGTGCTGGTTGACCGCGGCCTCATCCATCTGGCGGCGCAGCCGATCGCGCAGCTGGCGCACGTCGCCCTCGAAGAAGCGCGCCCAGGACTGAACGAGCTCTTGGTAGCCCGCTTCGTCGATATGACCGACGCACGGGCCCGAGCACTTGCCGATGTCGTAGAGCAAGCATGGTCGGCCGATGCGCTGCTGGTAGTTGAATTTGTGCCTCGAGCACGAGCGCAGCGGAAAGGCTTGCAAGAGCTCGTCCATCGTCACGCGCAGCGCCCGCACGTCGACGAAGGGACCGAAGTAGCGCACCCCCTTCACGTGCTGGGAGCGGGTCGTATACGGCGCGGCGAAGGGCGTGCGCGAGTCGAGCGCCACGAAGGGGAAGCTCTTGTCGTCCTTCAGGCGCATGTTGTAGCGCGGCTGGTTGGCCTTGATGAGCTCGTTCTCGAGGATCAGCGCGTCGAGCTCACTCGGCGTGACGATCCACTCGACCGACGCCGCCTCGTCCATCAGCAGTTGGGTCTTCTCACTCAGGCCACCGCGTCGCTGAAAATAGCTCGAGAGTCGCTGAGTTAGCACGCGGGCCTTGCCCACGTAGATCACCGTGCCGTGCTCGTTGCGAAACAGGTAGCAGCCGCTCTGGTGCGGGATGCCGGTGGGCTTGGCCAGCATCAGGCCCGACCGTTGCCGGCGAGCACCTCTTTAAGGACCGAGCCCGTGGCGGTGTTGAGCCGGGCGATCTCCTCGGGCGTGCCCTCGCCAACCACCTGGCCGCCGCGCCGGCCGCCTTCGGGCCCGAGGTCGATCACCCAATCGGCGGTCTTGATGACGTCGAGGTTGTGCTCGATCACGAGCACCGTGTTGCCCTGGTCGACCAGCCGGTGCAGTACGTGGAGCAGCCGGCTGACATCCTCGAAGTGCAGACCGGTCGTCGGCTCGTCAAGCACGTAGAGGGTGTGACCGGTCGCGCGCCGCGCGAGCTCGGTGGCGAGCTTCACCCGCTGGGCTTCGCCACCCGAGAGGGTCGGCGCCGGCTGGCCGAGGCGCACGTAGCCGAGCCCCACGTCCATCAGGCACTGGACATGGCGCAGGATGAGCGGCTGACGCTCGAAGAAGTGCAGCGCCTCTTCAATGGGCATGTTGAGCACGTCGGCGATGGACTTGCCACGGTAGAGGATCTCCAGCGTCTCGCGGTTGTAGCGCGCGCCGCCGCAGACGTCGCAGTTCACGTAGACGTCGGGCAGGAAGTGCATCTCGATCTTGATCGTGCCGTCGCCGGCGCACGCCTCGCAGCGCCCGCCCTTCACGTTGAACGAGAAGCGCCCGGGCTGATAGCCCCGCACGCGGGCTTCTTGGGTCTCTGCGAAGAGCCGGCGGATCTTGTCGAAGACCCCGGTGTAGGTCGCGGGGTTCGAGCGCGGCGTGCGCCCGATGGGCTGCTGATCGACCGCGACGACCTTGTCGAGGTTGTCCACCCCGAGGATCGTGTCGTGCTCGGCCGCTTTGGTCTTGGCGCGGTTGAGCTGACGCTCGAGCGACTGCAAGAGGATGGCGTTGATGAGCGATGACTTGCCCGAGCCGGACACGCCGGTGACCGCGACAAAATCGCCGAGGGGCAGCGCCACCGTGATGTTCTGGAGGTTGTTGGCGCGCGCCCCCTTGATGGTGAGGCGCTTGCCGTCGCCCAGGCGGCGCGTCGTTGGCACCGGAATCGACTTCGCCCCGGACAGGTACTGGCCGGTCAGCGATCGCTCATTGAGCAGAAGGGCCTCGTAGCTGCCGGCGTGGACGATCTCGCCGCCGAACTCCCCGGCGCCCGGCCCGATGTCCACAATGAAGTCCGCGAGTCGTATCGTCTCCTCGTCGTGCTCGACCACGATGACGGAGTTGCCGAGGTCGCGCAAACGCTCGAGCGTCGCGATCAGACGGCGATTGTCGCGCTGGTGCAGCCCCACTGAAGGCTCGTCGAGCACGTAGAGCACACCCACGAGGTAGCTGCCGATTTGACTGGCCAGGCGGATGCGCTGGGCCTCGCCGCCCGAGAGCGTCGCCGACGCCCGGCTGAGCGTCAGGTACTCGAGTCCAACGTCCATCAGAAACGTGAGTCGCTCGAGGATCTCCTTGATCACCTGGTGAGCGATGGTCTCTTCGCGCTTCGTCAGGTGGAGCCGCTCGAAGTAGTCGATCGCCTCATCGATGGTGAGCGAGCTCACCTGGGCGATGTTGCGCTCGTGCACTCGCACCGCCAAGACCTCGGGCTTGAGCCGCTGGCCGTGGCAGGTGGTGCACTCGACCTCGCGCATGTACTGCTCGGCCTGCTCGCGCGACCAGTCGCCGTCCGCCTCGCTGCGCTTGCGCTCGAGCCACTCGACGATCCCGTTGTAGGTCGTCTCGTAGGTCCGCACGCGCCCGTAGCGGTTACGGTACTTGACCGGCACCGACTTCGATTCGACCCCGTAGAGCACGAGCTTGCGGTCCTTCGCGCGCAGCTTCTTCCAGGGCGTGTCCACGCTGAAGTCACCGAGTGTCGCGATACCGCCGATCAGGCGCTCGAAGTACTTAAATCGCGCCCCGGCCCAGGGCGCGAGCGCGCCCTCAGCGAGGCTGAGCGAGTCGTCGGGCACCACGAGATCGGGGTCGACCTCGAAGCGCGTGCCGAGCCCCGTGCACACCGGGCAGGCGCCGTAGGGCGAGTTGAAGGAGAAGTCCCGGGGCGCGAGCTCGCTGAAGCTGATGCCGCAGTCGCTGCAGGCCATCTTCTCGGAGAACTGCACCATCTCGTCGGTGTCGATGAAGAGGAACTTGACGGTGCCCTTCGTGAGCTTGAGGGCGGACTCCACCGACTCGGTGAGGCGCTGGCGGTTGCTCTTCTTCACGTTCAGCCGGTCAAGGACCACGTCGATCGTGTGCTGCTCGTAGCGCGCCAGGGTGAGCGAGTCGCGCTCGGCGAGCTCCATCACGACTCCGTCGACGCGCACGCGCGAAAAGCCCTGGCCCGCGAGCTCATTGAGCAGCGTGCTGTACTCGCCCTTTCGCCCCTCGACCACCGTCGCCAGAACCAAGAATCGCTCCCCGTCGCGGCGTTCGAGGACCTGGTCAACGATCTGCTGGGGGGTCTGGCTCGTGATCGGCTTGCCGCAGTTGGGACAGTACGGCACCCCGATGCGCGCAAAGAGCAGGCGCAGGTAGTCGTGGATCTCGGTAATGGTGCCGACCGTCGAGCGGGGGTTGCGCGAGGCGGTCTTCTGGTCGATCGAGATCGCCGGCGAGAGGCCCTCGATGAACTCGACGTCCGGCTTGTCCATCTGACCGAGGAACTGGCGGGCGTAGGCCGAGAGGCTCTCCACGTAGCGACGCTGGCCCTCGGCGTAGATCGTGTCGAAGGCGAGCGATGACTTGCCCGACCCGGAGAGCCCGGTAAAGACCACCAACTGGTCGCGCGGGATCTCCACGGCGAGGTTTTTTAGGTTGTGAACCCTCGCACCCTGGACCCGAATCGACTTAGACATAGGGGGAATCTACCGGTTCCTCCTCGCTCACTAGGCCGACGTCGGGCGCCAGTGACTGTCGGTGCAGGTTTTGGAGCGTGTCGCGCAGCACCGCCGCTTCCTCGAAGCGCAGCTCGCGCGCGGCGAGCAGCATTGCCTCTTCGACGCGCGCCATCTCGAGGCTCAGGTCATCGGGCAGAACCTCGTCGAGCGATGACACGCCGTGCACTTTGGAGGTGACCTCGCGCGGTGCCTCGCTGCGCAATCGGTTCAAGATGTCGGCCACATTCTTCATGACCGTCTGGGGCTCGATGCCGTGCTCCTCGTTGAAGGCGACCTGGGCCCGCCGGCGCCGCTCGGTCAGCGAGATGGCGGCCCGCATCGAGTCCGTGATCTGGTCGGCGTAGAGCACCGCCTGGCCGTTCGAATTGCGCGCTGCGCGACCGATGGTCTGGATGAGGGCGCTGCGCGAGCGCAGGAATCCTTCCTTGTCGGCGTCGAGGATCGCCACCAGCGAAACCTCCGGCAGGTCCAGTCCCTCGCGCAGCAGGTTGATCCCGACCAGCACGTCGAACTCGCCCAGGCGCAACGAGCGCAGGATCTCGATGCGCTGGATCGTGTCGATGTCGCTGTGCAGGTAGTGCACGCGGTAGCCCGCCTTGCTGAGGAACGTCGTGAGGTCCTCGGCCATGCGCTTGGTGAGCGTCGTGATGAGGACCCGCTCGCCGCGGGCGACGACGACGTCGAGCCGGGCTCGCAGGTCGTCGATCTGATTCTTCGTAGGTACGACGACGACCTCGGGGTCGATAAGGCCCGTCGGGCGAATGACCTGCTCGACGATCTGGTCCGAGACCTCGATCTCGTAGGGGCCCGGCGTCGCCGAGACAAAGACCATTTGGGGAACGAGCTGCATGAACTCATCGAAGTTGAGCGGCCGGTTGTCGAGCGCGCTGGGCAGGCGAAAGCCGTGCTCGACGAGGGTCTCCTTGCGCGACCGGTCGCCGGCGTACTGGCCGCGCACCTGGGGTATCGCGACGTGCGATTCATCGACCACGACGAGGAAGTCCGCTGGAAAGTAGTCGAGCAGCGTGTAGGGCCGCTCACCACGCTTTCGCCCGTCGAGGTGGGCCGAGTAGTTTTCGATGCCCGCGCAGACCCCGGTCTGCTCAAGCATCTCGAGGTCGTGCTCGGTGCGCGAGCGCAGGCGCTGGGCCTCGAGAAGCTTTCCCTGGGCCTGGAATAGGGCCAGCTGCTCTTGCAGCTCTTCCTCGATCGTGCGGCAGGCCCGCTGCAGCGTGGCCAGACTCGTGGCGTAGTGCGAGGCCGCGAAGAGCGTGAACTCGTTTACCGTGCCCCGGCCCTCGAGGGTCACCGGGTTGAAGAACGAGATCTCCTCGATTGCGTCGTCGAAAAACGACACCCGCACGGCCTCGTTGCTGTAGGCCGGCTGGACCTCGAGCGTGTCGCCCTTCATGCGAAACGTCCCGCGATCGAGGACCAGCTCATTGCGGCTGTACTGCATCTCGACCAACCGGCGCAGCAGCGCGCGCTGGTCGAAGCGCTCCCCCACCTCGAGGGGCAGCATCCGCTCGCGGTATTCGAGAGGCGATCCCAGCCCGTAGATGCACGACACCGAGGCGACAACGATGGTGTCGCGGTGGGTGAGCAACGACGAGGTCGCCGCGTGGCGGAGTCGGTCGATCTCCTCGTTAATCGAGCTGTCCTTTTCGATGTAGGTGTCGGTGCGCGGGATGTAGGCCTCGGGCTGGTAGTAGTCGTAGTACGAGACGAAGAACTCGACACGGTTCTTCGGGAGCATGTCGCGCAGCTCCGAAGCCAGCTGCGCCGCCAGCGACTTGTTGGGCTCGAGGATCAGGGTCGGACGTTGCACCCGCTCGACGAGCCAGGCGATGGTCGCCGTCTTGCCACTACCGGTGATGCCCTCGAGGGTCTGGAAGCGCAGTCCGTCCTCGACGCCCTCGGCCAGCGCGGCGATGGCCGTCGGCTGATCGCCGGCCGGCTGAAAGGGCGACTCGACGAGGAAGTCAGTCATGCACGGCCCCGAGGTCAGCCAGCACGTCGTCGAGTCGCGCGTGCAGCTCCTCGAGCGTCCCGTCATTGCGGATCACCCGGTCGACGAGGACGGCGCGATCCTCGTTGCTCATCTGCGCGGCCAGGCGGACCCGAGCGTCATCGACGCTCATTCCCCGCATCGAACACAGACGCTCAAGGGCGAGCGCCGGCTCGACCTGCACCGCCCAAACCTCGTCGAGCTGAAAGATCGCGCGGTGCTCGGGCTGATAGAGCGGGAGCACGACGAACACCAGCGAGGCGTTGGTGGCGTCGAGCTCGCGCACGATCTCCTCGCCGATGTAGGGGTGCGTAATGAGATTCAGCCGCCGCAGCGCGGTGTCATCGTGGAAGACGACGTCGGCGAGGAAGGGTCGATCGATCTCGCCGTCGGGCGCGAGGACCGCTGAGCCGAAGGCGTCGCGTAGTGCGACCCACGCCGGAGAACCCTTGGCGACGATGCGCCGAGCGATGACGTCGGCGTCGATCACGGGCCAACCGAGCGTGGCGAGCCGCTCCGAGACGGCGCTCTTGCCGGCACCGATCCCGCCCGCGATCGCTACTCGTTTCACACGTCCACGGTACCCACGGCCTCTGACATCCGAATCGAGTCGCCCGACCCGTACGCCGGTCTTTGGCCCGGCTTGGGCGCTCTCGGGCCGGGACCCAACTGCGGCGTCCACGAAAACGACCGCCGGGCACTGGTGATCCAGTCAATGCTGCCCTGCGACACTGAACGCCACGACCCTTGCTGACTTCGCAGGTTGGAGACAACCCCGCTGCGGAATGTCCTAATCTCGCTGCAGGTCTGGTTTGGGGGCGTATTGGCTCGATATTTGCTACGACGGTTGATCCTGTTGGTCGCCATCGTCTTCATTATCAGCGTCGGGGCCTTCTATCTCATCCACCTCCTACCCGGTGACCCGGCCGTCGTCATCCTGGGCACGGGGGCGAGCCCCGCCAACGCCGCCAAGCTGAACGCCCAGCTGGGGCTGAACAAGCCGATCATTGAGCAGTACTTCGTGTGGATCCGCAATGTGCTGCACGGCAACCTTGGCACGTCGTTCATCTCCCAGACGACGGTGTGGAGCACGATCAAGTCTGCGTTTCCCATCGACTTCGAAATCATCGTCTTGAGCCAAATCCTGGCCTTCGCGACGGCGATTCCCATCGCCATGCGCAGCGCGCGCAAGCCCGACGGCCCCCTCGACCGACTGCTCGGCGCGGGCAGCTTCACCTTGCTCTCGGTGCCCTCGTTCGTCCTCATCGTCCTGCTCGTGCTCTTCGTTGCCATCAAGCTCGGCGTACCCCACACCGGCGTGTCGTCCTACGTCGCACTGGGCACGGACTGGATCACCAATCTCGAGAGCCTCGCCCTGCCCGCCTTCACCCTGGGTATCGGCAGCTTCGTCGTTTACTACCGCGTGCTGCGCAGCGATCTCATCGCCACGCTGCAAGAGGAGTTCATCACCATGGCCCGTTCCAAGGGCATCGGCCAGCGTCGCATCATGTGGCGCCACGCGCTGCGGCCCTCGTCGGTCTCGCTGCTCGGCACGGCGGGGGTGAACATCGGCGGCCTCTTGGCCGGCGGCTTCATCGTGGAGTACCTGCTCAGCATCCCTGGGCTCGGCTACATGCTCATCCAGTCGATCGGTACGAGCGACTACCTGGTCGTCCAGGGCATCGTGCTGGTCGTCTCCGTTACGGTCATCCTGATCAACTTCGGCTTCGACCTCCTCGTGAACATCATCGACCCGAGGATCAGCCGTGAGTAGTTCGCTCTACGTCAACGAGGCCGTCGAGGAGGCCGTCCAACACGCTCGACCGGAGAGGAAGAAGCTCGGCGTGCTCTTTTGGATCTGCGTGGGCTGGCTTGCGCTCAACCTCTTCGGCGCGATCTTCGCCAACGTGCTCCCGCTGCCCAACCCGCTCTTCCAGAACTACGCGGCCATCAACGCCGGCCCCTCGCTGCATCACCTGCTCGGCACCGACGACCTCGGGCGCGACATCTTCGCGCGCATCGTCTACGGCTCGCGGGTCTCGATCGAAGTGAGCCTCGGCTCGATGCTCATCGGCTTTGGCATCGGCGCGCCCCTCGGCATGCTCGCCGCTTACCGTCGCGGCAAGTTCGACGCGATCCTCTCGGCCATCATGTACTGCTTTCTCGCCTTCCCCGCCATCATCGCCACGATCGCGGTGCTCTCGTTCTGGACGCCGCGCTCGCTCTTCAAGATCATCGTCGTGGTGGGCGTCGCGTCGATTCCGCTCGTCTACCGCGTGATCCGCAGCGCGACCCTGAGCTGCTCGACCAAGGACTACGTGCTCGCGGCGAAGGTCCAGGGGGCGAGCGACGGGCGCATTCTCATGAAGGAGCTGCTGCCCAATATCGCGCCCATCGGCGTGTCGTTCCTCCTCATCGGCATCGCCACCGTCGTCACGCTCGAGGGCGCGCTGGCCTTCCTCGGCCTCTCGGTCAGCCCGCCGACGCCGTCCTGGGGCAACATGATCAACGAGAGCCTCGCGATCCTCCAGCAGAATCCCTGGCTCGCCATTTTCCCCTCGGCGGCAATGTGCCTGTTCCTGCTCTGCCTCAACTTCATCGGCGACCGGCTGCGCAGTCACTTCGAGGTGAGCGAGGTGAAACTGTGAACGAGGCGAAGCTCCTCGTCGTGCGCGACCTGACGACAACGTTTCACACGCCGACCGGACCCCTTCGGGCCGTCGGGGGCGTCTCCTTCGACCTCGAGCAGAACGAAACGCTCGGCATTGTCGGCGAGTCGGGAGCGGGCAAGACCGTCCTCGCGCGCACCATCATGGGCCTGCAGCCGCGCACCAACGTCGAGGTCTCGGGCTCGGTGCTGTTGAACGGCTTCGAGGTCGTGGGTGCGAGCGAGAAGCAGAAGCGCTCCATCTGGGGCCTTCAGGTCGCGATGGTCTTCCAGGACCCGATGACGTCGCTCAATCCCGTGATGCGCGTCGGTAAGCAGATTGACGAAGTGTTGCGCGTACGCCTTGGGATGGACCGGCACGCCGCCAAGGCCCGCGCGATCGAGCTGCTCGAGCTCGTGGGCATCCCCTCGCCGGCCGAGCGCTACTGCGTGTTCCCCGGTGAGCTCTCGGGCGGCATGCGCCAGCGCGTCGTCATCGCCACCGCCCTCGCCGGCTCGCCCCAGCTGCTCATGGCCGACGAGCCCACGACTGGCCTCGACGTCACCATCCAGGCGCAGATCTTGAACCTGCTCGACGAGCTGAAGGGGCGCCTGCGCATGTCCGTCGTGCTCGTCACCCACGACCTCGGCGTGGTCGCCACCCGGAGCTCGCGGATCATCGTGCTCTACGCGGGCCGGATTGTCGAGATCGGCTCGACCCGCGACGTCTTCGCGCGCCACCGCATGCCCTACACCCGCGCTTTGCTCGAGGGCTCGCCGAAGATCTCCAACCCCTCGCACACGCGACTTCTGGCCATACCGGGCCGTCCCCCCAACCTGGCCAACCTGCCTCGGGGCTGCGCGTTCGCACCGCGCTGCAGCTACGCGAGCGACCGCTGCCGCGAGGAACGGCCCGAGCTTGAGCCGGCCGATGAGGTCGGCCACGCCTTCGCCTGCTGGCACCCGCTGCCGCTCACTCAGAAGATTCCGGCGTGAGCGACACGCTGCCTCTGCTGCGCGTACGCGACCTCACGGTCACCTTCGGCGGGCACCGACGCAAGCTCTCGGCCGTGGCGGGGGTCAGCTTCGAGATCTTTGAGGGCGAGACCCTTGGCCTGGTCGGCGAGTCGGGGTGCGGGAAGTCGACGACGGGCCGGGCCCTCATGCGCATCGTCGAGCCATCGGCCGGCTCGATCGAGCTCGAGGGCACCGAGCTCACGACCACGAGCGGCAAGGGGCTGCGCCAGCTGCGCACCCGCATGCAGATGATCTTCCAGGATCCCATCAGCTCGCTCAACCCGCGCCGGCGCATAAGGGACATCGTCGCCGAGCCCCTCGACTGCTGGCACCGCGTCGAAGGCGACGAACGCGCGGCGATCGTGCACGACCTCTTGACCAAGGTTGGCATCGACCCCGACGTCTACGGGGACCGCTACCCGCGCCAGTTTTCCGGCGGCCAGTGCCAGCGGATCTCGATCGCGCGGTCCCTGGCCATGCGACCGAAGCTGCTCATCTGCGACGAGATGGTCTCGGCGCTCGACGTCTCGGTCCAGGCCCAGATCCTGAACCTGCTCGAGGACCTGAAGGCGGAGTACGGCCTCACCTTGCTCTTCATCTCGCACGACCTCGCGGTCGTAAAGAACGTCTCGGACCGCGTGGCGGTCATGTACCTGGGCAAGATCTGTGAGATCGGCCCGGCCGACACCCTCTATGAGTCGCCCGAGCACCCCTACACCAGCTTTCTCCTGGGCGCGGCCCTCGAGGCCGATCCCGATTCGCCGGTGCGCGGCGAAGTCCTAAGCGGCGAGCCGCCGAGCCCGCTCTATCCGCCGAGCGGGTGCCGGTTTCGTACTCGCTGCCCCAACGCCACGAACAAGTGCGCCGAGGAAGAGCCGCCACTGGTCGAGATCGCGCCGGAGCATCGCGTGGCCTGCCACTACCCGCTCTCGACGCTCGCGCGCCGTTAACTAATCGGACGCCGCGTCGCTCGAGTCGGCATCGGGTGCGTCGCTCGCCTCGGCGCTGTCCTCGGGCGCCTTCGCGGAGGCCCCGCTCGCGTACTCGGCCCAAGCGGCCTGGGCCTCGGTCTCGGGCGTGAACTCGCCGTACTCGATGGTGCCGATGTAGTTGCCCTCACTGTCGTAGGCGTGGCTGCCAAAGGCCTCGCGGTACTCCTCAGAGACCTCGCCGCCCTCGGCCGCCTGCTTGATCGACAGGCTGATGCGCCGGCGCGCCGTGTCGAGCTCGATTATCTTCACCCAGAGCTCCTCGCCAGCGGTGACGACCTGGTCGGGTGAGTCGACGTGATGCGCCGCCATCTCCGAGATGTGAACGAGACCCTCGATCCCCTCGCCCACCTGGATGAAGGCGCCAAAGGGCACGAGCTTGGTCACGCGGCCGTAGACCAGTTGATCGACGGCGTGGCTGTCGGCGAAGACCTGCCAGGGGTCGGACTGGGTGGCCTTCAAGGAGAGCGAGATGCGCTCCTTGGAGAAGTCGACGTCGAGCACTTCGACGTCGACCTCGTCGCCGACCGCGACGACCTGGCTCGGGTGGTCGATGTGCTTCCAGCTGAGCTCGGAGACGTGGATCAACCCGTCCATTCCCCCGAGGTCCACGAAGGCCCCGAAGTTGACCACCGACGAGATCACCCCGTGGCGCCGCTCGCCGGGCTTGAGGTTCGCTAGGAAGTCGCCGCGCTGCTCCTTTTGGGTCTCTTCGAGCCAAGCGCGCCGCGAGAGCACCACGTTGTTGCGGTTGCGGTCGAGCTCGATGATCTTCGCCTCGACGGTCTTGCCAATGTAGGGCTGCAGCTCACGCACCCGGCGCAGCTCGACCAGCGACGCGGGCAAGAAGCCGCGCAGGCCGATGTCGACGATGAGGCCGCCCTTGACGACCTCGATGACGGTGCCCTTGACGACCTCGTCGCGGTTCTTCAGCTCTTCGATGTTGGCCCACGCCTTCTCGTACTGGGCGCGCTTCTTCGACAGGACGAGGCGTCCCTCCTTGTCCTCCTTCTGCAGGACCAGGCACTCGACGCGCTCGCCGAGCGAGACGATCTCGGACGGGTCGACGTCGTTGCGGATCGAGAGCTCACGGCTCGGGATGACGCCCTCGGACTTGAATCCGATGTCGAGCAGCACCTCGTCGTGGTCGATCTTGACGACGGTCCCGACGACGAGGTCGCCGTCGTCGAACTCGAGGACGCTGTCGCCCACGAGGGCCGTGAGGTCGGTCCCCACGAGGTCGTCCTCGGTGATGACGCGCGGGATGTAGTTTCCGGCTTCGTCGAAGGTGCCCATCTGCTGGGTGGAGAGGAGGCCCGAGCCGTCCGCCATTCGTACTACTTTCGTTTGACCGCACCGGGGCCTGACTAGTCAGTGGGGCTGGGTCGCCGGTGCTAACCCAGGTGACAACTCTAGCAGTGCCCTCTAGCCCTTCGCGGCGGCCCAGTTCTCACCCCAGCTGAGCGAGATCTCGAAGGGCACACTCAAGGTCGCCGCGTTGGTGAGTGCGTCGGTGATGATCGCACTGACCCTCGACTGCTCGCTCGGCGGCGCCTCGACGAGCACCTCGTCGTGCACCTGCAGTACGAGGCGCGCCTCGAGTCCCGCCGCGCTGAGCTCGCGGTCCAGGCGCACCAGCGCGGACTTGAAGACGTCGGCCGCGAGCCCCTGGATGCCCGCATTCATCGCCTGGCGCTCGGCCGCCTGGCGCTGGGGGCCGACGGCCGTGGTGAGATCGGGGAAGGGCCGGATCCGCCCGAACTCGGTGCGCGAGTAGCCCTGGCGCCGGATCTCCTTGACGACGCTGTCGAGGTAGTTGCGCAGGCTCGGGAAGCCTTCGAAATACTTGTTCATGATCTCGCGAGCCGTGGCGACCGGCACCCCGAGGCGCTGGGATAGCCCGTAGGCCTCCATGCCGTAGGCGAGGCCGTAGGAGACGGCCTTCGCGCGCTCGCGCTGCTCGGGCGTCACTTCCTCGGGCGCCACGCCGAAGACGGCGGCCGCGATCCAGCGGTGCACGTCCTGGTGCGAAGCAAACGCCGTGAGCAGCCCCTGGTCCTGGGAGAGGTGGGCGAGGATGCGCAGCTCGATCTGGTTGTAGTCCGACACCGCCATCAGCCAGCCCTCGGTCGGCACGAAGGCGTAGCGCAGTCGTCGACCCTCGAGCGAGCGCACCGGAATGTTGTGCAGGTTCGGATTCTCCGAGGAGAGGCGGCCGGTGCGCGCGACGACCTGGCTAAAGGTCGCGTGGATGCGCCCGTCGGGCCCGACCGTGTCGATGAGCGGCGCGCCGTAGGTGCTGCGCAGCTTCTCCACCTCGCGGTATCGCAGGATGAGCGGGACGATCCGGTGCTCGTCCACGATCGCCTCGAGGCTCGCGGCATCGGTTGAGTAGCCCGACTTGATCTTCTTGCCCGGGGTCAGGTGAAGCTCGTCGAAGAGCACGGCCTGGAGCTGCTGGGGCGAGTTCACCTTGAACTCGTGTCCCGCCACTTCTTGGATCTCGGCCTCGAGCGCCTTCGCCTCGGCGGCGAACTCCTCGGCGATTGTCCGCAGCAGCCCGACATCGACGCGCACGCCGCGCGCCTCCATACGTCCGAGGACGCGCACGAGGGGCAGTTCGACCTGCTCGTAGATGCGCTGGAGTTCCCAACGCTCGATCTCTGCGCGCAGGACCGTTCGCAGCCGGGCGATTCGCTCGACGTCGCGTAGCAGCGCCTCGTCATTCGCCTCGGCAAAAAGCGACGGGGACGCGCCGTCGCTCGCCTCGCCGAGGTAGCGCTGGGCGACGCTGGCCAGGTCGTAGCGGCCGCTGATCGCGTCGACAAGAAACGCCATGATCGAGGTGTCGTCGGAGGGCTCCGCCAGCTCGAACCCACCCTCGTCGGCCGCCCGGAAGAGCCCCTTCACGTCGTGGCCCGCCAGGGTCGTCGCGCTCGCGCCCTCGAGGAACTGCGACAGGTCGAGCACCGCGAAGGCGCCGGTGGCGCCGTTCAGTGCCGCGACGCGATCCCGGTTGAACGCGACGACGGGGTGCGCGGTGCCCTCTAGGAGGGCGACGAGTGACGCCGCCGGCCGTAGGGCCAGGGCGCTCGCCGTTGTCGTCACCGGTGCCGCGCTCTCGCTCGCGGGCTCGCCGAGCAGCCCGTCGCTCATGAGCTTGCCCACGCGCGTGCGCATGGAGTTCATCTCGTAGCGCTCGAAGAAGTCGTTCACCTCGTTGCGACGCCAGCCGCCGAGCGTGAGGTCATCCAACGTGGTCTCGAGAGGCACGTCGCGCACCAGGCGCATGACCATCTCATTGTTGCGGGCCCGTTCCTCGTAGGCGGCGAGGCTCTCGCGAAGCTTCGGCGTCAGCGCGTCCAGGTGGTCATAGAGGTCGTCGAGGTCGCGGTACTGGCTGAAGAGCTTCGCCGCGGTCTTCTCACCCACCCCGGGCACGCCGGGCAAGTTGTCCGAGGTGTCGCCGCGCAGCGCCGCCAGCAGCGGGTAGCGGGCCGGCTCGATGCCGCAGCGCTCGATGATCCCCGCCTCGTCGTAGAGCGAGTAGTCCGACACGCCGCGCCGGTTGTAGAGGACCTTGATGAAGGGGTCCTGGACGAGCTGGAACGTGTCGCGATCGCCCGAAACAACGACCACCGAGATCTTTGCGTCACGTCCGCGCGTCGCGAGCGTCGCCAGAACATCGTCCGCCTCGAAGCGCTCAGCGCCCACGACCGGCACGTGCAGGGCCTCGCACATGTTGCGGATGAGTTCGAACTGGTGCTCGAGCTCGGGCGGGGTCTCGGCTCTGCCCCCCTTGTAGTCGGGCGTTAGCTCGTCGCGAAACGTCCCGCCCGGCAGATCGAAGGCGACGGCTAGGCCCTGGGGGTTCTGGGTCGAGACCAGCGAGACCAACATCGAGGCGAAGCCGTGCAGCGCATTGGTGACCAGTCCCGAGGAGGTCTGGATGTCCGTCGGCAGCGCGAAGAAAGCGCGAAAGGCTAGCGACATCCCGTCAAGCAGGACGAGCGGCCGCTGTTCGGCGGCTTCAGCCAACGAACTCACCCTTCAGGATCTGCTGGGCGACGTCGCGCATGCGCGTGCGCGCGCGCATGGCCGACTGCTGAATCACTTCGAAGGCCGCGGGCTCGTCCATTCCCCGCTCAGCCATCAGGAGCTCCTTGGCCCGCTGGACGATCTCTCTCGTTTCGATCTTGTCGTCGGCGCGGGGCGCGTCGCTCGCCAGCAGCGGTTCGCTCGCCGCGGGATTGAGGATTGCCGCGAGCTTGGGGAGGATCTCGCTGCTGCGAAAGGGCTTGACGAGGTAGGCCGCCACGCCGGCGTCGCGGGCGCTCTCGATGAGCGTGCGCTGGCTGAAGGCGGTGAGCAGGACGACGACAGTCTTCGAGCCCTTCAGCGCGGTGGCAACTTCGATGCCGTCGAGTCCGGGCATCTTGATGTCGAGCAGCGCCAGGTCGGGCTCGTGTTCCTTGATCATCGCCAGCGCGTCGTCGCCGCGCGCGGCTTCGCCGACGACGAGGTAGCCGTCGTCCTCGAGGATCTCCTTCAGGTCGAGGCGAATGATCGACTCGTCGTCGGCGATGACGACGCGCCTATCCACGTTCACGCTCGGGGGTCCACTCACGCAGCAGCTCGTCGCGCAACACGGTAAGTTCGCTCACCTCCATGGCTCGGCGCTTCATCTCGGCGTTGGCGACGGTGACGTGACGGCTCAACTCGTCGTACTCCTTGGACTGGAGCGGGGTCTCCGAGACCAGAGCCCGGATCCTCGCGTCGTCGAGCGCGTCGTTCCACACCGCGACCTGCTCTTCGAGCACGGCCAGGCTCTCGCGGGCCTGGGCCAGCTGTCGCTGCACGTCCTCCAGGCGACGCTTGACCAGCCGAGACCCCATGCAGCGAGTCTACGGCTGGACGAATCAGGCCATCGAGAGCACCTCGGCCTCGGTCAGCATCGCGCTCGACGGTTCGAGCCCGAAACTCGAGTCAATTGGGTCGACCTCGCACGAGCCTTCATTCAGCGCCACGTCGTCGAGGTCGCTCGGCTCGCTGATGCAGCTGTGCGCGAGCGCCCGGTGGACGCGCCGCGCGTAGGGCGACTCGAAGAAGCCCCCGAGGTAGGCGCGCAGGCCAAGCTCGTCGGCCTTGGCGATCATCGTTCTGGCGTTGCCCAGCCCGCCCACGCGCGCGGGCTTCACGCAGACGATCTCAGCTGCCCCGTTCTTGGCGATCTGGGCGAGATCGCGCAAAGTACGCACGCCCTCGTCGAGGCTGAGCGGCACGTCGAGGCGCGAGGCGAGTCGCGCGTGATCGGCGATATCGCCCACTTCGTAGGGCTGCTCCACCGCGCTGATCGTCGCAACGTCGTCCACCTGTTCGACCTGGTGCAGCACTTCGTTGTCGGACGTGGCCGAACAGTTGAAGTCGAGCAGGATCGGCACGTTGAGACGGTCCAGCTTCTCGAGCGTGCGTCGGTTGAGCTGGCCCGGAGTGGTCTTGACGCGCACCCGCTCGACGTCGCGCTCCACGTGCCACTCGGCCTCGTCGTCGAGCAGCGAGAAGGTCACCTGGCGCGGCGTCTGATAGCTCGCACGCCAGAGAGCCTCGATGGAGCACGACATCGAACGCAGCTCACGATCGAGCACCGCCATCTCGAGCAGCGCCGCGGCGGCGTTGCTCGCCGAGGTCGCGGCGCTCAGTCTGGCCACGTGGCTCCATTGCGGCAGCTCGCCGGTGCGCGCGACGACCTCGCTCAACTTCGTCGCCGCTCGGCGCAGGGCCTCGACGACCTCATCGACGCTTGGGTCGCCGTGCAGCGGGGCGGGCTGGGGCGCCACCTCGCCGTAGCCGAGGCGACCGTCATGCTCGAGGCGCAGAAAGAGTCGCGTGCGCCATCGGTGCGCTTGAGCGCTCGCACGAATTGGTCGCGCGAGTTCGACGTGTTGACGGTACAAGGTGACGTCCACCCCGCAACCTTACGTTCGCTGTTACTGTGTTCGCCGCGGCCCGGATGGCGGAATCGGCAGACGCGGAGGCCTCAAAAGCCTTTACTCGAGAGGGTGTGTGGGTTCGAGTCCCACTCCGGGCACTCGGCGGACCACTGTTAGCGTTGGAGGGTGGCGGACCACGTGAGCCCGGAGTTTCGCGACGACGTCGTGGCGCTGTTTCCGGGTCAGGGCTCTATCGCCGGCGGAGCCGGAGTCGCCTGGAAGTCCTCGAGCCATTGGCCGCTCGTCGAGCGCGTCAGCGACGTCGCTGGCGTCGACGTCGCGGCGTTGCTCCTCGAGGCCAGTGACGAAGAGGTGGTGCGCACCGACCGCGCCCAGATCGCCACCTTTGCGCTGTCGCTCGTCGGCTTCCACGAACTGCTCGATCGGGGAGTTCGCCCGCGTTACCTCCTCGGCCACAGCCTGGGCGAGTTCTCAGCACTCGTCGCCTCGGGGCTGCTCACTGTCGACGAGGGCGCACGGCTCATCGCGGCGCGCGGCAGTGCGATGGCGAAGGCCGCATCCATTGCTGAGGGTTCGATGGTTGCCGTGATGGGTGGTGATGACGGGGCTCGAGCGGCGCTCGCCGAGATAGACGATGTCTGGGTCGCCAACGTAAACGGACCCGCCCAGATCGTCGTCAGCGGCACCCGCGAAGGACTGGACGTGCTGCTCGATCGCCACCGGGAACTCGGTTGGCGCCGCGCGGCACCGATTCCCGTCGGCGGCGCGTTTCACTCGCCGCTCATGGCGTCCGCTCAACTCGAGCTCGACGAGGCGCTGCGCGAGGCGAACTGGGGCAGGACCCAGGCGGTGGTGATCTCCAACGTCGACGCCATCGAGCACTCGGATCCCGAAGAGTGGCGCGACCTCTTGAGCCGCCAGCTCACCGCGCCCGTGGAATTCCTCGCGGCGACCCTCGCCCTGCCCAGTTCCGTGCGGATCTCCGTCGAGATGCCCCCGAGTGGCGTGCTCACCGGCCTCACCAAGCGCATACGTCCCTTCGAGCGACAGTTCGCCCCGATGTCACTCGACGAGCTACAGGAGAGCGAGCTATGAACCGTCACGTCCTCATCACCGGTGCCAGTCGCGGCATCGGAGCGGCCGTCGCCGAGCACTTCATCAACGAGGGCGACCGCGTCGTCGCCCTTTCGAGGTCGGCCGCGGCACCACAGGGCTGCGCGAAGTCCTTCAGGGTTGACGTGGCCGACTCGGCGCAGGTGAACGACGCAGTGAAAGCCGCGGTCGCCGAGTTCGGGCCCGTTGAGGTCGCCGTCGCCAACGCCGGGGTCATCCACGACGGTCTCGCGCTGCGCATGTCCGACGAGCAATGGCGCGAGGTCCTGGCGACGAACCTGGATGGCGCGTTCTTCACCGCCCGAGCAGTGATGGCCTCGATGGTGCGAGCGCGCGCCGGCTCGATTATCTTCATCGGCTCCATCTCCCCATTTCTTGGCGTACCGGGTCAGGCCAACTACGCCGCCGCCAAGGGCGGGCTCATCGGACTGGCGCGCGCACTCGCGAAGGAGGTCGCTTCTCGGTCCATCACCGTAAACGTCGTCGCGCCGGGCCTGATCGACACTGACATGACCAGCGACCTCACCACTCGCGAAGCCTTGGCCGCGATGATCCCGCTCGGTCACGTGGGACAGCCCTCCGATATCGCGGGAGTTGTGGGGTTCCTCGCCAGTAACCAAGCGCGCTACGTCACCGGCGCGGTGATCGCGGTCGACGGAGGGCTGGCGCTCGGTCTCTAGTCGCCTCGTCGACCAGGTCGAGTTAGTACGATGGGGCGACAGAAAAAAGGGGTAACACCATGGATCGAAGCGAAGCGCTCGCGAAGTTCACAGACGACACCGTCGAGGTTTTGGCCGTCGACCCATCTCAGGTGACGCTCGAGGCGTCCTTCAGCGACGACCTCGGCGCGGACAGCCTCGACCTCGTGGAACTCGTGATGGCGCTCGAGGAGACCTTCGACATCGAAGTCGCCGAGGACGAACTCAAGGAGATCAAGACGGTCGGCGAGGCCTTCGACCTGATCTACTCGAAGCTGTAGTGCGCGTTGCCGTCACTCCCTCGGGGCCGGTCCAGGGTCGTCGAGTAGCCGTCACCGGGCTCGGTGCACTGACCTGCGCGGGGGTCGGCGTCGAAGCCCTCTGGGACGCCCTACTCAAGCCCGTCGCCCCCGCGTCCAAGCGCGTCGGTCACTTCGACGCGTCGCACCTCGGCGGGCCGAAGGAACTGCGCCGGCTAGATCCCTTCGCCCTGTACGCACTTATGGCGGCCGACGAGGCGTGGCGCCAGAGTGGACTCGCGGGTCCCTTCGACGACGCCGGCAGTATCGTCACGACCGGCATCGGCGGTTTGCAGACGACGCTCGAACAGGACTCGGTGCTGCTGGAGAAGGGTCCCGACCGCGTCTCGCCGTTCCTCGTGCCCATGATGATGCCCAACGCCGCGACGGCCGCAGTGTCGATGCGCTTTGGCCTCGGGGGCCCGTGCGAGACCGTCACGACGGCCTGCGCCGCGGGCACCCACGCCATCGGCAACGCTGCGCGCCTCGTGGCCTCAGGCCGGTGCCCTGTCGTTGTCGCCGGGGGCGCGGAATCTGTCATCGTGCCAATCGCCGAGGCCGGCTTTCGCAACATGACGGCCCTATCGACGAAGGACTTCTCGTGCCCCTTCGACGTGAACCGCGACGGCTTTGTGATGGGCGAGGGCGCCGGCATCCTGATCCTCGAGGAGTGGGACCACGCGATGGAGCGCGGCGCCACCATTCTCGCCGAGGTACTAGGCGCCGCCTCGACCGCCGACGCCCACCACATCACCGCCCCCGACCCGACCGGTCGCGGCGCCGTTCGCTGCATGGAGCTGGCGCTCGCCGACGCCGACGTCGGCCCTGGCGATGTCTCGCACATCAACGCGCACGGTACCTCCACGCAGCTCAACGACTTGGCCGAAGCGATTGCCGTGCGACACGTCTTTGGCAATGCGGCGCCGCCCACGACTTCGATCAAGGGCCATCTCGGTCACTCCCTGGCCGCAGCCGGAGCCCTTGAGGGCGTCGCCTCAGTGTTGACGCTCCGGCACCAGCTCATCCCGCCGACGGCCGGCACCACCGACGTCGACCCCGAGATCGCCTTGGACGTCGTGCTCCGCGCGCCGCGCCCCGCCGATCTCGAGGTCATCCTCTCCAACTCCTTTGGCTTCGGCGGCCACAACGGTTCGGTGCTCTTTCGGCGCGTCCCCGCCTAGCTAGAGCGACCACTCGTCGAAGTGGCGCTCGACGTAGGAGTTTTCGTAGGCCCAGCGGGCGTTGGCGATGAACTCACCGAGCTTCACCGGGTCCTTCACCCCGGGTGCGCTCTCCACCCCGGCGCGCACGTCGACCCCGTAGACGGGGAAGTTCTGCACGACGTCAACCACGCTCGAGGCGCTCATGCCCCCCGACGCGATGACCGGCGTGCGCGGGGTCGAATCCGCCAGCAACTCGAGCGAGTCGGCGAGGGCGGCGCGCTCATCGTGCTCGGGTAGGACGAAGTAGTCGACGCCAGGCATGGGGGCCAGCCGCTCAGTGCCCTCGGGTACCATGCGCAGCACTGTGTTCACCCGCTCCGCGACGTAGAGCACCTCGTCGCTCGTGGCGGGTCCGTCGATCTGCACCGCGTTGAGCCCGATCGTGTTCGCGATCTCGACGATGCGCTGGGGCATTTCGTGGCGAAAAATCCCGACGGACACGGCGCCCGGTGGCAGGCGCCGGATGATGTCGTGCGCCACGGCGACGGGAATCTGACAGGGGGTCAGCGCGAAGTCAAAGCCCACGGCGCTCGCGCCGAGGCCGATCGACAGCAGGGCATCCTCCTCGGTGGTGACGCCCGAGACCTTGACGAAGAGGCCTTCAGTGGTGAGTCGCACGCGCCGTCCCCATGTGTCGTACGTTACTCACGACCCGCGAGACGCTCACCCGACCTCCGCGACCGAGACCTCGCTGCCTGAGAGGTCGCTCACCATCAGCGTGCGGTGCGCTATGCCCAGCCCGACAACGCGACCGTCTCGCACGATCCAGCTGGTGACGCCCTGGGGACCCTCCGGCCCCTTGGACTTCAAGAGTTCGTCGATTGTCTCGCGGTCGGGACCAGCCACGCGCACTAGTCGCCACGGCACGCTCGCACCGCGTGCGTCGAGGCGCGCCACGAGCTCTTGGCCGGTGAAGCAGCCCTTGTCAAAGGAGACCGTCGCCTCGACGAAGGTTCGTCCGAAGGTGTGGGGCGCGAGCCCGGCGGCGAACTCGGCAACCCCCGGCCACGAAGCGTCGATCTGCTCATCGAGTGTGGCGAAAGGTCCACCATCCGACGGCTCGACCTCGAGCGTGGCGCGCGTGCGCAGCAGGAATCGCCGAAGGCGCGTCAGTGCGGCCTCGACGAGCGCGCGCGGCACCTCGACGTCGTAGCCACCGCCGTGGGCTCGCACGTAGCACGCGGCGATGACGGCGCTGTCGGGCGCGAGCAGCAGCGCCCAGGCGCCCTGCTCGCCGATGGTCGCGACATCTTGGCTCAGCTGGCCCTGCAGGAACGACTCGGCCTCGTCGCCGCGGACCTTTATCGTGGACCACGAAAGCTTGGTGTCGTGCTCGATGTCGGACTCTCGGTTCATCGCCAATTACGCTAGGCGCCAACACGGTGACACGCGCCAGTCGAGGGTGATCCGATGACCATGCAGTCCGAGCTCAGCACCATCACCTCCACGATGACCGAGGTGTCCCAACGCATCACCGCGCTCGTCGAGACCGAAGGATCGGCGATGGCGCCCGAGGTCTACGCCGAACTCGTGGCCGCCGAGCGCACGATGGGCAACCTCGTGCGCCGACTCAACCGGCTCAGTGCACGCTCGCGCTGAGACCCGCCGGTAGTCTTCGACCATGGCTCCTTCGTGGTGGTGCGTTTCGTCGCTCACGCCACCACAGCGCCTCGACGTACTGAGCCTGCTCGATCGCACTGAATCGCTGCTCGGACGCGAGGCCATCGACGAGGCACGCCGGCGCACTGTCGTGCACGGCTGGCCCGCCCAGCACTGCCTCTACTACACCGACGGCGTCCTGCTGAAGTACGCCATGGCCACCGGCGACCGGCACGCCGTCGTGGAGATGTGCGGAGGCGACTACGACGAGGATCTGCTCGCCCAGCTGCTCGCGGTCCACGAGGTCGTCGACTGGTGGACCCGCGGCCCGCAGTCGTGCGAGTACGCCGGCGGCACTGTTGTGCGAATGCTGCAGCTGCTGCGCGTGAAGCTTCCCGTCGCGCTCGAGCCGGTGCCCGAGGGCGCGACGCTGCGCAACTTCGAGCCCCACCATGACGAGCGCGCCTGGCTCGAGCAGAACAACGCCGCCTTCGCCAACCACCCCGAGCAGGGGGCGTGGCATCAGGCCGACCTGGACGAGCGCACCCACGAGCCCTGGTTCGACCCCTCGGGGTTCCTGCTGCTCGAGATTGACGGACGGATCGCGGCCTCGTGCTGGACCAAGGTCCACGAGCTCCACCCCGATCGCTTCGGGGAGATCTACGTCGTCTCAGTGCACCCGGACTTCCAGCGCCGCCACCTCGGGCGGGTTATGGTGACCCAGGGCCTCAACGTCCTCTACCGCAAGGGTGTCAGCGACGCCGTGCTCTTCGTCGACGAGTCCAACGAGCCCGCGAAGAAGCTTTACTCCTCGCTCGGCTTTCTTCTCGAGCGAGAGGATCGGCTGGTGCGCTTCTACCGCACCTAGTGGGCGCCCACGAGGTTGCCCACGCCATAGGTCACCACCGAGGCGAGCCCCATGATGAGTAGTGCGCGCGCCGCCCCGTAAGCGATGCCGCGTCGGGTGAAGCGACCGACCGCACCACCAACGATGAGCGTCGCCGCCCCGGCGAGGGCGATCGACCACCACATGAGATTGCCCACCGACGTCACGACCCAGGGCAAGAGCGGGATGAGCGCACCGATCGAGAAGAAGAGGAACGACGAGGACGCCGCGGTCCAGGGCGAACCGGTGGCCGAAGGGTCGATCCCCAGCTCCTCGCGCGCGTGCGTGCGCAGCGCGAGGTCGGGATTGCGCATCAGGTCGATCGAGAGCCGCTCGGCCAGCTCGTCGTCGATGCCGCGGCCGACGAAGATCGACTTGAGCTCGAGGCGCTCGAGCTCGGGCTCGTCGAGCAGGGCTTGCTGCTCGACGCCGATCTCGTACTGGTAGAGCTCCTTTTGCGCACGCATCGAGAGATACTCGCCACTGCCCATCGAGAAGGCGCCCGCCACCAGTCCCGCGAGCCCCGCCAGCCGCACGACGCCGTGACCGGGATTGGCCCCGGCGAAGCCGAGGATCAGCGACACGTTCGTGACGAGGCCGTCCAAGAGACCAAAGAGCGCGGCGCGAAAGCCGCCACTGCTGATGTCGCGATGGTGCGATTCAACAACCGGTCCGCTCACGCTGGAAGTCTACGGTGGCTTCACTATTTCGCCGGGTAATAAGTAGGCAAAAGGTAGTGTGGCCAAGGAGGTTCAGCATGACAATGCACGTCAAGAGCATTGAGGAGTTGCGCGCACTCGTAGGCACGCACCTCGGCTACTCGGACTACCGAACCGTCACCCAAGAGGAGGTGAATCTCTTTGCCGACGCGACCGGCGACCACCAGTGGATCCACGTCGATCCCGAGCGCGCCGCCACCGGTCCCTTCGGGCACACCATCGCCCACGGGTACTTCACTCTCTCCCTCGTACCGGTGATGCTCGGCGGAATCATGCGCATCGACGGCGTCGCGATGGGCCTCAACTACGGCAGTAACAAGGTCCGCTTCATGTCGCCGGTGCCCGTCGGTTCTGAGATCCGCGCCGGCGCAACGCTGATCGCGGTCGAGGATCAGTCCGACGCGGTGCAGGTCACCGTTGACGTGCTCGTGGAGGTGCGCGATACGGTCAAGCCAGCGTGCTTCGCCCAGGTGGTTTCGCGTTTCTACTTCTGACGCCGTGACGAGCACTCCCCTGCCCCAAGGCGATGCGAAGACCGCGTACGTGCGCTCGATGTTCGACGCGATCGCGCCTCGCTACGAGCTCGTAAACACCCTCATGACCTTCGGCCTCGACGCGCGCTGGCGACGACGCGCGGTCAGCGATCTTCGACTCGCCCCCCACAGTGTCGTCCTCGACGTTGCTGCGGGCACCGGGAGCTTCACCCGCGAGCTCCACCGCCAGGGCCATCTCGCCATCGCGGTGGATCTCAGCTTCAACATGCTGCACGCCGGACGGTCCCTGCCCGAACGCGTTCAGGCTGACGCGTCGGCGCTCCCGCTTCGAAGTGCGACCTTTGACGGCGTCACCTGCGGTTACGCGCTGCGCAACTTCACGGACCTTGAGGCCGTCTTTCTCGAGATGGCGAGGGTACTGCGCCCGGGTGGACGACTCTCGCTGCTCGAGACCGCCCAACCGCCGCCCGGCCTCTGGCGCGTCGGCTTTCGACTCTGGTTCCAACGGGTCGTGCCCTTCATCGGATCACTGCTGTCGGACCGCGATGCCTACCACTACCTGCCAGCCTCCACGGCCTACCTGCCCGACGCGCCAGTGCTGGTCGCAATGCTCAATCGCGCCGGATTCAGCGCGGTCAATCATCGCCGGGTGTTGGGCGGGCTCAGCCAGCAGTTCCTCGCCACGAGGGTCTCGTGAGGTTCGAGCGCATTTCCATCGATCCACTGCGCCCGGCGACGCTCCGCGCCCTTGGCGCCCGTGACGGCTGGCTCGTCGAGACGCCCGAGGTGTTGCGCGTCGGATTCGGACGAGTCGTCGACCGCGTGCACCTCGGGACGGGCCTGCACGACTCACCCGATGCCGCGGCGGCGCTACGGCATCACGAGCTCACGGGCGACCAAGGTCCCCCCGGCACGGGCGTCGTTGCCTTCGCGTCGTTGCCCTTTGACCGCCGGGCGTCGGGCGAGCTTGACGTCCCCGAATTCTGCGTGACCCAGACCACGAGTGGCGAAACGTGGGTCAGCGCGCTCGACGGCTCCGCGGAGTGGCGCGCCCTCTACGACGACCTCGTGGCGCCCACTCAGGAAGTGCAGAGCCTTCGCTCGCTCACCTACCAGCCGACGCCCGAGGAGTACGCCCACCGCGTCGCGCTCGCGGTCGAGATCCTGCGGCGCAAAGAGATCGACAAGGTCGTTCTCGCCCGAGCCGTTCTCGGTTCGGTCCCCGAGCCCATCGATCCCGCCGCTGTTGCCCAGCGGCTCCGCGTGCGCGAGCCAGTCTGCACGATCTACAGCCTGCCGTGCCCCGACGGGCGCCGCTTCGTTGGCGCGAGCCCCGAGCTGCTCGTGCGTCGCGCCGGTTCCGAGGTGCAGTGCAATCCATTGGCCGGCACGATCACCCTGCCGTCAAACGTCGCGCCCGACGATTACGAGACCTGGCTGCTCGGCAGCACCAAGAACTTGCACGAGCACGCGGTCGTCGTCGATGAGATCGTGCGCAACCTCGCCGATGTCTACGACGACATCCGCGCCGACGCCGAGCCGTCGATCGTCGCGCTGCGCACCGTGGCCCACCTGGGCACCTGGGTCTACGCCACGAGCCGAGCGCGCGAGGCCCCCGACGCGCTCGACGTGCTGCGCCTGCTCCACCCGACGGCCGCGGTGGGCGGTCTGCCGCGCCAGAGCGCCGACGAGCTGATTCGCCGGCTCGAGCAGCTCGACCGCGGACCCTTCGCGGGACCGCTCGGCTGGATGGACGCCGCCGGCGATGGCGAGTGGTGGATCGGGCTGCGAGGCGTCCTGCTCGACGGGCGCGACTTCGAAGCCTGGGCCGGAGCGGGCATTGTCAGCGAGTCTGATCCCATCGCCGAACGCGAGGAGACGAGCGACAAGCTGGCCGCCGTGCTGACGTCGGTGCTGGTCGACCGCGTCTAGCGTCGTCGGGTGAGCCAGGAACGCTCGCGCCCGCGCCGCCACTGGCGCTCGATCGCCCACTTGGTCACCAGGCCCAGGGCCTCAACGATGATCCCGCGTGACATCTTCGACTCGCCGCGCTGACGGTCCTTGAAAGTGATGGGCACCTCGACGATCGATACGCCAGCGTTGCGCGCGCGATAGGTCATCTCGATCTGGAAGCCGTAGCCATCGGCGGTGACATCGGCGAAGCCAATCTTCTCGAGCGCCGACGCCGAGTAGACACGGAACCCCGAGGTGGAATCGGCGACCTTCAGCCCGAGGACGAGCGACGCGTACTGGTTGCCCCCTCGCGAAAGAAGGTGGCGCGAGTAGGCCCAGTTCGGGATGTGACCGCCTCGCACGTAGCGCGAGCCAATGACGACCTCGTGGTCGTTGGCCGCGGCGAGCAATCCCGGCAGCGCGCGCGGGTCGTGGGAGAAGTCGCAGTCCATCTCGACGAAGTGGTCGAACTCGCGCTCGAGGCCCCAGGCGAAGCCCGCCCGGTAGGCCCGGCCGAGGCCGCTCTTGCGGCTGCGTTCGAGGACCTCGATGTGGCCCAGCTCCGCCCCGACGGCGTGGGCCCTGGCCCCGGTGCCGTCAGGGCTGCCGTCGTCGACCACGAGCACGTGGCACTCGGGAACGACCTCACGCAGCGTGCGCAGCATCAGCTCCACGTTCAGGATTTCGTTGTACGTGGGCAGTACCACGAGCGGACGCATTCAGGGAATTCTAGGTCCTGTCCTAGACTTGGCTGGTCGCGCCATCGTCGTGTCGCACGTGACACGCTAGAGGAAGCCCTATGCCCGACGCCGCCCCGAAGAAGCGTCTCGCGCTACCCCGTGAGATCCGCCTCATTCTGAGTCTTGGCTCGCTGATCTTCGTCTTCGAGTACCTCGTGCTGCCCCAGTTGGGCCCGGCCCGCCGATCGCTGCACCTGCTCGGCTCGGTCAATCCGCTGCTCGTGGTCGTCGCGGTGCTGCTCGAAGTGAGCGCGATCCTCGCTTACGTCGAGCTGACGCGAACAGTGCTCTACCCCTATGCGCCGAGCCGCTACAACACCCTGCGCGTGGACATGGCCGGCTTCGCGATCAGCCACGTGGTGCCCGGTGGCACCGCCCCCGCGGGCGCGCTCGGCTATCGGATCTTCAACGAGCTCGGCGTACCCAAGGAGACCAACGCCTTCGGCTTGGCGGCCCAGGGCTCGGGTTCGGCCGTCGTCTTGAACATCATCTTCTGGATGGCGCTCGTGATCTCCATCCCGCTCAACGGCTTCAACCCCGCCTACGGCTTCGCCGCGTTGGCCGGGGTCTTTCTCCTGCTTGCGTTCTTTGGCACCATCTTCTTGATCACCCGGGGCCAGCGCCACGCCGACGCGTGGCTGCGCGCGATCGCGCGCCGCGTCCCCTCGGTCAAGCCCGACGTCGTCTCGTCCCTGCTCAAGCGCGTGGCGGACCGCATTACCCTGCTCATCAACAATCGGCGCAACCTTTGGTGGGCCTTCACCTGGGCCGCGCTCAACTGGCTCCTCGACGCCGCGTGCCTGTGGGTCTTTCTCTGGTCCTTCGGGGCCGTCGTCTCGCCGATCGACCTGCTCGTCGCGTACGGCCTGGCGAACGTGCTCGCGGCGATCCCCCTTACGCCGGCCGGGCTCGGGGTCGTCGAAGCGGTCCTCATCTCGTCGCTCGTCGGATTCGGCGTGCCCCACAGCCAGGCCATCCTGGCCGTGCTCGCCTACCGGCTCGTCAACTTCTGGATCCCCATCCCCCTCGGGGGGGCTTGCTACGCCAGCCTGCAGTGGCGCCGGCCGACCGAGATCAGACCTGCGAGAGCGATCGGGCCCGATCCATCGCCCGGCGTTTGAACTCGGCCTGGGCCGAGAAGTTGTTCACCGGCTGCAGGCGGCGCCAGCGCCGGTCGGTCCCGAGCACCCAGGTGAAGAGATCGTCGCGCCAGGTGATCTCGAAGGCCTCCACGAGCTCGCCCTGCAGCTCGGGCTCTTCGATCGGCACGAGCACCTCAACGCGTCTATCGAGGTTGCGCTCCATCAGGTCGGCCGAGCCGATGTAGACCGAGTACTCCTCGTCGCCGGGCCGGCCGAAGACGAAGATGCGCGAGTGCTCGAGGAACTCCCCGACAACCGAGTGGACCTTGATGTTCTCCGATAGCCCGGCCACCCCGGGGCGCAGGCAGCAAAGCGTGCGCACGACGAGGCGGATCTCCACCCCGGCGATGCTCGCCTCGTAGAGGGCGTCGATGATCGTCGGATCAGTGAGCCCGTTGACCTTGATGGCGATCTTGCCCAGCGGGCCGCGGTCCCGCTGGGCGTTGATCAGCTCGACGATGCGCGGACGCGTCGAAAGCGGGCTGACGATGAGCTTGTGGTAGTTGCCGATCCTGGAAAATCCCGTCAGGAAGTTGAAGAGCTCGCCCACGTCGTGGCTGATCAAGGGATCGCGGGTCAAGAGCCCGAAGTCCTCGTAGGTCCGCGCCGTCTTGTCGTTGTAGTTCCCGGTGCCGATGTGCACGTAGCGCGCCGTCGTGTCGCCTTCGCTGCGCAGCACCAGGGTGATCTTGCAGTGTGTCTTTAGTCCGACGATGCCGTAGACCACGTGCACGCCCACGTCCTCGAGGGCCTTGGCCCACTCGATGTTGGCGGCCTCGTCGAAGCGCGCCTTCAGCTCGACGAGCGCCACGACCTGCTCGCCCCGTTCGGCCGCGTGAATGAGCGAGGCCACGATCGGCGAGTCGCCCGACGTGCGATAGAGCGCCTGCTTGATGCCCACGACCTTCGGGTCGTTGGCCGCCTGGGCGCTGAAGGGCTCAACCGAGTCGGTGAAGGACTCGTAGGGGTGGTGCAGCAGAATGTCACCCTCGCGAATCGCCGCGAAGACGTCGCCCACGTGATCGCCGTCGAGCAGGCGCCGCGGCGTGACGGGCGACCAGCTCTCGCCCTTGAGGTCGGGCCGGTCGAAGTCGTAGAGGCTCCACAGGTCACTCAGCCCGAGCATGGTGTCAGTGACGTAGACGTTCGTGGGGTCGAGGTCGAGCTGGTCGATGAGCAGCTTCAAGAAGTCCTCGGACATGTCGCGCTGGATCTCGACGCGCAGAGCTTGGCCGAAGCGCCGCCGGCGCAGCTCGACCTCCAGGGCGACCAGGAGGTCGTCGGCCTCGTCCTCTTCGAGGGTGAGGTCGGCGTTGCGCGTGACGCGAAAGAGGTCGGCCCGCCCGATCGTCATGCCCGCAAAGAGCCGGCCGAGGTGCGCGATGATGAGATCCTCCAGCGGGCACCACCGATTGGGTCCCGCGGGCAGGAAGCGCGGCAGCGAATTAGGGACCTTGACCCGAGCGCTGCGCTCGTCGTGGGTCAACTCGTCGCGCACGGTGACCGCGACGTTCAGCGACAGGTTGGAGATCATCGGGAAGGGATGGCCCGGATCGACCGCGAGAGGCGTGAGGACCGGATAGACGTTCTCGTCGAAGTAGGTCGCGAGGGCGGCCTTGGCTTCGGCGTCGAGGTCGTCGTAGCGCACGATGGCGATGCCGCTCGCCGCGAGCTCGGGCAGGATCGAATCGTTCATCAGACGGTCCTGACGCTCGACGAGCTCGAGCACGCGCTCGCGAATCGTCGCGAGCTGCTGGCGCGGGCGAATCCCATCCAGCGAGGGCGTCTGGACGCCCGCGGCGACCTTATCCTCGAGACTCACCACGCGCACCTGGAAGAACTCGTCGATCATCTCAGCGAAGATCGCGATGAACTTACAGCGCTCGAGAATCGGCAGTTTCTCCTCTTCGCCGAGGTCCAGCAGGCGCGCGCCGAACTCGAGGCGCGACAGCTCGCGGCTCGAGAACCTCTCGGGCCCGAAGGACGAAAGATCTATCTCCACAGTGGCGAGTTCCCTCTCAGAGACGGCAGGTTTACTCCATCGTAGGGCTACTGTTGGTTCGTGGCGAAGCACGCGAGCCCGGCTCCCGCGCGAGCGAAGGCGCCCGAGCCGCGGCCCCGGCCCCCGCACAACGCCCGCCTGACCGAGCTCGGCCTACTCGCGATCGGCTGGATCATCACGACCGCCTTCTACGTGCTCGCCTCGCTCGGCGCCCAGGGCAAGATGCCCTCGCGCTTTGGCGTGTTCCTGGGCGGGATGGTCGCCATCTCGCTGTTGATGCACTTCGCGATCGTGCGCTACGCGCCGAAGTCCTCGCAAGTACTGCTGCCCATCGTGACCCTCTTGAACGGCATCGGCTACGTGGAGATCGCTCGGTGGGATCCCCCGCTCGCCCGGGACCAGTCCCTCTGGTTCCTCGTGAGCGCCGTCGGGCTGGCCGTCACGCTGAAACTGGTGCGCCACGTGCGCGACCTCGACCGATACCGGTACTTAACCCTGGTCGCGGCGATCGCGCTACTGGTCTCGCCGTTGATCCCCCACGTGGGCACGACGGTGAACGGGGCGAGGCTGTGGATCGAGATCGGGCCGTACGCCTTCCAGCCGGTCGAGTTCGCGAAGATCCTGCTCATTTTCTTCTTCGCCTCGTACTTCGCCGCGAACCGGGAACTCCTGACGATCCCATCGCAGCGCATTGGCTCCGTGCGCATCGTCCCGCCCAAGGTCCTGGTGCCGATTCTCGTCGCCTGGGGACTCTCGGTTTTCATCCTGGGCGCCGAGAACGACCTCGGCTTCGCGATCCTCATCTTCGCGCTCTTCATCGCGCTGCTGTGGGTGACGACGGGGCTGAAGTCGTATCTCGTGCTCGGCGCGGGGCTGCTCGTCGGGGGCGCCTTCCTCGCTGACCGGCTCTTCTTCCAGGTCCAGAGCCGGGTCTCGCAGTGGCTGGACCCGTGGACGGTCGCCAACATGAACGTCTCCCATCAGCTCGCCTACGGTTGGTTCTCCATCGCGGCCGGCGGGGTCACCGGCACCGGGCTCGGGCTCGGCCAGTCAGGCAACATTCCGTTCATCACCTCGGACATGATCTTCGCCGCCATCGCCGAGGAGCTCGGCTTCATCGGGGTCATCCTCGTGCTCTGCCTCTTCGCGGCCTTCGTGGGTGAGGGTTTTCGCATCGCCCAGCGCGCCGCGTCGGATTTCGAGCGCCTGACCGCGACCGGACTGTCGGCGCTGCTCGGCTTCCAGGCCTTCTTCATCATGGCCGGCGTGCTGCGCCTCCTGCCCTTTACCGGGATCACGCTGCCCTTCATGGCGTACGGCGCCAACTCGCTCATCGCCAACTACCTCGTGGTGGCGATCCTGCTACGCATCAGCGACGAGGAGAATACCGAGAAGCACGGCGGCGAAATCGTGAAGCTCCGCTTCACTCAGCCGTAGTAGGCCGCGAGCACTTCCTCCGAGCAAAGAACCGGTGCCGGGGCGCCCTGGCGCAGAGCCAGAGCGATCGCGTCGCTCGTGCGACAGTCGAAGACCTCGCGGCCCCGCGGGGTCATCAGGTCCAGCTCGGAGTAGAAGACGCCGCCCTCGTGGCGCACGATGCGCGCGGCGATCACCTCGGCCTGCAGGCGCGTCAACACCTCGCTCATCAGCTCGTGAGTCGTGGGGCGGCGTCCCTCAACCCTGTTCAGGGCGTGCTCCAGGGCGATGGCGTCGGGCAGGGCAACGGGCACGACGAGGTAGCGAAAGGGCGATTCGGCCTCGACGAGGTGGGCCGTCGGCGAGGGGTCGGCCAGCTCGTAGATCACCGACTCGAGACGCATGACCCGAAAGGCCACGTCGGCGGTGGCTTCGTCCTTCGCGTCGGCGCTCGCGTCGTCGACCCCGGGCTCGCCGTCGCTCACGGATCGACCCTAACTGGCGACACGCCGCGAAACTGAGAGCACCAGCCCCCCGGCCGCGTAGAACACGATGGTCGCCGAGCCGCCGTAGCTCAAGAGGGGCAGCGGAATGCCGGTCACGGGCATGATGCCCATCGTCATGCCAATGTTCTCAAAGCAGCTGAACGCAAAGAAGATGAAGATGCCGACGCCGAGCAGCCGACCCATGACATCCTTGGCGTTCTTCGCGTTCATGAACATCCGAAACGCCACGAAGGCGATCAGCAGGATGACGACGGCGGTGAGGATGAAGCCCAGCTGCTCGCCGATCGCGGTGAAGATGAAGTCGGTGGGCTGCTCGGGCACGTAGCCGAGCACCGTCTGGAGGCCGTGGAAGAGCCCGGCGCCGTGCAACCCGCCCGCTCCGATGGCGGCCTTGGCGTTGGAGACCTCGTAGAGCAGCGGCGCGAGGGCCGGGTTGGTCGAGTTTTGGTTGAGAAACGAGACAAAGCGGTCGACCTGGTACTTCTGCAACAGGTCGAGGTAGACCGCTGCGACGAGACCGAGCGAGCCGATCACGGCGAGCAGCGTCATGAAGCGCGGCGGCACGCCCGCGATGACCATCATCGCCGCGACGATTCCGACGATGATGACCGACGTGCCGAGGTCGGGCTGCTTGACGATCAGGGCGAGCGGCACGGCCGCCATCAAGAGCAGGCGCATGACGTCGTGCATCTTCAGCCCTTCGGTGCGGCGGGCGCAGAAGGTCGCGAAGGCGAGGATCAAGAACAGGACCGCGAACTCGCTGGGTTGGATCTGGATGGTGCTGCCGAAGCTGTACCAGCGCTGGGCGCCCAGGGCACTTCGCCCGACCACGAAGACGCCGGCCAGCGCGAGCAGCGACAAGACGTAGAGCGGCGTCGCAACCATCTCGAGCCGGCGGTAGTCGATGCGCGAGATCGCGTACATCAACGCCACGCCCACGAAGACGAAAAGTCCCTGGCGCTCGAGGTAGTAGTGGGGGTTCTCCCCGGCGTTGATGAGCGACTGGCGAGTGGCGCTGTAGGTCATGATGACGCCCGTCACCCCCAGGGCGATCATTCCCCAGAAGAGGCCGTAGTCGAAGGACTCCTTCGTGCGGGGCCGAAGCGAGAGGGCGCTCAGCGTGTCAGTCATTGCAGCACCTCGAGTAGTTGCGCGCCCTCCAAGGCTACGCCCCACCACCATCGCATCTGTAACGCAGCCTGGTAGGCCAGCATTGGCAGGCCGTTCAGCGTGCGGCAGCCGGCGTCGCGGTAGCGCTGGCGCCAGGCGGAGTCGCGCGGCTCGTAGGTGATGTCGACGGCGATCGTCGCCGAGTGCACACCCTGCAGCACGGCCCCCTCGGAACGGCGCGCCGCAACCGGCAACGTGTTCACGACGAGGTCGACCGGCCGGTAGACAAGAGGGTCGGCGAAGACGTTCTGGTAGCGCTGTTGGAGCTCGCCGGCCCGCGCCGCGTTGCGTGCGAGCACCACGACTGACGCGATTGCGTGTTCGACGACTGCGTCGACGATCGCCCTCGCCGCGCCCCCCGAACCGAGGATGACGGCGTGGGCGTTCGCGATGACATCGCCGAAGGCGTCGGTGAGCGAGCTGACGAAGCCCTCGCCGTCGGTGCTGTCGCCGAGCACGCGTCCGTCGCGCCAGAGCAGCGTGTTCACCGAGTTGGTGCGCGTGGCCACGTCACTCGCCTCGTCGCAGAGTTCGAATGCGGCGTGCTTCAATGGACTCGTCACCGAGAGCGCGTCGAACTCCCGCCCCAACATCTCGGATAGCGCGCCCGCGTCGGCCAGCCCGAGCTCGACCCATCGCGAGGAACCTTCGAGGCCGGCCAGCCGTAGTCCGGCCTCGTGCAGGCGCGGCGAGAGTGAGTGGCTGACCGGCGATCCGGCGACACCGAGTCGCCAGATCACCCGATGCCCCTCGAGCGCGCCAGGGCCTCGTTCTTCAACTGCTGGGCGAAGGTCGACGAGAAGGCCTCGTCGCCCCGCTTGTCGATGACGGTGAAGTAGAGCCACGGGCCGGGCGGGGCGTGCAGCACTGCCTTGAGCGCGATCGTTGACACCGTGCAGATCGGCGTCGGCGTCAGCCCGGTGTTCAGGTACGTGTTATAGGGCGTGTGGATCCGCAGCATCGCGGGCGTCACGGCGCCGCCGTCGCGACCCAAGTAGTAGAGAACCGTGGAGTCCATCTGCAGCGGACCGCCCCGGGCCAGGCGGTTGAGGATCACCCGGGCGACCTTGGGCATGTTGCGCGGGTAGTAGCCCTCCTTTTCCACTATCGAGGCGGCGACGATCAGCTGGTAGGCGTCCAGCCCATCGAGCGTGGTCGTCGGCGTTAGACCGACGGAGGTCGCCTCTTTCTTGAAGTCCCGCACCATCTCCTTCGCCAGTCCGCGCGGCGTCGTTGTCGGCGTGATGATGTACGCGCCAGCCCCGATCAGACCCTCGAGCGAAGTGCCGCGCTCAAAGCGGCTCTTCGTGTGGGCGGGCGTCGCCGCGGCGGCGAACGCCGTGGCGAAAGCGGCGCCCCTCGAGCCCTCGACGTACTGGACGATCTCGTGCAGCGTGAGGCCGGGCGTGGCGTCAACCACGTTGGGCAATCCGCTGAGGATCCTGCGCACGGCGGCGAACGACGAATGCTGGCGAAGTCCGTACGAGCCGGCGCGAACGACTGGCGTGCCGACGATCAGGCTCTCGAGGCGCAGCGCGAATGGTGAGGCGATCACCCCCTTGGCGTGGAGCTCGCCGGCCACGGTGGCGAACGAGGCGCCGGGCGAAACCGTCACGATCACCTCGCGGCCCGGTGACGAGAAGATCGGGTCGACCTGCAGGGCGAACCAGCCGCCGACCACGACAATGACGAGCACAATCCCGAGGACCACGAGGCGCAGCCTCCTAGTCACGGGCCTGGCCGTCGACGTAGCTCTGCAGCATTACGACCGCCGCCGCGCTGTCGATCTGCTCGCGGTACTCTCTCGCCCGGCGGCCGGCCCGGGTAAGCGAGCGCTGCGCCTCGACGGTCGTCAAGCGCTCATCCCATTGGACGACCGAAACCTCCGAGAGAACTTCACGCAGCGCCTCATAGAGGTCGTCAGCCGCCTTGGTGCTGGCCGTTTCACTGCCCGAAAGCGCGACCGGTCGTCCCACGACGACGGTGCCGACGTGCTCTTCGCGCACGAGCGCCGCGATCGAGTCGACCAGCGAGTCGTCGCTCGCCAGAGCCGCTCGCGGAAAGGCCATGGTCGCCGCCGAGTCGGTTATCGCGATGCCACTTCGCGCCGCGCCGGGATCGACGCCGAGCAGCTTTCTCATCCAGTCACTAAAGGGCCTTCGCCGCAACCAGCACGGCCTCGATCCCCCGGGCGTCGCGCCCACCGGCGAGAGCCAGCCGCGACGATCCCCCACCGCCACCTCCCACGTGGGCCGCGAGGCTTTGCACGGTGCTCGTGGCGTCGAGTGATCCGTCGGTCGCAACAGCGAGTGCCACCTTCTCATCGCTCTCGCCTACCACGACGACGACGCGACGTCCGCGGTGCTGCAAGTCCTGGGCCAAAGTACGCAGCTGTTCGCCCGAGTAGCCGTCGACGCGCGCGACCACAAGGTCGCCCAGGCTCGCCGCGTCAAGTTCGTTGGCGAACTGGCTGAGCTGGGCCTGGCGCAGCGACGCCAGTTCACGCTCGACGTCACGCTGACGCTCGAAGAGCCGTTCCAGGGCGGGGACAACGTCCTCGAGCGACGTCTTGAGCAACGTCGCCACCGACGCCAGCGCGCGCTCCATCTCGTAGCTGCGCCGGTGGGCGCCGAGGCCGCTCACGGCCTCGATCCGCCGCGTGTTGGCCCCGATCGACGACTCGCCCAGAACCTGAATCTGGCCGATGTCACCTAGCCGGTCGACGTGCGTACCCCCGCAGAACTCGAGACTATGTCGCCCGGCGCGCACGACGCGCACGCGATCGCCGTACTTGTCACCGAAGAAGGCCACGGCGCCCATCCGTTCCGCTTCAGCCTTGGAGGTCTGAATCGTGTCGACGTGCTCGTTCAAAACGACGTCGGTGTTGACCAGCGTGAGGACCTCTTCGGTCTCGCTCTCGGTCAGTCCCTTTTCGTGCGAGAAGTCGAATCGCAGGCGATCGGGCCCGACCCACGATCCCTGCTGGCGGACGTGATCACCGAGGACGGCCCGCAGCCCGCCGTGCAGCAGGTGGGTGGCGGTGTGGTTGCGCCGCGTACCCTCGCGGCGCAGCGGCTCAATCGTTGCCACCGCGCTCTGTCCGGGCAGCATCTCGCCGGTCAGGCGACCACGGTGGGCGAAGAGGCCGCCGGCCACGTTCTGGGTATCGAGGACCTCGAAGCGGCCACTCTCGGTGACCACGGTGCCCGTGTCGCCGACCTGGCCCCCGGACTCGGCGTAGAACGGCGTCGTGTCGAGGAAGAGTTCGCTGTCGCCGTGCTCGCCCGCGAGAACGCCGAGCACCGTCGTCTCGATGCTGTAGCGCGTGACGTCGCGCCCGACGAACTCCGTCGCGCCGTGGCGCTCGACCAGCTCCTTGTAGTGCGCGTCGTCGGCCACGCGCAGGGTCTTGGCGCTCTCGCGCGACCGTTCGCGCTGACGGGCCATCGCCGCGTCGAAGGCCTCGCGCTCGACCACCAGTCCCGATTCGCCAACGATCTCGTCGGTGAGCTCGATGGGAAAGCCGTGGGTGTCGTGAAGCTTAAAGGCCACGTCACCAGGAAAGATAGTGCTGCCACGGTCGAGTACTTCCTGCTGCGCCTCGTCCAGCAACGCAATGCCCGTGCGCAGCGTGCGCGCGAAGCCGGCCTCCTCGCGCTCGAGGACCTCGACGATGAGGTCGCGGTCACTGGCGAGCGCCGGGTACGCACCGCCCAACTTTTCGATCGTCGCGTCCACGAGCGGCTCGGCGAGTGGACGCTCCGAGCCCGCTCGGCGAGCGGCCAGGATCGCGCGTCGCACAATTCGGCGCAGCACGTAGCCGCGTCCCTCATTCGATGGCAGCACCCCGTCAGAGACCAGCATCGTCATGGCGCGGCCGTGGTCGGCAATGCGCCGAATCGCAACGTCGATCCCCTGGTCGGCGCCGTAGGTCGCGTTCAGCACTCGCGCAGCGGCATCGATGAGCGGCGCGAAGAAGTCGGTGGCGAAGACCGACTCGACGCCGTTCAGGATCGCCAGCGTCCGGTCGAACCCGGCGCCGGTGTCGATGTTCTTCTTGGGCAGCTCGGTGAGCGTGCCACCCGGCCCACGCTCGTACTGGGTGAAGACCAGGTTCCAGAATTCGACGAAGCGGTCCTCGCCTCCGTAGGCCGGTCCCCCGTCCTCGCCAAAGTGGGGTCCCTTGTCAAAGAAGATCTCCGAGCTCGGACCGCAGGGACCGACTTCGCCCATCGTCCAGAAGTTGTCCTCGTCCAGGCGCTGGATCCGCTCGGGCCGGATGCCAATCAGATCGCGCCAGAGGTCCGCCGCCTCGTTGTCGCTGACGTGCACGGTCACCCAAAGTCGCTCGGGGTCCATGGCGAAGCCCTCGGTGATCAGCTCCCAGGCGTAGCGGATGGCCCCTTCCTTGAAGTAGTCCCCGAAGGAGAAGTTCCCGAGCATCTCGAAGAAGGTGAGGTGGCGCTGGGTCGTGCCGATGATCTCGATGTCTGAGGCCCGAAAGCACTTCTGGACCGAGGCCGCCCGCGGGTAGGGCGCCGGCTCCTCGCCCGAGAAGTAGGGCTTGAAGGGCACCATGCCCGCGACGGTGAAGAGCAGGGTCGGATCGTGGGGTATCAGGCTCGCTGAGGGCACGATCGTGTGGCCGTTCCTCGCGAAGTAGTCGAGGAAGATCGAGCGAAGTTGGGCGGCCTCCACGGCAGTTACTCTACTGGCGGGTCAGGTTCGCCCTGGTGGGGGCGGCCCGTTCGCGCGCGCCACTGCGCGACGAGCGGGCCCTCGCGTCCGTAGCCTGAGGGATCGAAGAACGTGGCGCCGACGAAGCGGTCCGGTAGGTACTGCTGGTCGACCCAGCCTTCGGGGAAGTCGTGCGCGTAGCGGTACTCGACGCCGTGGCCGAGTAGCGCCGCGCTGCGGTAGGAGGCGTCGCGCAGGTGCGCGGGTACCTCAACGAGGGCCCCGGACTGCACCGCGCTCGTGGCGGCACCGAGCGCGCGGGTCACTGAGTTGCTCTTGGGCATCAGGGCGAGGGCAACGGTCGCGTGGGCGAGCGTGAGGCGCGCCTCGGGCAGGCCGACGAACTCAACGGCCCGGGCGGCCGATTCGGCCACCAAGAGCCCCAGCGGCTCAGCGAGGCCGATGTCCTCGCTGGCGAGGATGACCAGGCGCCGGGCCAGGAACCGCGCGCTCTCGCCGCTCTCGAGCAGCGTGGCCAGCCAGTAGAGCGCGGCATCGGGGTCGGAACCGCGCACCGACTTGATGAAGGCGCTGATCTGGTCGTAGTGCGTGTCGGCCGACTGGTGGTAGAGCCGGCCGTCGCGGGCTCGCGCCACGTGCTCGACGCCGACCGTGTCGTCTTCCTCGAGCCTCGCGATGACAATCGCCGTGTCGAGCGTCGTGAGAGCGCTGCGCGCGTCGCCGTCGGCCGAGGCCGTCACGGCGCGCAGCGCCTCGTCGGTGATGGTCGCTTCGCGCAGCGCGAGGCCCCGGCGCACCAGCGTCGCGAGGTCCTCCTCGGAGAGCGGGTACAGCCGCCACAGCGTCGAACGACTCATCAACGCGGCGTTCACTTCGAAATAGGGGTTCTCGGTCGTCGCGCCGATCAGCACGACTTGTCCGGTCTCGGTCGCGGGCAGCAGCAGGTCCTGTTGGGCCTTGTTGAAGCGGTGCACCTCGTCAATGAAGAGCACGGTGCGCTGGCCCCGTTCGCCGAGCCGCTCGCGCGCCCGCAGAATCGCCTCGCGCACGTCCTTCACGCCGCTCGACACCGCGGAAAGGCTTTCCATCACGTAGCCGGCCGACGCGGCAAGGATCCGCGCGAGGGTGGTCTTGCCAGTCCCCGCCGGTCCCCACAGGATCATCGAGGTGAGCTGGCGCGCTTCGACGAATCGCCGCAGCGGGCCGCCCGGTCCGACGAGGTCGTCCTGGCCCACGATCTCGTCGAGGGTGCGCGGGCGCAGCAGCTCGGCCAGCGGCGCCACCTCGCGCAGGCGCTCGTTGACGGCTTCATCAAAGAGCGACGTAGGTCACATTCCTTTGGGCAGAAAGCGCAGCCGCAGATCGAGCAGCTGTTGGTCGCTGATGGCCTTGGGCGCGCCGGTCATGAGGTCGGCGCCGGACTGGGTCTTCGGAAAGGCAATGACCTCGCGGATGTTCTCCTCGCCGGCGAAGATCGCGACGAGCCGGTCGATGCCAAAGGCGAAGCCCGCGTGCGGCGGCGCGCCGTACTTGAAAGCCCCGAGCAGGAAACCGAAGCGGCTCTCCGCGGCGGCGTCATCGATGCCGAGCGCACGAAAGATCCGCGACTGAATGTCGGCGCGGTGGATCCGTACCGAGCCGCTGCCGAGCTCCCAGCCGTTCAGCACGAGGTCGTAGGCCTGCGAGCGCACGGCGAGCGGGTCTGTCTCGATAAGGGGCAGGTCCTCGGCGTGGGGCATCGTAAATGGGTGATGCGCGGCGAGAAGGTTTCCCGCCTCGTCGATGCCCTCGAACATTGGGAACTCGGTCACCCACACGTAGCAGTGCGGACCCTCGCCCACCGGCGGCGAGCCAATTGCGACCCGCACCCCGCCCAGCACGTGACAGGCTTGCGCGTACTCGTCCGCGACAACGAGTACGAGGTCGCCCACCTGCGCGCCATCGACCGAAGCGATAGCGGTCGCTTCGTCAGGGCTGAGAAAGCGCGCGAGTGGTGAGTCCAGGCCCTCGCTGGTGAGGCGGAACCACGCCAAACCTTTCGCACCAATGCCCTTGGCAAGTTCGGTGAGCTGATCGAGGCGAGACCGGGCAAAGTCCCCGCCGCCCTCTACCCGCAGCGCCTTCACCGTCGGTGCGCGGAGCGCCTTCACCGCGGTTCTCGAAAAGGCGCTCGAGAGGTCGACAAGCGCCATGTCGAAGCGCAGGTCGGGCTTGTCGGTGCCGTAGCGGTCGAGCGCCTCGGCCCAGGTCATCTGCCCGATGGCGCCCGGTCGCACGCCAGTGGCAACCTCGGCCGCGTCAAGCACGGCACGCGATACGAAGCCGATGACGTCATCCTGCGTGACGAAGCTGGCCTCGAGGTCGAGCTGGGTGAACTCGAACTGCCGGTCGGCCCGCAGATCCTCGTCGCGCAGGCATCGAGCTATTTGGTAGTAACGATCGAACCCGGCGACCATGAGGAGTTGCTTGGCGATCTGGGGGCTCTGGGGCAGCACGTAGAACTCGCTCGGGTGCAAGCGCGAGGGAACGACGAACTCGCGGGCCCCTTCGGGGGTCGGCGCCCAGAGGAGCGGCGTCTCCACCTCGCAGAATCCCTGGGCGTCCATCGCTCGGCGCAGCGCGGCGTTCACCCTTGCGCGAAGCCGGAGGTTGCGCTGCATCGGCTCACGCCGGATGTCGAGGTACCGGTACCGCAGTCGCACCTGCTCATCGACGTCCACCCGGTCGTCGAGCTGGAACGGCGGCGCCTCGGCGAGCGCGAGGACCTCGACCTGGCAGTCGCTCAGCTCGACAGAGCCGGTGGCGAGTCGATCGTTGATCGTGCCCTCGGGCCGCGGCGTCACGGTGCCCGTGACGCGCACGACGTACTCGCTGCGCACCTCAACTGATCCCTCCACTACCGCCTGGACGATGCCGGATCGGTCGCGCAGGTCGAGAAACGCGAGGTGCTCGCCGTGCTCGCGACGTCGCGCCACCCATCCGCAGACGCTGACGCGCTCGCCCACGTGGCTCTCGTCGACCGATCCGCAGAGCAGGTCGCGCAGGCTGGTGGCGTCCGCGTCGCGAGGGGCCACGACTACCTCGCCAGTAGATCTTCGAGAGCCGAAACGACATCGGCTCGCGCGACGCGTCGCTGCGCCGTTTCGAAGTCCGCGCTGCGCAGGTCGCGGATCGCAACCTCGCCGGCCCCGAGCTCGTCGGGACCGACCAGCAGCGCGACGCGCGCTCCGGACTTGTTGGCCGCCTTCATCTGGGCCTTCATCGAGCGCTGATCGTAGGCGCGATCGGTAGCGAAGCCATCGTCGCGCAGCGCCTCGACGAGCGCCGCCACGGACTCGTCGCCCGTCGTGTCGATGACGAACACGTCGAGTGTTCGCTTGAGCAGCGGGGCATCGATGCCCTCGGCCTCGCGCGCGAGCAGGATGCGCTCGACGCCGCTGCCAAAACCGATGCCGCTGGCCGGCGGCCCGCCGAGCTCTTCGGCCAGTTGGTCGTAGCGCCCACCGCCGCCGATCGCGTTCTGGGCGCCTTCGAGCGCGTCGGAGGTGAACTCAAAGGTCGTGCGGTTGTAGTAGTCAAAGCCCCGCACCAGCCTTGGGCTCAGGACGCTCTTGACGCCGATCGCGGAGAGGCCCGCGAGCACCTGATCAAAGTGGCTCCGGCACGCCTCGCAGAGGTGATCGATCAGCATCGGGGCGCGCGAGGTCACCTCGACACAGGCCGGGTCCTTGCAGTCGAGCAGTCGCAGCGGGTTCTGGCGCCAGAGCTCGCGGTGCTCGTCGCGCAGCTCCGCCTGGTGCTCTTCGAGGTAATTGCTCAGCAGCTCGACGTAGCGCGCCCGGCAGGCGCGGTGGCCCATGGAGTTGATGAGCAGGCGCACCTGCGAAAGCCCGATATCACGGAAGAAGCCGTGGAGCAGCGCGATGACCTCGACGTCAACGGCCGGGTCGTCGGTGCCGAGCACCTCGACGCCGAGTTGGTGGTGCTGGCGGTAACGCCCCTTCTGGGGCCGCTCGTAGCGAAAGGAAGGCGCGAAGTACCAGCACTTCCAGGGCGAAGCCATGTGGTGCTGGACGAAGGCGCGCACCACCGGGGCCGTGCCTTCAGGCCGCAGCGCGTAGCGGCGGTCGGCCCGGTCGCTAAAGACGTACATCTCGTTGCGGAACATCTCGCTCTGCTCGCCAATGCCGCGCACGAAGACGCCCACGTCCTCAAAGACCGGGGTGATGGCCAGCGTGAAGCCGTAGCGGTAGGCGCGCTCGGCGAAGATCGCGACCATTCCCTCCCAGACTGCCGACGCCGGCTCGAGCACGTCATGCGTGCCGACCGGGGCCCGAAACGGCGCACTCGGTTCGCTCATGAGGTCTTGTTCTGACCGGGTAGCTGGCGAAACGCATCGAAGACCCCGTCGACTCCCTTCAGAGCCGCAAGAAGGCTGGAAAGGTGCGCGGGGTCGGCGAGCTCGACGTCGAAGACCATGCGCACGATGCGCGCACCCGAGGTCGTCGTGCTGCTCGAGATGATGTTGAGGTGGTACTCCGCGACCACTCGGGACACGTCAAGCAGGAGCCGAGATCGGTCAAAGGCCATGATCTCTAAGACTGCGCGGTACTGGCCGCCCGCGGAGCCGTCCCACTCCACATCGATGATTCGCTCCCCCAGCCGCTGGGCCAGCGCGACGGCGTTGGAGCAGTCGTCGCGGTGCACCGAGACGCCCCGGCCCTGGGTGATGAAGCCCATTATCGCGTCGCCGGGCACCGGCGAGCAGCATCGCGCCAGGTGAATCATCACGTCGTCGAGGCCCTCGACGTAGACCCCGGCCCCGCGCCGACCAGTGCGACTCGTGCGCGGCGCCTTCTGGACCGTCGTGGGCATCTGCTCGGCGTCGCCGCCGCGCAGCTCGCGGTCGAGCCGCTGGACAACGGCGAGCGCCGAAATCTGGCCGCTGTCGATGGCCATGAAGAGCGCGTCGCGATCCTCGAGGTTGAGCGCAGTCATCACGGCGTCCAGTGCGCTCGAAGAGAGCGACGTCGCAATCGGCAGGCCCTCGCGGCGCAGGGCCTTCGTTAGCTCCTCGCGCCCGCCCTCGATAGCGTCGTCGCGGCGCTCGCGCTGGAACCACTGGCGGATCTTGGACTTGGCGCGCGACGACTTGGCGATGTTCAGCCAGTCCCTCGAGGGCCCCGCGTTCTCACTCTTGCTGGTGACGATCTCGACGACGTCGGCCGAGCGCAGCACTGTGTCGAGTGGCACCAGTCGTCCGTTCACCTTCGCACCGACGCAGTGATGCCCCACTTCGGTGTGCACCGCGTAGGCGAAGTCGATGGGCGTCGCCCCTTCGACGAGGGCGATCACGCGGCCCTTCGGGGTGAAGATGTACACCTCGTCCTGGCCGAGGTCGAGCTTCAGCGCCTCGAGGAAGGCGATGGGATCGCTCTCCTCTTCCTCCACGTCGGCCAAGCGCTGCATCCAGGCCACTTCGTTGGCGCTCGCACCCTCCTTGTAGCTCCAGTGCGCGGCCACGCCGAACTCAGCCCGACGGTGCATCTCCTGCGTGCGGATCTGCACCTCCACGGACTTGCCGCGGGGACCAATGACCGTCGTGTGCAGCGACTGGTAGAGGTTGAACTTCGGGGAGTTGATGTAGTCCTTGAAACGTCCGGGCACCGGCGACCAGAGCGCGTGGATCGCGCCGAGCGCCGCCCAGCAGTCCCTCTCGTCCTCGACGATGAGCCGCAGTCCCACGAGGTCGAAGATCTCGTCGAACTCCTTGCCCCCGACGACCATCTTCTCGTAGATGCTCCAGAAGTGCTTTGGGCGGCCGCGGACCTCGGCCACGATGCCGAACTCGGCGAGCTTCTTCGAGAGGGTCTCCATCACCTCTGAGAGGTAGGCCTCGCGCTCGGGTTGACGCGCGGCGACCATCTGTTCGATCTCGGCGTAGCGCTTGGGGTGCAACGTGGCAAAGCAGAGGTCCTCGAGCTGCCACTTGACTTGCTGAACACCGAGGCGGTGCGCGAGGGGCGCGTACACGTCGAGCGTCTCCTGGGCGATCGACTGCTGGCGAGCCATCGGCATCACCGAGATCGTGCGCATGTTGTGAAGTCGGTCGGCCAACTTGATCAGCAGGACGCGCCAATCCTGGGCCATGGCAATGAACATCTTGCGGATGGTCGCGGCTTGCTGGGCCTCCTTCGAGTCGAATTCGAGCCGGTCCAGCTTGGTGACGCCGTCCACCACCGCGGCCACCTGGGCGCCGAATTCCTTGGCCAGCCACGTGGTGGTGACCCCGGTGTCCTCGACCGCGTCGTGGAGCAGAGCCGCGGCGATCGTGACCTCGTCCAATCCGAGGTCGGCCGTGATGCCGGCGACGGCGATTGGGTGGGTGACGTAGGGCTCGCCCGTGCGGCGTAACTGACCCTCGTGGGCGTTGATCGCGGCGATGCCGGCGCGTCGGATGAGCTCCGCGTCGCCGTCCTCGTGGTACTCGGTAAAACGCGCAATGACCCGCTCGATCGAGCTGAGCAGCACCGGGTCAGCAGAGGCGCGCGAAGTGAGACTCACCATGCAGTCAGCCTACCGGCGCCTCCTCGCTAACCACTAGTTGTTCGCCCTGATTGAAGCCAACGAGCGGTCGTGGTTCCATCTCGTGAGAGCGCACTCGTGTCCCCCCACACTTCGAAACCATCGACACGGTCCGGGGCCACCGGGATCAACAGTCAGTCTCACTCGGCTAAGTGGTCACGACTCGTTCGCCAGGCCGCCCGGCATCGCCGCGATCGAGGCTAGCAACGCGAGGGTTCGGCCTTGAACGGGCGTTGCCGCTCAACGCGCGTCAACGCCGAACGGTGTCCGTTGGTGATGGGTCGATCGCGGCTCAAGGATTTTGAGGTTATGCCACTTGCGTGTGGCGGGCCCCTATCTGGACTGCGCCACGCGCCCAAGCCCAACTCACGAACTCTTGTTCTTGGCGCCCGTCACGAGTCGTTCTCGGTTAAACATCCGAGCGACAATGCGCAACGCCGCAATATCGACCGCCAACAGGCCGACCGAGAAGTCCACGGCCGACGTGAACGTCGCCTTGACCACTCCGGTCACCAAGAGGATGATCACGCCCACCATCGGCAGGCTCGCGAGCGTTCCCAGCTGCTGAGCGACGCGAACTTCGCTCGCGCGCACCGACACGGCCATTCCGACGACGACAGCCCAGCCGGCGACGAGCGGCGCAAAGAGGAACATCGCCAGGATCACGGATCCGTTGTGAAACACGGCTGACGCGATCGCCGGGTGGGCGAAGAGCCGCACGGCGAGGAGAAAGAGCCCGTATACCCCGTAGCAGACCGCCACGGCGGGGATCATCACTGCCGCCGCCTTGCCGAGGATGAGCTCCTGCTCGCTCAGGGGCGTCGTGAGCAGAGGTTCGAGAGTCCCCTGCTCTCGCTCGCCAACGATGGTGTAGGCCGCCAGTGTGCTCGGCACGATGACGGCGATGAGCAGCATGTACAGCAGGGGCAGCACGACGTAGGTACGCAGGGCCGAACCCGATTCCACTGGCGCGGCGACGAAGATGGCGACGACCGGCTCGATCAAAAAGATGATCGGAAAGATCATCATGGTCACGACGATCGACCGCTTGCGCCGGTAGTCGAGCAGCTCCTTGCGCACGACGGCGCGGACCCGGGTGAAGTCGAGGTCCATCACGTCGTGCGGGCCTCCACGTCCTCGTCGACGAGCTCAAGGTACACGTCCTCCAGCGAATGCTTCGTCTCGCTGATCGAGAGAACATCGGCCCCCGCGCCGACGACGCGACGCGTCACCTCTGGCGCCGCGGCCACGGGATCCGAGACGGTGAGCACATAGGCGCCGGCACCGTCGATGCTCCACTCCTCGACGGTCGCAATGGGCGAGAAAAGGCGGTCCGGATCGCCAAGTGGCGTCAGGGTCCTGAGGACCAGTTGCTTCTTGAAGAGTTGGGCTCGCAGGTCCTCGGGTCGGCCCACGGTTCGCAACGTCGTGTTCAAGATCGCCACTCGATCGCAGAGCTTCTCCGCCTCCTCGAGGCGGTGGGTCGTCAAGAAGATCGTTATCCCCTTGCGACGCAGCGCGGTGATTAAGTTGTGCACCTCAAGCGTGGCGACCGGGTCGAGACCCGACGTCGGTTCGTCGAGGAACATGATGGTGGGATCGCTGAGCAGTGTTCGAGCCAGGCCCACCCGCTGGCGGAGACCCTTCGAGAGGCCGCCACAGAGGTCCGAAGCACGTTCTCTCAGGTTCACTGCGTCGAGCGCGTCGTTGATTCGCTCCTCGGCGTGGCGCACACCGTAGAGTCCGGCGAAGAATTCCAAGTTCTCCTTCACGGTCAGGCGAAGGTAGAGCCCCGGCGCCTCGGGCATGATGGCGACGCGCTGGCGAATCGCCACCTGATTGGCGAGATTGAGGGGAACGCCCGCGACGGTCGCCGACCCGGACGTTGGTTCGATCAGCGTGCCAAGCGTGCGCACCGTGGTCGTCTTGCCAGCACCGTTGGGTCCGAGAAACCCAAAGACCTCGCCTTGGCCAACCTCGAAGGAGATCTCGGAGAAGGCAACGCGTTCGCCAAACCGCTTCGTCAGTTTTTCGACGACCAGGACGGGATCGGACGCCGTACGTTCAGCAACCGGTGGGTCGGCGACCGCGCGATTCGGACTCACCCGCTCACCCTTCGGCCCACCCGGGATCGTCAGGTCCATCTCGCTATGCACCCGACGTCAAGATCATGCGAGCCGGCGAATTTCAACTCGCGCAGCCGCGTCCCGCGCCCTAGCGGCGCTTCTGCTTGCGCCCACGAGCTTGGATCGTCCCGGTGACGGCGCTCGTGCGCTGGGGACGTGCGGCGGCGCTGCTCAGTTGCGCACCGGCGAGGGCGGCGCTCGTAGCCGTGAGGACGCGGCGATCCATGCGAACGTTGACCCGCGCCGCCAGATCGCGATAACGAGGCTCGCGCTCCTTCATCCACGCGAGAAGCGGGCTCGCGATGAAGATCGATGAGTACGCCCCGCTGGTAAGCCCGACGAAAAGCGCCAGGCCGTAGTTCTGCAGCGTCGTCGCACCGAGCAGGTCGGCCCCGATCAGCAAGACAGCCAGCACCGGCAGGATTGCCACGAGCGACGTGTTGATCGAACGAGCCAGGGTCTGGTTCATCGAGAGGTTGACCATGTCGCTGTAGGTGAGGTCGCCGCTCTTTAGGACGCCCTGGGTGTTATCGCGCACGCGGTCGAAGACAACGACCGTGTCGTAGAGCGAGTAGCCGAGGATGGTGAGGATCGCGATCACCGTGTCCGGCGTGATCTGAAAGCCGAAGAGGGAGTACACGCCGACCGTGACGAGCAGGTCGTGCACCATCGCGATGAACGCGGCCACGGCCATCTTTGGCTCGAAGCGCAGGCTGATATACGCCACGACCGCAATGAAGAAGACGATGAGAGCCTCGAGAGCCTTGTGGGTGATCTGGCCGCCCCAGGTCGGCCCGACATTGCTCGTGGAGACCTGATCGGGATTGACGTGGGCGATCCTGGCCATTGCGTCGACCACGTTCGTCGTCATGGTCGCCGCCGCGCTCGAGGAGAGGGAGTTGATGTCGGCGGTGACTTGGTAGGTTTCCGAGCCCAGCTTTGCGACTACCGGTTCGGGCAGGCCGACCGCGCGCACGGCGTTGGTCATGTCGACCACGTTCGTATGGGGCGCGAGCACTTCCCACGAGCTGCCACCCTTGAAGTCGATGCCGAAGTTGAAGCCCCTGATTGCGAGCGAGCCCAGCCCGAGCACGATGATGGTGAGCGACACGGCGAACCAGATCCTGCGCTTGCCAACGAAGTCGACGGTGGTGAGTCCGTGGTAGAGCCGACCGACGGGACCGTAGTGCACGTCCTCAGCGGGTGCGAAATCGAGGTCGCTACTCACTGGACACCCCCACCGGCACTGCGGCGTTGCGCGAGCCGGCCTGCATGCCCGCCGCCATCGAGAGGGCCGACGTGCTCGCCGAGCTCCGTCGCCCAAGCAAGACGACGAGAGGACGGGTGAAGTACCACGTGATGAACACGTCCATCAACGTCGAGAGCCCGAGGAAGAAGGCGAAGCCCTTCACGTCGCCTACGGCGATGATGTAGAGCAGCACGGCGGCGAGCAGGCTCACCGTGTCGGCTGCCAGCACGGTGCGCCAGGCTGAGCGGAAGCCCCGGTCGACCGAGGACCGCACCGAGCGCCCTGCTCGGGCCTCGTCTTTCAAGCGTTCGAAGTACACGATGTAGCTGTCCACCGTGATGCCGATGGAGACAATGAGTCCGGTCACCCCCGCGAGGTCGAAGCTCGGCGCGAAGGCCGTATGGCCGAGGGCCGAAATGATGGCCCAGAGCAGCGCCGCCGTGACCGAAAGTCCCAGCAGAATGACGAGTCCGAGCGCCCGGTAGTAGAGCACCGTGTAGAGCAGCACCAGGGCAAGTCCGGCCAAGCCGGCCCCGAGCCCGGCGATGAGAGCCGAGTGGCCGAGCGTCGCCGAGACGGTCTTGGTCGTCAGTGGATCGAGGCGCACCGGCAGCGCACCGAAGTTCATCGCGAGCGCCAGGTTCTTCGCCGAGGCCTCGGTGAAGTTGCCCGAGATCTCTCCCGCGCCGTCGAAGCTGGTGAAGGTCGCCTGGTCCGGCTGGATAAGTGGCGCTGACTGGACGACGCCGTCGAGTTCGATGGCGAGGAGCTGGTGGAAGTTCTGGTCGGCGACCTTGTCCCAAGCGGGACTGCCGGTAGAGGTGAGGGTGTAGTTCACGACCCACGCCCCAATCTGGTTCTGCTGGGCGATCGCGCGCTTGACGGCGTGGCCGGTCAGCTCCGATGGTCCCAGCACGTAGCGCACGGCGGGATCGCCGAGCAGCGGCAAGATGACCGTCTTACCGGGCACGTCGTCCAAGGGCGGCGTCGACTTGATGTTGGTGAAGGCCGGATCAGGCGCGATGCTGTTGCTGTTGCCGGTCGAGGGGTTGACGGCGAGGTTGGCGGCGGTGTCCTGGTACTGCGCCGCGCAAGTTGGCAGGGTCTTGTGCGCGTAGCTGACGAGCTTCGTGCCGACCGCGGCCTCGCAGAGCACTGGGCGAAAGAGCAGCTGGGCGGTCTGGCCGACGGCCGCCAGCACGGCGCGAGCGTCGGTGACCCCGGGCACGCTCACGACGACGTTCTTCGACTGGAGGTTGACCGTCGCCCCGGAGACACCGAGGCCGTCCACGCGGTTGGTGAGGATCGTCACGACCTCTTGCATGTCGGCGTTTGAGGCTGGCGTCGCCGGTTTGTAGACGACCGAGAGCCCGCCCGCGAGGTCCAAGCCAAGCTTCGGTCCCCAGCCCAGCGACAGAGTCGCGGCCAGCGAGCCAAAGGCAATCACCACGACGAGGACGAGGCTGACGATCAGCGATCGCCTCGAACCAACCTGGGGAGGCATTACTTCGGGTCACCTTCCTTCGGGTGATCGTCGCTCGGCGGGGGTGCCGGGTCGTAGCGGCGAGCGATGGCCGAGGGTATGAAGTTCAGCTCCACGCCACCGTCGGTCCGCAGCGTAACCATGTCGGGATCGTTGCGCACGACAGTGCCGATGAAGCCGCCGATCGTTTGGGCCCGGTCTCCCACTTCGACCTTGCGGGACTGCTGGCGCTGGGCCTTCTGACGGCGAGACCGCGGGCGCAGGTAGAAGAAGTACAGGGCGCCAAAGATCACGACGTAGATGAGCAGCAGGTCCACGGTGCCCGACGACCCCGACTTTTTGGCGGTGGCCATCAGCAAAGCCATTACGAACATGCGAGATTCCTTCGTTAAGGGACAGGGAAACTCTACTCGGTGAGCGATTGTCTCTTAGAACAGGCCACCGGAACGAGGCTGGATCCCCAAGTGCTGATACGCCCGCTCGGTGGCGACGCGCCCCCGCGGCGTGCGCACCATCAGTCCGGCTCGCAACAGATAGGGCTCGTAGGCGTCTTCAATCGTGAGGGGCTCTTCGCCGCAGGCGTGGGCCAGCGTCGTGAGGCCGACCGGCTGGGCGGAAAACTGATCGCAGAGCAGCGTCAAGATGCGCCGATCAATCTTGTCCAGGCCGAACTCGTCGACGCCGAAGAGCGCGAGCGCGTCGATCGCGACCGTCGCATCCAGCAGGTCGTGCCCCTCCACCGAGGCGTAGTCCCGCACCCGGCGCAGCAGACGATTCGCGATCCGCGGCGTGCCTCGGCTGCGCGAGGCGATGATCGACGCCGCCTCGGGCTCGAGGGCCACTTCGAGCAGCCGGGCCGAGCGCCTCGCGATTCGCGTCAGCTCGTCGACGTCGTAGAGGTCGAGTTGACCAACGAAACCAAAGCGGTCGCGCAGCGGCGCCGCGACCAGTCCCGTCCTCGTCGTCGCGCCGACCAACGTGAAGTTCGGTAGGTCGAGCCGGATCGACCTCGCCGAGGGTCCCCGCCCGATCATCACATCCAAGCGGAGATCCTCCATCGCCGGATAGAGGATCTCCTCGACGGCCCTCGAGAGACGGTGCAGTTCGTCGATGAAGAGCACGTCGCCGTCCTGGAGATCGGTAAGCAGCGCCGCGAGGTCGCCGGGGCGCGAGAGCACCGGTCCCGAGGTGACCCGAAAGCCCGAGCCCATCTCACTCGCGACGATGCTCGCGAGCGACGTCTTGCCCAGGCCCGGAGGACCGGCGAAGAGCAGATGGTCAGCGCTCTGGTGGCGGGCGCGCGCCGAACCGAGCACGACCTGAAGATGACCGACGAGCTCGCGCTGGCCCACGAAGTCGGCCAACGTCTGAGGTCGAAGGGAAACCTCGACGCGCCGCTCCTGCTCGGTTGCCTCGGGCGTGGCGACGTGGTCGGCCAGTTCCCCGAGGTCGATCTCTCGTTTCACGAGCGCCTCAGCAGCTGCAGGGCACTGCGAAGGGCCTCGGACTCGTCGCTCGGCAGCTGCGCGTCACGCAGCGCCTCGCGGATCTCGGACCTGGCGTAACCAAGGGCGCGCAGCGCGTCTTCAATCGCGGCGTCGACGTGTTCGACCGGCACCGCGGGCTCGTAGGCGCGGTCAAGGTCGACCTTGCCCTTCAGCTCGAGCACGATGCGGCTCGCTGTTTTGGGACCGATGCCCGGGATCGTCGCGATCCTTTTGGCGTCGTCGTGCTCGATGGCAAAGGCCATCTCGGACACCCCCATTTTGCGCAGCGCGCCGAGCGCCGTCGAGGGGCCGACGCCCGGCGTGGCGATCAAGAGCTCGAAGAACTCTCGCTCCTCGAGCCTGCGAAAGCCGAAGAGCTGTATCGCGTCCTCGCGCACCACGGTAAACACGAAGAGCTCGACCGATTCATCAAGGCACACCGGTTCGCTCGAGGCGACGTGGATCTCGTAGCCGACGCCTCCCACATCCACGAGCACGGCCCCGTTTCGCAGCTGCCCCAGCACCGTCCCGGCGAGCCAGCCGATCACGCGCGACTGCCCAGGGCGAGGCGCCGCTCCGTGCGCACGATCATGAAGTAGGCGATCCCCAGGGCCAGGGCGTCGGCGGCGTCGGCCGGTCGGGGGATCTCGCTCAGCCCGCAGAGCCGCGCCACCATCCCTTGGACCTGGGACTTGCTCGCCGCCCCGTACCCGGTGACGGCGAGCTTCACCTGTTGCGCGGTGAACTGGCGCACGACCACGTTCTCAGTGCCGGCTAGCGCGATCGCGACGCCGCTCGCCTGGGCGACGGGAATGGCGGTCATGGCGTTGCGCTGATAGAAAACTCGCTCTACGACGACCGCCTCGGGCTGAAGTTCCCTGAGCAGTGCGTCGAGCTCGACGTGAAGCTGGCGAAGTCGCTGCTCGACCGGCAACTTGGCGTCGGTATCGATGGTGCCGGCGCGAACGGCGTGAAAGGACTCGACGCCCTCAAATGATCCCTCGACGAGCCCGAATCCGCAGTGGGTTAGTCCGGGATCAATCCCGAGTACGAACATACGTTCGATGCTATACGGTCACCGACCGCAAACCTGGATTTACTCCTCGTAGGCTGCCACGAGTTCGTCGGCGATGTCGAAGTTGGCGTAAACGTTCTGGACGTCGTCGTGGTCGTCGAGCGCGTCCAAGAGTCGAAGCACTCGCTTCGCCTCGGCCTCGTCGGTCACGGGCACGGTGCTCTGGGGCACGAGGGTAAGTTCCGCGGACTTCACCCTGAGGCCGTGCTTCTCCAGCCCGTCGCGCACGACGGCCAAGTCATGTGGTTCGGTAGTCACCGTGTAGTCCCCGCCGCTCGCCTCGTAGTTCTCGGCACCGGTCTCCATGACCCACTCGAGCAGCTGGTCCTCGTCGAGCGGACCTTCGACCTCGATGATCCCCTTGCGCGAGAACTGCCAGGAGACGGCGCCCGGCTCGGCGATCGCTCCCCCGTGTCGTCCGAAGAGGTGCTTGATCTCCGAGCTCGTGCGGTTGCGGTTGTCCGTAAGGGTCTCGACGATCACCGCGACACCGCCCGGCCCGTAGCCCTCGTAGCTGATCGCCTCGTAGCGCACGCCCTCGAGCTCGCCGGTGCCGCGCTTGATGGCCCGCTCGATCGTGTCCGTGGGCACCGAGGCCTCGCGGGCCTTCTGGTAGGCAGTGCGCAGCGAGGCGTTGGCGTCGATGTCGCCGCCGCCCTCGCGCGAAGCGACCTCGACCTGGCGGATCAACTTCGCGAAGACCTTGGCGCGCGCCGAGTCCTTGGCGGCCTTTTGATGCTTGGTCGTGGCCCACTTCGAATGGCCGGACATGGTTCCTCCTGCCCGATTAGGGCCCGCCCATCGTACCGGAAACTCCCCTTCGGCAAACTCGGCTGGTATTGAGGCACCGTAACTGGGCCCCTCACCGAGTTCTCGACCGAAGTATCTCCTAGGCGCCAACTTCTGGTAGCACTTCAGTTGACGCTTCGTCGGGGTGTGCCACGTCTCCAAGCTTCTGCCGACATGGACTTACCTCCCCTCCACGTCCAGTGACGGAGTCTGTCCCCGCCAGGCCCATCCGGGCCAGGTTCACCGCCGCATTAAGGTCGCGGTCGCTGCTGTGCCCGCAGTTCCCACAGTGAAAGACCCGTTCGTCAAGAGACAGATTGGCTTTCACCGTCCCACAGTGACTACAGGTCTTCGAAGAGGGGTAGAACGCTCCGGCCTTCAATAGCGCCGATCCGTACCACGCCGTCTTGTACTCCAGCTGGCGCACGAACTCGCCCCAGGCGGCGTCTTGGATGTGCTTGGCAAGCGACGAGTTTTTCATCATCCCAGCGATGTTGAGATCTTCCACCACGATCAGGTCGTAGCGCTTTGCGAGCCTCGAGGTGGTCTCGTGGATGAGGTTGCGCCTCGCACGGGCCACGCCCGCATGGACCTTCTGGACTCGGGCGTTGGCCCGCTTCCATCGGTTGGACGGTCTCTTGCCTGGGCTGGGACCCTGGCGCCTGGAGGCGATCCTCTGAGCGTGCGCGAGCTTCTTCTCGGTCGCGACGACGTGGTGGGGGTTGGCGACGTCGAGAACGTGTTGCCCGTCAGGCGTGGCGCCAGTGTAGAGAACAGAGAGGCCAACGTCCACACCGATGACCTTCTTCGGTGCACGGGTGGGCGCGACCTGGCGCAGCACCTCGACGGTGAACGAGACGGTCCACGTTCCCCCGCGCTCGGTGATCGTTGCGGCCATGATCCTCCCCGTTCCTCGCTCGAGGTGGTGGGAGAGCTTGCGCATAGACTCGTAAGTCTTGAGAGCGCCGATCCGGCTGACCCGCACGTGGTGGGAGTCCTTGAGACGAACGGCGGTGTTGGTGAAGCGCACCGAGCCGCGTTGTCGTCGCTTCTTCATGACGGGGAACTTGGCCGCGCCCTTTTTCAAATTGGCGAAGGCCCTTGACAGCCGTTGAGCGGCGTCGTTGTAGGTGGAGGCCCCGTTCTGCGCCCACCAGGGCGCCAGCTCATCGCGGGTGGCGCTCCAGAGGTAAAGCAGGTCGAAGTGGCTGGTGCCTAGGTAGTCGCCTGAGGGAACCTCCCCACCAGCGTCCTTCTTCTTTCGGTTCTCGGCCCAGTTGGCCGTGACGAGCTCCAATAGAGCGTTGTAGCAAAAGCGCGACCCGCCGATGTGACTGCGCAAGACGTTGGCCTGTTCGGACGTCGGGTCCAAGGCAAAGGAGTAGGTCTGGAAAATGCGCTGGGCGGCGAGCGACGTGCGCTCGAGGACGGCCGTGGTCACGGATTCAGTTTCGTTCCAGGCTGTCACATTGACCGCGCCCCACTACCAACCGAGTATGTCGAAGCCGGGGAAATTAAATCGAGTCGAGAAAGAGTCGGTGCAGCCGCGCGTCGCCCGCCAGTTCGGGGTGAAAGGACGCGCCCCAGACGCGGCCCTGGCGTACGAGCACCGGGTGCTCGCCGAAGCCGTCGCCGTGATCGAGCGTCGCGAGCACGTCGACCTCGCTGCCCCAGCGCTCGATTCGCGGGGCGCGAATGAAGACCCCGGGCACTTCTCCGACGCCTCTCACGTCGAGCGTCGACTCGAAGCTCGCGATCTGGCGTCCGTAGCCGTTACGGCGAACCGACACCGCGAGCACCCCGTAGCTCCACTGGTCGCTACGCCCGTCGAGGACCTCCTGGCCGAGCAGGATCATCCCCGCGCAGGTACCCATGACCGGCAGCCCCTCGTCGAGCCGCTCGCCGAGCATCTTTCGCAAGTCCGACGTCTCGAGCAGGTGGGCGATGGTGGTGGACTCCCCGCCGGGCAGAATCAGTGCGTCGATGCGCTCAAGCTGCTCGCGGGTGCGCACCTTGACGATGTCGCAACGCAACGACTCGAGGACCGCGACGTGCTCGCCGACGTCACCCTGGAGAGCGAGTACCCCGACGCGGGGCACTACCAGCCGCGCTCGGCCAGGCGCTGCTCGAGTGAGGCGGTCTCCCAACCCTTCATCGCCGCGCCAAGACCGGTCGAAACCTTCGCGACGACACCGGGATCCTCGTAGTGGGTCGTTGCTTCCACGATCGCTTCGGCCATGCGCACCGGGTCCTCGCTCTTGAAGATGCCCGAGCCGACAAAGACGGCCTCAGCGCCGAGCTGGCGCACGAGCGACGCGTCGGCCGGAGTCGAGATCCCGCCGGCGCAGAAGAGCGGGACCGGGAGCTTCCCGACGAGGGCCACCTCTTGGACGAGGGCCAGCGGGGCTGCCAGTTCCTTCGCGAGGGCGTAGAGCTCGTCAGCGTCGGCGCTGTGCAGCCGACGCATCTGCGCGTTGATGGTGCGCAAGTGGCGCACCGCCTCAACGACGTTGCCGGTGCCCGCTTCGCCCTTCGATCGGATCAGGCACGCGCCCTCGCTGATGCGCCGCAGCGCCTCGCCAAGGTTCGTCGCGCCGCACACGAAGGGAACGGTGAAGGCCCACTTGTCGATGTGGTTCTCTTCGTCGGCCGGAGTCAGTACCTCGGACTCGTCGACGTAGTCAACGTCGAGCGCCTGGAGGATCTGCGCCTCGGCGAAGTGGCCAATGCGAGCCTTGGCCATGACCGGAATGGTCACGACGGCCTGAATCTCCTGGATCATCTGGGGATCGCTCATGCGCGCGACACCGCCGTCGCGACGGATATCGGCCGGCACGCGCTCGAGGGCCATTACCGCAACGGCGCCCGCGTCCTCGGCGATCTTGGCCTGCTCGGGGTTGACGACGTCCATGATGACCCCGCCGCGCAGCATGTCGGCCAGGCCGCGCTTGACGAGCGCCGAGCCGGTGACCGAAGGACTCTTCGAATCTCCCATACGCCCAGCCTAATGGCCCGTCTCTACCACTCCTCGAGCGCGCGGGCCCGCAGCTCGACGTCGTCGAGGTCGGAGAGATCGCTCCCGTTGCGGTCGCTGCGCTGGTTGAAGAAGACCCATCGCCACTGGGCGTAGGTCGCTGAAGCGAAGAAGGACTCCTCGGCGAGTTGCTGACGGGCGCACTTGCGAAGCGCTCCCGCCAAGCCGAGCGGGTAGCGGATACTCGCGGCGGCGACTTCGTCGGCCCGGAACGTCTTGCCCCGACCGGCGAGGGTCTGGCGCGCGTCCTCGCCCAAGGTCAGCACGGCGGCCAGGCTCTCTCGTTCGACGAGCCCGAGGCGCTGGCGCGCCAGGCAGTGCGCGACGACGCCCTCTAGCTCGATCAGCTCGAAGTCACGCATCACCGAGCTCGTCACGAAGATCGAGAGCTTCGAGCCGTCGGGCACCAGCGCGGCGTTGTAGCACTGGTCCTCCACCACGAAGGCCGAGGTCCGGTCCACCCCGAACGTGGCCGCCAGCCGGTCGACGACCGTGACCAGGCGAAGCCGTTCGACCGCGTCGCCGCCCGCGGCAAGAGTGTTGAGCATCATCGAGCCGAGTCGTTGGCCCCGCTCGGCGTAAGTGGAGAGCCCTCGGCGCAAGTCCCACGCGTAGAGCAGGGCCAGGCCGACGCCTACGGCGGCGACCCACGGCACCACCACCGTCAGAGCCAGGGCCGCGACCACCACGACGCCAACGACGATCGTCTGGGGCAGGCGCCGTCGAAAGGCGAAGCGGCGCACGACACGTTGGTTGTGGTGGCGCTCGCTGTTCGTCGGCGCGTACGGGTTCTGCCAGCTCGGATCGAGCACCGGCGCCACATAGCGGGGCCCGCGATCGCGCGCAACGTGCGTACGGCGCGAACGGGAGCGTTGCTTGGTGGCCACGCTTCCAGGCTACCGGGCGGCCCGAAAGCGCCGCGTCGCCACGTCGTAGAGCTCCTCGTAGGCATCGACGAGGTTCGACATCGACCAGCCCTCGGCGTGCCGGCGCGCAGCGGCGATCCCCTCCTCGGTCTCACATGTGATCGCGCGGGTGATCGACTCCTCGAGTGCCGCCGGGTCGCCAGCGCGAAAGAGCGTCGCGAAGCCGCCCGCCGCCTCGCGGTAACCATCGATGTCACTGGCGACGACGAGGGTCTCGCTGGCCATGCCCTCGAGAAGGACGAGCCCGAAGCTCTCGCCGCGGGTGGAGGGCGCGATGAGAACATCGACGCGGCGCAGCCAGCGGCGTTTCTCCTCGTCGTTGACGCGTCCGACGAACTCGACGCGAGGGTCGCTCCTCGCCAGCTCCTCGAGGCGACCTCGGTCGGGCCCGTCACCCGCGACGACGAGTCGCCAGGGCGCCAATCCCCGAATGTTGTGCGCGAGGGTTGCCTCGATGGCGGTGGCGACGCCCTTGCGGTCCTCGAGGCGTCCGACAAAAAAGAGAACGGGGCCAGCCTCGCGCTCGCGCGGTGTCGCGATGAATCGATCGAGCTCAATCCCGTTGAAGAGCACGTCGCTCGAAAGGCCGCAAGCCCGATCAAGGGTCGAGGCCGCCGCTTCGCTCACCGACACGGCAACGTCAAGACGCACCGCGAAGCGACGAAGCAGGACCCGCGAGAGACGCAGCGCCGGCCCGTCGCCGCTGCGGTGGAACGTACCGACGGCCGGTGCCTCGTGAGCCCACAGCGCCGACCAGCCGAGCACGGGGGCGAAGGGCTCGTGCCAGTGCACCACGTCGGGTCGGAACGCCTCGAGCGCCGCCCTCGCTCGACGCGACGCTGATAGCGAGAGTGTCAAGGGTGCGCGCGAGCCGTTCGCTGGCAACGACCAGCGCCGGCCCAGGCGCAGGACCTTGGCCGGCGTATCGTAGGCGGCGTCATCGCGGTCGTCGGGTGCGACAACGAGAACCTCCGCCCCGCGCGCATCCAGGACCCTGCTCATCGCGAGGACCTGCTCCTGCACGCCGCCGGGCACGCTCAAGGCGTAAGGCGAAACGAGCGCGACGCGCAGGCTCATGGCGTGGCGAAGCGGGCCTCGAGAACATGCCACTGCTCGGGGGCGCGCCGGATGAGGACTTCGAGCTCGCTGGCGACCGCCTGGGTCACCCGGGTCACGTCGTCGCGCAGTCGCCCCCTGCGCTCGGCGGCGATCGGCGCACTTACCACGGCGAAGTGGTCACGGCCCGGGCCTATGTAGCACGCCGCCGCCACGAGCATGGCGCCGGTGCGCAGCGCCAGCGTCGCCGGTCCCGGCGGCAGCGCGACGCGTTCGCCAAAGAACTCCACCTCGACCCCGTTACCCTGGATATCGCGGTCACAGAGCAGTCCGACGACGCCCCCGTCGCGCAGGGCCGCGAGGAGCGTCGACCCGGCGTGCTCGTCGAGGGGCGCCACCCGAATGCCGATCGCCTCGCGCTTGGCCTTGAACCAATCGAAGAGGGCGGGCGGCTCGAGCACCTCGGCGACGGCGGTCATGCCGAGCCCGAGTGAGTCGAGGAACGCTCCGCCCCACTCCCACGAACCCACGTGGGGCAGCGCGATGATGGTGCCCCGTTTGCGGTCGCGACCCTCGTAGAGGTGCTCGAGTCCCTCGGCGATGGTGAAGCGCTCGTCGATCGCCGACTTTGACATCGCGGGGAGCTTCGCGCTCTCCGCCCAGTACTGGCCGTAGCTGTGAAAGGCCCGGTCGACGAAAAGTTCGAGGAGGTCGTCGCCGACTGCGCCGTCCGTCGGCGCAAGCGCTCGGGCGATGTTGCCTCGCAGGTTTGCTCGTGCGCCCTTCTGGCGACGACCGAAGACTCCAGCAATCGAGCTGGCGAGCCCGACGCCGAATCGCTCGGGCAGCGCCTCCATGACGGCCCCGATGCCCTTGAAAAGTGCAACGCGCGCTGACGGCGCCACTAGTGGCGCGAGGTTCGGCTGAGCCCTCTACGCAGTCGACGGCTGTGCTGACGAGCTCGCAGCGTCGAGGCCGTCGACGGCGCCGGGCGCGCGGCCACCTGCCACACCCGCCAGAACCGGCCCCCGGCGGTCATGGCAGTAAGTCCCAGCATGATCCACAGCACCGGGATGAAGATCGGCGTTGCGATCAGTCCGATGCCGAGCAGGATCATGCGCTCGGCTCGCTCCATGAGACCGCCCTTGGCGTAGAGGCCGAGGCTCTCGGCCTTCGAGCGCTCGTAGGAGATGAGAAAGGTCGTTGTCAGGATGGCCATGGGCAGCAGCACCAGTTCCCCGTGGTGGCGCACCGTCAGGTAGTAGGCCACGCCGCCCATGATGATGCCGTCGGCCAATCGGTCCGAGACCGAGTCAAAGAAATTGCCGCGCTGGCTCGTGCGCTGGGAGGCCTTGGCGACGGCGCCGTCGAGGAGGTCGTGAAACCCCGTCAACGTCAACAGCACGATCGCCCACAAGTGCAGGCCAATGGCGATGGCCCAGGCCGTTGCGCCCGCGAAGACGAGTCCCGACGCCGTAAGCACGTCGGCGGAGAAGCCCACTCGCACCAGCCAGCGCCCCACGGGCGCCATGCCTGTGTCTACCGATTGACGGAATTTGCCGTCGAACATCGATCCGCTGGGCCCATGGGGCCGAGTCTACCGACCCCGCAACGATGCTCTGGGCTTAGAGCTCCGCGTGGACCTTGCGCCAGGTGGATTGGAGGGATTCCGGCAGCACCCGGGTTTCGCCGATGGTCGTCATGAAGTTCGTGTCGCCTTGCCAGCGCGGCAGCGCGTGCGCGTGCAGGTGCTGGGGAATCCCGGCGCCGGCCGCGTGGCCGACGTTCAGACCCATGTTCATGCCGTCGGGCGTGTAGGCCCGCTCCAGCGCCCCCGCGACGTCGCGCAGCGTGAGGCAAAAGTCGCGATACTCGTCGTCGGTGAGTTCCCCGAGCGCGGCCACGTGGCGATACGGCACGACCAGGACATGCCCCGAGCCGTAGGGGAAGGCGTTCAAGACCACGTAGGTGAAGGTGCTGCGCCGCAAGACGCCGGTCGACTCGTCGACCGGCTCACGCCCGAGGACGCAGAACACGCACTCGGGTCCCGTCCCGGCGACCTCGGTGGCGCTCGCGCCCGTAACGTAGCCCTCGCGCCACGCCGCCGAGAATCGCTCTAGGGCCACGTCGGCGCTTCGGGAGAGGCGTGGTTCTTGATCTCGCGGGTGAGTCGCTCGATGAAGGCCCCGACGGGCACCCCCCGCTGGGGATCGTTCGATCCCCGCGCGTTCACCCCGAGCGTGCCCTCCTTGAGGTCGTCGTCGCCGACCACGGCGACGTAGGGAATCTTCTCGAGCTTGGCCCGACGAATGCGGGACCCGAGCGGCTCGCTCGCGGCTTCGACGCTCGCGCGAACTCCGGCTTCGCGCAGCTGATTCGCCACGTCGTAGGCGTAGTCGTCGTGGTCGTCGCGTACGCCGAGCACGCGGACCTGCTCGGGGCAGAGCCAAGTGGGCAGGTTGCCGGCGTAGTGCTCAATCAGGATCGCGAGAAAGCGCTCGACCGAACCGAAAAGTGCGCGGTGGATCATCACCGGGCGCTGACGGGTGTTGTCTGAGGCAACGTAGGTCGCATCGAAGTTCTTGGGCTGTTGAAAGTCGAGCTGGATGGTCGAGATCTGGTGGGTGCGCCCGATCGCGTCGCGCGCCTGGACCGAGATCTTCGGGCCGTAGAAGGCGCCGCCGCCAGGGTCGAGCACGAGTTCGAGTCCGGCGTCGCGCGCCACGCCCGCGAGGGTGGCCTCGGCGGCGTTCCACTCCTCGACGTCGCCGGCCGCTTTTTCGAGCGGCCGCGTGGAGAGCTCCAGGTAGAACTCGGTGAGGCCGAAGTCGCGCAAGAGGTCAAGCACGAAGGAAAGCAGGCTCGCGAGCTCGTCGGCCATCTGATCAGGCGTGCAGAAGATGTGCGCGTCGTCCTGGGTCATGCCGCGCACGCGGGTGAGACCCTGGACGACACCGGACTTCTCGTAGCGGTAGACCGAGCCGAACTCGAAGAGCCGCAGGGGCAACTCGCGGTAGCTGCGCTGGCGAGCCTTGAAGATCAGGATGTGAAAGGGGCAGTTCATGGGCTTGAGGTAGTAGTGCTGCCCCTCGTCGAGGACCATGGGTGGGTACATGCTCTCGGCAAACCAGCTGAGGTGGCCCGAGGTCTCAAAGAGCTCCGCTTTGGTGATGTGGGGCGAGTAGACGAACTCGTAGCCCGACACCTCGTGGCGCTGGCGCGAGTACTCCTCCATCACGCGGCGGATCGCGCCGCCCTTGGGGTGAAAGACCACGAGCCCGGGGCCGATCTCACTGGGAAACGAGAAGAGGTCGAGCTCGTGGCCGAGGCGCCGGTGGTCGCGCCGCTCGGCTTCTTCGAGCTGGACGAGGTAGGCGCTCAACGCCTCCTCGGACTCCCACGCCGTGCCGTAGATGCGCTGAAGCTGGGGCTTGGTCTCGTCACCGCGCCAGTACGCGCCGGCGACACGCGTGAGCTTGAAGTGCCCCAGTCGCGACGTCGAGGGCACGTGCGGTCCACGACACAGGTCAACGAAGTCGGCCGAGTTGCGATACGTCGACACGACGGCGCCGCCGGTTTCCGCGAGGTCCTGCTCGCTTCCCCGACGAGCCGCCTCGATGATCTCGACCTTGAAGGGCTGGTCCTTGAAGATCGCCAGCCCCTCGTCAATCGAGTGCTCGGCTCGGGTGAAGGGCTGGTCTTCGGCGATGACAGCGCGCATCTCCGCGTCCACTCGGGCGAGGTCGTCGTCGCTGAAGTGCGCACCACCGGGCAGGGCAAAGTCGTAGTAAAAGCCGTCGGCGATCGCCGGGCCGATCGCGTAGTGCGCCCCCGGCCACAGCCGCGTCACCGCTTGGGCCATCACGTGCGCGCTCGAATGGCGAAGCACTTCTCGTCCGTCATCGCTCGCCGGCGTGACGATCGCCACCCTGTCGCCGTTGGCGAGCACGCTCGAGAGATCGGTGAGCCGGCCATTGACCCGGGCCGCCACGGCGTCCTTGGCGAGGCGCGGTCCCACGGCCCGCGCGAGGTCGAGGGCCGTCGCGCCCGCCTCGAGGGTGCGGACGCTCCCGTCAGGGAGTTCTACGTCGAGCGACATGGGGGCCTTTCGTCGACTACAGCGTAACCCCGAGCAACGAAGCGGCTGATGAAACGCTCGCCCCCGCGTGCGCCGCCGCGTCGATCGCGCGCAGTGCATTCGGCGTGTCGAGGTCGTCGTCGAGTGCCGCGCGCACCTCGTCGAGCACCGACGAGGCCCGACCCGTCGTCGCCGTCGAGCGCCACGTCGCGAGGCGCGACTGGGCGTGCAGCAAGAGCTCGTCGCTCCACTCCCAGTCCTCGCGGTAGTGCACGTCGAGCAGCGCCAGGCGCACGGCCGGGGGTTCGGATCGGCGCACGAGTTCGTGCACGAAGACCAGATTGCCGAGCGACTTGCTCATCTTCACGCCATCGAGGGCGACCATGCCCACGTGCATCCAGTGCTTCACGAAGGGCACGCCGGTCACCGCTTCACTCTGGGCCGCCTCGCACTCGTGGTGAGGAAAGGCGAGGTCGCGGCCCCCGCCGTGGACGTCGATCGTCGAGCCCAGTTCGCGCAGCGCCAACGCCGAGCACTCGACGTGCCAGCCCGGCCGCCCCGGTCCCCAGCGTGACTCCCACGCAGGCTCGTCCTCGAGTGAAGGCTGCCAAAGCACGAAGTCGAGCGGATCGCGCTTGCGCGGATCGTCGGGTTGGCCGCCGCGGATTGACGCGAGGTCGAGCATCGACTCTCGACTCTCGTGACTCACCTGGCCAAAGCGCGGGAACTTCGAGATCTCGAAGTAGACGTGCCCGTCGACTTCGTAGGCGACGCCCGCTTCGAACGCCCCACCGATCAGCGTGAGAATCTCGGGAATGGCGCCCGTAGCGCGCGGCTCGGCATAGACCGGCAGCAGGTTGATGAACTTCATGTCCCGCTCGAAGACGACCATCTCCTGGGCCGCGAGATCGAGATAGTTCACCCCGAGCTCGCGGGCCTTTCGCAGGATGTCGTCGTCCACGTCCGTGACGTTGCGAACGCAGCGCACGTCGTGGCCGGCGTCGAGCAGGCGGCGCGTGAGCACGTCAAAGGTGAGGTAGACGAAGGCGTGCCCGAGGTGGGCGGCGTCGTAGGGCGTGATGCCGCAGCTGTACAACGTCGCAACGGGGCCGACCTCCAACGGGTAGACGCCCTGACGCGCGCTGTCGTAGAGCCGCATCAGGGCGAAAGTCCGGCGAGCTTCACGTAGGTGTGCGCCTTGTAGCGCACGTTGACCGACGCGCAGACGGCGGTAAAGGCCTCGACGACTCCGCCCAGCGACAGCGAGCCCGCGATGACGGCGCGAAGCCCCGGCATCGCGTTCACCATCGCCGCCACCTGATCGCACGCGTCGGCGTCGTCGGAAAACACCATCACGTCGGCGTCAAGCCCGCTGTCGAGGTCTTGCATGGTTCCCGCCGGCAGGTGATGAAACGCGCCCACGATGATGCTTTCGGGTAGAGCGAAGGCCAACTGCGCGGCCATGGAACCCCGCGATGGCGTGAGCGGGACGAGCTCTTTGCCGTCGCGCACTAGAGCGTTGACCATCGAGATCACGACCTTGTTCGCCAGTGCGCTCCGCAAGGCGCTCACCGTCGCCACCGCCGAGTCCCAGGGCGTGGCCACGATGACGATGGCGCAGTCCGCGGCTACCGCATTGGTCGCCCCGCGCACGACGCCTTCGCCTCGCGGTAGGAGTTCGCTCGCGATGAATTGCGCGCGCGCCTCTTCACGGGAGCCGAGAATGACGTCGTAGCCCGCACTCGCCAGGCGAATCGCGACGCCCCGACCGGCCGGACCGGTTCCGCCTAGCACGCCCACAGTGGTCATCGTCGTCCTTGTCATTCAAAACCTAGAAGTAACCTAACAACGATGCCACTGCTCAGCGACCACCGCATTCTCGTCACCGGTGTCTTGAACGACGACTCGCTGGCCTTCGGCATTGCGAAACGTGCGCTGGAGGAGGGCGCCACGCTGGCCCTCTCGGGCTTTGGACGAGGTACCTCGATCACGCGACGAACCGCGAAGAAATTGGGCGACGTTGGCGAGATCATCGAACTCGATGTCACCGACCCGGCACAGGTCGCCTCCGCCGCGGCCGAGGTGGCGTCGCGGTTCGGTCGGCTGGACGGCTTGGTCCACGCCATTGGCTACGCCCCGCCCAGCTGTCTGGGCTCGGGCATGTTCACCGCGCCCTTCGAGGACGTCTCTACGGCCATGCACGCGTCGACCTACTCGCTGGCCGCGTTGGTCGGGGCGTTCCGGCCACTGCTCGCCAAGAGCGAGGCGCTCGGCGGCGCGTCGGTGCTCGCCCTCGACTTCGACGGGACGCGCGCCTACCCGCTCTACGACTGGATGGGTGTGATGAAGGCGGCCCTCGAGTCGCTCGGTCGCTATCTCGCTCGCGAGGTCGGACCGGACCGAATCCGGGTCAACATGCTCGCGGCCGGCCCTGTCCGGACCATGGCCGCCAAATCGATCCCGGGCTTCTCGCACTTCGAAGAGACCTGGGGCGAACGGGCCCCGCTCGGCTGGGACGTGCACGACTCGAGCGCCGTTGCCGACGCGGCGATCGCGCTGCTCTCACCGTTGCTACGCGGTACCACCGCCTCGATCCTCCACGTCGACGGCGGCGCCCACGCCATGGGTTGAGTCTTCCTGGGCGGCGAACTGCGTCTCGTAGAGGTCCCGGTAGAGGCCCGCTCGCGCGTGCAGCTCTTCGTGGGTCCCGCGTTCGACGATGCGCCCACCGTCGACGACCAGAATCTGGTCGGCGTTGCGGATAGTCGAGAGCCGGTGCGCAATGACGAGCGAAGTGCGCTCGTGCATCGTCTCGTCGAGGGCGCGCTGGACGGCCGCTTCACTCTCGGTGTCGAGATGGGCGGTGGCCTCATCGAGCACCACGAGGTGCGGGGCCTTGAGCAGCAGTCTCGCCAGGGCGACGCGCTGCTTTTCGCCGCCCGAGAGCCGGTAACCGCGCTCACCGACGACGGTGGAGAGCCCGAGGGGCAGCGATGCCACGAGGTCAGCGATCTGCGCCGCCGATAGAGCCCGCGCAATCTCCGCGTCGGTCGCGTCGGGCTTAGCGAAGAGGAGGTTGGCCCTCAGCGTGTCGTGGAAGAGGTGAGCGTCCTGGGTGACGACGCCGACGGTGGCGTTGAGTGACGCTGTCGACGCCTGGCGCAGATCGACGCCGTTTATCGTGACCGAGCCGCCGTCGACGTCGTAGAGACGCGAGACCAGCATCGAGATCGTCGTCTTGCCCCCGCCGCTCGGACCCACGAGGGCCGTCATTGTGCCCGGCGCCACGGCGAAGCTGACGTCATGCAGCACCGAAGTGCGCGGGGTGTCGTCCAGACGCGCCACCGCCTCGAGCGAGGCGAGTGAGACGTCCTCGGCGCCGGGGTAGGAGAAGTTCACGTGGTCGAAGCGCAGCTCGGCCGCTCCGGCGGGGATCGGACGGGCCTCGGGGCTCTCCTTGATCATCGGCTCGAGATCGAGCACCTCGAAGAGCCGTTCGAAGCTCACCATGGCCGACATGTAGTCGATGTTCAGGTTCGAGAGCTGGGTGAGCGGACCGTAGAGCCGGGTCAGATAGGCCGTGAGGGCGACGACCGTTCCGACGGCGAGCACACCGCGTACCGCCTCGACGCCGCCGAAGCCGTACGCGAAGGCCGTCGCCAGCGACGCGGTGAGTGAGAGCGAGATGAAAAAGAAGCGCTGATAGACCGCTTGGTGGATGCCAATGTCGCGCACCTGAGCGGCGCGCTGCTCAAAGCCCTGGCGCTCCTCGTCGGGACGGCCGAAGAGCTTGACGAGCATCGCGCCCGCCACGTTGAAGCGCTCGCTCATCACCATGTTCATCTCGGCGTTCAGTTCCATGCCCCGCTGGAAGAGCGTGCCCAGGCGGCGCCCCACGCGCCGCGCCGGCACGAGGAAGACGGGCACGAGGACGAGGGCTACCAGGGTTATGGGCCAGCTCAGGAGGAGCATCACGACGAGGATGATCACGACGAGGATCACGTTGCCCACGACGTTTGAGAAAAGATCAGTGAAGGCCTGCTGCGCCCCGATGACGTCGTTGTTGAGCCGGCTGATCAAGGCGCCGGTCTGGGTTCTTGAAAAGAACGCGATCGGCATCGCCTGGATGTGCTTGAAGACCTCGGCGCGAAGGTCGTAGATGAGTCCCTCGCCAATGATCGCCGAGACCCGCCGCTCGAACATTTGCAGGCCCGCGTCGATGATGGCCAGCGCCGCCGTCGCCGAGGCGAGACCGATAACGAGATCAGTGCGGTGCTGGTAAATGCCCACGTCGATGATCTCGCGCAGTAGCAGGGGCGACACCGAGGATATGACGGCGTCGAACACCACCACGATTAGGAAAAAGATGAGCGCTGGTCGGTAGCGCTTCGCGAACTTCAGGATTCGCGGCAGCGTTCCCTTCTTCAACTGGTGGTCGAGGATCTTACGATCGCGCCGCATCGACCGCATGCCCATCCAAACGGCCGGTCCACCACCTCCGTGCATGCTCATGTCCACTCCTCCGAATGCAGTGTAGGAAGCGTGGGGACACTCGCAATCGTTGACACCGCGCCCGCGAGCAAAGGTTGACGCTGTCTACGACGCGACGACGCTCGCCATTACGATCACGCCGAGTGCCATCATCACAAGCGCGCCGATCGTGCGCAGCGTTACCAGTCGCGATGGCACACCCGATAGCCACTCCCTCGCCGTGCCGGCGATGAAGCCCCACGTACCGTCGCTGAAGAAGGCCATCACGCTGAAGAGCCCACCGAAGATCACGAGTTGCGCGGTGACGTTCCCGCTGGACCGGTTTACGAAATGTGGAAAGACGGCCACGAAGAATACGAGGGCCTTCGGGTTCAAGACCCCCACCAAGAAGCCTTGGCGGATGACGCTGGCCTTGGAGGGCCGCCGTCCCTCGCGCAAGGCCATTGCCTGAGCGTGGGCATGTCGATGGCGAAACGCCCCAAAGCCAAGCCAGATCAGGTAGAGACCGCCAGCCACTTGCAGAACGATTGCCAGGGTCTTGGAGCGGGTGAGCAGCGGACCGAGGCCAACCGCCACCACGACTGACAACGTGAACGCGCCGAGGCTGTTGCCGAGCACGGTCAGCACCGCGACGGCCCGGCCCCAGGCGATGCCGCGCGCCAACGTGAACATGACGCTCGGTCCGGGAACGATGATGATCGCCATTGACGCGACGACGAAGGTGGCGAGCTGCCCACCACTGATCATGTGGCGTTCCCCACCCGGCTTCGGGTCGTGTTGCTTGAGGGGTAACTTCGTTTCGTTCGTAGCTGCTGACGTCGCGGCATGGTTCGAGCCACGCTAACGCCGTCGGAGCGGGCGGGCGACGCGGGTGCTCAGCGACTCCCCGGTCGATTCGCCCTAACTTGGAGCGATGGCGCCGCACTCCGTCGAGTTTCCTGACGAGTTCTCGTGGGGCACGGCCACTTCGGCGTACCAGATCGAAGGGGGCAACGAGAACTCCGACTGGTGGCGCTACGAGCGAGCCGCTGGCACACTGGCGGTCGACGTCTGTGGTGACGCCTGCGACTCATGGCACCGCTACGAGGTGGACCTTGACCTCGTCGCGTCGCTCGGGCTGAACGCGTATCGCTTCTCCATTGAGTGGGCCCGCGTCGAGCCCGAGGCGGGCGTCTTCTCGGACGAGGTTCTCGACCGGTATCGGCGGATGCTCGTGGGTTGCCACGACCGCGGGATCCTGCCGGTAGTGACACTTCACCATTTCACGTTGCCCGTTTGGGTCGCGGACCGCGGTGGTTTTGAGCACCCCGACATCGCCGACTGGATGACCGAATATGCGCGTGAGGTGAGCACCTCCATTGGCGAGCTGATCGGTGTCGCCTGCACGATAAACGAACCGAACATCGTCGCGGTCATGGGCTACCTGCTCGGCATGTTCCCGCCTCAGGTCACGAGCTGGGAACGGTTCGTCACCGTGAACGAGTCGCTGCGCGCCTGCCACGTCGCGATGCGCGACGTGCTTCGCGATGGCCCGGGGACCTTCCCGGTCGGGCTGGCCCTCTCGATGCAAGAGTACGAAGCCCTCCCCGGTTCCGAGGATCTCGTCCAAACGTTCCTCGAAGAGATGGAGGACAAGTACTTGCTCGAGCTCGGTGACGACGACTTCGCCGGCGTGCAGTGTTACACCAAGCTCACCATCGGCCCCGAGGGGGTCGTGACCGAGCTCGAGGGCGAGCGGACCGACATGGGCTACCTCTTCTGGCCCCGCAGCGTGGAGTACACGGTGCGTCGGGCCGCGGAACTCGCGAAAATCCCGATCATCATCACCGAGAACGGCATCGGCACATCCGACGACGACCAACGAATCCGCTATCTGAGCGGGGCCCTCGACTCGTTGCGCCGGTGCTTCGATGACGGCGTGGACGTGCGGGGCTACTTCCAGTGGTCGCTGCTCGACAACTTCGAGTGGAATTTCGGCTACCGACCGAGATTTGGGATCGTCGCCGTCGATCGAACAACGTTTCAGCGCTCATTGAAGCCGTCGGCTCACTGGTATGCGCGTGCCACGCGAGACTTCTTTACAACTGCGTGACAAACCGTTAACCGAAGTTGATTGCTCGAAGGCCCCACCTACGATTGGGAGTGCCCAACAACAGCAAAACCCCATAAATGAGGTCACACCGGACTAGGAGGTGCCATGGGCCGTCACCACCAGGAACGAGAAGAGGGCCGTTTTCTTGGGGCGGTCGGCGGGTTGAGCGCCCTCCTGCTAGTGGCCAGCCTGGCCATCTGGGGCCCGCCCGCCGGGTCGGCGGCCTCGGCGGCGGCCCTTCCGAGATGCACAACGGGCAACCTCGACGTCTGGCTTGACACCATGGGTAGCGCCGCCGCTGGGAGCACGTTCTACCACCTCAATCTCACCAACACCTCGTCCCACTCGTGCACGCTGGAGGGCTTCCCCGGAGTCTCGGGCATCACCCAGGCTGGCATCCAGCTCGGCCGCTCCGCCGGACGTGGCACTGGGCACGCCGCTACCCTCGTCACGCTCAGGAGTTCGAGCGTGGCTCGCGGCATCCAAGACCTGATCTCGCGTAGCACCGCCACCGTCATTCTCCAAGTGACCGACGTCTTCAACTTCCCCACATCGAAGTGCGGGCCGACGACCGCCGCCGGACTACGCGTGTACCCACCGGGCCAGAAGGAGTCGACCGTCGTGCCATTCCCCTTCGTCGCCTGCGGGAGGACCGGTCCGACGTACATTTATGTCGAGGCCGCGCAGAAGTACATCCCAACTGAGTAGGCGCGACGCCCTTGCGCGACTCGCGCGAAACGCCGGCTTCACCAAATCTCTAATGATGGTCCGCTAGAATTGTCCGGTGCCTGGTGATGCTGAAAGCGGTGGTGCCGGGCGTCCCCGAAGCAAAGTCGCGAACCAGGATCGCCTGCTCGCAATGGGCGAGGCAGTGGATCGCCGCAACGGCTCGGCCCACAAGGCGCCCAAGCGCCCGCGTCGAAAGTGGCTTCGTCGATCACTCATCGCCGTCGGGCTCGTCATCGTTCTTATCGCTGGCGGCGTCGTGGCCGACTACTACTACCTCGGCTCGCTTGTACACCGGGTAAACGTCAAGAACCTCCAGAGCGAGAAAAATGCGGTCAACATCCTGCTGATCGGCTCGACCACACGCTGTGGGCTTAAGGTGCAAAACAAGGCCTACGGTCTCTGCTCGGAGGGCGTGACCGGCGTCAATAGCGACATCGACATGATCCTGCACCTCGTGCCAAGCACAGGCAGCGTGTCGCTGATCTCGCTGCCGCGCGACACGTTTGTCCCCAACGCGAGGGCGGACGGCGCGAACAAGGTAGACGCAGCGCTCTACGAGGGTCCCAGCCAGCTCACCGCGGCTATCGAAGAGGATTTCGCGATCCCGATCAATCACTACGTCGTGCTCAACTTCGATACGTTTGCCAGTGTCGTGAACGCCCTAGGGGGGGTCAGGATGTACTTCCCGATCCCGATCTACGACGCCGATTCGGACCTGAACATTGAACACCCTGGCTGCTACCTCCTCAACGGCTTTCGCGCGTTGCAGCTCGTGCGCGCCCGGCATCTGCAGATCCAGCCCAATCCGTCGAACCACGACCCGCACACCTGGACGTACGAGGCCCTCTCGGACCTAGCGCGCATCCGACGCACGCACGAGTTCCTGCGCGTGCTTGCCGCAAAGGTCGCGGCGCGCGGACTGGGCAACCCGATCGTCGACCAAAGCATCGCGACAGCAGTGCTGCCCGACCTCACGGTGGATAACGGCTTCGGTGAGCACGAGATGGTCAACCTCGCCGAACGCTTCGCCCACGTGAGCATCGGGACCGCTCCCCAGTACACCTACCCCGTCACCAACGTCGAATCCGGTTCCAACGGCCTCTTGTACCAGGGCTACTACTACGGCGACGTCGTCTTCCCAGTCCAGCCCGACGGGCTCGACGCAGTTAATCGGATCTTCGATGTGCCGACGGGCTACAACTCGTTCACCGACGACCCCTTGCCATTGCCGTCGACCTTCAAGATATCGATCGAGAATGGGGCCGGGGTCGCCAATGAGGCGGTCGCCATTGCCAATCCTCTCGAAACGAAAGGCTTTGACGTTGTCTCGACGGGGACCGTCACGCCGGACGGTCCGGTGGCTGAATCGGTCGTCTGGTATGGCGGTCCACGTCCGCCGGCGAACGGCAACTGGCACAGTCCGAGTCTCGCCGCAGCCCAGGCCGTACTGGCCCAACTCGAGGGACCGGCAGTCCTCGGTTACAACCCCCACAAAGTGACCCCGGGCGCGCTCGTCACGGTCCAGACCGGCACCGGACTCTCTGTGCGCCCGACGGCGAAAAAGACGACAACCACCACGTCGAAGAAACCAAAGTCCTCGACGAGCTCAACTGCATCAAACGCGGTGTACGACCCGCCCGGCATCAAGAACAGCTCCGAGTTCACCGCGCCCAGCGCAGAGAACCCAACGCTCGAGCCGTGGGACCCGAGACCGTGCAACGCCGCGGGGACCGGTCCGGCGTAATTTCCCTCGGAGGAAACGGTCGGTCGTCGTACTCAACTGGCGGCCCCCCTTCGATGACTTGTGGGACGTGGCGCCCCAGTGGCGTGGTCCTTGCAGAAAATATCGAAAGAGACGACTTGGTCGCTCACTGGGGCACTTCAATCTCACCGCGACCGCGGGCTCCAAGGTCGTGGAAAGAAAATTGATCAGCCTTGCGACAGCGAGGCTCCAAATGGTGGAGGTAACAAGAGTCTGTTTGAACCCCTTTGCATCTCAATTCATCAGGTGAGACGAAGCGTCGTCTTAGCGGCGCTGGGCAGCGCACGTCCCTGAAAGGCGCCGCAGCGCTCGTTGCTCGAACTTCCAAACGGTGAACGTTGGGCAGAAACGACGAAGTCAACTCGACGCTTGACGAGCTTCGTCCTCAACCCGATCGTGGAATGCGCGCCACCACTCGCGGTCGTGTTCCGGGACGTTGCTGTCGTCCTCGGCGTAGCCGATCGAGCCGTCAATGAGCTCTCGAGCGAGGTCAGCGTGCCCGGCGTGGCGGAAAGTTTCGGCGATGACGTGAACGAGCACGTGGTGAAGCGTGACGGGGTGATCGCCCCACCACGGCACGGAACCTGCGGCGTCAAGGTCCAGTGCCTCGATCGTTGCATTCGAGGTCTCGCACGCCTTGCGATAGCTCCCGATAATGCCTTCCCTCGTTTCGTCCGCTCGCACGAAGAGATGGGCGTTGTCCTCCACCCCATCCTCGAACCAAAGGTTGGGCTGTCCCATGGGTCGCCCAAAGACAGGACCGAAGTAACCGAGCTCGACACACGTCAGGTGTTTGACGATCCCTAGGAGATTGGTCCCGCTCGGAACGAGCGGGCGACGGACGTCGTATTCCGATAGGCCGTCCAACTTCCAAACGACAACGTCGCGAGCGGTCTGCAGGTAGTCACGCAAAATAGTCTTCATGGCGCAACACCATACGCGAGCCGCGGGTGGACTTCATGGGTGATCTGCCGCGACCGACCGGAGAACTAGTTCGAACAGATACGACGTTGTGATTCTTACAACGTGAGTGGGCGCTACAGGACTCGAACCTGTGACCTCAGCCGTGTGAAAGTTTTTCGATACTTTTCATGGGACAACGACTGGCGACGCCACACAACTTGATCAGGAATGATGACGACGCCACACCACTCCCCTACGGTCTGCACGACGCGATTCGTGGAGCATTTTGTGGGGCAAAATAACTTCCGTCCATGGACAGCTGAGGTCTCAGATACCGGTTATCCGAACTCACACTTCGGCGTCGCGAAGTTGACTCAGATCGCAAGACGAGAATTCACAGCAACCCCTGTCAATGTTGACTTTCGAAGTGTCCTTCCTCACCGAGCATCGTGAGCCGAGCATCCTTCAAGAGAAGAACCAGATGGAGGTCGTCCGTTGGACTTTGCTCTAACTCGGGAATGAGGTGAAGATAGAAATCGCGTGCTTCTGTGCCTTCGGCGTGTATCAGTAGGCCCCGACATCCGATGTCATCACTTATGGTGAGTAGGCGCGTGATCGCGTCTGAGAGGAGAGCTGCACCGAGACCTCTTCTCTCGTGCTTGCTGTCAACTCCGAGACGAGCTAAGAGTGCCACGGGCTGCGGATAACGCCCCGCGCCTTTCTGCAGACGTTCGGGGGAATCAGTTATGTCCAGCTGCGCCATGCACCATGCGTAGTAGGCAATGACGGTGTTAGTGTCCTGCTGCGTGACGACGAGAACGCGCGTCGTGCCGGTCGATGCCGACTGTTTGGCATGACGACGAAGCCACTGCGTTTGCTCTGAAGATCGACACGTGAAATTCTCGACCTCGTCAGTCGACGTGATCAAACGAGGTGGTCGAAACGGTGATGTCACTCGCTAAAGGGTGACGGCCGATTCATAAGACGACGGAGACCCGCGAGATCGCGAGCTGGCATCTCGTTCAACTTCTCCCACTGAGAAGCGGCTTCGCCTCCAAGAGCAAAGTGATCTCGATCGGCCAGAACTTGGCGAGATGCATCCACCAAGTTGGTCACCACAAACGATGTGAGGTCGGTACCCACAACGTCCACGGCTCGGTCGATGAGGCTTCGTTCTTCCTGCGTGATCCTCACCTCTAGTCGCTTGTCTCTTGAGCGGGTTGAAATGCTCACGTTCGTATTCCTCCATCTCCTGTACGGCCATTGTACGGCCATAATGATCGCTTGTCAAGGGACAAACGCGTCGAGAACGTCGAAGACCTCGGCCCAGAACCGACTCCTTCGTCAGTCTGAACCGGGACGGGAAAGTTGGAGAGTTTTGTTTCTAGGCCTCTCAATGAACCATGTCCTAGTGGAGCAGATAGTGGGGCAACGGACGGCGCCGTGCGCAACAAGCTTCACAATCAATATCGTGCCAGCGACCTTTGTGATCTGGGCCCTCGCATTCTGTTCCGGAGTGGGCGCTGCAGGACTCGAACCTGCGACCTCAGCCGTGTGAAAGTGCTCCGATGCTTTTCATGAGACGACACGTTCCGACCTGACACCACGTGACCAGGACCGATTACGACGGGATGCGACAACGGAAGACACCACACGACGCGAATTGTGGAGCATTTTGTGGGGCAAAATGACCTCAGCCGTTGATGGGCTGAGACTCGAAGTTGCCTAAA
>Ga0209415_10000380_pt1 | contig 80798 bp, 78 predicted proteins | sample PeaSoiSIISIP2007_FD_187696 | JGI IMG/M metagenome (GOLD analysis project Ga0209415, IMG submission 187696) | Peat soil microbial communities from Weissenstadt, Germany - SII-SIP-2007 (SPAdes) (version 2) | ecosystem: Environmental > Terrestrial > Soil > Wetlands > Peat | place: Germany...
GGCGGCTCGCTCACCATCATCGCGACCGCGCTCATCGACACCGGCTCGCGCATGGACGAGGTGATCTTCGAGGAGTTCAAGGGCACCGGCAATTCCGAAATCGTGCTCGACCGCAAGGTCGCGGACAAGCGCACCTTCCCCGCGCTCGACATCACCAAGTCCGGGACGCGCAAGGAGGAGCTGCTGGTCGACAAGTCGGTGCTGTCGAAGATGTGGGTGCTGCGCCGCGTCCTCATGCCGATGGGCGCCATGGACGGGCTCGAGTTCCTGATCGAGAAACTCAAGCAGTCCAAGAACAACGCCGACTTCTTCGAGGCGATGAATACGTAACGGCTCCGCCGTCATTGCGAGCGTAGCGAAGCAATCTCCTGGAGATTGCTTCGTCGCCTGCGGCTCCTCGCAATGACGGAACGCGTCACACCGTGAAGACGGTCGAACCCGTGGTCTTGCGCCCCTCGAGATCGCGATGGGCGCGCGCGGCTTCCTTCAAGGGGAAGGTCTGGTTAACCTCGATCTTGACCGCGCCTGACAGCACCACGTCGAACAGCTCCTTCCCCATCGCGACGAGGTTCTCGCGCTTGGCGGCGTAGGTGTTGAGCGTCGGCCGCGTCAAATAAAGCGACCCCTTGGCGGCGAGGATGCCGAGATTGACGTTCTCGACCGGCCCTGACGCGTTGCCGAACGACACCATGAGCCCGAACGGCGCGAGGCAGTCGAGCGACTTGGTGAACGTGTCCTTGCCGATCGAGTCATAGACCACCGGCAGCTTTTGCCCGCCGGTGATCTCGGCGATGCGCTTGGCGAAATCCTCGCGCGTGTAGACGATCGGATGGTCGCAGCCATGCGCCTTGGCGAGCGCCGCCTTGTCGTCGCTGCCGACCGTGCCGATGACAGTGGCGCCGAGATGCTTTGCCCACTGGCACAGGATGAGACCGACGCCGCCCGCCGCTGCGTGGCACAGGATCGTGTCGCCCTTCTTGACCTTGTAGGTCTGGCGGATGAGGTACTGGACAGTGAGGCCCTTGAGCATCATCGCCGCCGCCTTCACGTCGGGAATGGCGTCGGGCAGTTTGAGCAGGCGGTGCGCCGGGATGAGCCGCGCCTCGGCATAGGAGCCGATCGGCGCGTTGCCATAAGCGACGCGGTCGCCCTTCTTCAGATCAGTGACGCCCGCGCCCACCGCCTCCACGACGCCCGCCGCCTCGCTCCCGAGGCCCATCGGGAGCTGCCCCGGATAGAGGCCGGAGCGGCTGTAGACATCGGTGAAGTTGAGGCCCACAGCGGTTTGGCGGATAAGCGCCTCGCCGGGGCCGGGCTGGCCGAGCTGGACCTCCTCCCATTCCATCACTTCCGGGCCGCCGTATTTATGGATGCGGATGACGTGGGGCATGGGGTCCTCCTCAATAGGGATGAAGTTGTCTAGCGGCGGCGGCGCGTCTTGTCACTTCGTCTCGACCCGGCCCAACGCGGCGAGCGCCTGGTCGAGAAAGCGGCGATCGACCATGCGGTCGACGTCGACCGGCGTCGCAACCGCGCCCTCGGCGGCGAACCAAGCCTGCTGATCGGCAAGGCTCGTCAGCACGATCTCGCCGTTGGGGTCCATGTAGGACCATTGGATGCGCCGATAGAGCGCCTGGTCCTTGAGCGAGGTGTGGCGCGCCAGGATGTCGATGACCTCCGCCCGCATCGTCCCGCCGCGCATCGCATCGCAATAGTCGCGCGCGCCGCGCAGATAGGCCATGGCGAAGGCGCGCGCCTCCTCGGGCTTCGCGTCCATCCACGCCTTGCTGAAGAGCACGACAGAGACTTGCAGCGGCGGGTCGGTCAGCACGTCGGCGGCGTGCTTGAACGCGAAGGCGAGATGGCGCTCGGCATAGAGCGTCGCGAACGGCTCCGATACCGCGCCGCCCTCAATCGCCCGGTTGGCGAAGGCCGCGCCCTGGTCCGGCCATGGCACGAACACGATGTCGGCGTCGCGGGGCCGGAGCCCCGCCGCCGCCAGCATCTTGCCGATCATGTAGTCGAGCGCGCCGGCGGGCGCGTTGATCGCGATCTTGCGGCCTTTCAGATCGGCGAGCGTGCGCACCCGGTCGCGCAGATCCTCGCGCACCAGCAGCGTATCGCTTGAGAAGCCGGGCATGTCGCGGGTGTTGCCCATGACGATGCGCACCGGCAGGTCTCGCGCGAAGGTGTTGAACAGTGCAGCGCCCAGCCCGCCCACCATGACCTGGAGCTGGTTGGTGGCGAGCTGTACCGGCGCCTGGGCAGCGGAATCGAACCGCACCGGTGCCACCTCGATCTTGGCGGCGGCGAAGTAGCCCTTCTCCTGCGCAATATAGAACGGCGCGTCGCCGACGATGCCGAGATCGCCGAAACTCACCGGTTCGGCGTGGACCGGAAGCGCGATCAAGAGAGCCAACGCCGCGCATACCCCCTTCGCCATCATAACAACAGCGCCTTCTCCAGTTGCAACAACCGCCGCTTGGTCTCCGCCCCCTCGCCGCCGCTATAGCCGCCGAGGCGGCCGTCGCTGGCGATGACGCGGTGGCAGGGGACGAAGATCGGCAGCTTGTTGCTGCCGCAGGCATACCCCACCGCGCGCGGCGACAGCGCCAGGTCGCGGCCGAGCGCGCCGTAGCTGCGCGTCTCGCCGTATGGGATCTTCTCCATCAGCTCCCACACCCGCAGCTCCATCGGCGTGCCCTCGAATGCGAGCGGCAGGTCGAACGCGCGCCGCCGCCCGGCGAAATATTCGAGGAGCTGCTTGCGCGCCGCGAGCAGCACCGGCGTGGGCTTGCCCATGGCGCGCCCGCCCCAGGAGAGGGCGACGATCTTGCCGCCCTCCTCGCTGATGGTGAGGCGTCCGAACTGGCTGTCGAGCGACAGGCGCCGCATCAGCGCGCGGCAAGCGCGGCGGCGAGCGCGGCCGCATCGGTCAAGGGCAGCGAGCACACCGTGCCCTCGCACAGATAGGCCGTGGCGCGGCCGCCGAGCGCGCCCTTGCCGGAGGCCGGATGCGACGGCGGCAGCGACGCCGCGCCGTCGATCACGCTCAAGACCCGCGTCGGCAGGCACGCGCCGTCGACCGCCGCGAGCAGCGCCTTGGTGTCGGCGGCGTCGCGCGCCCCCACCACGACGATCTGCAGCGCGCGCGCCAACAGCTCGGCGCCGTTGAGCAAGGTCGCGAGACCGAACAGGTTGCGCTGCGCCTCGCCGGCAAAGGCCGCCAGCACTTCGTCCGCGCGCTGGCGGAAGATGTCCTCGCCGGTGAGGTAATGGAGCCGCGCCAGCACCTCGACCAGGGTGCCGTTGCCGGAGGGGTTTGGCTGATCGACCGCCTGCTTGGTGCGCACTAGCAGCGCCTCGGCATCGTCGGCGGTGAAGAAATAGCCGCCGCGCGGGTCGCGGTAATGCGTGTCGCAGATCGCCACCCAGCGCCGCGCCTGCGCCAAATAGACTGCATCGCCGGTCGCCTCGTGCAGCAAAAGCGCGGCGCGGCTCATGTTGGCGTAGTCGTCGAGCATTGCCCGGTGCGCGCGCTTGCCCTCGCGCCAGGCATGCGCGAGACGGCCGTCGCTCTCGGTGAGATTATTGCGGATGAACGCGAAGGCGGCGGCCGCGCGCGCGATCCAATCCGGCCGCGCGAATGCCATGCCGGCGCTCGCCAGCGCCGCGCTCATCAGCCCGTTCCAGTCGGCCAGCACCTTGTCGTCGCAGCCGGGCCGCACGCGGGCGGCGCGCGCTTGCAGTAGGATCGCGCGGCAGGATGCAAGCTCCTCCTCGATCGCGCCGTCCTCCATCGCCAGATGATGCAGGCGGTTGAGGATGGTCTTGCCTTCCCAGTTGCCGTCCGGCGTCACGTCGTAGATGTCTTTGAAGCGGGGGGCACGCGGCCCCAACAGCGCGTCGATCTCGGCCGCGCTCCAGACGTAGAACTTGCCTTCCTCGTGCTCGCTGTCGGCATCGAGGCTCGAGGCGAAGCCGCCGCCCTTCACCTCCATCTCGCGCTCGACCCATTGGATCGTCTCCGCGACGCGCGCCTCGTAGAGCGGCGATTTGGTCTCCTGCCACGCGCTGGTCAACAGCTCGATCAGCAGCGCGTTGTCGTAGAGCATCTTCTCGAAATGCGGCGCGAGCCAGTGGCGGTCGACCGAATATCGCGCGAACCCGCCGCCCAGATGATCATAAATGCCGCCCTGGCAGATATGATCGAGCGTGACCGTCACCGCGCTCGCGAGCGACGCGTTCCTGAGCCGCTTGCCGGCGCGCCACAAAAGCGCGAAGAGCGGCACTTGCGGGAATTTGGGCGCATCGCCGATGCCGCCCTCGATGCGGTCGACTTCCTGTTCGAGGCGCAGCGCCGCCTGGTCGACCAGCGCCATCGGCACGCCCGCGCCCGACGCGGGCTCGCCGAGCTTGGCCAGCGCGGTTGTCAACGCGGTGACGTTCTTCGCCACCTGGTCGCGCTTGTCGCGATAGGCTGAGGAGATGGCGCGCAGCACGTCGGGAAAGCCCGGCCTGCCGTAGCGCGCGGTGGGCGGGAAGTAGGTGCCGCCCCAGAACGGCTCGGCCGCCGGCGTCAGGAACATGGTGAGCGGCCAGCCGCCCTGCTCGCCCATCGCGTGCAGCGCCTGCATGTAGATGGCGTCGAGATCGGGCCGCTCCTCGCGGTCGACCTTGATGCATACGAACAGCGCGTTCATCACCGCCGCGACGGTTTCGTCCTCGAAGCTCTCATGCGCCATCACATGGCACCAATGGCAGGCGGCATAGCCGATCGACAGCAGGATCGGCTTGTCGTCGGCCTTGGCAGCGGCCAGCGCGGCCGGGCCCCAGGGCCGCCACTGCACCGGGTTGTCCTTGTGCTGCAGCAGGTAGGGGCTGGTCTCGCCGGCGAGCGCGTTGCTCATGTCGGGCCGGGCGTCATTCCGGCTCGAAATTGCGGTCGAAATCCGGCGGCACCGGCGGGCCCCAGCGATAGAGCGCGTCCTCGGCCGGGTGCGTTTCCGCGCGCCACGAGCCGTCGGGCGGGATCTGGTCGATGTCGCAGAAATACTCGGCCAAGCTCATCCACGGATCGCGCAGATAGTGGAAGAAATTCGAGCCCAGCACGTGGCGCCCGAAGCCCCAGCCATTGCCATAACCTGCCTCGAGCACGCTCTGCGCGCCGAGGCCGATCTCGTCCGGGCTGTCGACCTCGAAGCTGGCGTGATGGAAGCCGGGCCGGTCGTTGGCGAGCAGCGCCACCACGTGATGGTCGCCGCCCTGCGGCAGATGCATGAAGGCGATGAGGCCCGGCACGCTATCGGAAAGCCTGAGGCCCAGCACCTCGGTGTAGAACCGGGTCATGCGGTCGAGATCGGGCGTGTGCAGCAACACATGGCCCAACCGCACCGGTCGCACCTGATGGCGCGCGGGCGCGCCGCGGCCCGCGCGCGGCGTGTGGCCGGGATTGTTGAGCAAGAAGGGCGCCGCCGTGCGCCAGGGCCGCGCCGCCTCGGCGCGGACATTGATGGCATGGCCGTCGGGGTCCTCGAGCCATAAGCCGCCGCCGAACGCGTTGTGGGGCGCGTCGATCTCAGGCAGCCCGCGCGCCGTCATGCGCGCGCGGATGGCGGCGAGGCCGGTCTCGTCGCTGCCGAAGCGGAGATGATTGAGGCGCTTCTTGGCGCCCTCGACCAGCAGCACCTGGTCCTGATCGCGGCCGTCGCAGCGGAACGCCTGCGCATCGTCGCGCTCGGCCGGGAGCAGCCCGAATGTCGCGTAGAATTTCCGTCCTGCCGCGAGGTCGGGCACGGTGAGCGCATAGCTCAGGAGGGACTGCACCGACATTCATGCCTCCTCAGGGTCGCGGGACGCCGGCATCATATCGGATGGCCCCTGGGAGCGCATCATCCGGCCGATAGTTAGTGCTGGCACCCTATTCGCCGATCTGCTAGGTTTTCCCCGGTGCCTCGTCCACGCGAGGCCCGCGCAGCCCTGGCCCCGCTCTCCGTAGCGGGGCCTTTTTCGTGCGCCCGTTTGCTGCGTGCTAGGGTGCGACGCATCATGGCAAAAAGGGGGACCGTGGGGCAGCAATCCACCCTGCGCGCGACGCGGCGCGCGGTCCTGGCCGGCATCGCCGCGACACTGGCGCCGCGGGTGCGTGCGCAGGAGCGGAAGGCGATGCCACGCCTGGCGGTGGTCGCGCCCGGTGCGCGCAGCGAAGACGAGATGGATGCCAGCGCGCCGACCTATCGCGCATTTTTCGACGAGCTTCGCCGCCGCGGCCGCATCGAAGGCAACTCGCTCGACGTCGAGCGTCATCCCGCGTTGTCAAACAGCGCGGATTTTATGCCCATCGCCCAAGCGGTCGCGGCCCGCAAGCCCGACGTGATCGTGGCAAGCCGCAACAGTCTGGTCGCGGCATTGCAGACGGCGACAGGTGATCGAATAGCAAATCGCAGCTAGAGTCGGCCGCATGAGCGACGGCGATACCATCTATGCGCTTTCGACCGCGCCGGGGCGCGCGGGCATCGCGGTGGTGCGCTTGTCGGGTCTGTTGGCCGCGCCGGCGCTGCGCGCGCTCGCCGGCACCGTGCCGCCACCGCGACACGCGCAGCTCGCGCATTTTCACGACGAGAGCGGCGAAGAGATCGACCGCGGCCTGATGCTGTTCTTTCCCGCGCCCGCGAGCGTCACCGGCGAGGATGTGGCCGAGTTTCACGTTCACGGCAGCCGCGCCGTCGTCGCGGCGCTGTTCGAGGCATTGGCGCGCTTGGGTCTGCGCCTTGCGGAGCCGGGCGAATTCACGCGGCGCGCCTTCCTCAACGGCAAGCTCGATCTCGCCGAGGCCGAGGCGCTCGCGGACCTTGTCGCGGCGGAAACGTCGGCGCAGCGGCGCCAGGCGTTGCGGCAGCTCTCGGGCGCGTTGGGGCAGCTCACCGAGGCGTGGCGCGCGCGCTTGATCGATGCCCAGGCGCGGCTCGAAGCGGCCATAGATTTTCCCGACGAGGATTTGCCGGCGGGCCTGATGGACGCGGCGCGCGATGAAGTGCGCGCGCTTTCGCGCGAGATCGCCGCGCATCTCGCCGACGATCATCGCGGCGAGCGGCTGCGCGACGGCATCGCGATCGCCATCGTGGGGCCGCCCAATGCCGGCAAGTCGAGCCTGATGAACGCGCTGGCGCGGCGCGAGGTGGCGATCACCGCCGCCAGCGCCGGCACCACGCGCGACGTGATCGAGGTGGCGCTCGATCTCGAAGGCTATCCGGTGCTGCTCGCCGACACGGCGGGCTTGCGCGCGAGCCGCGACGCGGTCGAGGAGGAGGGCGTGCGCCGCGCCCGCGCGCGTGCCGCCAGCGCCGATCTAAAGCTCGTTCTCATCGACGCGACGCGGCCCGAGGAGAGCGACGCGCTCGCCGACATGGTCGATCGCGACGCCATCGTCATCGCCAACAAGATCGATCTGCTGCCGCCGGGTGTGGCGCCGCGCATCGGCCTGCCGCTGTCGGTCAAGACCGGCGCGGGCATGGACCGGCTGCTCGAGCGCCTGGGCGAGGAAGTGGCGGCACGGTTCGCGCCCTCAGCCGCGCCGCTCGTCACCCGTGCGCGCCACCGCGAGGCGCTGGAGGCGTGCCGGGCGGCGCTCGAACGCTTTGGCGCGGCGCCCTTGCCCGAACTCGCGGCCGAGGATTTGCGCGAAGCGGCGCGGGCGCTGGGGCGCATCACCGGCCGGGTCGATGTCGAGGACATGCTGGACCGCCTGTTCGCCGAGTTTTGCATCGGCAAATAGGAATAAATCGTGAACATTTGCTACGTCCCGATCAGCCCATGGTAGTAGTTCCCGGAACGTCCCACGGACGACTCGGAATCGCCAATCAATATATAGATATACTTTCGCGTTGTAATACAACGTAAAGCAATACTTCATCATTTCTTAGCGCCGTCCCGCGGGGTTGCGCTGTTTCACGTGAAACCCTAACAATGCGAACATGCGCCACGACGTCATCGTCATCGGCGGCGGCCATGCCGGCTGCGAAGCCGCCGCTGCTTCCGCCCGGCTCGGTGCCGCCACGCTGCTGGTGACGCACCGGCGCGACACTATCGGCGAGATGTCATGCAACCCCGCCATCGGCGGTCTTGCTAAGGGCCACCTGGTGCGCGAGATCGACGCGCTCGACGGCGTGATCGGCCGCGCCGCCGACCGCGCCGGCATCCAGTTCCGCATCCTCAACCGTTCCAAGGGCCCGGCCGTGCGCGGCCCGCGCGCCCAGGCCGACCGAAAGCTCTATCGCGGCGCCATGCAGGCGCTGCTCGCCGAGATCGACGGCCTCGAAATCCGTGAGGATTCGGTCGAGGATTTGCGGCTCGACCGCGCGGGGAGGGTGACCGGCATCGTCACCGGATCGGGTGCCGAAATCGCGGCGGGAGCGGTCGTCATCACCACCGGCACCTTTCTGCGCGGGCTCATCCATATCGGCGAAGAGACGGTCGCGGCCGGCCGGGTGGGGGAGGCGCCCTCGGTCGGGCTGGCGGCGACCTTGGCCCGCGCCGGCTTCGCCATGGGACGCCTTAAGACCGGGACGCCGCCGCGGCTCGATGGCCGCACCATCGACAAGGCGGGGCTCGACGAGCAGCCGGGCGACGATCCGCCGTCGCCTTTCTCGTTCCTGACGAGCCGCATCGGGACGCCGCAGGTGCCGTGCCACATCACTGCGACCACCGCGGCGACGCACGACCTTATCCGCGCCAATATCCATCGCGCGCCCATGTATTCCGGGCAGATCTCCTCGGTCGGACCGCGCTATTGCCCGTCGATCGAGGACAAGGTGGTGCGTTTCGCCGAGCGACCGCGGCACCAGATCTTCCTCGAGCCCGAGGGGCTGGACGACGACACCGTCTACCCCAACGGCATTTCGACTTCGCTGCCGCGCGAGGTGCAGGCGGCGGTGGTCGCGACGATCCCCGGTCTCGAGCACGCCCGGATCATCAGGCCGGGCTACGCTATCGAGTATGACTTCGTCGACCCGCGCGAGCTCGCGCCGACGCTCGAGACCAGGCGCTGCCCCGGACTCTTCCTTGCCGGCCAGATCAACGGTACCACCGGCTACGAGGAAGCGGCGGCGCAGGGCCTGATCGCCGGACTCAACGCGGCGCTTATGGCGGGCGGCGGACGCGGCTTCGTGCTCGACCGCGCCAGTTCCTATATCGGCGTGCTGATCGACGACCTCGTCACCAAGGGGACCAGCGAGCCCTATCGCATGTTCACCTCGCGCGCCGAGTACCGGCTGGTGCTGCGCGCCGACAATGCCGACCAGCGCCTGACCCCGCGCGGCGTGGCGCTCGGCTGTGTCGGGTCCGGGCGCGCGGACGCCTTCGCAGCCAAGGCCAAGGCGCTGTCCGAGGCGCGGGCGCTGGCGCGGCGCCTGAAGCTTTCGCCTCCGGCGCTGAAGGCACACGGGTTTGCCGTCAACGAAGACGGGATCGCGCGCTCGGCTGCCGACCTGCTGGCCTATCCCAGCATCGACCTGGCGCGGCTCGCCGCGGTGTGGCCCGAACTGGCATCGATCCCGCCGGTCATTGCCGAGCAGATCGAGATCGACGGCAAGTACGCTGGATACATCGACCGGCAGGACGCGGAGATCCGCGCTTTCCGCCGCGACGAGGCGATGCGGTTGCCGCGCGACCTCGATTACGCCGCCATCGGCAGCCTCTCGACCGAGGTGCGCGGCAAACTGAGCGCGGCGCGGCCCGAGACCTTGGGCGCGGCGTCGCGGGTCTCTGGCGTGACCCCGGCGGCACTGGTGGCGCTGCTGCGTCATGTACGGCGCGAGGCGGCGGCGGAGGCATGAGCCTCAAGCCCGCAATCAACGACCGACCCGTACGCACGGCATTGACCCGCGACGGGTTCGGCCGGCTGATGGGTGTTTCACGTGAAACGCTGGAGCGGCTTGAGACCTATGTCGCCCTCCTCAAGGCGTGGAACCGGCGCATCAACCTGGTGGGCGGCAGCACCATGGGCGATCCGTGGCGCCGGCACGTGCTGGATTCGGCGCAACTGCTGCAACACCTGCCGCCGAAATGTCGCGTCGTCGTCGATCTCGGCAGCGGGGCCGGCCTGCCGGGCCTGGTCCTCTCGATCCTCGGCGTCCCGGAAGTACATCTCGTCGAGAGCGACCAGCGCAAATCCGAGTTCCTGCGCGAGGCGGCGCGGGTAACCGGCGCGCCGGTCCAAATCCACGCCCAAAGGGCCGAGAAAGTGGCCCCCTTCGCCGCCGACGCGGTCACCGCCAGGGCCGTCGCGAGCCTCCCTGACCTACTAGATATTGCGTCACCATTCCTTGCGCCCCACAGCATATGCCTATTTCTGAAGGGTCGGGGGGCGGAAGAGGAATTGACCCTCGCCGCCAAAAGCTGGAAGATGCGCTCCCGACTCGAGGCCAGCATGTCCGATCCCGGCGGCATGCTCGTGATCTTGGAGGCGCTAGCCCGTGAGCCTCGCCCCTGACCCTGCCGAGACCGAGCCCCGGTTCGAGGCGGCGGGAAAGCGCACGCGGGTGCTCGCCATCGCCAACCAGAAGGGCGGTGTCGGCAAGACCACCACGGCGATCAATCTCGCGACCGCGCTGGCGGCGTCGGGCGCCAAGGTGCTGCTCATTGATCTCGACCCGCAGGGCAACGCGTCCACCGGTCTCGGCATCGCGCGCGAGGCGCGGACGCGCACCAGCTACGAAGTGTTGAGCGGCGCGATTTTGCTTTCCGATGCAATCGTTGCCACGGAAATTCCCGATCTCGACATCGTCCCGGCCTCGGCGGAGCTGACCGGCGCCGAGCTCGAGCTCGTCACCGAAGAGCGGCGTGAGTTCCGCCTGCGCGACGCGCTCGCGCAAAGAGCGCTGCCGCACGACTACGTCATCATCGACTGTCCGCCCTCGCTCGGCCTTCTCACGTTGAACGCGCTGGTCGCGGCGCGCACCGTGCTGGTGCCGCTGCAATGCGAGTTCTACGCGCTCGAGGGATTGTCGCACCTGGTGCGCACGATCGAGCGCGTCAAGCGGCACTTCAATCCCGAGCTCGAGATCGAGGGCGTGGTGCTGACCATGTTCGACAAGCGCAACAACCTCTCGGACAACGTCGCCGCCGACGTCCGCGACCATTTCGGCGACAAGGTCTACCGCACCGTGATCCCGCGCAACGTGCGCATCTCCGAGGCGCCGTCGCACGGCAAGCCGGTGCTGCTCTACGATCTGCGCTGTCCCGGAGCACAAGCCTATGTGCGCCTCGCGGGCGAGATGCTGCGGCGCGAGCGGAGGGCGGCATGATGAGCGAGCCGCGGCGCGGGCTGGGGCGCGGCCTGTCGGCGCTACTGGGCGAGGAGGCTGCGGCGCCGCAGGCGGGCGTCAAGTCGGTGCCGATCGAGCGGCTCCATCCCGGCCGCTTCCAGCCGCGCGTTCATTTCGACGAAGACGCGCTCGAGGCATTGGCGCAGTCGATCGCAACCCAGGGCGTGCTGCAGCCGCTCCTCGTGCGGCCCTTGGGCGACGATTATGAGATTCTCGCCGGCGAGCGGCGTTGGCGCGCGGCGCAGAAGGCGCGCCTCCACGAGGTGCCGGTGCTGGTGCGCGAGGTCGGCGACCGCGACGCGCTCGAATTGGCGCTCGTTGAGAACGTGCAGCGCGAAGACCTTGGCGCGCTCGAGGAGGCGGCGGGTTACCAGCGCCTTATCGCCGAATTCGACTACACCCAGGACGCGCTCGCACAGCGTGTCGGCAAGAGCCGCAGCCACGTCGCCAACATGATCCGGCTGCTCGGGCTGCCGCTGGAGGTGCGGGCGCTGGTCGAGGGGCGCAAGCTCAGCGCCGGCCACGCGCGCGCGCTGCTGACGGCGAAGGACCCGGTGGCGCTGGCGCGCGAGGCGGTGCGCCACGGGATGAGCGTGCGCCAAGTCGAGCGCGCGGCGCAACGGTCGGTGCATGAAAAGGACGTGGCGGCGGGCGCCGCGAAGGCGCCGCGCGATCCCAACGTGGCCGCGCTCGAGAAGGAACTGGCGATGATCCTCGGCATGCGGGTCACGGTCGCGGTCGGAGCGGAGGGACGCGGCACGCTCGCGATCCACTACCGCACCCTCGACCAGCTCGACGATTTGGTGGCGCGGCTTAAGATTACGCCGCAGAAATCCTAAGACCCGAACATCGGCGTGCCCCGCGCGACGGCAACGCGGTGACGAGGCGGCGCATTGTCATGACGCTGTTGGCAGTGCCCCTGCTGCTCTATCTGGTGCTGCTGGCCGCGCTCTATATCCGCCAGCGCAGCTTCATCTATCTGCCCGACCGGAGCCGCCCCGATGCATCGAGGGTCGGCGTCGCGGGGCTGCGCGAGGCTTCCATTGTCACCGCAGACGGATTGACGCTTCTCGCCTGGTATCTGCCGCCACCGCGCCCGGACGCGATGGTGGTCGTCTATTTTCACGGCAATGGCGGCAACATCGGCGATCGCGCCGACCGGGTGCGCCGGTTCGCCGCCGCTGAATGGGGGGCGCTCTTTCCCGAGTACCGCGGCTACGGCGGCAATCCAGATTCTCCCAGCGAAGCAGGCCTCCTCGCCGACGGCCGCGCCGCGATGGAATTTCTGCGACGCCAGGGCATCCCGCCCAAGCGGATGGTGATCTATGGCGAATCGCTCGGCACCGGGGTCGCGGTACGGATGGCGGGCGAGCAGGTGCAAGCGATTGCCGCGCTGATTCTCGAATCACCGTTCACCAGCCTCACGGCAATGGCCCGCCGCCAGTTCCCATACGTGCCGGTGGCGCTTCTGTTGAAGGACCGGTTTGACTCGATCGATCGCATCCAGGACGTGCGGGGCCCGATCCTGGTCGCCCAGGGCGGCCGCGACGACATCGTTCCGGTGGCGCAAGGGCGCGCGCTTTTCGTCGCGGCGCCCGAACCCAAGGAGATCTGGCTCGCGCCCGACGCCGGGCACAACGATCTCGAGGATTTCGGCGTGGTCGAAACGGCGATCGCGTTCGCCGCCCGTCACGCCGCGCCGTGACGGCGCTCAGGACGCGGCTTGTCCGGACCGCATCGAGGCGCGGCCGAGCGCGCGCCACAATGTCGCGAACGGGGCCGCGAGCGGGGCCAGCGCGCTGGACGCGGCCGTGGCGGGCTTCTTGCGCACCAGGCCCTGGAGCTCGTCGGCGAGACGCTCGAAATTCGCCGCGCGCGTGAGGCGGGTGCGGCGTGCCGCCTCGTCGCAAGAAAGAGCGGCAAATTCGCGGTAGCGCGCGGCGCGCGCGCGCAGCCTCTGTGCTTGGCTCACGGATCGATGTCCCGTCTCGTTTCGACGCTTGATACGGTGCACCGCGAGACGCGGATCATGGCGATCGCGGGCGCGGTGGGCGCGTACCATCGCCATTGACTCCGTTCGCAAATAATGACACGGCGACTTGTTTGCGATTGTTGGTTTGACTGTAAAGATGCCGCGTATTACAGTATTGGGCCACGGTGGAGTGGACAATGGCAAGATCAGCCGCGTTGCTCGCGCTCTCTCTGGGGGGAGCGCTCGTCCTCGCCTGCGCCGCCTCGGCCTCGACTGGCGACGGCGCCCCGCTCAGCAGCGGCTTTGCCCCGTCACTCGAGGCGATCGGCATCCGCGACATCCAGCTCCTGCTCGCCGGTCACGGCTACGATCCCGGTCCCGCCACCGGCGCGATGAACGAGGCGACCTATGGCGCGATCCTCGCCTACCAGCACGATTACGGCCTGGCCGAGGACGGCATCGCCGGGCCAGTGGTGCAGAACGCGCTGCATTTCCTGAAGCGCCGCCCCATCCTCGCAGCGTTCACGCCGCCCGCGCCCGCGCCGTTCGCGCCGATGCCGCCGATCGTCGCGCCGCCGGCACCCGCCGAAACCGCCGCGCCGGCCGAGGAAGCGCGCTCCATCGCCGAGATGTTCAGCAGGACGCCCGAGCCCGAAGCGCCCGCCCTGCCTTCGGCCGCCGAGGCCGCGCCGGAACCACCGCCGCCCGTGTCCGTGCCTCTCCCGGTGATCGTGACGGCACAAGAGCCACTGCCCCCGCCAAAGCTCGTGCCCACGGCGCCGCCGGCGGCCGAGGCGGTGAAGGAGCCGCCGCTTCCGCCGGTGATCCTGGCGTCGAAGGAGCCGCCGTCCGCGCCATCGGTGGTCGAGGCGGCCAAGAAGCCGCTGCCTCCGCCGGTGATCGTGGCGGCAAAAGAGCCGCCGCCACTGCCCGCGCATGTCGCGCCACCGGTGGTCGAGGTGGCGAAGCCGCCAGCGCCGGCCATTGTCGCGCCTGCGCCAGCAAAGCCTGCACGCGCGGCCGCGGCGACGCCGGCGCCGGGCACGATTCCGATGGGCACGCTCGGGCCGCTCGATCCGAAGCCGATCGCCTCGCCGCGCACCCCGGTCGCGGTGAGCGCCATTCCCAAGGGCGCGGTCCGCGGTCCCGCAGCGCCGCTCACGCCGCAGGCCACTCCCGGCGACGCGGCGCTGGCGCCCGGCGACGCGGTGGTGCGCGAGGCGCAGCTCTACCTGAAGCAGCTTGGCTTCTATCGCGGCGAGGCGCACGGGGTGATGGACTGGCCCACGGTCGAGGCATTGGTCAAGTTCGACGCCAGCGGCGCCGGCCCGCACGAGGTCATCGCCGACGCGCGACATCCCGACTCGGCTTGGCTCGCGCGCCTCAAGACCGCGGCCGCAGCGAAGGGCGCGAGCCAATAAGGCCGCTCAGCCCTCGTCCCTGAGCGTCACGATGTTGAAGGCCGGCACCGGGCGGTGGAAGCCCTTGAGGGTGAGGGCGCCGAGTTCTTCCGTCTCGGCCAGGGATTCGACCGCGATCAGGACCTTGCGCTCGACCACGATCTGGCCGCCCGCGGCCTCGCCGCAGAGCCGCGCCGCGAGGTTCACCACCGAGCCGATCGCGGCATAGTCCGAACGCCCCTCGAAGCCGATCCGGCCCAAGGTCGCATAGCCGTGCGCGATGCCGACGCCGAAGCCGAGCTCGTAGCCGTATTTGCGCCACTTCACGGCGAGCTCGATGAAGCGCTGGCGCATCGCGACGGCCATCCGCACCGCCCTGAGCGCCGGATCGGGGCAGGGCAGCGGATCGTTGAAGAACACCATCACGCCGTCGCCGGTGAAGCGCTCGAGCGTGCCTTCGTGGTGATGAATGAGGGCGCCGAGATTGGCGTGGTACTCGCGCAGGACCGCGATCACCTCTTCCGGCTCGGCCGCCTCGGAGAAGGCGGTGAAGCCGCGCAGGTCGCAGAACACCACGGTCACGTCGCGGCGATGGCCATCGAGCGCCTTCTCGTTGCCGCTGGCGATGATCTCGGCGATCTGCGGCGCGAGGAAGCGCTTCAAGCGGCCCGCGCGCTCGAGCTCGTCCAACTGCGTCGTGACGCGATCCTCGAGGGTGCGGTTCCAGTCCTTGAGCTCGGCCGCCTGGTGCGCGACCTGGTCGTGGAGCGCCTTCAAGCGCAGCACCGAGCGCACCCGCGCTACCAGCGCGCCTTGGTCGATGGGCTTCGTCAGGTACTCGTCGGCGCCGGCGTCGAGCCCGGCCACCACATCCTTGGTATCGGCCTTGGCGGTCACCAGGATGATCGGCATGAAGGGCAGGCTGGCATCGGATTTGAGGCGGCGGCACACCTCGATGCCGTCGATCTTCGGCATCATGATGTCCAGCAGGATGAGATCGGGGAGGTGCTGGCAGGCCATCGCCAGCGCCTCCTCGCCGTCGCACGCCTGGAGCAGCTGGTAATCCTGCGCCCCGAGCCGGGTGACCAGGATGTCGCGGTTGGTCTCGTTGTCGTCGACCACCAGGATGAGCGGCGGATCGTTCATCGCTTCAATCCGGCAGGAAGCCGCGGATCTTGGCCAGGAGCTGGCGCGGGCTGTAGGGCTTCGCGACATAGTCATCGCAGCCGGCCGCGCGCGCCTTGGCCTCGTCGCCGGAAAGCGCGTAGGAGGTGACGACGATTATCGGGATCGCGGCCAGCGCCGGATCGCCCTTGATGCGCCGCGTCGCCTCGTAGCCGTCCATGCCGGGAAGCTGGATGTCCATCAGGATGAGATCGGGCTTTTCGGCGGACGCAGTCGGATGCGCGGATTCGCCGTCATGCGCCTCGACCATGTCAAAGCCCGCGGCGCCCAGGAGGTCGCGCAGGATCTGGCGGTTGTCCTCGTGGTCCTCGACGACCAGGATGCGTTTGGTCATGCGTGGCCTGCCTGTTGAGCGGCGGTGATGGGAAGCGTGAACGAGAAGGTCGAGCCCGACCCCGGCGCGGATTCGACCCATAATTTCCCGCCGTGCATCTCGACGATGCGGCGCGAGATGGCGAGGCCGAGGCCGGTGCCGCCCTTGGCGCGGGTGGCGGAATTGTCGGCCTGCTGGAACTCCTCGAAGATCTTGGCCTGGTCGCCGGGGGCGATGCCGGGGCCGGTGTCCTTGACCGAGACCACGAAGCCGCCATTCTCGGCCACGGCGCTGATCTTGATCTCGCCCTGATCGGTGAACTTGATGGCGTTGCCCACGAGGTTCAGCACCACCTGTGATAGGCGGCGCTCGTCGCCATGCGCCTTGGGCAGGCCCTGCGGCACGTCGAGCTTCAAGGCCAGCTTCTTGTTGCTCGCCAGCGGCTCGACCGCGACATAGACGCCCTGCAGCATCTCCTTCACCGAATAATCGGCGAGCGTGAGGACGAGCTGCCCGGCCTCGATCTTCGAGAGGTCGAGCACGTCGTTGATGAGGCCCAGGAGATGCTTGCCGTTGGTTTGCACCCGCTCCAGCACGTCGCGCATCTTCTGCGGCGCCGCGCCGTAGATGTCGTCGAGAATGAGCTCGGTATAGCCCAGGATGGCGTTGAGCGGCGTCCGCAGCTCGTGGCTCATATTGGCGAGGAACTGCGACTTGTGCTGGCTCGCCAGCGCCAGCTCGCGGCCCTTTTCCTCGATCTCGCTGAAGAGCCCGGCGTTCTGGATCGCGACCACGCTCTGCGCCGCGAAGGTCTGGAGCAGCTCGATGACCGAGGCCGGGAACGCGCCCGGCGCGCGCCGGCGCACCACCAGCGCGCCGACGATGTCGCCGGAGCGCAGCAGCGGGATGACGAGGAGCGCGCGGAACCCGGCCTCGATGATGAGATCGGTCACCGGCGTGGCGGGCTCGGCGCGCAAATCGGCGATCTGCACCGGCGCGCGCGTCGAAGCCGCGTCGCCGACGATCGCGGTGCCGATGCGGATGGTTTGGCCGCGGATCGCCGCGATCAAATCCTCGCCCATGCCGTAGGTGGCGCGCAGGTTGAAAGCCTCGCCGCCCTGGTCATAGACATAGATCGCGCCGGCGTCGGTCTTCGAGAGCTGCACCGAGTTGGCGACGATGGTGGTGAGTACGGTCTGGAGGTCGAGCGTCGAGTTGACCGACTGCGACACCTCGCCCAGGACGCGCAGCTCCTCGACCGAGCGCGCCAACTCGTCGGTGCGCGCGCGCAGGTCGGTCAAGAGGCGCGCGTTCTCGATCGCGATCACGGCCTGGCTGGCGAAATTCTCGACCATCGCGATCTGCTTGTCCGAGAAGGCGCGCACCTCGCGGCGCTGAATGCCGATCGCGCCGATCACCGCGTCGCCCGCGATCATCGGCACGAACAGCACCGTCCGCACGCCGCCGCGCTCGACCGCGCTCACCACCGGCGGGTCTCCGTCGCGGTAGGATCGGGTATCCGCGAGGTCGGGCACTTGCACCGTCTCCTTGCGGTCGCGCATGACCGAGATCGGCGCCTCCGGCCGCGGCCGGATCGGCCCCTCGGCGAGATATTGCGCCAGTTCGGAGCGCAGGCCGCGTTGCGCCGCCGCCACGAACGCATCGTCCTCGACGCGGAAGAGCGTGCCGTGCGCGGCCTCGCAGATGCGCAGCGCGCTCTCGAGCATGACGTCGAACACCGGCGCCAATTCGCCCGGCGAGGACGAAATCACGCTCAGCACCTCGCCCGTCGCGGTCTGGCGGTCGAGCGACTCGCGCAACTCGGTGAGGAGCCGCGCGTTCTCGATGGCGATGACCGCCTGGGCCGCGAAATTCTCGACCAGCTCGATCTGCTTCTGCGTGAAGGGGCGGACCTCGTGGCGGTTGAGGACGAAGGCGCCAACGACCTCGTCGTCCTTCACCATCGGCACCCACAGAACGGTCCGCACGCCGCCGCGCTCGTAGGCGATATGGGCCGATCTGTCGCGCGAGTGTTTGAGATCATCGAGGATCGCCGCGAGATCGGGGATATGCACGCTCGCCTTGGTTCGAAGCATTTGGCCCGGCGGCCCGTCCGGCGCGATCGGCGTCTCGGCGAGCCCGGCCAGCTCCGCCACCATGCCGAGGGTGGCGACGCGCCGGCGCATGTTTCCAGAGATGCGGAACAAGGCGCCCTCCGCCGCGTCGCACAGCCGCACCGCGTTGTCGAGCATGGTCTCGAACACCGGCTGCAACTCGCCCGGCGAGGACGAGATCACGCCCAGCACCTCGGCGGTCGCGGTCTGCCGGTCCAAGCTCTCGCGCAACTCGGTGAGGAGGCGCGCGTTCTCGATCGCGATCACCGCTTGCGCCGCGAAATTCTCGACTAGCGCAATCTCTTTGTCGGTGAAGGGACGCACTTCCTGCCGATTGACAACGAACGCGCCGACGACGTCATCGTCCTTTTTCAACGGCACCCAGAGGATGGTTCGCGCACCGCCGTCGGCGACCGCAATCCGAGCGCCGGACATGCTTGCGCCGGAATTGTCGGCAATCTCCGCGGAAAGGTCGTGGACGTGCACCGTGTCTCGCGTTCGCATCATCCTTTCCGGCGGCCCAGAGTTGACAATGGAAATCTCCCCGACGGCGGATAAATCCGCGGGCAAATTTCGCGCGGCGACGCGATGAAGCGCGCCGCCTGCCAATCGGAACAGCGAACCTTGGCTCGCGTCGCACAGCCGAACCGCGTTTTCGAGCATCGAATCGAACACCGGCTTCAATTCGCCCGGCGAGGCGGAGATCACGCCCAAGACCTCGGCCGTTGCGGTCTGCTGCTCCAGGGACTCGCGAAGCTCGCTGAAAAGGCGGGCGTTCTCGATCGCGATCACCGCCTGGTCGGCGAAGGTGGTGACGAGCTGAACCTCGCGCTCGGAATAAGGCTCGGTCGTGCTGCGGGCGAGGCCGATGACGCCGATCACCGTGCCCTCGCGCAGAAGCGGCACGCCGAGCATGGAGCGCGCGTTGCCGACCCGCGCGTCGTCCTTCGGCTCGTAGAGCGGGTCGGTCCAGGCATCGCCGATCTGCACGGTGCGGCCCGCGAGCGCGGCGCGGCCGACGAGGGTGCCGGGGCCGGGCATGATGGGGGTCTCGCGCTCGATCCGGGCGTATTCCGGCGACACGTCGTGGCCGACGGCATAGCGATACGCGTCGCCTTCTTTCCGGTAGATGCCGGCTCTTTCGGCGCGGCACAGGCGGATTGCGGAGGTCACCACGGTCTGCAACACGGCGTCGAGATCGACCGCAGAGCGGCTGATCACCTTGAGCACGTCGCTGATCGCGGTCTGGTAGTCGAGCGCCTCCTGCAGATCGGTGGTGCGCTGGCGCAATTCGGTGAGGAGCCGCGCGTTCTCGATCGCGATCACGGCCTGCGCCGCGAAGTTCTTCACCACCTGCACGTGCTTGTCGTCGAAGCCGCGCACTTCGGTGCGGAAGATGACGATGGCGCCGGTCACCGTGCCGTCCTTGAGCAGCGGCACGTGGAGGCAGGTCCTGACGCCGCCTCCCTCGACGGCGGCGACGGCAGCGGGATGGCGATTTCGATAGCCCGCCGAGGCGGCGAGATCGAGGTCCTGGACCGCTTGCCGCGTCGCCAGCATGCGGCCGAGATTGCTCTCGGGCGGCATCGCGAAACCGGCTTGGTTTTGCGCGACGAACTCCGGCGCCGCGTTCAGCGACGCGGCCAGATAAAAGCGCTCGCCGTCATACGTGAAGAATACGCCCTGCTGCGCCTCGCACAGGCGCGCGGCATTGTCGAGCATAGTCTCGAACACCGGCGCGAGATCGCCCGGCGAGGACGAGATCACTCCCAGCACCTCGGCCGTCGCGGTCTGGCGGTCGAGCGATTCTCGCAACTCGGTGAGGAGCCGCGCGTTCTCGATCGCGATCACCGCCTGGGCCGCGAAATTCTCCACCAGCTCGATCTGCTTCTGCGTGAAGGGGCGGACCTCGTGGCGATTGAGGACGAAGGCGCCGACCAGCACGTCTTCCTTGAGCATCGGCACGAAGATGCACGTGCGCGTGCCATGGAGTTCCACGGAGGCGACGGTTCCCGGGAAACGCTCGACGAGATATTCCGGCGACGCCGCCAGATCGGGCATGTGCACAAGGGCCTTGGTCCGGATCATCCGCCCGAATGGCTGGTCGGGATGCGGCTTCGCGCGCGTGACCTTCGCGATAAAGTCCGGGCCGAGGCCCCGCGATGCCATCATCTCCATCATCTCGCCGTCATAGCGATAGAGATTTCCGGTCTGCGCCTCGCAGATGCGGGTCGCGTTGTCGAGCATGGTCTCGAACACCGGCGCCAATTCGCCCGGCGAGGACGAGATCACGCTCAGCACCTCGGAGGTCGCGGTCTGCTGGTCGAGCGATTCGCGCAGCTCGGTGAGAAGGCGCGCGTTCTCGATCGCGATCACCGCCTGCGCCGCGAAGTTTTGCACCAGCTCGATCTGCTTGTCGGTGAAGGGACGCACCTCCTTGCGATGCAGGATGAAACAGCCGACGAGCTCATCCTCTTTGCACATCGGCACGTAAATGACCGTGCGGGCGCCGTGCATTTCCACGCCAGCCACGACATTCGGAAGGCGGTCGAGATAGTCCGGCGTCGCTGCGATGTCGGGCACATGCACGAGCGCTTTGGTTCGAATCATCCGGCCGTACTCGGAATTCGGCGGCACGACCACGCGATTGACTTTCTCGGCGAAAGCGGTGGCGACGCCCCGCCCTGCCACGAAAACCATCGCCTCACCGTCGAAGCGATAGACCATCCCGGTCTGCGCCCCACAGATGCGGGTCGCGTTGTCGAGCATGGTCTCGAACACCGGCTTGAGCTCGCCCGGCGACGACGAAATGACACGCAACACTTCTGCCGTCGCGGTCTGCTGCTCGAGCGATTCGGTCAGCTCGCGGGTGCGGTCCTCCACTTTCCGCTCGAGGCCGGCGTAGGATTCCTGGAGCTGCCCGGCCATGTCGTTGAACTGGTCGGCCAAGGCCTCGATCTCGTCGCCGGTCTTGACCGAGAGGCGCAAGCCCAGATCGCCGCCGCCGATGCGCAGCGCGCCCTCGCGCAGCGCCTGGATCGGCACCACCATGCGCCGCGCCAGGAACAGGCCGGCGAAGAACGCCAGCACCAGGCACAGGATGAGCAATCCGCCGGCGCGCTCGATCGAGGCGTAGAGCGGCGCATAGGCCTCGGCGATCGGCAGCTCGACAAAGATGAGCCAGCCCAGCGGCTGCACCTTGGCATAGGCCGTGAGGACGCGGTGGCCGGCGAGGTTGTGCGCTTCCTGGGTCTCGTCCTGGGTCCCGCCGGCGCGCGCGGCCGCCACCTGCGGCAGTTGCGTCAGGTTGGTGTTGCGCAGCACCAGCGAGATATCCGGATGCGCGATGAGGCGGCCATCGGCGTCGACGACATAGGCCTCGCCGTGCTCGCCGACCTTGATCTGCGACACCACGTCCCAGATGAACTTGAGATTGACCTCGGCTACCGACACACCGGCATCGCGCCGCGTGCCGGCCAGCGCCAGGGTCATGTAGGGCTCGCTCTCGCGCCGGAAATAAACCGGGCCGTACCACGCCTTGTGCGCGACGGCCTCGGCGAAGCGCGGGTCGTGCGAATAGTCGGTGGCGGCGCCGACCACGTCCATCTCGAGGCGCGAGACGCGGAGCTGCTCCTTGCCGGTGGCGTCGAGCTGCGACAGCTCGGTGATCGCCGGCACCTGGCGTAAGAGGCGCAGCGCGTCGAAGCGGCGCTGGTCGAGCGTCGCGCCCGACCACGGCAGCTCGGTGGTCCAGCCGATCTGGCTTTGGATCTCGGCCACGAACTGCTCGATCTTGGCCGCCGCCGAGGCCGCCTGCTCGCGCTGGATGCGAATGAGCGAGGCCTCGTGGTCCTGGTAGGAGAACCAGATCTCGAAGGCGCCGTTGAGCAGCAGCGCCACGCACACCACCGCCACGAACAGCGCCACGTATTTGCGGAACAGCCGCCCGCGGCCGTGCGCTCGCATGCGCGCCGGTTCGGCGGCATCTGCGGCGAGGTTCTGGCTGGCGTCGTCGGGCAAGCGCTCCCCCAACCCGGCGCGGGCCGGCAAGGCGCGCGGCCGGACGGGAACGATTCTATCACAGGGCGGGGCGCTCGCGCCTCAGGGAAGCGGGCCGGGGTCGGGGGCCTAAAAGCGGGCCCACATGGCCGACATCATGGCGTTGAAGCCGTCGTTCTGGGAGAAGGCGAAGGCGAGCGCAAGGGCGATCACGAGAAAAGCGCCGGCGATGCCGCCGACGGTACGGTCTCGGGTCTTGGTATGTCGGCGCTGCCAGGGCACGGAACCTCCAAGAGCGGCCGGGCGAGAGACGTTAACGAATTATCGTAATCCAGAGTGCTCAATGCAACTTTAACGTCAATGGCGGGTCGCCTCGGCAGAAGGGGCCGGGCCGGTCCGCCGCTTCCTGGGCTCGGCGGCGCGGGCGAGGCGCAGAAGGGCGTCGCGGCACACTGCCTCGGGCGGGAGCCCGGTGCGCTTGGCATTACGCTCGGCCTCTAGCAGGGTTTCGAGCGCCGAGGCGGCGCGGCGCGGCGGCCACAGGCCCAGCTCGCTCTTGAAGCGGTCGCGCAGCTTGAAGAACACCGGCGGGCGCAAGCCGTTCATCGCCTCGTCCGGGCTCGCCCCGGCGGCGACGCGGCCGCCCGCGAGATAGAGGCGCTGGAAATGCCGCATCGCGGCGCGCAGCACCGTGACCGGCGATTCGCCTTCCTCGAAGCTGCGCCGAAGGCTGCGCTCGAGCGCGGCGGCGTCGCCCCCAGCCGCGGCATGGACCGCGTCGTCGAGCGTGATCTCGGCGCTGTCGCCGATGACGGCGCTGACCTCGTCATAGCCGACGGCGTTGCCGTCCCCGGCGTAGAGCGCGAGCTTCTCGAGCTCCTGCCGGCTCATCAGCCGGTCGCCGCCCAGATTGGCGACGAGATAGTCCATCGCGTCGGGGCTCAACCTGACACGGTGCGCCGCCAGTACGCTGCGCGCGAGCTCTGCCAGCGCCTCGGCGCCGTCGAGGTAGCACGCGATCGCCGCCCCCAGGCGCGCGCCCTCGCACGCCCGGCGCAGCGCCGAGCGCGCCGGTAGGTCGCCCGCCTCGATCAGCACCAGGCTGTCGCCCGGCGGCAGGTGCGAGAAAAGGCGCTCGACCAGCGGCGCCAGCGCGTCGCCCGCATCGCGCACCCGGATGAGGCGGCGGCCGGGCATGAGCGACAGCGCGCGCGCCTCGTCGTCGAGCCGCGCCGGATCGGCGACAAGCCGGTCGGACGCGAGGTCGCTGATGCGGAACGGGTCGTTGCGGTCGGGCACGATCGCGGCGGCGATGCGGTCGGCGCGCTCGCGCACCAGGCCGAGATCGGGACCGTAGACCAGGACCGCGCGGATCGCCGCATCGGGCGCGGCCAGGAAACTCGCCAAGCGCGCGCCCTGCAGCTTCATGTCCCGCCCCTGGCGCGCTGGCCGCGCATGTACACCGCCAGGCGCACGCCGATCTCGCGGCCGAGATCGCTCGCCGCTGCCTCGCGCGCGCTCTGCTCGGCGACGGTGGCGGCATAGGCGTCGTCGGGCAGGTTGAACGCGGTCACGGTATGCAGCGAATCCTCGAACAGCACCTTCTCGCCGCCGGTCGGCGTGAGCCGGAGGCTCGCGTTCAGCGCCAGCTCGCCGCGCGAGCTGGTATTGTCGCGGCGGATGCCGAGGTCGGAGCGGGTGACCGTGAGGATCACCGTCAGCACATAGCGCGGCGTCTCGTTGGCGCCGTTGGGATTGAGCTGCTCGCGCAGCGACAAGACCAGGATCTGGCCGATGCGGTCGGCCACCGGCCGGACCGCGATCGCGGCGAGCGCCGGGTCGTAGCCCTGAGGCGTCCGTTCGGCATAAAGCGGATGGAATCCGCACCCCGCCAGCGCCAGGAGCGCCAGCGCAGCGGCGGCGCAACATATCCGTTCACGGCACCACATTGACGATCCGATTAAGCACGAAGATGGTCTTGCGCGGCGCGCGGCCGTCGAGCGCGCGCTGCACCGCCGGCCGTTTCAGCACCACCTCAATGACCGCGTCCTGGCCCGTGCCGCGCGGCACGTCAACAGTGTCGCGCAGCTTGCCGCTAACCTGGACCGCATACGTCACCCGCTCCTCGCGCGCCAGCTCGGCGTCGGCCACGGGCCAGCTTTCGTCGGCGAGGAGCCGCGTGTGGCCGAGTGCCTGCCACAGCTCTTCGCCCAGATGCGGCATCATCGGGCCGAGCAGCTTGACGGCGGTCTCGATCGCCTCGCGCAGCACCGCGCCCGCGGAGTGCTCGTCGGGCTCCAGCGCCTCGATCGCGTTGGTGAGCTCGCGGATATGCGCCACGCCCCGGTTGAAGCGGAATTTCTCCAGGTCATCAGTGACGGCGACGATGGTGCGATGGACCGCGCGGCGCAAGTCCTCGAGCGGCGGCGGCAATTCGTGCGGCACGCGCGCGCCCGGCGGCGGAAGATCCACTGGCGGATCGGTCGCGAGCCGCCACAGCCGGTTGGCATAGCGCCACGAGCCCTCGATCCCGGCGTCGGTCCATTCGAGGTCGCGCTCGGGCGGGCTGTCGCTGAGGAGATAGAGGCGCGCCGTGTCGGCACCGAAGGCATCGACGATGGCCTCGAGCCCGACCACGTTCTTCTTCGACTTCGACATCTTCTCGAGCCGGCCTGAAACGACGGGCCGGCCCTTGGCGTCGCTGAGCACGCCGTCCGTGCGATGGACCTCCTCGGGGAAGAGCCAGTTGCCGTCGGCGTCGCGGTAGGTCTCGTGGCACACCATGCCCTGGGTGAACAGCCCGGCGAAGGGCTCGACGACGGCGAGATAGCCGCACGCGGCGAGCGCGCGCGTGAAGAAGCGGGCATAGAGAAGATGCAGCACGGCATGCTCGATGCCGCCGATATACTGGTCGACCGGCAGCCAGTAATCGACATCGCCGCGCGTCATGGCGGTGGGCGCGCGCGGCGAGCAGAAGCGCGCGAAGTACCACGACGATTCGAAGAACGTGTCGAACGTGTCGGTCTCGCGCTCGGCGGCGCCGCCGCAGCGCGGGCAGCGCACGTGCTTCCAGGTCGGATGGAGCGCCAGCGGATTGCCTGGCCGGTCGAAGCGCACGTCCTCGGGCAAGCTCACCGGCAAATCCGCTTCCGGCACCGGCACGATGCCGCATGCGGGACAGTGGATCACCGGGATGGGACAGCCCCAATAGCGCTGGCGCGACACGCCCCAGTCGCGCAGGCGATAGGCGATGGTGCCGGTGCCGGCCTGAAGCGCCTCGAGCTTCTGGGTCGCGGCGCGCTTGGCCGCCGGCACGGCAAGGCCGTTGAGAAACTCGGAGTTGAATAGGGTGCCGGGCTCGTCGGTATAGGCCTCGGTCCCGATTTCGAACCGCGTCGCATCCTCGCCTGGCGGCAGCACCACCGGAACCACCGCCAGGCGATACTTGCGCGCGAAATCGAGATCGCGCTGGTCGTGCGCCGGGCAGCCGAAGATCGCGCCCGCGCCGTATTCCATCAGCACGAAATTCGCGACATAGACCGGCAGCGTGACGCCGGCGCGGAACGGGTGGCGCGCCTTGAGGCCGGTATCGAAGCCGCGCTTCTCCGCGGTCTCGAGCACCGCCTCGCTCGTCCCCATGCGGTTGCATTCGGCGATGAAGACGGCGAGTTCAGCGTTGCCGCGCGCCAATTCCTCGGCCAGCGGATGATTGGGCGCGATGGCGCAGAAGGCGGCGCCGAAGAGGGTGTCGGGCCTGGTGGTGAAGACCTCGAGCCGGTCGGGCCGCCCGTCGAGCGCGAACTGCACCCGCGCGCCCTCGGAGCGGCCGATCCATTTCTCCTGCATGACGCGCACGCGCTCGGGCCAGCGCTCGAGCGTGCCGAGGCCGTCGAGCAACTCGTCGGCGAACTTGGTGATGCGCAGGAACCATTGCGCCAGCAGCCGCTTCTCCACCAGCGCGCCCGAGCGCCAGCCGCGGCCGTCGATCACCTGCTCGTTGGCGAGGACGGTGTTCTCGACCGGGTCCCAGTTGACCCAGGATTCGCGGCGATAGGCCAAATCCGCCGCGAGGAAGTCGAGGAACATCTTCTGCTCGTGACGGTAATACTCGGGATGGCAGGTGGCGATCTCGCGCCGCCAGTCATAGCTGAGCCCCATGCGCTTCAACTGTCCGCGCATCACCGCGATGTTGTCGTAGGTCCAGCGGGCGGGATGGTCGCCGCTCGCCATCGCCGCGTTCTCGGCCGGCAGCCCGAACGCGTCCCAGCCCATCGGGTGCAGCACGTTGTAGCCTTGCGCGCGTTTGTAGCGCGCGACAACGTCGCCCATGGTGTAGTTGCGCACATGGCCGACATGGAGCTTGCCGGAGGGGTAGGGAAACATCTCCAGCACGTAGTATTTCGGGCGCGCCCGATCGGTCTCGACCGCGAACGTCCCCCGCCCCGCCCAGACCGACTGCCACTTCTCCTCGGTCTCCTTGGCGTTGTAGCGCTGCGGCCGGGGCTCCGTGGTCGTCATGCGGTCGGGGGCGGCGGGACGGAAGGCGCTATTTGGCGGCGGTGGTGCTGAGACGCATCTGGCGCGCGCGCGTCAGGATGGCGTTCTCGAGATCGGTGCCGGTCGCCTGGTCGACCGCGGCGTCGGTCCATTGCCCGCCGGCGTCGCGCTTCTGGCGGAACACGCTGGCGCGCACGCCGTCGGCGCGCAGCTCGCGGCCGAGGATGAAGATGTTGACCTTGAAGCGCTCGCCCGCCTGGTCGGGCGGGCTGTACCAGTCGGTGATGATGACGCCGCCGAACGGATCGGCCGATGACAGCGGCATGAACGACACCGTGTCGAGCGTCGCGCGCCACAGATAGGAGTTGACCCCGACCCCGGTCCCGCCCGCGCCGCCCTCGCTCTTGTCGTTGGCGTCCTTGCCGAAGATCGACGAGATGAGGCTTTGGTTCTTGGTGCCGACGTCGCTGTAGCGCGTGCCGGTGAGGTCGGGGTTGGCCGAGTACGCCGGATCGGTGTGATAGGGATCGTTGGTGCGCTTGGCGTAGTCAGGATCGTTCTGGCCCAGCACGTCCTGGCGATCGGAATTGAACATGCCGCAGCCGGAAAGGAGGCCGGCGGCGGCAATCAGTAAAGCGGCGGCTCGTGAGGACATCAGGTTACTCCCTCGCTTCCCTTCCTCCGCGACAGCCGGGATAGTACAACGCCGGTCGAGGTCGGGCAAAAAATCTTGTGGACGGGCCAGGATGACGCCGCCCGAGAACGATATCGCTGCCAATCTCAGAGCGGTCGGCGCGCGCATCGCAGCCGCCGCGCGCGCAACCGGCCGCGATCCGGCTGCGGTGGCGCTGGTCGCGGTGTCGAAGACGCAACCCCAGGATGCGGTCGCCGCCGCGCTCGCAGCGGGCCATCGCCTCTTCGGCGAGAACCGCGTGCAGGAGGCGCTGGCGAAATATTCCGCGCTCAAGGAGCGCAGCCCGGACCTCCGCCTCCACCTGATAGGCCCGCTTCAGACCAACAAGGTCAAGGACGCGGTGCGCCTGTTCGACGCGATCGAGACGGTGGACCGGCCGCGCCTCGCCGCGGCGTTGGCGCGCGAGATGGAGCGCCAGGGCAAATCCTGCCAATGCTTCGTCGAGGTCAACACCGGCAAGGAGCCGCAAAAAGCCGGGGTCGCGCCCGACGCCGCCGACCGTTTCGTCGAGGACTGCCTCGCGCTCGGCCTCGAGGTCGCGGGGCTGATGTGCATTCCGCCCGAAGGCCAGGACCCTGCGCCGCATTTCAAGCTGCTGGCGGAGATCGCGAAGCGCAACGGCCTTCCCGGCCTCAGCATGGGCATGAGCGCCGATTTCGAGATCGCGATCGGCTGCGGCGCGACTCTGGTCCGAGTGGGGACCGCCGTGTTCGGCGCACGGCGCGCCTGAATCAGAACGAGAGGGGAACGACGACGCGGCTCGTGCCGTCCGCCCCGGCCAGGACGGCGAGCAGGTCGTCGCGGCTGAGCGCGATGCAGCCCTCGGTCGGCGCGAAATCGGCGGCAGCAAGGTGGAGGAAGATCGCGCTCCCGATCCCCGGAACCACCGGCGCGTCGTTGAAGCCGAGCACCACCAGCAGGTCATACAGCCGGTCGGCGCGCCACATCGCCTCGGCGCTGGCGCCGTGGGGAAGCCGCACCGGACGGTTGTAGGCGGGATCGGCGGGGTCGTCGCACCAGCCGTCATGCGCGGCGATCAGCGCAAGCCCGAGGCGCGTCGGCGGCGGCGGCTCGCGGTCGGGACGATAGAGGGCGCGGCGCATGACGAAGGCGCCCGACGGGGTCGCGTGATCGCCCTCGTGCTTCAGCGCCGCGACGCCGGCGCGGCCCAAGGCGCAACGCATGGCGCGCCCGCCCCATAGCGCCGTGCCGGGACCGGCGACGATCAGGTCCATGGCGGCGGTTCCACACCCACCGTCATTGCGCGCGCAGCGAAGCAATCTCCCAAACGCATGGTCGAGGAGATTGCTTCGTCGCTCATGCCCGACGGGAACATGAACACGACGGCGGCGCCGCTCACGCCGAAGCGGGCCGGGATGCAGTTCCACAGGGAATTGCCGCGGCAATGGGCGATGAAGATGATGAACATCGCGCTGCCGCGGAAGAAATCCAACCGCGGGTCGCGCGCCCGGTTCGCACTCGCTTGGGCCACGGTCGCTCCGAAATCCAGATCAAGCATAGCGCGCGCCAGCCTCGTTCCGCATCACGCCAGCGTGACGCCCCGCGCCGCCGCCGTATCACAACTTTAACGAGTAAATTGAACCAGTCGATAGCCAATTCGTTGTTCACTATTGATAATGGTATAAGATATATATAGTATCTATATACGTGTATCGCTTTGGCGAGGGGCAAGGCGGTCGCTGCCGTAGGGTGGGCGAACGTCATGGCGAGTTCCGATTGGCACGAGCGCTATCGCCAAGCGCTCGATCAATGGCTTGACTGCGAGGACGCGTGTGCGGCGCCCGATTTGGGCGCCATCGGCCGCGCCGCGATCGCCGCCGGATGCGGCTTCATCGACGCCCTGTCGCTGCATCAGACGCTGGTCGCCTCGAGGGTGGCGTCGTCAGCCGCCGCCGACATCCGCCGCACTCTCGCCCGGGCCGATGGGTTCCTGAGAGCGGGCAGCGTGCTCTTCGCCGCCGCCAGAGACAGCGCCTGGAACGGCCTCGAGCGCCGGCTGGCCGAGCGCACCAGGGCGCTCGAGGTGAGCGAGCAGCGCTTCGACGCCGTGACCGGGATCACCGGCAGCTGGACCTGGCTGACAGACCGGGAGCATCGTTTCATCGAGGTCAGCGGCACCGCCACCGCATCGGGCGTGCCCAAGGAGCGGCTCCTCGGAAGGACGCGATGGGAAGTGGCCGAGGCCGATCCGGCCACAGACGAGAATTGGGCGCGTCACCTGGTGGACCTCGAGGCGCACCGCCCCTTTTCCGGGTTCGAGTACACCGTCAACCGCGGGCCCAAGCTTAGACTCCACATCGCAGCGAGCGGCGTGCCGTCGTTCGACGACGGCGGGATGTTCCTGGGCTATCGCGGGGCATCGACCAACGTCAGCGTGCTGCAAGACGCGATCGCGCGCGCCGAACAGGCCGAGGCGATGCTCCGGGACGCGATCGAGAGCATCTCGGGCGGCTTCCTGATCTGCGACGCCGACGACAACATCGTGCTGTCGAACGGTTTCATCCGCCGCGACCGCCCCGGCCTGGCCGATGCGCTCGACCGCGGCGTCAGCTACGAAGAGTTCACGCGCGCCTCGGCCGCGCTGGGCTATTACCCCGACGCCGCCGGGCGCGAGGAAGCATTCGTCGCCGAACGTTTGGCTGCCCATCGCGCCGGGGAGGGTGCATCCGAGATCCGGATCGGCGAAGACAACTGGCAGCTGGTCAAGCATCGCCGCATGCGCGACGGCGGCACCGTCACTATCGGCGTCGACATCACCGATCTGAAGCGTGCACAGGCGGCACTCGCCACCAGCGAGGCGCGTCTCGACCGTGCCCAGGAAATCGCCGCGATCGGCAGTTGGGAGGAGCATCTCCCCACCGGATCGCTGTTCTGGTCGAAGGAGATGTACCGCATCCACGGCAAAACCTGGGTTCCCGGCGCGATCACGCCCGAGATGGCGCAGCGCAGCGTCGCGCATGAGGACCCGCAGCAGGTCATCGACTGGTTCGACGATCTGAAGCGCGGCGTCACGCGCGCGCCGATCGAGAGCACCATCCAGCTGGCCGACGGCGGAACGCGCGTCGTGCGCTTCGAGGGCCGGCCGATCCCCGACGCGAGCGGCACCGTCGTCTCCATCTCCGGCACGCTCCAGGACGTGACGCGGCGCCGGCTGCTCCAGCGCCAGCTCGTGCAGGCGCAGAAGATGGAGGCGATCGGCGGCCTCACCGGCGGCATGGCGCACGATTTCAACAACCTGCTCGGCGTCATCATCGGCAATATCGACCTGCTGCGCGAGCTCGCCAAGGGCCGGCCCGAGATCGACGAGCTGGCCAAGGATGCGCTCGACGCGGCGCTGCGCGGCGCCGAGCTCACCAAGCATCTGCTCGCCTTCGCCCGCCGCCAGCCGCTCAATCCCGCGCGTATCGACGCGAACGAGCTGATCGCCGACACGGTGCGGCTGCTGCGCCGGACGCTGAGCGAGACGATCGACACGCGGCTCGAGCTCGCGCCCGACCTGTGGCCGGTGATCGTCGATCCGGCGCAGCTCGAGGCGACGATCGCCAATCTCGCGACCAACGCGCGCGACGCGATGCCCAAGGGCGGCCGCATCACCATCGCCACGCGCAACACCGCGCTCGACGAGGATTACGCCGCGGGCCATGTCGACGTCGAGCCGGGCGACTACGTCGTGATCGAGTTCTCCGACACCGGCACCGGCATGACCCAGGAGGTGATGACCCGCATCTTCGAGCCGTTCTTCACCACCAAGGAGCAGGGCAAAGGGACCGGGCTCGGGCTCGCCATGGTGTTCGGCTTCCTGCGCCAGTCGGGCGGCCATGTCGGCGTCTACAGCGAGCCCGGCGTCGGCACCACCTTCCGCCTCTATCTGCCGCGCGACCGCGGCCAGGCGGCGCCGGCACTGCGCGAGCGCGACAGCCGGCCGACGATGAGCCGCGGCGAAACGATCCTCGTCGTCGAGGACAACGAGAAGCTGCGGGTGATCGCGGTGAAGCAGCTCCAGGAGCTGGGCTACCGCGTGCTCGCCGCCGAAGCGGCGCAACAGGCGCTCGCGATCCTGGCCGAGGCCGAGCGCGTCGATCTTCTCCTCACCGACATCGTCATGCCCGGCGAGATGACCGGCGACGATCTCGCGCGCGCGGCGGCGGCCAAGCGGCCGGGCCTCAAGGTGGTGCTGACATCGGGATTTCCGCAGGCGCGTCTCGGCGCCAACGCCCCCGACATCGCCGGTTATCGCTTCCTCGGCAAACCCTATCGCCGCGACGAGCTGGCGCGGCTGGTGCGTGAGACGCTCGACGATCCGGATTCGTTGCCGGTCGCCGATATGGTTGTGAAAGGTTGATCCATGTCGCTCATTCTTCTTGTCGACGACAATGCCGAGCTGCGCCGGACGGTCGGGCGCATGCTGACCGCCTCGGGTCACGAGGTGCTCGAGGCCGGCAACGGCAACGAGGCGATGCGGCACCTCGAGGGCGCGGCCCCGGCGCTCGTCATCACCGACCTCATCATGCCGGGCAAGGAAGGCATCGAGACCATCATCGACATCCGCCGGCGCGGCATCGTAACCAAGATCCTGGCGATGACGGGCAGCGATCCCGCGGACAAAGGGATCTATCTCGACGCCGCGAGCAAGCTCGGCGCCGATGCCGTCCTGCGCAAGCCGTTCCGCGCCGCCGAGCTCAAGGCGATTGTCGACCGGCTGCTCGGAGACGGGCTGTGAGCGGCGTGCGCGCGCTCATCCTCGACGACGATGCGGCGATCGGGACGCTGATCTCGCGCATCGCCGACGCGGCCGCGTTCGAGAGCGTCGCCACCACGCGCGCCGCCGAGTTCGCGCTGCGCTACGACGAGGCCATGCCCGCGGTGATCATGCTCGATCTCGCGCTCGGCGACACCGACGGCATGCAGCAGCTGCGCTATCTCAAGACCAAGGACTACCGCAACGCGCTGATCCTGATGAGCGGCTTCGATGCACGCGTGCTGGCGACGGCGGAGGGTCTCGCGCGCGAGCTCGGGTTCAAGGTCGCGGGCGCGATCACGAAGCCGGTTCGCGCCGCCGCCTTGATGGAGATGCTGGCGCGCGTCAAGGAGGACTTCGCGCCGCTCACGGCCGAGCGCGTGATCCAGGCCGCGCGCGACGGCGAGCTTACGCTCGAATATCAGCCGATCGTGCACAGCCGCGTCGGCGCGCTCTCCCATGTCGAGGCGCTGGTGCGCTGGAACCATCCGACCCGCGGCCGCATCATGCCGGGCGCGTTCATTCCGCAGGTCGAGGAATCGTCCTCGGCGGCGGCGGCCGACCGGCTCACCGACTGGGCGTTGGGCGCCGCGATCGCCGACTATGTCCGCCTGCGCGACAAGGGGCATCTGGTGCCGATGGCGGTCAACCTCTCGGCACGCAACCTTGCGTGGGAGGATTTGCCGGACATCCTGCAGAACCGGCTCGCCAGCGCCGGCATGCCGCCGGCGGATTTCGGGCTCGAGCTGACCGAGAGCGCGGCGGCGTCCAGCGCGGCCGACGCGATGCACACGCTCAACCGCCTGCGGCTCAAGGGCGTGCGCCTCGCGCTCGACGATTTCGGGGCCGGGTATTCCTCGCTCAAGCAGTTGCGTCAGCTCCCGTTCTCTATCCTCAAGATCGACGGCTCGTTCGTCGCCGACCTGACCCGCACCAAGGACGCGCTCGCGATCGTCAAGGCGACGCTCGCGATCGCCGAGGCGATGGAGATGAGCACCGTCGCCGAATGCGTCGAGACCGAGGAGCAGGCGGCGATGCTCGAGGAACTCGGCGTCGGCGCACTGCAGGGCTATCTCATCGCCCGGCCGCTGCCGCCCGACAAGCTCGAAGCCTGGCTCCAGGCGCGCGCCGCCCAGGGTTAAGAAGCGGACGCCGATTGACGCTGCCGGCGCGGCATGGGATTTATCGCCGCCCGATCCCCGACGGTGGCGCGCATGGCAGTGGTTTCTCCGCCCGATTTCGCGACGCTCAAGGCGCGGGCGGAGGCGCTCGTGCCGACCTTACGCGCGCGCGCGCGCCAGGCCGAGGAGCTGCGCCGCCTGCCCGACGAAACCATCGCCGATCTCCATGCGAGCGGACTGTTCCGCATGCTGCAGCCGCGCCGCGTCGGCGGCAGCGAGCTGCCGCTGCGCGCGCTCGTGGAGCTGGGTGCGATCGTGGCGCGCGGCTGCGGCTCGACTGGCTGGGTGCTGACCAACCTCGCGAGCCATCACTGGATGCTCGGCATGTGGCCCAAGGAGGCGCAGGACGAGGTGTGGGACGCCTCGCCCGACGACCTCATCGGCTCCGCCTTCGTGTTTCCGGGCGGCCGCGCGCGCGAAGTCGAGGGCGGCTATGTGCTGAGCGGACGCTGGCCGTTCTCGAGCGGCATCGACCCGGCGCGCTGGAACCTGGTGGGCGCCATCGTCCGCGACGAGCGCGACCGCGCCGTGGAGCAGCGCGTCTTCCTGGTCGCGGCGGCGGATTACCGCATCATCGACACCTGGTTCGTCACCGGCCTGCGCGGCACCGGCAGCAAGGATGTCGAGATGAATGATGTCTTCGTGCCCGCGCACCGCACCTTGCCGCTGGCCGCCATCGCGGGGGGTGCTACGCCGGGCAGCGCGGTCAATCCCGGCGCGCTCTACAAGCTGCCGGCGCTGGGCCTCTTCTCGTTCGTGGTGGCGGCAGTCTCGCTCGGCATCGCCGAGGGCGCGATCGCGGACTATCGCGACGGCATCAAGAACCGGATCGGCGCCTATACCGGGAAGAAGCTCGCCGATCTCGCAAGCGTGCAGCTTCGCCTGGCCGAGGCCGCGGCGCTCGCCGACATCGCGGCGGCGCTGGTGCTCAAGGATTGCGACGAGGCGACACGCACCACCGAGCGCGGCGCCGCGCTCAGCATCGAGGACAAGGCACGCTGGCGCCGCGACGGCGCCTATGCCGCCAGCATGTGCACCAAGGCGGTGGAGCTGGTATTCACCGCGATGGGCGGCGCCGCCGTTTATCTCGACCAGCCGGTGCAGCGCGCGCTGCGCGACGTCGCCGCCGCCAACGCGCACTACGCGCTGAGCTGGGACGTCAACGGCACGCTGTGGGGCCGCCTCGCGCTGGGCCTGCCGTCCGAGGCCGCGCCGCTCTGAGGCGCCCTTCCGGCGCGCCATGTTTAACCACCTGTTGAAGATTGGGGGGATAGGCTCTTAACCCTCGCCATCTGCGACTGGGGCGGAGCCCGTGAAACGCATCGTCATCTCGACTGCCGCCGCGACTGCATTGCTGCTCGCGGCGCCTATGCAGGCCGCGCTCGCCTCGGCGTGCCAGGACGGCGCCAACATCGTCCGCACCCTGGTGGTGATGAAGCGGCAGGATGCGGCCACCACGCCGGAGACCTTCCTCGCCATCCTCCGCACCGGGCAGGACCAGGGCTATCGCCCCTCGCCCGAGACCAAGACCGAGGACGACGCGGCCATGGCGATCATCCGCTTTGCGCTGGACCATGTCGGCGACGGCCCCAACAACGCCGCGGCGAGCTATTACCGCAGCTGCATGGCGAGCAACTGAAGCCCTATTTTCCGCCGCCAAAGATCGAGTGCAGCAGCCGCTCGAGCACGTTCGGCTGATCGTTTCCTTCCGGCGCGGCGGCCGAGGCGACCCGCGCGGCGCCCTCGCCCCCTGACGGCAAGAGCCGCACCGGCATGCCCTGCGTCGCCGGCACCATGAACGCCTTCCAGGTCCGGGCCGGGAGCGTACCGCCGGTGACGTTCTTCATCGCCGAGTTGTCGTCGTTGCCGAACCACACGCCGGCGACGAGGTCGGCGGTGTAGCCGACGAACAGCGCGTCGTGGAAATCCTGCGTCGTTCCGGTCTTGCCCGCGTCCGGCCGGTCGAGCTGCGCGCCCTTGCCGGTGCCGTGCGACATCACGCCGGCGAGCATCTGGTTCATCTCGCCGGCGAGGCCGGGATCGATGACGCGGCCCGGCCCCTCGCCCGCGCGCCGCCACAGCACCGCGCCGCCGGTGTCGCGGATCTCGGTGATGCCGTAGGGCCAGGCGCCGATGCCGCCGCTGGCGAAAGCGCAATAGGCCGAGGTCAGATCCATGAGCGTCACCTCGCCGGTGCCAAGCGCGAGGCTGGCGTCGCGCGTGAGCGGGCTGCCGATGCCCAGTCGATGCGCGGTCTCGATCACGGTGTCGACGCCGGCACGCTCCAAAAGCTGCGCCGACACCGAGTTCAGCGACTGCGCCAGCGCCTCGGCAACGGTTACTTCGCCCATATACTTGTTGTCGAAATTGCGCGGCTCCCACTTGCCGATGCGGATGCGGTGGTCGTTGACCATGTCGCCCGGCGTGACCCCGCGCTCGAGCGCGGCGAGATAGACGATCGGCTTGAATGACGAGCCTGGCTGGCGCAGCGCCTGAGTCGCACGGTTGAACTGGCTCTCGGCATAGTCGCGCCCGCCCACCATGGCGCGCACCGCGCCGTCGGGCGTCATGGCGACCAGCGCGCCCTGCTCGACATTGTCCTTGCCGCCGTCGCGCTCCAAGGTCGCGTTGATCGCGCTCTCGGCCGCGGCCTCGAGCTTGGGCGATAGCGTCGTCACCACCACGATGTCGCGCCCTTGCGCCTCGTGGAGGCGCGCCACCTGCTCTGCCACCCAGTCGGCGAAATAGCGGCTGCCGGGCGGCGTGCGCGACGCGACCGCGAGCTCGCGCTTCTGGTTCGACAAGGCGGCGCCGGCCTGGGCCTGGGTGATGGCGCCGGTATCGACCATGTTGGCCAGCACCTGCTGCGCCCGCTCGGCGGCGCGTTCGCTGTCGCGCGCCGGGCTGAAGCGCGTCGGTGCCTTCAGCAACCCGGCAATGACCGCCGCCTCGTAGAGCGTCAGGTTGCGCGCCGACTTGCCGAAATAGCGGTGCGCCGCGGCATCGACGCCATAGGCGCCGGTGCCGAGATAGACCCGGTTGAGATAGATCTCGAGGATCTGGTCCTTGGTGAATTTATGCTCGAGCCAGAGCGCGAGCAGCGTCTCCTGGATCTTGCGCGAAAAGGTGCGCTCGTTGGTGAGGAAGAGGTTCTTGGCGAGCTGCTGGGTGATGGTGCTGCCGCCCTGGACGACGTGGCCGGCGCGCAGATTTGTAAAGGCCGCACGCATCAGACCCCAGGGGTCGATGCCGAAATGATGGTAGAAACGCCGGTCCTCGGTGGCGATCACCGCGTCCGGCAGATAGCGCGGCATCTCCTTCAAGCGCAGCGGCTCGCCGAACAAATCGCCGAACGTCGCCACCAGCGAGCCGTCCGCCGCCAACAGCGTCACCGACGGCCGCCGCTGCGCCAAGGTTAGGTCGTTGGTGTCGGGCAAGGTCAGCGCGAAATAGCCGAGCACGCCAACGCCGAGGATCATCGCCCACAATCCGGCGACGAGGGTCCAGCGCACCCACTTGGCGCGCCACCACTTGCCGCGCGGCACCTTGGCGCGCGAATCGGATCGCCCTGACGAAGCCATCACGGCGCGCTTGTAGCATGGATGCGGCTTGGCGCGGGAGACGGATCAGCGCGCCGCCACGAAATCGCCGCAGCAATGAACGGCGCGATTCGCCCGAAGGAAGGATCACTTTACGCTTGCCGGTGAAAGCAAATCGGAGTAGTCAGGTCGCCGGTCCCTCGCCGCGCCTGGCGGCCCGGACTGCAAATTACGCGCCAAAAAAAGAACACGCACCGTCGTCGCGCCGCGAAGCGCAAGCGATCGGATGCATCGTTCAACGGGAGGGCTTCATGCTTGACCTGCTCGAGCGGCAGCAGACGCTTACCGTCAATCAATGGAAGATATTCATCGCGTGCCTGCTGTCGACGATGATGGATTTCTTCGACTTCTTCCTGATCGGCTACGTCCTGGCGTTCTTCATCGGCGACTGGCACCTGACCTACGGCCAGTCGGGGGCGATCCTGTTCTCGTCGGGCGTGGCGGCGGTGCCGGGCGGTTATTTCTTCGGCTGGCTCGGCGACAAGATCGGCCGCCGCAACGTTTTCATGATGACAGTGCTGATCTTCTCGCTCGGCACCGGCGCCATGGCGCTGACCCCTGGCCACAACTGGATCTACCTCGTAGTCATGCGCTTCATCGTCGGGCTGGGGGTAGGCGGCATGCCGGTGGTCGACCTGCCGCTGATCGCCGAATTCGTGCCCGCCTCGAAGCGCGGCTGGGTGAGCGGATTGTCGACCAGCATGCTGCCGGCCGGCGCGATCCTGGCCGCGGCCTTGAGCGCGTTCCTGGGGCCGATCGTCGGCTGGCGCGGCCTGTTCGTCTGCGGCCTGGTGCCGGCGCTGCTCGCCTTCATGATCCGCGTCTGGGTCCCGGAATCGCCGCGCTGGCTCATCTCCCAGGGGCGGGCCGCCGAGGCCCGCCGCTCGCTCGCCTGGGCGCTCAAGATCGATCCCAGCGAGATCGCCTTGCCGAGCAGCCTGCCGGCGCCGGTCAAGACGTCATGGCTCGAGCTGTTCAAATACCCGCGCAGCATCTTCGCCGGGTGCATGATCGGCCTCAGCCAGGTGGGCCCTGCGGGCCTGTCGCTGTGGACGGTCGTGTTGTTCGTGATGGTGTTGAAGGTCCCGCCGGCGGAGGGAGCGTATCTCGCGATCTGGACCGGCCTTGCCGGTGTCGCCGGGCGAATCGCCGGGTCATGGCTTTCCGACGCGCTGGGCCGCCGCGCCGGCGGAGTGCTGACCTTGCTCACGGCGGCGGCATGCGTGTCGCTTGCCGGATATCTGCACAGCGTCTTCATCGGCACGATCTCGGTCTTCTACGTCCTCGTCATGGCGCACAACTTCTTCGGGCCCGGCGCCGGCTTTGCGATCATCTTTCCGTACATGACGGAGCTGTGGCCGGGACGGTTGCGCGCTAGCGGCTTCGGCCTTACCTACGGCACGGCCAATCTCGGCAAGTTCATCGGCCCGGCCGGGCTCGCCGTGATCGCCGGCGCGTCCGACTATGTCAGCCCCAAGGCGACGCTCGCGGCGCTGGTGCCGTCCTTCAACTACTTTGCCGCCTGGTATGTGCTCGCGATCGTCGCGATCGTGTTCATCGCCTTCGAGACGCGCGGCAGCACCATCGAGGAGCTCGACGGCGCGCTCGACAAGGGGACGCCGCTGAGCACGGCGGTGTGAACACGTCATCTCCGGTATGCGTCGAGAAACGAACGATTGGGGAGGACATGCCATGAAGACGCACCTCGCGCTGGCGGCGGCGCTTGCCGTCCCGCCTCTGGCGGCGCCGGCCAGCGCGGCGACGCCTTACGTGATTGACGTGGTGATGCCGCTGACCGGCGGGGCCGCCTTTCTCGGCAAGGGCGAGCAGCAATCGATGCAGCTCGCCGAGAAGGTCGTCAACGGATCGGGCGGCATAAAGGGCGATCCGCTGCAGCTCGTTTTCCACGACGACGAGTCGAACCCGCAAACCTCGGTGCAGCTCACGACGGGCCTGCTCGCGAAGAAGCCCGCCGTGCTGCTCGGCTCGTCGCTGGTGGCGAGTTGCCGGGCCATGGCCCCGCTGATGAACGACGGCCCGGTCGAATACTGCTTCTCGCCCGGCATTCATCCCGATCCCGGCTATGTCTTCAGCGCCAGCATCTCCACCGTCGACCTCATCCGCGCGTCGGTCCGCTACTTGCGCCTCAAGGGCTGGAAGCGGGTCGCGCTGATGTTCAGCAGCGATGCCACCGGCCAAGATGCCGAGAACGGCGTCAAGACGGCCCTGGCGCTGCCCGAGAACAAGGACATGGAGATCGTCGCCACCGCCCATTTCAACATCACCGACATGAGCGTCTCGGCGCAGCTCGAGACCGTCAAGGCGGCCCATCCCCAGGCCTTCATCGCGTGGAGCACGGGGACGCCGATCGCGACCATCTTCAAGGCCATCGTGCAGTCCGGTCTCGACGTGCCGGTGGTCACCACCGCCGGCAACATGACCTATGCGCAGATGAAGCAATATGCCGACTTCCTGCCGAAGCGGCTGCTCATGGGGGCGCCGCAATGGGTCGTCACCGACAATAAGGCGCTGCCGCAAGGCGTCGCCGATGCGCACAAGGTTTATTTCGGCGCCTTCGCCGCGGCCGGGATCAAGCCTGACCAGTCCTCCGACCTGCCGTGGGACGCGACCATGACGGTGGTTGCGGCCCTGCGCCAATACGGCCCGCAGGCGACCGCCAAGCAGGTGCGCGAGTTCATCGCCAGCCAGACCGCGCGGCCGGGCGTCGACGGCGTCTACGATTTCGTCAAGGTGCCGCAGCGCGGCCTCGACATCAGCGACGGCGTGTTGACGCAGTGGAGCCCGACCGCCGGAACCTGGGAAACCGTGAGCAAGGCCGGTGGCGCGCCGCTGCATTAGCGCCGCCGCTTCCCGCGTGGACTCCGGCGCGGCAAAGTAGGGCGATTCCCACCCGGAGCCCTGCCCTGCTTGCCGCTGCCATCTTCGTCGCATCCTATGTCGTGATCGCGCTCGGCCGCCTGCCGCTGGTGCGGCTCGACCGCGCCGGCGCGGCGCTGGTGGGCGCGAGCCTAATGGTGGCGAGCGGCACGCTGACCCTGTCCGAGGCCTATCGCGCCATCGACCCGGCGACCATCACCCTCCTCCTCGGCATGATGATCGTGGTCGCCAATCTGCGCTTCTCCGGGTTCTTCGGCCTGTCCGCGGCGCTGATCGCGCGTCATGCGCGCTACCCGGCCGTGCTACTCGCCGGCGTGATCGTGGTGTCGGGCGCGCTGTCGGCGTTCCTGGTCAACGACACGGTGTGCCTGATGCTGACGCCGTTGGTGGCGGAGACGGTGGTCGTGTTGAGGCGCGACCCGGTGCCTTATCTCCTCGGTGTGGCGATGGCATCGAACATCGGCAGCGCCGCGACCATCACTGGCAATCCGCAGAACATCATCATCGGCAGCCTGTCGCACATCCCCTATGGCGAATTCGCCGCGGCGCTGTCGCCGGCGGCGGCGGCCGGGCTCGTCCTCGCGGCCGCGATCATCGTGCTCTCGTTCCGCGCCGAGTTCCTGACGCGCGAGCGGCTGCTGCCCGTGATGCTCCGCGTGCGCTCGAACCGCGCGCTGCTGATCCGCGCGCTCGTTGCGACAGCGGCGATGATCGCGTTCTTCTTCCTGGGGCAGCCGCCGGCCAAGGTCGCGATCGTGATCGGCGCGCTGCTCATGTTGACGCGCCGGGTGAAGCCGGCGCGGCTTTATGCCGAGATCGACTGGGCGCTGCTGCTGCTGTTCGCCGGGCTGTTCATCCTGGTGGGCGGGATGGAGAAGACGCTGCTGGCGGCGGGCGTCACCAATGACGTCGCGGCGCTCGGTCTCGCACGGCCGGCGGTGCTGGCTGCGGTCGCCGCGCTCCTGTCGAACGTGGTGAGCAACGTCCCGGCGGTGCTGATGCTGAAGCCGTTTGTGGCCATGCTGCCCGACGCCAACCGCGCGTGGCTGGTCCTGGCGATGGCCGCGACCTTCGCCGGGAACCTGACGATCGTCGGCTCGGTCGCCAACCTGATCGTGGTCGAGCGGGCGCGCCGGCTTGGGATCGAGATCGGCTTCTGGAGCTATTTCCGCGTCGGCGCGCCGCTCGCGATCATGACGATCGCGCTCGGCGTGCTGACGTTGAGATGATCAGGCGGCGACGTAGAGGTCGTGGCCCGGGACCGGCAAGGCGCCCGGATGCATCATCGCGGTGCGCAGCTTCTCGAGCGCGCGCACCTCGATCTGGCGGATGCGCTCGCGCGACACGGCATAGCGATGCGACAGCTCCTCGAGGGTCGAGGGATCGTCCTTGAGGCGGCGCTCGACGATGATGTCGCGCTCGCGCTGGTTCAGGACCTTGAGCGCGGCGCCAAGCCGCTCCTTGCGGCCTTGGAACTCCTCGCGGTCGGCGAGCAGGGTCTCCTGGCTCGGCCGCTCGTCGGGCAGCATCTCGAGCCATTCGCTGTCGGCGTCGTTGCCGACCAGTGCGTTCAACGACGTATCGGCGCCGCCGAGGCGTCGGTTCATATCGACCACCTCGAACTCCGGGACGTCGAGCTCGATGGCGATGGCGCGCACGGTCTCGGCCGGCAGGTCGCCCTGCTCCAGCTCCTCCATGCGGCCCTTGAGCTTGCGCAGGTTGAAGAACAGCTTCTTCTGGGCCGCCGTGGTGCCCATCTTCACCAGCGACCAGGAATGCAGCACGTATTCCTGGATGGCGGCGCGGATCCACCACATTGCATAGGTGGCGAAGCGGAAGCCGCGGTCGGGGTCGAACTTCTCGGCCGCCTGCATCAGCCCGACATTGCCCTCCGCAACGAGGTCGGCCAGCGGCAAGCCATAGCCGGAAAAGCCGCGCGCGATCTTGACGACCAAGCGCAGATGGCTGCCGACGAGGTCCTGCAGCGCGGCGCGGTCGCCGTGGTCGCGCCAGTTGATGGCGAGCTCCTGTTCGCGTTCGACCGTCAGCATCGGGAAGCGCTTCGCTTCCTCGACGAGACGGACGAGACTGGTATCGATCTTCGTATTCATGGCCTTCTCGAGGGGACGGATGATCGGGCCCCACCGGGCCCGCCCGTCTCTGTCGCACGTCTGCCGACATCGCCGCCCGACAGGCGTGTAGGGGGAAAGAGGGCGGCTGGGTTTACGTCATCAAACATGACCCTTCGGCCCCCGAAATTCAAGACTGTTTCGGTCCTATTTCGCAACGCAAAAAGAATGGCTGGCATGCGCCAAGCCCCCTGCAGGCCCGTCCGAAAGAGCAAAATACCCTTTTGAACAAACGTGTTGGGCGCTGGCTTCGTCAGCCCGCGAGGAGCTCCGCCTGACCCGAAGGCGCAACTCTCACGAGAGCGTGAAAGGGCCGCTCCTCCGTCACGTGGTGGCCTTCCGGCAGTAACATCAGCCGGTGCTCGATGCCGTCGTTCCACCAGCCGATGACGAAGCGCGAATCCGCGTGCCGCGCCGCCTTGCGGGCTGCCAGCATCACGTCCGCGTCGAGGGCGTGGAAAAGCTCGAATCGCATGGTCGCCGCCTCGATCGTGACCGCAAGGGGCATGATCGGTCCGGCGGGGGCGGGCGGCGAGTGTCAAACTTGGGTCCCTACATCATCAGGTCGACGCCCGCAGGCGCCGGCCGATCCTCGGTCCCGGGCTTGGCCTTGCGCTCTTGCTCAAGCCGCATGTACTTGTCGAGCGCATCCAGCATTTTCTGCGACACATCGGTGGGGGACGCCGGGGCTGGGGCGGCGAAGGCGGCCGAGGTGCTACGGGTGGCCGGCAGGGTCCCGGCGGGGAGCACCAGCGGCACCGGCGCGGTCTGAGCCGCGGCGGGGCGGGCGCCGGCGGTGATCTGCCGCTCCGTCGCCGCGTTGTGATTGATGAGGTCGCGCGCCGGGTCGTTCTGGGACGGCGCGGTTCCCGGCGGCGGCAAGGCGACGCCGCCGAACAGCGGCATTGGCGCTCGCTGCGTCGGGGACGAGGTCACGGTGCGCATGTCGGGGGCGGCCGCCGCGCTTGTGGCGGCGGTCGGGGCCGGGGCGGCCGCCTGGGCGGTCCCTTGGACGGTCGCCGGGGCGTTGGCCGGGGTTGCGGTCGCCGGCGCGGCGGCAATCGCCGTTGTCTTGTCGTCCTTGCCGAACACGGCGGCGAGGGTTCGCTCGCCCAGGTCGCGGCCCTGGGAATCCTCGGTCGCGGCGCTGAACAGGCTGAAGGCGACGCCGATCGGGCCGCCATAGAGCGCGTTGCCGGCAAGCTGTGCCGCCTCGCCGGGCCGATCGCCCGTCACCCAGCGATAGATCGAGCCGATGATCGGCAGATGCTGCAACGGGTTGACGATGTCGATGAGGTCGCGGAAGCCGAAGCCGCTGGGATCGTGCCAGGCGGAGGGATGGTGCGCGGCCTGCGGCAGGGCGGCGGCGGACGCCGCGGTGACGGTGGTGTCGGACATGGCAGGACTAAAGCAAGAGCGGTGCCAGCCCCGGGAACCGCGAATTGCCGCCGTTTTCCGCCGCTTCTTGGCGCCCCCGCAAAGGCCGGCGGCAGATTCTGCCCGGCAAGGTCAGAGGTGATGGCCGTGCCGCGTCGCCTTGGTGCGGAGATAGCGCTCGTTATGGGCATTGGCGGCGAAGACATGCGGCACCCGCTCCACCACCTCGATGCCGCATCGCGTCAGCGCCGCCACCTTGTCGGGATTGTTGGTCATCAGCCGCACCCGGCCGAAGCCCAGCTGGCGCAGCATCTCCGCCGCCGGCAGATAGACCCGCTCGTCGGCATCGAAGCCCAATTGCTCGTTGGCGTCGAACGTGTCGGCGCCGGCATCCTGGAGATTGTAGGCGCGCAGCTTGTTGACCAGGCCGATGCCGCGTCCCTCCTGCGCGAGATAGAGCAGGATGCCGGCCCCGGCGCGCGCGATCTCGGAGATGGCGCCGCGCAACTGGTCGCCGCAATCGCAGCGCAGGCTGCCGAGCAGGTCGCCGGTGAAGCATTCCGAATGCAGCCGCACCAGCACCGGCTGCGCCTTGTCGGGCTCGCCGATCACGATCGCCATGTGGCCGGTGCCGCCGTCGCCGGCGCGGAAGGCGATGATGCGGGTCGCCTCGGCATCGGCCAGCGGCACCTTGGCCTCGGCCACCGGGCGCAGCGAGCGCGCCGCGTCGGGCTGATAGGCCAGCACGTCGCGCGCATCGACCGCGGCGATGCCGTCGGCCACGAGCTCGGCGGCGGCGGCCGGACCGACCGGTCCCATCATCGCCGCCGGCAACAGCCGCGCGCGCTTGGTCAGCTCGACCGCGGCATCGGCGGCCTCCTGCGGCACGGTCGCCGGTCCGGCCGGATTGGGCGCGCCGGGATCGGCGGCGGGATCGGCCAGTTGGCGCAGGAACTCGACCTCGCTGCCCTCGGGCATGGGCATGACCACGGTGCCGCCCGGCCCTTGCGCCGCCGGCGCGCGGCCCAGGATCGCCGCCCGCCGCCGCGTCAGCGCCAGCGACACCTGCCGCAAGGTGAGCCGCGCCAGGCGCGCCAAATCCTCGGAGGTCAAGGTCTCGGCCGCGACCAGCGCGAAACTGGCGCCGTCGTGGACGAGCAGCACCATCTCGCCGCGGCGCAAATCGGCGATGGCGCGGTCGACGCGGCGCAGCCGGCGTCTGAGCGCGGGATCAGGGGGCGATTCGTCTGGCATGCTGACTGCTCAATATAGGCGATCCGCGCGCCCCCGACAGCCCAGCCGATGTCACCATCGACTGAGCGTGACCTGTCCGCTCGGTCCGTCATACGCGAGTTGGCAATTGATCAGGAACTCCCGGCCCAAGACGGCGCCCGCGTTGAAATGGCCGCGAATAAGCTCAACCCCACCGAAGTGCCCGTTGACCGTAAAGGCTAGCGACGGAATGTAAATCTGACCGAGATACGTCACGATCTCGCGCGGCCCGCCGAGCACGGGCGCGACGGTCTCCTTGTCGATTTCCGGAAGCTGCAAGCGCCCCACCAAGCTCAGGTCGATATAGGACATCATCGCGCCGGTATCGATCAAAGCCCGAACGCCGGTGGCAACGAGGTTCGGCACTTTCTGCGGCTGGGCGGGGTCGTAGGTAGGATCGAAGCCGATCTCGACCTCGATCATCGGCCCCCAATACGCCATCAATTCCGGCTTCGTCAGCGGCAGCGAAGACGGCGGATAGGAAAGGTCAACCTGTCTCATTCGGCAATGAGAACAGCACGGAGACAGGCATCGGAACCGACGCCACGCCGACCTGCCGGATCAAATAAGGACCGCGCCCGAAGTTCTTGATCGCGAGGTTGGCGGCTTGTTGAAAGGAATGGAATGTTCCGGCCAGCGCTTGACCGTGGATCACGACCCATTCGCCGCTGTGCTTCGCTTCCAGCTCGGCCTTCATGCCGTTAAACGCGGCGATCTCGTCGTCCAGATTTGCCATCGCCTGGTCTCCGTCAGCGGCAGCACGAGTTTTCAGATCCGCCAAGCTCGGCGCCTGAACGACATCCTTGTGCGTGGACGGACTTTCCGAAGTCAAGAAAGAACGCGTCGCCTGACGGTCGATGTGAGTAATTGCCGGGGAGCGGACAGCCCGGCCAGGCCATCGGCCGCGAACGAATATGTCAGCAGCGCGAGGCCGAGCGCGGCGAGGCCGTTGGCCACGGCGCTCGGAACCGGCGGCGCCAGCGCGGCGACCAGGAGTCCCACCTGCGCCACGCAGATCGTCTGCCGCCGCCGGCTCGGCGCGAGCGGCGCGGCGAGCATCGGCACCAGCCGCCCGGCCGCGACGTAGAGATAGCGCAGCGCGCCGCTGAGGATCACGAACGCGCCCGCGCGCGCCGCTGCGAACACGATGAGCGCCAGCGCCAGCACCAGGAGCGCGTCGACCTCCATGTCGAAGCGGGCGCCGAAGCGGCTGGCGAGACCTGAACGGCGCGCGAGCCAGCCGTCGATCCCGTCCGCCGCCAAAACCGCCGTCGCGATGGCGATCACCGTCCACGGCGGCACCGGCGCCGCCCCGGCCCAGATGCCGAACAGCAGCGCGACCGCGGCGGCGCGCGCGGCAGTGACGGTGTTGGCGACGCCGAAGCGCGTCTGCGGCGCGTGGTGAGCGAGCCGCGCCAGCACGATGGCACCGATCGCGGCGAACAGCGTGAGCGCAACGCCGCATGCGATCCAGCCGAGCGGCCAGGACGCCAGCGCGAGCAGCGCCGCCAGAACCGCCAGCGTCGCCGCCGCGCTATGCCGGCAGCTCATAGCCGATCGCGGTTTCGATCTCGATCGTCCGCCGCACCGCCGGGCGCGCCATCATGCGGTCGTAATGGGCGGCGAGCTGGGGATATGTGGCCGCCTCGGGATGGACCGCATTTGCGAAGCGCCAATAGAGCCGGAAGAGATGAATGTCGGCGATCGAATAGCGCCCCAGCGCCCAGTCGCGCGGGCCCAGGCGCTGGTCGGCGATGGCGAACGCCTCTTTCCAGCGCTCGACCCCGGCGCGGCGCGAGGGATGGATGGTGGAGGCGATGAACGACATCCACGAGATCGCCTGCGCCGCGGCGTCGAGATCGTCCTTGGGCAGCAGATCGGCCTCGGGGAAGCGCCGCGCCAGGTAGTAGAGGATGGCGGCAACCTCGGTCAGCGGACGCCCGTCGATCAGCAAGGTCGGAACCTTGCCCTCGGGATTGAGCGCGAGATAGGCGGGCGCGCGGTTCTCCTTCTTGGCGAAGGACAGCGGCCGCCGCTCGAACGGCGCACCGATCTCGTGGAGCGCGATGTGCGGCGCCATCGAGCTCGCCCCGGGCGCCAGGTACAGCGTGAGCATGAAAGGTCCTCGTTGGTGCGCAAGTCGAGCTTGGGCATTTCGCACGGCGCACGCAAGTCCGCCCCGCGACCGCCGCGACGCATCTCGCGAAATCGTGTATGGAGGTTCCCGCCGTGGCGCGATTAACAGCGCCGGGGGCGCGGGGATGCGGGCGAGACCATGAAGGAAACCGGCCGGAAGGCTCAGTTCGACATCGCCGAGGCCGAGGCGCAGGCCTGGCACGCGCTGCTGGACTGGCGGCGCGGCAACGCGCCGGCGGCGCTCGCGGCGGCCCCTTCGGCGGCGCAGGGCGCGGCGTCGCTCTTCGCGCTCTATGGCCCGCTGCTCGAGGCGCAAACCATCGCCGTCGCGCATCTGGCGCAGAGTCTCGACGGCAGGATCGCCTGCGCCGGCGGCGCCTCGCGCTGGCTCAGCGGCGAGGCCGATCTGCTCCACACCCATCGCATGCGCGCGCTCGCCGATGCGGTCGTGGTGGGCGCGCGCACCGTGCTGCACGACGATCCGCTGCTCACCGTGCGGCGCTGCGACGGCGACCATCCGGTCCGCGTCGTGATCGATCCCGAGCGCCGCCTGGACGTGCGTCATCGCGTCTTCAGCGACGGCGGTGCGACGCTGCAGGTGGTCGCGTCCGAACGCGCGCGTCCGGGCGAGCGCTTCGGCGCGGCCGAGCTGGTGCCGCTGCCGTGCGACGAAGCCGGAATCGACCCGCACGCGATCCGCGCGGCGCTCGCCGCGCGGGGCCTGAGGCGCATCCTGATCGAGGGCGGCGGCGTCACCATCTCGCGCTTTCTCGCTGCGCGCGCGCTCGACCGGTTGCAGCTCACCATCGCGCCGGTGCTGCTGGGCTCGGGGCGGCCGAGCCTCACGCTCGCCGAGATCGCCGAGCCGCACCACGGCCTGCGCCCGCGCATCCGCCGCGTCACCTTGGGCGAAGACGTCATGTTCGAATGCGTGTTCGATGGCTGAGGCGCGTTCCTTTTGGCTCGAGGCGCCGGGACGCGGCGCGCTGCGCGGCGAGGCGGTGTGCGCGCCGTGCGAAGGCGAGGTCATGGTGCGCGCGAGCGTGAGCGCGGTGAGCCGCGGTACCGAGGCGCTGGTGTTCTCCGGCCGCGTGCCGCCGAGCCAATATCGCGCCATGCGCTGCCCGTTCCAGGACGGCGACTTTCCCGCGCCGGTGAAATACGGCTATGCCTCGGTCGGCATCGTCGAGGAGGGGCCGCGCGCGCTCGTGGGCCGCCGCGTGTTCTGCCTCCATCCGCACCAGGACCGCTATGTCGTGCCCGAGGCGGCGGTGCGCCCCGTTCCCGAGCGCGTCCCCGATGCGCGCGCGGCACTCGCCGCCAATATGGAGACCGCGCTCAACGGCGTGTGGGACGGCGCGCCGCTGCCAGGCGATCAGATTGCGGTGGTCGGCGCGGGCGTGGTCGGCTGCCTGGTCGCGTCGCTCGTGGCGAAGCTGCCGGGCACGCGGGTGCTGCTCGTCGATGTGAACCCGGCGCGCGCGGCGATCGCCGTGGCGCTGGGCTGCGCGTTTGCAACGCCAGAGGATGCGGCGGGCGAGGCCGACATCGTGTTCCACACGTCGGGCGCGCCCGAGGGGCTGGCGACGTCGTTGCGGCTCGCCGGGTTCGAGGCCAAGGTGGTCGAGCTGAGCTGGTACGGCGATCGCGCGGTGCCGGCGCCGCTGGGCGAGGATTTCCACAGCCGGCGGCTGACGCTGATGTCGTCGCAGGTGGGCGCGGTGGCGGCGTCGCGGCGCGCGCGGTGGAGCCGCGAGCGCCGGCTCGATCTCGCCTTGGCGCTGCTCGACGATCCGGCCTATGACCGGATGATCACCGGCGAGAGCGATTTCGCCGATCTGCCGGCGACGATGGCGCGGCTCGCCGCCTCGCCCGCGGGCGCGCTCTGCCACATCGTGCGCTATCGCTGAGGTGCGCGGATGTTCTCCGTCGCGGTGAGCGGGCATGTCATGGTGGCGCACAGCCTGGTCGGCGAAATCTTCGGCCCGGCGCAGCAACTCCACGGCGCGACCTACGACGTCGAAATGGAGGTGCGCCGCGCCGCGCTCGACGGGAATGGCATCGTCTGCGACATCGGCCTCGCCAAGGCGCTGCTCGATTCCATTTTGGGTGATTTTGCGTACCGCAATCTCGACGAGCTCGACGATTTCCGCGGCCGCAACACCACCACCGAGTTCCTCGCCGGCGAGATTTTCCGCCGCCTCAAGCCGCGTATCGAAGCGGGCGCGCTAGGACCCGGCACGGCGGGTGCGCTCGCGAGCCTGCGCGTACGTCTGCGCGAATCGCCCATCGCCTGGGCCGCTTTCGAGGGCCCGCTCGGGTGAAGGCGCTGGCGCTGTTGGTGCCGGGGCGGATCGACCAGCTCACCGGCGGCTATCTCTATGCACGCCATCTCGTTGATGGAATGCGCGCGCGCGGCCGCGAAGTCGCGGTGCGCGAGCTCGACGGACGCTTTCCCGACGCCGACGCCATTGCGCGCGACTCCACCGCCCGCGCGCTCGCGGCGCTCGGCGACGGCGCGGTCGCGGTGATCGACGGCCTGGCGCTCGCCGGGTTCGACGACTGCCTCGCGCGCGAGGCGCGGCGCCTGCGCTTGCTCGCGCTGGTCCATCATCCGCTGGCCGACGAGACCGGGCTCGATGTGGGCGCGATGAAAGCGTTCGCCGCACTCGAACGGCGCTCATTGCCGCTCTTCCGCGGCGTCATTTGTCCGAGCGAGCGCACCGCGTCTTCGCTCGCGGCCTGCGGCGTCGCGCCTGACCGCATCGCGGTGGCGCCCCCCGGCACGATGAAGCCGGTGCGCGCGATCGCACGGGCAAAGCGCGACGGCCCGCTGCGGCTGCTCTCGGTCGCGACGGTGACGCCGCGCAAGGGCCACGCGGTGCTGATCGAGGCGCTGGCCGGCATCGCGTCGCGCGATTGGCGGCTCGACATCGTCGGCAGCCTCGCGCGCGATCGGGCGACCGTCGAAGCGGTGCGCAGCGCCATCGCGCGCCACGGTCTCGGCGCGCGCGTCAATCTTTTGGGCCAGCGGCCACAGGCGCTGCTCGCCGACGCTTATGAGCGCGCCGATGTGTTCGTGCTGGCGTCCTATCATGAGGGCTACGGCATGGCATTCGCCGAGGCGATGGCTTGGGGCCTCGCGATCGTCGCAACCGACGCTGGCGCCATTCCCGACACGGTGCCGGAGAGCGCCGGCATCCTGGTGCCGCCCGGCGACGCCAAGGCGCTGGCGGCGGCCCTCGCGCGCGTGATGGACGACGACGATTTGCGCGCGGCGCTTGCGGCGGGCGCGGCGGCGGCGGGCGCGAAGCTGCCGGATTGGGACCAGGCGGTCGACCGCTTCATCGTCGCGGCCGAGGGGCTGCTCGCATGAACGGTTTCTCCGCCGACTGGCTCGCCCTGCGCGAGCGCGCGGACGGCGCGGCGCGCGACAAGAGGCTGGCGCGGCGCTTCGCGGCTACGCTGCCGGTGGATCCGCGTATCCTCGATCTCGGCGCGGGCACCGGCGCCAATATCCGCGCGCTCGCGCCCATGATCGGCGGCGCGCATTGGATTCTCGTCGAGCGCGATCCTGCGCTGCGCCGCGACGCGATGCACGCCTCGTTCGTGACGCTCGATCTTGCCGATTCGTGGCCGGCGCTCGGCGCGCTTGCCGCGGACGCCGTCACCGCTTCCGCGTTCTTCGATCTTGCGTCCGAAGCTTGGCTCGAACGCTTTGCCGCGTGGCTCGCGGCGCGGCGCCTGCCGCTCCTGGCGGCGCTCACCGTCGACGGCAGGCGAGAATGGCGCCCGGCCGACCCCGACGATGCGCTCGTCGCTGCCGCGTTCCGCGCCCACCAGCGCCGCGACAAGGGGCTGGGGCCGGCGGTCGGGCCGGACGCGGTCGGCGCGCTTGCACGCCTCCTCGCCGCGCACGGGTTCGAGGTCGCCGCGGCGGCGAGCGATTGGCGCCTCGGTGAGAATGACCGCTTCCTGCTCGAGGCGCTCATAGTCGGCGAGGCAAAGGCCGCGCGCGCGGCGGCGCCCGAAGCAGCGGCCATGATCGCCGCGTGGGAGCGGCGGCGGCTCCAGACGGCGGCTTCGGGCCGGCTCGGCGCCGTCATCGGCCACCGCGACGTGCTGGCCTTGGCCCCCCAAATCTGACAGAAAGAGGCGCACAACCGAGGAGGAGCCCATGCCCCGCGCGCTGTGGAACGGCAAAATCATCGCCCAGAGCGACCGCTTCGAGCTGGTCGAGGGCAACGTCTATTTCCCGCCCGACACGGTCGACCGGCGCTATCTCAAGGACAGCGCCACCACCACGGAATGTTCGTGGAAGGGGACGGCGCACTATTACACGTTGGCGGTGGACGGGGCCGAGAATGGCGACGCCGCGTGGTACTATCCCGCGCCCAAGGCGGCCGCCGCCAATATCAAGGACCACATCGCCTTTTGGCGCGGGGTCTCGGTCGAGCGCTAGCCGCGGGGAGGGTGGCCCGGGCGGCCGCCTATAAGGAGCGGGAGGCACGCCGAACCCGATGAGCGCCGGACGGAGGATCCTGATCGTCGACGATGACGCCATGCTGCGCCATTCGCTCGCCGAGCAACTCCAATTGCACGAGGAATTCGCGACCGGCGAGGCCGGTTCCGCCGCCGAGGCGCTCGACCACGTCAAGGCGCATTACTGCGACGCGATCCTGCTCGATGTCGGGCTTCCCGACATGGACGGGCGCGATCTGTGCCGGCTGATGCGGCGCACCGGCGTGCGCGCGCCCATCCTCATGCTCACCGCCGCCGACGGCGAGGCCGAGACCATCCTCGGGCTCGATTCCGGCGCCAACGACTACATCACCAAGCCGTTCCGCCTCAACGTGCTGTTGGCGCGCCTTAGGGCGCAGCTGCGCCAGCACGAATTGAGCGAGGACGCGGTCTTCAATGTCGGCCCCTACAGCTTCCGGCCCGGCGCCAAGCTCCTGGTCGACGAGGCGGCGCGCAAGAAAGTGCGGCTCACCGAGAAGGAGACCGCGATCCTCAAATATCTCTATCGCGCCGGCCACCGCATCATCGGCCGCGACGTGCTGCTGAACGAGGTGTGGGGCTACAATTCCGGCGTCACGACCCACACGCTCGAGACCCACGTCTATCGCCTGCGCCAGAAGATCGAGCGCGATCCGGCGCGGGCCGAAATCCTCGTCACCGAACCGGGCGGCTACCGCCTCGTGCCGTAAGGCTTGCCGGCGCGGGCGCGCGGCGTACCATGCTGCCCTTCGCTGGGGGAGGCATGGCGGCGGTGGCGTTTCTGTTCGGCTTCGAGGGCAGGGTCGCCCGCGGCCGGTTCTGGATCTTCGGGCTTGTGCTCTATGCCGCGGCGGCGCTGGCGCTGGCGGCGGTGCCGGAATCGCGCGCAACGCTCGAGACGATCATCTGGGTTCCGGCCTCGGCGGCGCTGATCCTCTATGTCTTTGTCGGCATGTGGGGCTTCTCGATCGCGGTGCTGATGATGGCGGCCGATCTCTTCGTCGTCACCGGCACGGGCGGGCGGGTCATTCTCGCGCCGTTCCTCGCCTCGATTGCGCTGTGCGTCGCGCTCGGCTGGATGGTGGTGGCGGTGGCGGCGAAGCGGCTCCATGATCGCGGCAAGAGCGGCTGGTGGCTGTTGCTGTTCGTGGTGGCGCCGCTGGTATTGATGGAGACCGGCGCGATAACGTCGGACGACGCGGCGCGCGCGCCCCTGGCCTTGGCGGCGCTCGCCCTTCATGGCTGGTCGTTCGTCGAGCTCGGCTGCCGCCGCGGCGTCGCGGGACCCAACCGCTTCGGTCCCGAACCAAGCGCATGAATATCGCCGACATCGGCGCCTTTGATACGACACGGCTGCGCGTGGCCGTGCTCGAGCCCAAGGACGCCGCCGCCCTGCAAGCGATCACCGACGATCCCGCCATCATCGGCGCCATTCATTTCCTGGCGTCGCCGTTCACGCGCGCCGATGCCGAGATCCTCGTCCGCGGCGACATCCACGGCGTCGAGCGCTTCTTCGGCGCGTGGACCAAGGAGGCGCGCCTTGTTGGCACGATCGGCGCGGGACGGCGCGGCGCGGACATCGAGATCGGCTACTGGTTCGGCACGCGCTTTCACGGGCACGGCTATGCGGCCGAGGCGGTGGGCGCGCTGATCGCCCGGCTCAGGCGCGAATTTCCGGCGCGGCGCATCATCGCCGAATGCCGCCGCGACAATGTCCGGTCGTGGGGTCTTCTGGCGAAGCTCGGCTTCCGTCCCACCGGCGCACCGGGAGAACGGCCGGAGCGCGCGCTGCTGGAGCTGGGTCAGTAGAGCGGCGCGGGCACCGCCTGCCACGGGATAAAGCTTGCGAGCGCGAGCAGGGCGGCGATCGCTACGGCGAACTTCGTCACGTGTCCATCCCTACGCTCCCCGCCACAGGGTAACGCGCCAGCAGCCCGGCGCATTCCGCCATCTCCTCGACGCTGTTGAAGACCGGCACGCCACCCTCTTCCATCGCCGCGAACCATTCGCTCTTGCCGGCGAGCGTCCCCATCATGCTGTGCAGGAAGGGCACCGGAACCGTGCGGGCGAGCGCGGCGAGGCGCGCGACAATGGGGCCGGCATCGACCATGAAGGGCACGATGTGGATGCCGAGGATGGCGTCGAACGCGCCCGCGCCCTCGCGCATCGCCGTCTCGAGGGTGAAGGCGAAGCGGTCCTCGCGCGCGTCGGCGAGGAGATCGACCGGATTGGCGACCCCCGCCTCCCGCGGCAGCTCGGCCCTGAGCCGCGCCGCCATCGCAGCGGGGAGATCGGCCAGCACCAGCCCCTGCTCCGCCGCCGCGTCGGCGCACAAGACGCCCGGCCCGCCCGAGTTCGACAGCACGAAGACGCGCTTGCCGATGCCGCGCGGAAAGGCGCCGAAGCCCTTGGCGGCGAGAAGAAGCTGGCGCAGCGAGGTGACGCGGACAAGGCCAGCGCGCGCGGCAAAGGAAGCCGCCGCGTCCTCCGCCATCGCCGCCGCGCCGGTGTGGAGATTGGCCGCCGCCGCGCCCGGCCCGGTGCGCCCGCCGATGAGCGCCACCACCGGCTTCTGCGCCGCGACCCGGCGCGCAATCGCGGCAAAGCCTGCCTCGTCCGCGACGCTCTCGATGTAGAGCAGCACGGCGGCGATCGCCGGATCGTCGCCCAGATGATCGAGATAATCGGCGACGCCCAATTGCGCCGCGTTGCCGACCGAGACGACGGTGCCGAGCGGAATGGCGAGGCGGTGCGAGGCCGCGATCAATTCCTCGCCCAGCGCGCCCGACTGGGTGATGAAGGCGATGGCGCCATTGCGGTTGGGGCCGGGCGGTAGGTCGCGCAGGAAGGTCGCCGCAAAGCGCGCCTCGCGCGTCAGGTGGATGATGCCGGCGCAGTTGGGGCCGACGATGGTGAGGTCCTCTTCGGCGACGAGGACGCGTAGCTCGCGGTCGCGCGCGCGGCCCTCTTCGCCCGCCTCGGCAAAGCCGCCGGGCAGGATCACGATGTGGCCATGGCCGGTCGCCGCCGCCTCGCGCACCGCGCCGAGGATGAGCTCGGGGCGGATGGCGATGACCACGACATCGGCCGGCTGGTTGAGCTCGGCCAGCGAGCGCCGCACCTCGAGCCCGAACATGGTGCCGCCGCGCGGATTGACCGGCACGATGGCGCCGGCGAAGCCCGCGTTGCGCATCATCTGCAGCACCGCGCCCCCGGTCGAGGTCGCGCGCTCCCCGGCGCCGACGATGGCGACGCTCCGGGGCGCGAAGAACGGCCGCAGATCGCGCGGCATCTAGAGTCCGGTCCGTGTCGTTTGAATCGCCGTGCGTCCTTCGACTGCGCGGCGACATGCGCCGCTCCGCTCAGGATGAGGCGAAAATTCTACCTCACCCTGAGCGGAGCCCGAAGGGCGAAGTCGAATGGGCGCACGGCGCCGGTTCCGTCGCAGTGGACACGAAACTAGCTCCCGATCCGCACCATGACGGGGACGTGGTCCGACGCCTTGTCCCAGCCGCGCACGGCGCGATGGACTTGCGCGGCAGCGAGCTGCCCTTCGAGGCCCGGCGTCACCCACACGTGATCGAGCCGCCGCCCGCGGTCGGACGCGGCCCAGTCGTGATTGCGATAGCTCCACCACGTATAGAGCCGCTGCTCCGGCGGCACGAAATGCCGCACCGCGTCGACGAAGCGGAGCGAGGCTTGCAGCCGGCCCAGCTTCTCGACCTCGATGGGCGTGTGGCTCACCACGGTCAGGAGCTGCTTGTGCGACCACACGTCGGTCTCGAGCGGCGCGATGTTGAGATCGCCGACCAGCACCATCGGCTTCTTGCCGCGGCGCTTCCCTTGGAACCACCGCGTCAGCTCGTCGAGGAACTGGAGCTTGTGCGCGAATTTCGGGTTCTCGTCGGGGTCGGGCACGTCGCCGCCGGCGGGGACGTAGATGTTGTGCAGCTCGATCCCGCCCGGCAGCTCGGCGACGGCGTGGCGGCAATCCTCGCGCTCGCACCAGCTCTCGACGCGCGGCTTCGCCAGCTTCACGCGCGACAGGATGGCGACGCCGTTGTAGCCTTTCTGGCCGTTGATGTGGGTGTGGCGATAGCCCATCGCCGCGACCTCGGCCAAGGGGAAGAACTCGTCCAGTGTCTTCGTCTCCTGAAGACAGATGACGTCCGGTTTGAGCTCGGCCGCGAGGCGGCGGACATTGTCGATGCGCAGCCGCACCGAGTTAATGTTCCAGGTCAGGATCGAAAGCGCCATCGGTTACATCCTAGGCGGAAGGTGGAGCCGCATGGGCGGCCTTGATCGGAACCGGGTTGAGCATGGTGTTGGGCTCGCCTTCCCGCGAATAGGGAAAGATCGGGACGGCCTGGGCAAGAAAGCTCTCGTCGTCGTTGCCGATGGCGATGTTGGCCGACCACATCGGGCTTCCCGCATCGTCTTCCAACATCACAGCCCGGCAATTCTTCTTGGCGGGGTCGCGGAACGCGAAGAGCGCCTCGCTTTCCAGGACGCGGACCATCTCTTCCGTGTTCACGCCCTCGATGCCGGCGCTGCTGAAGAAGAACGTCAGCATGCTGATCTCGCTTTGCGCCCACATCTCGGCGCGGAACGGGCGGCCGTCCGACAGCACGCCCTCGCACCAGCCGACATCGATGACCCCGTCCTCGTCGCGGGAAAGATTGAGCGTCTGCTTCGACCGGTCGGGGATCGGGTATTTGGGCTGCAGAACGATCGCCATGGTCCATCCCTCAGAAGATGTAATAGCGCACGACCACCCCAGCGGCCAACGCCCCGACGCGAAGAGGCGCAGCTTGGCGGCAAGCGCGTGATCCTCGCCGGCGCCCGCGGCGCGCGCCAGCGCCGCCTGGTGACAGGCCTGCGCCGCCGCGCCCGCGGCCACGCGCGCCCACGCCTCGTCGGCGATCCCCGCGCGGGCCAGCGCCATGGTCGCAGGGCCGATGATCGGCGACGCGGCGAGCACGACGCGGCTCAGCGCGTCGCGCACCGCGGCCTCGCCTTCGCGGGCAACGGCTTGCGTCTTGAGCGAGGCTTCGAGGCCGCTCTCGGCCCGGCCCCAGGCGCTGCTCCAGTCGTCGCGCTGCGTCATCGCGACGGCGCGGCGCCAGCTCGGGACGAGCGCCACCTGGATCGGCTCCAAGCCGAGCCCCGCGCAATAGCGCGTCACCTCCGCGCGCTCGGCCTCGCCGAGGGCCTCGCCGCACGACGCGAACCAGGCGGCGCGGCCGATCTCGGCGATGAGATCGTCGATCGCCGCCTCGAGCCCGCTCACGCGGCCTCGCGCACCTCGGGCAGGCGCAAGCCCAGATGGTCCACCACCACGGCGCGGGCGCGGGCGATGAAGTCCTCGCGCATCTCGGGGTTGGTGCGCTGCTTGATGCCGCAGCGGCGAAAGAGCGCGTTGTTCTCGCTGTCGGCGCGGCCGAAGAACGGCAGCATCATCGGGAAATAGCGCTCGATCGCTTCCTGCACCGCGGCGCGGCCTTCCGGCGTCTGGCACAGCTCGGTGCAGAAATCCTTGCCGAACTGGGCGTGGAACGTCTCCTCCGGCATGGTCACGCGCGCCAGGTTGCGCAGCGGATGGAAGCTGCAATGCATCAGATCCTCGACCTGGATGATCTCGGCGAGGTCGGCGAGCAGCTTGATGACGCAGAATTCCTCCCAGGTCTTGAGCGGGAACTCGAAGATCGACAGCGGCCGCCGTCCGGTCGGCGTCATCTCGTCCTCGGGGATGCCGAGCTGGCGGCCCAATTCGCGGAAGCGCACGTGATGGCCGTATTCCTCCATGGCGACGCGGCAGGTGAGCCATTTGGCATAAGGCGTCGGCGCCAGCGCGATCGCCGGCTCGTCGAACACCTGGGCGCCGTAGAGCTCGTTGACGGCGTGGCTGCGCACGATCTTGCGCACCGCCGTTTGGAATTCTTCCGGCGCGGCCTTGAAGCCGGCGACGCTGGTGACGGGCTTCACGGTGTCCTTGGGCATGGGCTTCCCTTTTTCGCTCACAGCACCGGCGCCGCGCCGAAGGCTTCGAGATCGGTCGAAAGTTCGACGAAATGCGGCGCCAGCGCGCCAGCGACGGCGGCGCCGATCTTCGCCGGGTCCGTGACGGTGGTGCGCGCGGCCGGGCGCGGCTGCGAGAACAGCATCAGTTCGCGCCCGCGCACGCCGAAGAGCTGACCCGAAACGTGTCCCGCCTCCGCACCCGCCAACCAGGCGACGAGATCGGCCACCGGCTGGGCCGGAACCGCGAGGGCGTGCGTCTTGTAGGCCTCCTGCGCCGGATTCTGCGGCTTGATGCTCTCGGTGACGCGGGTCGCGGCGAAGGGCGCGACCGCGTTGCACGTGACCTTGGTGCGCGCCATGTCGAGCGCCGTGACGCGGGTCAGGCCCAACAGCCCCGCCTTGGCGCTGGCATAGGAGGCCTGGCCGAAATTGCCGTAGAAGCCGGCGGTCGAGACGATGTTGACGATCCGCCCCCACGAATAATCGCCGCCGCGGCCGGCCTTGGCCTGCTCGCGCATGATCGGCGCCGCCGCGGCGATGACGTAGAACGGCGCCGACAGGTTGGTGCGGATCGCCGCCTCCCAGTCCAAGGGCTCGGCCCGGAATGTGAAGGCGTCGCGCAGGATGGCGGCGTTGTTGACGACGATGTCGATGCCGCCGAATTGCTTGACTGCCAAGGCCACAGCGGCGGCGGCAGCCGAGGGGCTGGCGATGCTCTCGGTGAAAGCGGCCGCGCGCGCGCCCAGCGCCTCGGCCGCGCCGCGCGCCACCAGCGGATCGGCCCCCTCGCCGCCGATGCCGGTGCCGCTGTCGGCGATCACCACCGCGGCGCCCTGGGCATGGAGCGTGACGGCGATCGCGCGGCCGATCCCCCGTCCGGCGCCGGTGACGAGCGCCACCCGTCCCGCCAACGCATCCGCCATCGCGATCCTCTTGCTTGTCGCCCGGATTGTCGGGCATGCGTACCATCTGTCAAGCCGGCCCGGCTATAATCCCTGCCCCACCCGACGGATGCACCATGGCCAAGACCGCGAAGCCGACCCCCACCAAAATCCGCCGCCCCAATTTTGAAGGCGTTGCGCTGTTGCTCCAGGGCGGCGGCGCGCTCGGCGCCTATCAGGCCGGCGTGTACGAGGCGCTGTTCGAGGCCGGGATCGAGCCCGACTGGGTCGCCGGTATCTCGATCGGCGCGATCAATTCCGCGCTCATCGCCGGCAACCCGCCCGAGGAGCGCGTCGCCAAGCTGCGCGCGTTCTGGGAAGGCATCACCGCGAGCCCGGCCTGGGACCTGTTCAGCGATCCCCTGGCGCGGCTCGCGCGCGGCAACGACGCGCGGCTCATTGTCAATCAGTTGAGCGCCACGACGACGATGTTCCACGGCGCCCCGGGCTTCTTCGCGCCGCGCATTCCCAACCCCTGGCATCACCTGCGCGGGACCCACGAGGCGACCAGCTACTACGACACCAGCGCGCTCAAGACCACGCTCGAGCGCCTGGTGGATTTCGATCGGGTCAATTCCGAAGGGATGCGCCTCAGCGTCGGCGCAGTCAATGTGAGGACCGGCAACTTCGTCTACTTCGACACCACGACCCACCGCATCGGGCCCGAGCACGTGATCGCATCGGGCTCGCTGCCGCCCGGTTTTCCCGCGACCGAGATCGACGGCGAGCACTACTGGGATGGCGGCCTCGTTTCCAACACGCCGCTGCAATGGGTGCTGCAATACGGGCCGCGCCGCGACACGCTCGCCTTCCAGGTCGATCTGTGGAGCGCGCACGGCGATTTTCCCGAAAGCATGGCCGAGGTTCTGACACGCCAGAAGGAGATCGTCTATTCCAGCCGCACGCGCGAGAACACCGAACGCTTCCGGATGACGCAGCTCATCCGTCACAACGCCGCGACGTTGCTGAACGCGCTTCCGGAGGAGGCAAGGCACCTGCCGGAATACAAGTTCCTGCACGGCTACGCCGACCACAAGGTCTACCGCGTCGTCGAGTTGATCTACCACGCGCGCCAATACGAGGGCGATTCCAAGGATTACGAATTCTCGCGCCTGAGCATGGAAGAGCATTGGCGCACCGGCTACAGCGACACCGTCCGCACCCTGCACCACCCCGAGGCGCTGGTACGGCCCGAGATCGGCGACGGCCTCGGCCTCTTCGATATTCACGATTTTGATTAGGGTACAATTTCGCTCCGGGCGAAAACAAAGGCGCCCGGTCAGGGGGGGTGACCGGGCGCCGGAAGCCCCCGCGAGGGGGAGCCCGGCGGGTGCGCCAGGCCGCCGCCGGATTTGCATCCGCGGCCGCTTCTTGTCATTCAATTAGGTACCATAACCGCGCGTCGAAATTGAGATTTGCGCATGGCGGTCCCGCGCAGCAGGCATGGATCAGGCTTTAATTTGATCCAGCACCAGCGCGGCGCAGCGCGCGGGAACCTCGGACACCAGCAGGTGGCCGGTCCCCGGCACCATGGTCAGGCGCGCGTGGCGCATCTGCGCCGCCATCTCCGGCAGCACGCTCGACACCCAGTCATTGTCCGGGGTCGTGGGATCGCCGCCGATGAGCGCGACCCTCTCCTCGATCGCGGAGAGTCGCGCCCAGCTGTCGGCTTCGCCGTGGCTGCGAAAAATGAAGCTCTCGACCGCGGGCGGACAGCACAGGCGAAAGCCGCCTTCCGGCGCCGGCCGCAGCGTCGCGCGGCAATGCGCCTCGAGCATGGCGCGGTCGAACCGCGCGAACATGCCGCGGCCGGCGAGCCGTTCGGCCAGCGCTTCCGGACTCGGCCAGTGCGTCCGCCGTTTGGCGGTGCCGGCGACGAGGCGCGCCTGCTTCGCCACCGCCTCGTCATGGACCGCGGCGCCGGGCGGCGGGAAGATCGGCGGCTCGATCGCGACGAGCGCGCTCCAGCGCGGCGCGCGGCCCAGCATCGCCAGCCGCAGCGCCGCCGCCGCGCCCAGCGAATGACCGACGCAGGCGATGCGCTGGACGCCGGCGCGGGTGGCCACCGCGCGCGTCACCTGCGCCAGATCGTCGGCCATGCGATCGACCGCGAAGACCTCATCGAGCGGCCCGTCGGGCCAGCTCGAGCCGCCATGGCCGCGCGCGTCGAACGCCCAGACGCGCGTCCGCGCCGCCAACAGCCGCAGGAACGGGCCGTAGGACCCTGCCGCCATGCCGTTCGCGTGGCCGAACAGCAGCGCCGGCGCGCCTTCGACCCCGTTCAGTCCGTAGACCGGCAACACCGCCCCGTCCGGCATTGCGACGGTAAAGATGTCGTCGGCATCGGCGAGCGAGAGAAAGGACGGGATCAATCGCGGCCCGAGCGTGTCATTCGGCGCCGGTCTCCCACAAGCGGTTCTTGAGCTTGAAGCCGTCCGGTCCCGACGCCAGGACATAGAACTCATAGCGGCGCCCGGTCTGCGAGTTGACCCAGTTGGTGCCGATGAAGATTGCGCCCTTCGCCTCGCCATTGCCGACGGTGGCGATGCAGTTGGACAGGATGCCCGAGCCGTAGCCGTTGGAACTGATGTCGAGGATGCGGAAATCGGGCTCGCGATAGAAGGCGTCGCGGAAGCTGATCCCGTAATGCAGCTCGGCGGTGGCGAGCTTGATGAATTCCGCATCGGTGCAATAGGGCACGTAGGCGTCGAACGAAAAGGTTCCGTCCTGCCCCGGCGGATGGGACTTCGCGCGCAGCGCGCGCGCGCGGCTGGTCGCCTCCACCACCGTCGCGTCGTGCGCGTCGACGCTGAAGGAGAGGTGCTTGTCGTCGCTGAATTTCGCGGTGAAGGTGATGTTGACGTTGCCGCTCTTATAGCGCGCGGCGGCGGTGCAGATGCGCGAGGCCGGGGTCGATTGCAGATCCTCGACGATGGCGTCGACCCCGACGAGCGGCGTGCCGTTGCGGATGCTCGAGGGATCGGCCTTGAGTCGGGGCACGAGGCCGTCGCAGGACGGCATCGCCTGCTCCTGCGCGCGCGCGCCCGCGGCGGCGGCGCAGGCGATCAGCAGGGCGAGCGTCAGTCCGCGCAAGGGCTCAGGCCGCGCGGCGGCGGCGCGCATGGGCGCAGCAGGCTTCGCCGAAGGCAGCGAAGAGGGCGCGAGCAAACGGCTCGTCGGCATGACGGTATTCGGGATGCCACTGCACGCCGACCACGAAGCGCGCCTGAGGCAGCCGTGCCCCCTCGATCTGGCCGTCGGGCGCGGTGGCCTCGACCACGAGTCCGGGCGCGAGCCGGTCGATCCCCTGGTGGTGCAGCGAATTGACCACCAGCGACGCGGCGCCGCCGTTCAGGCGCTCGAACAGGCCGCCCGGCGCGAGCGCAACCGGATGCGCGGTATGGGCATAGCGCACCTCGACCGCGCCCTTGGGCGCGCGGTGGTCGAGCCGGCCGGGCAGCTCGCACAGGCACTGATGCAGGCTGCCGCCGAGCGCGACGTTGAGTTCCTGGATGCCGCGGCAGATGGCGAGCACCGGCACGTCCGCCCGCACCGCCGCCCGCAACAGCGGCAGCGACATGCCGTCGCGCCTGGGATCGTGGTGCGCGTCGGGCACGCCCGGCTCGGCGCCATAGTGGCGCGGCTCGATGTGGGAGCGCGAGCCTGGCGCCAGGATGCCGTCGAGGCGCGCGACTGCCTCCTCGGCGGCGATGCGGTCGCCCGCCGCCGGCAGCAGCAGCGGCAGCCCGCCGGCGCCATCGATCGCGGCGGTGATGTATTTCTCCGATACCGCGTGGAGGATGTGATCGCCCTCGACATGCGCGCAGCAGATGACGCCGATCACGGGCGGCGGTTCGCGTCCCGGCATGGCGCCTATATGAACCGATCCTCGCCGCCATGCAAGCAAGCGTCGCGCGCTGCGTGACTTAAAACCATGTTAACCAAGCGTTTGCGCAGGGGTCACGGCTCCGACCGGCCGTTCGGGCGCGGATCGGTCCAATAGAACAGCCTGGGATCGAGCGGCACACCGAATTGCGGACTCTCGAGCGTCACCGTCACCTGCTTCTGCTGGGCGTCGAGCACGGTCCATTGCCGCAATTGCAGCGGCTGGTCGGCGACCACGAGCGTCACCCGGCCGAGATCCGCGTTCTTGGTCTCCGCCAAGGTGAGGCGCAGCGTGTCGGCGGCGCGCTTGAAATCGGTCACGGTGACGTCGCCGCCCAGGACGATCGGGTCGCGCAGCAGGAACCAGGCCGGCGTGTCGTCGACCGTGGTGCGCGAGATCTGCTGCAGCTTGCTGTCGTAGTAGTAGAGCTGGCCGCCGGTCGCGACGATGAGGATGGGCACCGGCGGATCGTAGACGATGCGCATTTGGCCCGGCCGCTGCAGATAGATCGTGCCGTTGGCGACCCCACCGTCGTCGGCGACTTGTTCGAAGCGGGACTGCATGGTGCGGATGGCGTTGAGATAGGTCTGCACCCGCTGCATGTCGGCGCGCTGGGCGGGGTCGAGCTGCGCCGCGCGCGGCACCGCGGCCCACGCGCCCCGCGCCCACAGCGCCGCCAGGCCGGCAAGTGCCGCACGCCGTGACAGCGCGGTCCGGTCGCGCGTGGACATAATCATCACGATCCTCCGTCGCGCTCAGTCGTGCGAGCGCGCCAGGACCTCGCGCTTGCCGACATGGTTGGCGGGGCTCACCACCCCTTCCGTCTCCATGCGCTCGATGATGCGCGCGGCCCGGTTGTAGCCGATCTGGAGATGGCGCTGGACGAAGCTGGTCGAGGCCTTGCGCTCGCGGCAAACGAGCGCCACCGCCTGATCGTAGAGCGCATCGCCCGAGCCGCCGCCCTCGTCGTCCTCGCCGTAGAGCGAGGGTCCGTCCTCGTCGTCCTCCGTCACGTCCTCGAGATAGGTTGGCGGTCCGCCATTGTCCTTCAAGAACCGCACGATCGATTCGACTTCCTCGTCCGAGACGAAGGGGCCGTGGACGCGGGTGATGCGCCCGCCCCCCGCCATGAAGAGCATGTCGCCGCGGCCCAGAAGCTGCTCGGCCCCGGACTCGCCCAAAATGGTGCGGCTGTCGATCTTCGAGGTTACCTGGAAGCTGATGCGGGTCGGGAAATTGGCCTTGATCGTGCCGGTGATGACGTCGACCGAGGGCCGCTGCGTCGCCATCACGATGTGGATGCCGGCGGCGCGCGCCATCTGCGCCAGGCGCTGGATCGCGGCCTCGATGTCCTTGCCGGCGACCAGCATGAGGTCGGCCATCTCGTCGACCACGACGACGATGAGCGGCAGGGGTGCGGTCTCGAGCGGCTGCTCCTCGAACACGGGATGGCCGTCGTCGTCGAAGCCCGTCTGCACCCGGCGCATCAAGGTCTCGCCCTTGGCCGCCGCCTCGGCGAGGCGCTGGTTGTAGCCCTCGATGTTGCGCACGCCGAGCTTGGACATGGCGCGGTAGCGGTTCTCCATCTCGCGCACTGTCCATTTCAGCGCCACCACCGCCTTGCGCGGCTCGGTGACGACCGGTGCCAGCAGATGCGGGATGCCGTCATAGACGGAAAGTTCCAACATTTTCGGATCGATCATGATGAACTTGCACTGGTCGGGCGGCAGCCGATAGAGGATCGACAGGATCATGGTGTTGATCCCGACCGACTTGCCCGAGCCGGTGGTGCCGGCGATGAGGAGATGCGGCATGCGCGCGAGATCGGCGATCACCGGCGCGCCGCTGATGTCCTTGCCGAGGACGAGCGCGAGCTTCGCCCCGGTGCGCTCGTAGGCCTCGCTCGCCAAGAGCTCGCGCAGATAGACCATCTCGGTGCGCTGGTTGGGCAGCTCGATGCCGATGACGTTGCGCCCCGGCACCACCGCGATGCGCGCCGAGATGGCGCTCATCGAGCGCGCCACGTCGTCGGCCAGCCCAATGACGCGCGACGCCTTGATGCCGGGCGCCGGCTCGAGTTCATAGAGCGCCACCACCGGCCCGGGGCGCACCTTCACGATCTGGCCGCGCACGCCGTAATCCTCGAGCACCGATTCGAGGAGCCGCGCGTTCTGCTGCAGCGATTCCTCGTTGACCGCCGCCGCCTTGGTCGGCGGCACCTCGCGCAGGAGTTCAAGGGGCGGCAGCAAATGCTCGTCCGCGCCGCGGAAGTCGAGCGAGGCCTGGCGCGCGGGATCGGCGCGGCGCCGCGCGCGCTCGGGCCGATCGACCGTCGCGGCGCGGCGCGGCGCGGGCGCTTCCGCCGTGGCGGCCTCTTCGTGCGGCGGCGGCGCGATCTGGGGTTCGCGGCGCAGCGTCACGGTCTCGTCGATCCTGGCGGCTGCCTTGCGCCAGGCGTCGAGGCGGGCGCGGGTGCGGGCGAAAAGGCTTGGCGCCGCCGGCTTGGCGTCCGGCCGCCGCTCGGTCAGCGCGCGCGCCGCCTCGGCCGGCGAGAAGCCCATGACATAGAGCAGCATGAGGCCGACCAGCGCCGACGCCGCCATCGCCGCCAAGGGGGGCGCGAGATTGGCGGCATCGAGGGTGCGGGCGCCGATCGCGCCCAATGCGCCGCCCAGCCCTGACGCCAACGGCCAGCCCGAAGGCGCCGGGAAGATCGACAGCGCCAGCGAGGCCGCCGCCAGCATCGGCGGCAGCAGCACGAGGCGCAGCCACAGCCGCTTCAGTCCCCGTCCCAGCAGCAGCCGCACCGCCCAGTCGAGCAGAATGAGCGGCAGCAGCCACGCACCCAGCCCCAGCCCCTGCAGCAGCGCGTCGGCGAGCCGCGCACCGCCGAGTCCCAGCGCGTTGGTCGCGGCCGTGTCGGCGGCGTGGTTCCAGGACGGATCGGCGCGGTCATAGCTCGCCAGCGCCAGCGCCAGCAGCAGCGAAGCGACCAGCAGCGCCAGCCCCATCGCCTGGAGCATGAGACGGCGCAGCGAGAAGCCCTCGGGCGCGAGATGCGTCTTGCGCGCGATGTCGCCGAGGAGGGCCATCAGGCGAGCACCTGCACCATGCGCGACAGCCCGGTCGCGATGGTGTCGTCGTCATGCACCAGCGCCACGCGGATATAGCGGCGGCCGGGATTCTCGCCGCTGGCGTTGGCGCGCGAGATATAGGCACCGGGCAAGGTCCGCACCGCCGCCTCGCGCCACAGCGTCTTCGCCGCCGCCTCGCCGTCGCCGACATCGAGCCACAACAGGAAACCGCCGGGCGGGCGGTAGAAGCCGAAATGGCCCTTCAGGATGCGCTCGGCCACGTCGAACTTGCGGCGATAGAGGGCGCGGTTCTCCTCGACATGCGCCTCGTCCTGCCACAGCGCGGTCGCCGCCTCCTGGATCGGCAGCGGCACTTGCGCACCGGCATAGCCCCTGAGCTGGTTCAAATGGGCGATCAGCTCGGCGTCGCCGGCGACGAAGCCGCAGCGCAAGCCCGCCGCGCTCGAGCGCTTGGACAGCGAATGGAACACCAGCACGTTGCGCAGATCGCCGCCCATCGCGGCGCACGCCTCGAGCCCGCCCGGCGGCGCCGCGCGGTCGTAGATCTCGCAATAGCATTCGTCGAGCGCGAGCACGAAATCATGCGCCCGCGCCAGCGCGATCGCCTTCTTGAGATAGGCGAGATCGGCGATCGCGCCCTGCGGGTTGCCGGGACTGCACAGATAGAACAGCGCCGTGCGCGCCAGCACCGCTTCGGGGATGGCGTCGAGATCGGGCAGGAACCCGGTCTTCTCGGAGGCATCGAGGAACACCGCGTCCGCGCCCGCCATCGCCGCCGCGCCGTTATAGACGAGGTAGTAGGGATTGGGCATGAGCACGGCCGGCACCTGGCCGCGCTTTTCCTGCGGCACCGCCATCTGCGCGGCGAGGAACAGCCCCTCCTTGGTGCCGTTGAGAGACAGCACGTGGCGCTCGCCGGCAACAAGGCCCGGCGGCAGGCGATAGCGCGAAGTCAGCCAATCCGCGCAGGCGGTGCGATAGGCGGGCGTGCCCTGCATCGGCGGGTAGCGGTTCCACAGATGGGCGGTCTCGGCGATGATCCGCGCCATCAGCGGCGGCGGGTCGTGCTGCGGCTCGCCCAGCGACATCAGCACGTGCGGCAGGTTGGTGCGCGGCGGCGCGCCGTCGAGCAGCGCCCGGAGCCGGGCCCACGGGTTGTCGTCGATCCGCACCAGGCGGGGGTTCACGGGCACCGAACGCGGCCTCCGGCAAAAACCGCCCGCATCATAAAGACTTCGCCGCGACCCGCCAAGCGCCCCACGACATGTTGTGGAGCGCCTGGGCTGTAGTCCCTAGCGGCAGGGGGTCGGGCCTACTCCACCGGCTCCTCGACGCCGATGGTGAATTTCCACCCCAGCGATTCGAGGGTGCGGACCATGTCCGGGCCGAACTTCCTGGTGATCGCGGCGGCGGTCTCGGGGACGCGGTCGACATCGTCGAACTCGTCTTGCTTGCCCTGGATGATGACCAGGAGATGGGCGTCCGAATCGGACACGTTGACGAAGCGCCGCGTCACCCGCGGCGGCACGGCGATCAGGTCGAAGGGCTCGATCACCGTGCTCTCCTCGCCCTTGTCGCCCCACTGGATCTCCCAGCGCCCAGTGAGGGCGAGGAAGGTCTCGTGCGTCTTGTAGTGGACGTGGAGGCCGGGCCCGTTGCCGGGCGGGCAGGTGACGATGCCCAGGCGGAAGGCGCCGGCATCGCCGCCGATGACCGGCGGCGTCGGCGAGAGCTGGCCCGGGAGCCCGGCCGGCGACATCACGTTGCGGGTGGTCTTGGCGGTGATCATCTCGAGCACCTCGACCGGGATGCCGAGCTGCTGCGCGTGGCGGCTCTTGGTCGGCACCACATCCTTGAAGCGGGCGATGCGCGACTTCATCTCGGCCTGGGTCGGCGTCCAGCGCTCCATGTCGTTCCTCCCCTTGCTGGGTTCGACCCTCGTATCACGGCGGCCGGCGCGCTAGCAATATGACGTTGCACCGGCATCCTGCGCCCATTCGACTTCGCTGCGCTCCGCTCAGGGTGAGGAAGAATTGTTGATCGCACAAAGAAAATTTCCTCATCCTGAGCGAAGTCGAAGGACGCACGGCCGAATTCCAGCGGCTCACACGCGATGACCAATGACCATCTTCATCGCAGCTTCGTCGCCGCGGCGGCGACGCTCTCGCCCAGGCTGGCGCGCGATCTCGCCGCGTGCGGCGTGGTGTCGTATCCCGAGCGCGCGGATCATGGTCCGGCAGCGTTCCTCGCCCGCGCCATCGTCGGGCAGCAAATTTCCGCCGCCGCGGCGCGCGGCATCTGGGGCCGCATCGAGGACGGCGCGCGCGCGGCCAACCTCAGCGTCGCAGATTTTCTCGCCCGCGCCGACGAGGCCGCCTTGCGCGCCTGCGGCCTGTCGCGCAACAAGGCGAAGGCGGTGCGGCACATCCAGGCGGCGCACGCGGCGGAATCCTTCGACGCCTTGCGCGCGCTCGATCACGCGGCGCGGCGCGAGCTTCTCTCCGCCATCTGGGGCATCGGTCCCTGGACCTGCGACATGATGGGAATTTTCTACTACCGCGAGCCCGACATCTGGCCCGAGGGCGATCTCGCGGTGCAGCGCGTGTTCCGCTCCTATATCGGGCGGCGCAAGCCCGGGAAGGCCGCGGCGCTGTTCGCGCCCCACCGCTCGCTGCTGGCGCTCTACATGTGGCGGCTCGCGGGCGGGCTCAAATGAAAGGGGCGGCCCGAAGGCCGCCCCTCCCGTTCCCCCCGCGACGACGATTTACTGGACCGTCTCGCCGTGCAACGCCAGGTCGAGCCCGTCCTGCTCGATCTCGGCGTCGACCCTGAGGCCGACGGTCGCGTCGACCAGCTTGAGGATGATCAGCGACACCACGGCGTCGTAGACGAACACCACGCCGACGCCGATGCACTGGTTGATCACCTGGCCCCAATTGCCCTCGATGCCGCCCGACGTGCCGCCATACTCGCTGATCGCGAACACGCCGGTGAGGATGGCGCCGGCCGCGCCGCCCACCGCGTGGACGCCGAAGCAGTCGAGCGCGTCGTCATAGCCGAACGCGGACTTGAGCGCGGTGGCGCCGAGATAGCACAGCACGCCCGCAGCAAGCCCGATCGCCAGCGATCCGGCCGGGCCGACGAAGCCCGAGGCCGGCGTGATGGCAACCAGCCCCGCGACCGCGCCCGAGCAGATGCCGACCACGGTCGGCTTGCCGCGATGCGCCCACTCGACGAACATCCAGGTCAGCGCGGCCATGGCGGTCGCGATCTGCGTCACCGTCATCGCCATGCCGGCCTGCATGCCCGCGCTCACCGCCGAGCCGGCATTGAAGCCGAACCAGCCGACCCACAGCAGCGACGCGCCGATGAAGGTCAGCACGACGTTGTGCGCCGGCCCGGTGTCGCGGCGCTTGCCGAGGACCAACGCGCACATCAGTCCGGCGACGCCCGCGTTGACGTGCACCACCGTGCCGCCGGCGAAGTCGAGCACCTTCATGACGGCGCCGTCATTGGCGCTGTTGAACATGCCGTCCGGGCCCCACATCCAATGCGCGACCGGGGCATAGACCACGATCGCCCACAGGCCGATGAACCACAGCATGGCCGAGAACTTCATGCGCTCGGCGAAGGCGCCCGCGATCAGCGCCGGGGTGATGATCGCGAACGTCATCTGGAAGCACATGTAGACCGTCTCGGGAATGGTCGGCGCCAGCGAATTGGGATTGCCGATGCCCTTCGAGATGTCGCTCAGGATGCCTTGCAGGAACAGCCGGTCGAGCCCGCCGACAAAGGGCGAGCCGGCGCGGAACGCCATGCTGTAGGTGACGATCGCGAACAGCACGGTCACCAGCGAGGTGATGGCGAAGCTCGTCATCACCGTGTCGCCGACATTCTTCTTGCGCACCATGCCGCCGTAGAACAGGCCGAGGCCCGGGATCGTCATCATCAGCACCAGCGCCATGGAGGTGAGCATCCAGGCGGTGTCGCCCGAATTGGGCGTGCATTTCTCCAAAGTCTTGGCGTCGCACGCGGGCGGCGCCGGCTCGGCCGCCGGTGCGGCGGCAGGAGCCGCCGCCGTCGGCGCCGCAGCCGCCGCGGGCGCCTGGTCCTGGGCACGCGCCAGGCTGAGCGGCAAGACAAGAACAAGGGCGAGTAGCGGCAGAAATCGCGCCGCGCGTGACCAGAACAATCGAAAGGACATGAGCCGAACCTCCGAGGACCCCTGACAACCGCCCACCGGCGAGCGGCACCGTGGGGTCTGAACACAAGAATCGTGCCAAGCCTTGGAATCCGGCCAAGCGCTGTTTGCGCTGCACAATTCACGAGTCGCGCCTGATTTATGATCGCAAATTAGTCAGATCCTCACTGGCTGCCTAAATTATAGGCGATTCAATGCCGCAGCAGCGAAGCCGCGAGCGCCAGGGCTAATAGCGCGGCCACGCCCTGCCAGAAACGTAAGGGATTGCGTTCATAGAGCGTGCGCGGCCGCCGGACGCCGGTTTCGGCGCGCGCCGGACCCGCCTCCAACTCCAGCGCGAATTCGCTCATGTCGCGGAAGCGGGCGCCGGGGTCGGTCGCGATCGCGCGATCGAGCGCGGCCTGGAGCCAGGCCGGCAGGTCGGGGCGCAACACGCACAGCTCCTTGGGCCGGTCGCGCCGGGCCGGGCCGGTGGCCTCGGCATTGCCATAAGGGTATTCGCCGGTGAAGGCGCGGAACATGGTGATGCCCAGGGCATAGGTGTCGGTGGCCTCGTTGCCGGCCTCGCCGGCGAACATCTCGGGCGCCATGTAAGCAATGGTGCCGGGAATGTCCTCGGGCGGGAAGTCCTCGAGGCCGGGGACGCGCACCACGCCGAGATCGATCAGCTTCAGCGATCCCTGACCCTCGAGGATCACGTTGTCGGGCTTGATGTCGCGGTGGATGATGCCGGCGCGGTGCAATGCCGCCGCCGCGCGCGCCAGCTTGATCGCGATGTTGCGGCCTTCCTCCAGGCCCAGCGACGGGCGGCGCGTGAGGCGTGTTTCCAACAACTCGCCCTGATAGAGCGGCATGACCGTGTAGAGGCAGGTCTGGCGGCCCGGCGGCAACTCGACGATGCGGCCCACCCAGGGACTGTTCACCCGCGCGCCGACCCAGGCCTCGCGCACGAAGGCCGCGTGGTATGTCGCTACCGCGGCGACTTGGGGCTTGGGAAATTTCAGCGCCACCTCGCCGCCTTCGACCTCGTCCGCGGCGCCGAACAGGCGGCTGTACCGTCCGTCCGAAAGCAGCACTTTGAGTACAAATCCGTCGATCGTCTCGCCGCTCACCGGCACCGGGATCAGCGGAAGCTGCATGATGGCGCTGCCGATGTCGGCCGATTCCGCGGTCGGCAGCCCGACCACGTCCAGCACCAAGGCGGTGCAGTTGTCGCTGCTGCCGTAATCGAGCGCCGTCGCGACCAGCGCGCGGGCGGTATCGCCGGGCGCCGAGCGCTCGCACAGGATCTCGGCGATGCGCTCGTCGGTGAGCGCGCCGTGCACGCCGTCGCTGCACAACAGGAAGCGGTCGTGCAGCGCCACCGGCTGGCTCGCATAATCGAGGCGCACTTCCGTCTCGATGCCCAGCGCGCGGTAGAGGGTGCGCGGCCGGCCAGGGCCTTCACCCTGCGCGTGATCAGTGGTGAGGCAGGTCAGCCGGTCGCCCCTCAGGCGGTAGGCGCGCGTGTCCCCGACATGCAGGATGTGGACGACCCGCCCGCGCAGCACCAGGGCGGTGAAGGTGCATCCCATGCCGGCGAGTTCGGGGTCCTGGCGGCCCAGCGAATTGATCCAGCCGTTGAGCGAATTGACGATGCTGGCGGCGGCGCGCCGCACCTCCATGGTCTCGGGCAGGTCCCAGAAGCCGTCGAGAAAGCCGCGCACCGCGGTCTCGGCGGCGACCCGTCCGCCCTTGGCGCCGCCGATGCCGTCGGCAATCGCCGCCACCACCTCGCGGCGCGGCTCCGGCAACTCGGCGCCGAACACGGCGGCGACGAAATCCTCGTTGCGCTTGCGCGGGCCGGTCTCCGAGATGAACCCGACGGTCGCGGTGACGCCGGCGCCGCTCTCAGCCATCGCTGGGGCTCCGACGCGACGTCAAGTCATCAGCCCGATTTCTTCAGATCGCAGTGATCGTAGATGAAATAGCCGCCGGTGCTCGACGCGACGATGACGGTGAGATCGCCGGTCACGCGGTCGAGAGTGTAGTTGAAGCGGTCCTTGCCGTCGCGCCAGGAAATCTTGGCGGGGTCGATGCTGGCCGGGTTGGCGTCGACAGTGGCCTTGTCGAAGTCGATCTTGATTTCCCACGCCGATCCGCTCGCGGGATTGGTGCAGGTGATGGCGGTCTCGCCCGCCTGCGCCGCGGCGCAGGCGGGGACCACAAGGCCGGCCGCCGCGACGGCGATCCAAGCTACGTGGCGCCGATTCATAAACATCGCCGCATCGACATGGTCATCCTTGGCTCATAACCAATTTTCGCGCGTATTGAAAGAACGGCGCGCGCGCCGGGCACGGGCCGCATCGAATGTTGGGGCTGTTGAATAAATTATGTTCAAGATGCCGTTTTTTTAATCATAAAACCACCAAAGCGCCATGCCCCGCGCCTGACAACGTGCATCGCGCGGGCGATCGGGGACGATTGAGCCAATGGCATGGTTCTTGCGAAAATTGTGCCGCCGTTGGACTCAAGGGGTCGCTCGCTGACGCGCCATCGGCACGTGTGTTTGGTCCTGCCATTGGTGGGGTCATCGGCGACAAATAAGGGGGATAAATTCCATGCTTGTACCATCACCAAAATGGCTGGATACGGGAAATAATGCCTGGCAGTTGGCCGCCGCGACGTTCGTCGGCCTGCAGAGCATTCCCGGGCTGGCGGTTCTCTACGGCGGCGTGGTCAAGAAGAAATGGGCCATCAACTCCGCCTTCATGACGATATACGCGTTCGCCTCGGTCCTGGTCGTGTGGATTCTCTTCGATTACAACATGGCGTTCGGGCCGCAATGGTTCCCGTTCCTCGGTACGCCCATGCCGGCCGCATCGGCCGCGTTCACCCTCGGCCAGGCGACAATTCCCGCAGCGGCCTCGGGCATGCCGGACCTCACTTTCCCGATGGCGACGCTGGTGTTCTTCCAGTTCGTGTTCGCCGCCATCACCGTGATCATCCTCGGCGGCTCGGTGCTGGGCCGCATGAGCTTCACGGCGTGGGCGATCTTCTGCCCGGTGTGGATGACGCTCGTTTACACGGTCGGCGCCTTCAGCCTGTGGGGCGGCGGCTGGCTCGCCGGCATGGGTGTGGCGGATTTCTCCGGCGGCTATGTCATCCATCTCGCGGCCGGCACGTCAGGCTTCGTCGCTGCGGCGGTGGTCGGTCCGCGCCTGCAAGCGGATCGCGAGCATTTCCCGCCCAATAGCCTGCTGGTGACCCTGATCGGCGCCGGCATCCTGTGGTTGGGCTGGAACGGGTTCAACGGCGGCGATCCCTACTTCGCCAACGCCGACGCGGGCGCGGCCGTGCTCAACACCAACACCGCGACTGCGGTGGCGCTCCTGGTGTGGACGCTGATGGACAAGATGGCCTACGGCAAGCCGTCGATCATCGGCGCGGTCAACGGCATGATCGCCGGCCTGGTCGCGATCACGCCCGGAGCCGGCTACGTCAACGGCTGGGGCGCGATGATCATCGGCGTGTGCGCCGGCATCATTCCCTGGTTCAGCATGAACAAGTTCCAGAAGACCAAGCTGATGATGAAGGTGGACGACACGCTGAGCGTGTTCTCGACCCACGGCATCGCCGGTCTGATGGGCGGTCTGCTGGTCGGCATCCTCGGCAATCCTGACATGCTGCAATATATCGGCACCGACAAGGACGCGCCCGGCGTCAGCGTCACCGGCCTGCTCTACGGCAACGCCCAGCAATTGGTGCTGCAGTGCTACGGCGCCGCCTTCATCATCGTGTACAACGTGATCGCCACATACATCATCCTCAAGGTCATCTCCTTCATCGTGCCGCTGCGCATGGACGAGGCGACGTTGAAGGTGGGCGACGACGCGGTTCATGGCGAGACCGCCTACGCGATCGGAACCGAAGGCGAGTAACCGGTTCGGATCCTTCGTTTGGTGCTGAGCGCCGGGGCGGAACGCGACCGCCCCGGCGTTTTTTGCGCGCGCCTGGACAGGACCCGGGCGCCTCGTCATGGTCTGACGCATGAGCGATGTGCGGGTCGAGCTTCTGGTGGTCGGCGGCGGGCTCGCCGGGATGACCCTGGCGGCAGCCGCCGCGGGCGCCGGGATCGAGACCGCGCTGGTCGATCGCCTGGCGCCTTCCGCGATGCTGGAGACGCCGTTCGACGGCCGCACCACCGCCCTCGCCTGGGGCTCGCAGCAGGTACTCGCGAGCCTCGGCTTGTGGCCCGATCTCGCCGCCGCTTCCGAGCCGATCCGGGAAATTCGCGTCGCCGACGGCTCCTCGCGCCTCTTCCTCCACTATCACCATGACCTCGTCGGCGATCATCCGCTGGGCTTCATCGTCGAGAATCGGGTGCTGCGCCGCGTGCTGCTCGCGCATCTCGCACGGCGCTCGAGCCTGGTGCATCTGGCGCCGGCGGAGGTTCGCTCGGTCGCCTATGACGGCGCGGTCGCGCTCGCCACGCTCGCCGACGGCAGGGCGGTGCGTGCGCAACTCGTGGCGGCAGCCGATGGTCGGGATTCGCCGTTGCGCCAGGCCGCCGGCATCGGCGCCTTCGCCTGGTCCTATCCGCAGACCGGGATCGTCTGCACCGTGCGCCATGCCGCGCCCCATCGCGGTATCGCGGTCGAGCATTTCCTTCCCGCCGGGCCGTTCGCGATCCTGCCGATGACCGGCGGGCGCTCGTCGATCGTGTGGACCGAGCGCGCCGACCTCGCGCCGGCGCTCGTTGCGCTCGATCCGGCCGGGTTTCACGATCAACTCGCGCGCCGCTTCGGCGATCATCTGGGCGCGCTCGAAGTCGAGGGTCCGCGCTGGACCTATGCGCTGTCGTTCCTTTATGCCAAGCGCATGGCGGCGCCGCGCCTTGCGCTGGTCGGCGAGGCGGCGCATGTCATCCACCCGATCGCGGGCCAGGGCTTCAATCTCGGCATCCGCGATGTGGCGCAGCTTGCCGAGCTGGTCGTCGATGCGCGCCGGTTGGGGCTCGACATCGGCGGCCCCTGGGGGCTCGAGCGCTACGAGGAGCGCCGCCGCCTCGATGCGATGCTACTCGCCGCCGTGACCGACGGGCTGAACCGGCTGTTCTCGAACGAGATCGCGCCGCTGCGCCTGGCCCGCGATCTCGGCCTCGCCGCGGTCGACCGCATGGCGCCGCTGAAGCGGCTCTTCGTGCGCCATGCCATGGGCGTCGCCGGCGACCAGCCGCGCCTCGCGCGCGGCGAGCGGCTTTAGCGCGCGGCCGATCGTGTCGTGCGACGCCGGCGCGCCAGGCGGAGCCCGGCCAAGCCGGCCCCGAAGATCGCCAGCGACCCCGGCTCCGGCACCGGCGCGAAGGCGACGCCGCGGATCGATGTGTCGTCCGGCGCGGCATAGAGTGTGACGAAGCTCTCGCCGCTCGCCTGCGAGGGCAGGGTGTCGGCCAGGACATCGGTGATCTCGTACAGGAAGCTCGGCGACAGCTCGTTCAGTCCATAGCTGGTCGCGAACAGCTCGACGTCGCCTCCGACCACTTCGCCGGTGAGGCCGAACAAGCCGGTCACGCCGGGCGCCGTCGGCGTGCTGGAATTGGCCAGCGCGTTGTTGACCAACGTCAGCCCGTTCACGAGATCGTAGTCCAGGGTCCAGGTGCCGTTGGTGAGAACCCATTTCTGCAGCCCGCCCTCGCCCAGGGCCGCGGCATTGGCATTGCCGTTCTTGGGCTGGCCGCTGTCGGTGACGTAGAGGACCGTCGGGCTGGCGAAGAAATAACTTTCCGGGCTGAGATAGACGAACTTGTTGAGGCGGGAGTTGTTCACCCCGTTTTCCGTCATGGTGGTGACGTTGATCGAGCCGTTGTTCCCGCCGAGCGAGAAGGGGCTGACCGGCGGGATGATATGCGTGTCGGTCACGCCTGCCGTCGTGGTCGGAAGCCCGCCGCCGGGCGCAGTCAGGCTGTCGACATTGGTGGAATTCTGGTTGCCGCCGCCCGGCGGGTTCTGGTCGCGCGAGACATAGAGCGTGTTGCCGCTCCCCGTATTGACGATCGAGACGACCCGCGTCTCGGTGCTGTTGTCGATCGGCGTCGCGGTGGTGGCGCCGCGGGCGGCCAGGAACACGCCTTGGGTCGGATCGGTCTTACTGGCGCCCTGGCCCGACACGTAGATCGACGATCCGTCCACCGTGGCCGCGCTGCGCGCATTGTTGGTGTTGAACACGCCGGTCAGCGCGGTCGAGGTATCGACGCTGCCATCGCCGCCGATCAGGGCCACGACGCGCGGCACGGTGGTCACGATGGTGCCGGACTGATTGGCGGGGGTCAGGCTGGTGGTCTGGCCCAGCGAGGCTGTGCCGTAGGTCGCAAGCGGCGCCGTGTTGAACGTCGTCGCGTTGACGCCATAGCCCATCATGGTCAGGTCATGGTGGTCGACGGAGAGCTGCAGGATGCCCTCCGAGGCCGAACCGTATTCCCCGGAAATCGCCACGTTCGCGCCGCTGTTCGTTTGCGGCAGGGCGAGCGTTCCGGTCGCCGTGACCGACGTGCCGCCGGCGCCGATCTGGAATTCCTGCAGCACGATCGGCGACGCGGAATCGAGCCCCGCGCCATTGTCGGACGACACGGTGCTGATCACGAGATCGCCCGGCGTGAAGGAGCTGATCGGCACCGCCGCGGCAGGTAGCGCCGAAACGGCTCCGGCCGCGCATGCAGCCCAGGCCGCCAGCGCGCGGCGGACGGGCCAGTGAAAGTCGGACATGGTCCCCCCGATGAACATTGGATCGCCCAAGAAGGGCGCCATTTAACGCAATGTCCGTGGCAGATTGATGAAACCGCCGCGCGCGATTTCGCCGCCGTCGGATATGGAGGTTAGGCGACGGCTGGGTGACGGCTAATAGAACGCCATCGTCTCGGCGCCCATGTGGGTCGCGATGCGGCCGTCGAGCTTCATGGTGTCGAGATCGATCACCGAGATCGATCCGCCGTCGTGGTTGGTGACGAAGGCGCGGCGGCAGTCAGGGAAGGCGATCCCCATCGGGCTCTTCTCGAGATCGAACAGCACCTGGTGCCGCAGGTCGCGCGTGTCGAGCACCGCGGCCTTGCGCGAGACGTTGTACGAGACGACGAGGAAGCGGTTGTCGGGACTGACCTTGAGCCGGGTCAGTTGCGGCGGGAAATCGCCCATGCCCTCGACCATCACCGAGCCCGCGACTTCGTCGGTGCGCGGATCGATGACGGTGACGAGCGGGCGCGCGCTCGAGGCTTGGTAGACGCGATTGCCGTCGGGCGCGACCGCGACGCCCTGGCATTCATAGGCGAAATTCGCGATGCGCTTCACCTCGCGGCGGGTCGCGACATCGACCACGCTCATGAATTTGAGCTGGCGGTGCGGCACGTAGATCTTGCTGCCGTCCGGCGTCGCCGCGAAGAAATGGGTGCGGTGGCTCCCCAGCAGCACCGCGTCGAGCACCACGCCGCGCACCGGATCGATCACCACGATCCCGTTGGAGAGTTCCGCCGTCGCCCATAAATGCCCGGCGCGGTCGAACATCAAGCCGTGCGGCGCCAGATACGGCGCGATCTCGATGAAGCCCGAGAGCTTGCGCGCGGCAAGATCGATCACCGCGATCTTTGTGCCGGGCTTGGTGTTGGTGCCGACCTGGCCGTTGCCGTAGATCGAGACATAGGCGGTCTTGCGGTCGGGCGACAGCACCACCTCGTGCGGGAAATCCGGCAGATTGATCTCTTCCGCCCGCGCGAAGCTCTTGGCGTCGTAGAACTCGACGAAGGCGTCGCTCTTGCACACGACGAAGAGGCCGCTTGTCCCGGTCGGCGTGTTGATATCCGCCCCCGGCTCCGTCGCCGCCACCGGCGGCAGGGTGATGGTCCCGCTGTCAGCCATGATCGCCTCGTACTCCCGAATTTGGGCACGGCCACGATTTTAGCGCAGGGGACGCGGAGGGCGAACGCATGCGTTCGCCAGGGGACGCAGAGGCAGTCGATTCATAATCCGCGTCCTCCGCGCTACCTCTGCGACCTCCGCGCTAAAAATTTTGAGTGCCGTTCTACCGCCCCCGCTTGGGCTCGCGGACTTGGCCGGCGCGGGCGAGGGCGGCGAGGTACTCGCTCCAGCGCCGCTCCTGCTCGACGCCGAGCTCGTAGAGATAGGCCCAGCTGTAGATGCCGGTGTCGTGGAGATCGTCGAACACGATCCGAATCGCGTAATTGCCGACCTGCTCGAGCCGCAGAATGCCGATATGGGCGCGGCCGGCGACCAGCTGCTTCTCGCCCGGTCCGTGGCCCTGCACCTCGGCCGACGGGCTTTCGACCCGGAGATATTCCGCCGGCAGCCGGAAGCGCGCGCCATTGTCGAAGTCGATCTCGATGAGCTTCTCCGCGCTCTTGAGGCGGAGCTCAGTCGGCCAGTGCTCGGTGCCGAAGCCGCCGCCGCTCATGGTGGGCCCGGATTGGCGGGCGGCGGCAGCCGCGCCTTCTCCTCGTCCGAGAGCTGGCGAGCCTCGTCCACCAGCATGATCGGGATGCCGTCGCGGATGGGGTACGCGAGGCCCGCCCGCGCGCTCACCAGCTCCTGCGCCGTGCGGTCGTAGCTGAGCGGTCCCTTGGTCAGCGGACAGACCAGGATTTCCAAAAGCTTGGGATCGACCTGGGCGGGGGGATCGGCCATGTTTGCCTCAATGCCGCGCGGGGCCGGCGTCGCCGCCGCCGCTTGAAACCGTCGCCATCTCGATAAGCGTGACCAGCAGCTGGCTGCGCGCCGTCGCGTCCGCGGCCTCGAGCAGCGCCTGCTTCTCGCGCGGCTCGAACGGGCACATCATGGCGAGCGAGGCGACCAGCCGCTCCGCCGGTGCCTTGGCGATGGCGGCGAAATCGGCGTCGATACCGCGGCGCCGGAAATAGGGCTTCAGCGCCGCGACCAGCCGGTCGCGCTCGATCTCTGGCTCGGTCTCCTCGAGGTCGCCGGCATAGCGGCGCCAATCCGGCTCGACGATGCGGAACAGGTTGGCGCGCGGCGGCTCCGACGCGACGTCGAAGCGGGCGCAGCCCTTGAGGTTGATGAGATAGCGTCCGTCGTCCGTTTCCTGGAACTCGGTGATGCGGCCCATGCAGCCGGTGCGGTAGAGCGGCGGATTGCCGACATCGCCGGCGCCATCCTGGGGCTGGATCATGCCGATCATCTGCCCGTGCCCCAGCGCGTGCCGCGTCATCGCCAGGTAGCGCGGCTCGAAGATGTTGAGCGGCAGCCGCCCCCCTGGCAGCAGCAGTACGCCCGTCAGCGGAAAGACCGGCAGGCGCGACGGCAGGTCGTCGAAGCTCGGATCGAACGCGCTGCCGCTCATGAGAACAGGATGGCGGAGAGGCGGCGCCGCGCCGACATAGTGAGCGGATCGGCCAGCCCGATCGCCTCGAAGAATTTGAGGAGCTGTTTGCGGCCGGCTTCCTCGTTCCAGGCGCGGTCGCGCTTGATGAGGTCGAGGAGCTGGTCGATCGCCTGCTCGCGCCCGCCCGCGGCGAACAGCACGCCGGCCAGCTCGAGCCGCGCCTCGTGGTCGTTGGGATTGCGCTCGAGCCGCGCCTTCAGCTCGTCGGTCTTGCCCGCGCCCTTGGCGCCGGTCTCGGCTAGCTCGAGCGCTGCGCGCGCCGCGGCGATCTCGGCGTGGTTGGCGTGCTCCGCCGGCACCTGCGCCAGGAACTGCTTGGCCTTGGCCAGATCCTTGCGCGCGACGGCTGCGCGGGTCAGCCCGGCGATGGCGTCGACATTGCCGGGCTCGTGCTGCAGCACCTGGGTGAAGATGTTGGCGGCGCGCGCCTCGTCGCCCGCGGCGGCAGCCTCCTTGGCCAGCGCCACCGCCTCGGCGATGGGGTCGGCGCCCGCCACGCCGGCGCCGAGCTTGGCGATGAACTGCTTGAGCTGGCTGTCGGGGACGGCGCCGACGAAGCCGTCCACCGGGCGCCCGTCCTTGAAGGCATAGACCGCCGGGATCGACTGGATGCGCATCTGCGCCGCCAGCTCCTGGTTCTCGTCGACGTTGATCTTCACCAGGCGGACCTTGCCGCGCTGCTCGCGCACCGCTTTCTCCAGCGCCGGGCCCAATTGCTTGCACGGGCCGCACCAGGGCGCCCAGAAATCGACCACGATGGCCGCGTCGCGCGAAGCGTCGATCACGTCTGCCATGAAGGTCGCGGTCGTGCCGTTCTTGATGAGCGCGGCGTCGTCCGCGGCCTTTGCGGCGCCACCGATGATCGGTTCCATGGACAAGGTTCCCTCGAAAAAGACCCCTAGAACATGGCGGCCCCGGGGCGCTCTGGCAAGCGGGGTGGGGGCCTCGGTCGCCCGCCCGCTCCTGGCGGAAGAGCCGCGCGCTCGAACGATGCGATGGCGGCGCCGCGCTGTCCCATCCGCTCGAGCGCGAACTCGAGATTGTGGTGCAGCCCGGCGCGCCCGGGCTCGATCGCCAGCGCACGCATTTAGGATCCGATAGGATCCGACCGTCGCATCGAGCCGGCCCAGCGCCGTCAGCGCGTTGCCGAGACTGTTGTGGGCCTCAACCGAGCGCGGCGCGAACGCGACGGCCCGCGCCAGGATCGCGACCGCCTCGGACAGCATTTCCAGCGTCGTTACCGCGCACTGTCCGCGCACCCCGGGTCCACGGCGAGATCGAGATCGTCGAGCGCCACGACGCGCGGCTCGTGGCCGCAAGACGCGATGAAGCGCATGAGATCGCCGGGCGCGATCGCCGTGGTCGCGGTGTTGATCAGCGGGTGGTAGTTGAGCGGATCGTGGCGCAGCATCGTCGCGTCGAGCACGACCGCAACATGCGCCGCGCTCTCGTTGACGAGCGCGAACGGCGTGACCGAGCCGGGCTCGATGCCGAGCAATGCCCTCATCCGCTCGGGCGCGGCGAAAGAGAAGCGCGGCGCCCCGAGCCGGTCGGCGAGGCGCTTCAGATCGAGGCGGCGGTCCTCGAGCACGACCACGAGCCACGTCCCGCCCTTCTTGTCCGCCAGGAACAGGCACTTGCAGTGCCCGCCGGGCAGCGCGCCGCGCAGCGAAGCCGCCTCGGCGACGGTGAAGACCGGGGGATGATGGTGGGTGGTGTGGCGAATGCCGAGCTGGTCGAGCCGCGCGAACAGCGCCTCTGGCGTGACGGGCATGGCCGCGACGTTATCCAAGCCCTCCCGCCCTTGCAAACCGGGACGCTCATCCATATCATGCGCCGCCTTTGGACGCGGGCGTAGCTCAGGGGTAGAGCACAACCTTGCCAAGGTTGGGGTCGAGGGTTCGAATCCCTTCGCCCGCTC
>Ga0209415_10000381_pt1 | contig 80621 bp, 68 predicted proteins | sample PeaSoiSIISIP2007_FD_187696 | JGI IMG/M metagenome (GOLD analysis project Ga0209415, IMG submission 187696) | Peat soil microbial communities from Weissenstadt, Germany - SII-SIP-2007 (SPAdes) (version 2) | ecosystem: Environmental > Terrestrial > Soil > Wetlands > Peat | place: Germany...
TGGGAAGGGGGGGGGGGGGAGCCCGACCGACCGGTCCGTCGCGTTCTTCGACTCGATCCGACGCAGCTACCCCTTGGCAACGGATCTGAGTTATCATAGGTTCTCTTTTTGTTCTAACGAACTTTTCCGAGTGGGCGCGGCGCAATGGCAGATGGCAGTGCGATCGAATGGACGGACGCGACGTGGAACCCGGTGACGGGTTGCACAAAGATCAGTCGCGGCTGCGACAACTGTTACGCCGAACGATTTGCCGAGCGCTTTCGCGGCGTTCCGGGCCACCCCTTCGCGAACGGCTTCGACTTGGCGCTGCGCGGCGAGCGGCTGGGCCAGCCACTCGCTTGGCGCCGGCCGCGAATGATATTTGTCAATTCGATGAGCGACCTGTTTCACAAGGATGTGCCGCACTCGTTCATCGACAAAGTCTTTGACACGATGGAGCAGGCGACTTGGCACACATTCCAGGTGCTGACCAAGCGCAGCTCCATTATGCGCGATTACCTGCGCGGCCGGTACGGAGAGCGCAGTGGGCCGGCGCATATCTGGTGCGGTGTTTCGATCGAGGATGGCCAGGCTAAGAGTCGGGTCACCCACTTGCGTGATGCCCCAGCGGGCCTGCGCTTCCTTTCGATAGAGCCGCTCATCAGTCCGGTCGGTAGCATCAATCTTACCGAGATTGATTGGGTCATTGTCGGCGGCGAGAGCGGACCTGGGGCGCGGATGGTTCAGCCGGCCTGGGTGCGGGACGTGCGCGACCAGTGCGTGAGCCAAGGCGTCGCTTTCTTTTTTAAGCAGTGGGGCGGGTTGCGGCCGAAATCAGGAGGACGCCTGCTCGACGGCCGCGAATGGAACGGTTTCCCGCTTCGTCAAGCTCAGTTGTTGTCAAGGCACCCGGGGATGACGGCGGCGTAGATGAGGGCGCCGAGGAAGGTCGACACGCTGTCCGACAGCTACCGGGGCCGCGAACAAACCTTCATCAAGCACGTAATCCTTAAGCGCTACATTGAACGCGTGGCGTGGAACATCCTGTCGTCGCATCAGTCGTTCGTTTTCGTTGATGGCTTCTCAGGGCCGTGGGCCTCGAAAGCAGGCGGCTACGAGGATACGTCCTTCGGCATAGCGATGCGCCTGCTTCGCCAAGTGCGCGACGAGCTCAAGGCCAAGCATGGGCGAGATCGTAGTGTACGTTGCATTTTCGTCGAGAAAGGCACTAGCGCCTTCGCTCGTCTCGCCAAAGCGGTCAAGGCAGCGCACTACATTGAGGCACATGCGATTCATGGGCGGTTCGAGGAGCGCGCCGACGAGGTTCTGAGCTTAATCGGCAAAGCGTTCGCGCTGATTTCGATTGATCCAAAGGGCTGGAGCTTCGACCTGCGCCGGCTGGCGCCGCTCTTACGTCATCGGCCGAGTGAGGTGATCATCAATTTCATGTTTGAACATGTGAACCGGTTCTTGGATGACCAACGTCCAGAGATTCGCGCCTCATACGCGTTACCTTTCGGAGATCCGAACTGGCGAGCGCTCTTCGACAAACTCCAGGCGTCGGGGCTTGGCCGTGAGGATGCTGTCCTCGAACTGTTTCGACAACAGCTCAAGACCGTTGGCGAATTCGATTACGTGCTCTCCGCCCGCATTCAGCGCCCCACGGCGGACCGCTCGCAGTTTTATCTAGTATACGGTACACGTCACCCGAAAGGCTTGGTTGAGTTTCGTGATGTTGAGAAAAAGGCGATGGAGGCGGAGGAGCTGTCCCGCATCGAGGCGAAGCACGACAAACGGGCTTCAAAATCTCGCCAGGGGCTACTCAATCTTTATTCGCCACGACCGGTAAAAGAACTCCGCCGGCCCGAGATCGAAATGGCACGAGCTTGGCTATGCCAGCAATTAACAGCCCGGCGATCAATACCCTATGGCGGGGCGATGGCCAATGTGCTCGAGCGCTTCTCAGTCACCGAGTCGGAACTGAAGGACCTGCTGGTCATCATGCGGAATGATAAGCAGGTTGATTTCAACGGAATGCGCCCGAGGCAACAAAAACCGAGTGATGGCGTCACCATCTCATGGTCGGGGGATGCTTGAAGCCCTTTGGCTAGCCTCGGCACAAAATGGCGGGGGGGTGTCGCTTCATGCGGAGCGTCGGAAGCACCTGCCGCGCTGCCCTTCGGCTAGTCGCGTCCGCTTGGGCACTGGAACGGTTTTGCATTGGAATTGAACCGTATTCACGGGCCCGCCCCTACCTCACCGTAATATGGCTCCTCAAGCTTAGCGGGTCTTGGACGTTGCGGAAGGGCTCGAGGCTGCCGCCGGTGCCGCGCACCAGAATCGTGCCGTAGTTGAAGACGCGGCCCAAGAGCGACTGGCGGACATCGACGCTTTCGACCTTGTCGCGGCTCATCTCGATGGTGAAGCGGCTGATGAGGCCGCGCTTGTAAATGATGCGGTGGTCGGTGACAGCGAACTCGGTGGTGGCGCGGCGCAGTGCTGCGGCGATGGCGTCGAGGATGGCGAGCGCGAAAGCGGCCGCGGCGAGGGCCAAGAGCGCACGCTGCGGCGCCGCGTCCTGGGGCAGGACCGAGACCTCGGCGAGGATGCAGGCGATGACGAACATCACCACCGCGCGGCCATAGATCAGCCAGTGGAGCCGCCCTTCCTGAATGATCGTCTCCCCCGGTAGCAAGACCCGCTGCACGTAGCTCATCGCTCCCCGCATTCGGCGTTATCGGCCCCGATCCGGCCATCCTAGCACGCCCGCGCCTCCGCCCCGCCCTTGCACGGCGCCGCCCGCTTGCACATATCTGCGACGGCCCCCGCGCCGGGGGCGGGACAGCAGGGTCGGGGTCATGTCGGCAGAGAAACGCAGCTTTCAGGCGGAAGTGAGCCGCCTCTTGGATATCGTCGCGCATTCGCTTTACAGCGAGAAGGAGATCTTCCTGCGCGAGCTGATCTCCAACGCGTCGGATGCCTGCGACCGGCTGCGCTATCTCGCGCTGACCCGGCCCGAGCTGATCGCCGGCGACCCGGAGCTGCGGGTGACGCTCACGCCCGAGCCCAGCCAACGCCGCCTCACCGTCGCCGACAACGGCATCGGCATGAGCCGGCAGGAGCTGGTCGACAATCTCGGCACCATCGCGCGCTCCGGCACCGCCGCCTTCGTCGGCGCGCTGTCGGGCGACCAGAAGAAGGATATGGCCTTGATCGGCCAGTTCGGCGTGGGCTTCTACTCCGCCTTCATGGTGGCCGAGCGGGTCGAGGTCGTCTCTCGCAAGGCGGGCGAGGAAGAGGCCTGGCGCTGGACCTCCGACGGCAAGGGCGAGTTCACCATCGAGCCCACCGAAAAGGACGGCCGCGGCACCATCATCACTTTGCACCTCCACGCCGAGGATTCCGAATACGCCTATCCCGAACGCCTGAAGACCATCGTCAAGACCTATTCCGACCACATCGGGCTGCCGATCGTGCTGGATTCGGGCGGCAAGCAGGAGACCATCAACGCTGCTTCGGCGCTGTGGACGCGCCCGCGCGCCGAGATCACGCCCGAGCAATACCGCGAGTTCTACCACCATGTCGGCCACAGCGTCGATCAGCCCTGGCTCATCCTCCATGCCAAGGCCGAGGGCACTTACGAATACACGAGTTTGCTCTTCATTCCCTCGGCCAAGCCCTTCGACCTCTTCAATCCCGAGCGCAAGCACGGGGTCAAGCTCTATGTCCGTCGAATCTTCATCACCGACGATTGCCCGGCGCTGGTGCCGCCCTATCTGCGCTTCCTCAAGGGCGTCGTCGACAGCGAGGATCTGCCGCTCAACATCAGCCGCGAGATGCTGCAGAACAACCCGATGCTCGCCAAGATGCGCAGCCAGATCACCCGGCGCGTGCTCGGCGAACTCGCGAAGAAGGCGCAGGAGGCGCCCGCGGACTACGCCGAATTCTGGGACAATTTCGGCGCCGTTCTGAAAGAGGGCATCTACGAAGACCCCGAGCATCGCGACGAGATCCTGCCCTTGGTGCGCTTCCGCTCGACGGCAAGCGATGGGCTCCTCTCGCTCGACGATTATGTCGCGCAGATGAAGAAGGGGCAGGAAGCGATCTACACCATCTCCGGCGACAGCCTCGACACGGTGCGCAAGAGCCCGCAGCTCGAAGGCTTTCGCGCCCGCGGCGTCAGTGTCCTCTTGATGACCGACCCGGTCGATGATTTCTGGGTCCCGAATCTCGGAAACTACAAGAAGCACCCCTTCAAATCGGTGACGCGCGGCCAGGCCGATCTCGAAGCGCTCGGGCCCGCCGCGGCCAAGCCGGAGGCCGCGGCCGCGGCCTCGGACAGCGCGGTCGCCAGCCTGATCGCGCTCTTCAAGCTGTCGCTGGGCGAGGCGGTGAAGGATGTGCGCGCTTCGGCGCGGCTCACCGACAGCGCGGTCTGCCTGGTCGCCGACGAGGGCGATCTCGACATGCATCTGGAGCGGCTCTTGAAGCAGCACCGCCAACTCAGCGCCGAAGCCAAGCGCATCCTCGAGGTCAATCCCAAGCATCCGCTGATCGCGCGGCTCGCCGATCTCGCGGGCAAGGAAGGCGCCGCCGATTCGCTCAGGGATTTCGCTTGGCTGCTCTTGGATCAGGCGCGCATCGTCGAAGGCGATCCGCTGCCCGATCCGGCCGCCTTCGCGCTGCGGCTGTCGAGCGTGCTCGCCAAGGGGCTGGGCGAGGCGGCTTAGCGCGCGGCGATCTCGGCCGCGGTGAGAATCGGACCGATCTCGGGCGCCTGCAGCAGCACGACGGCGCCGCCATCGCCCAGCGTCGCCGTCTGATTCGCCGGCACGACGAATTCCTCGGCCCAGCCGATCCAGGCGCCGAGCCGCCGGTAGGTTCGCACCGCGTCATAATTGGTGAGCGTCTTGCCTTGGTTCTCGCCGCGCAGCACGTCCGTCGATTGCGGCCGCGCGAAGCCGATGAGCCAGAGCACCGCGGCATCCGAAGGCGGCGGAATGATGTTCGCGGGATCGGCGGCCCCGACATCTACGACGAGTGCGCCGTCCTCGCGCCAGCGCAGCGCCAGCGACGGATGCGCCGACGGCTTCGCCGCGGCGGCGCGGATCAGCGCATCGACTGCGCCGCGCTCCGAGCCGATCGCCTGGGCCGCGCCGTCCACCACGATCTGCGGCGTATAGACGTAAGGCTGGCGCAGGCTCTTCATGTAGCCGCGCTGGCGCTCGCTCGACCACGGCCGCGAGAACGGATCGGTCCAGCCGATGTAATTCCAGTAATCGACATGGAAGGCGAGCGGCAGCACGCCGGCGCGGCGCGTCAATTCGCCGAGATAGGCGTCGGCCGGCGGGCAAGTGTTGCAGCCCTGCGAGGTGAAGAGCTCGACGACGACCGGCGCGGCGGCGGCCGGCTCGTCGGCGCGCAGCGGCGGCGCGAGCGCGACGAGGATCGGAAATGCCGCTGCGCACAGGCCCTTGAGCGTCACCATGGGCGCCATCCTGCGCCGAAAAGGCGGCGCGCGCTAGTCACCGGGCATCACATCGCAGTGAGCCGTGGGCGCGGCGCCGGGCGGCGATCGACGCACCCGGCTTGACCGCGGTGCGCCGGGCGGTCACGCTCGGCACTTCCTGTCACGGGAGGGCGCCAGATGATTCTCGAAATCCGCACCTATACCGCGAATGTCGGCAAGGGTCCCGCCTGGCTCGACTATTACGAGAAGAACGGACTGTCGATCCAGAAGCGCATTCTCGGCAAGCTCATCGGCTTCTTCACCTGCGAGATCGGCGAGCTCAACAAAATCGTGCATCTGTGGGCGTTCGAATCGCTCGCCGACCGCGAGGCGCGGCGCGCGGCCATGGCGAAGGACCCGGAATGGCAGGCCTACCTCAAGAATTCGCCGCCCGGTCTCCTCATCGCGCAGGAAACCCAAATCCTGACCCCGACCGCGTTCTCGCCGCTCAAATAGCGGGGACGGCGTTCTCTCGGTCGACCGCACATCGCAACGACCGAAGCGGCAAATTCCGCTTGCGTCAGGCCGAAATCAGCGACCTCAACGCCGCTCTAGCGCAGCGGTTTATGCGCGATGTGATAGGATAAGATGCCGGTGAGAAAGCTCTGACTTTCCGTACCGACGAAACCGACTTCCCTGAGAAGCGCGGTCATTTCACCAGGCGTGTAGAAGTGTCGTATGGCATTCGCGAAGTAGCCAACGCACTTCATGCTCGCGGGGGAACTCCCGAAAAGCTTGGCAGTAAACCAAACCGAGAAGCCCAAATATTGGAGGTACGGCAGCTCGACGACCTTCGATGCCGGGCGGAGCATATCATTATGGCAGAACACGCCACCCGGTTTGAGAACCCGATGGATCTCCTTGAACGCTCTGATGATCTCGAGATGGCGCGAGGCAAATTGGAGCGTCACGGCATCGAAGGAGCCATCGGCAAACGGCAGGCTGTGAGCATCGCAGATGTGGGCACGGATCGTCAGATTGCGCCTGCGCGCGCGGCGCTGACCCTCGGCCGTCATGTGCGGACTGCCATCCACAGCGTGGATCTCAAGCGTCGGATCCGTTGCGAGAAGCCGCAGCGGGATATCGTGCGTGCCCGAGCAAACGTCGAGTACCTTCGCTCCGCGCGGCAGATGCTTGCGGATCGCGGCAGCGAACGTATTGCTCCATCGTGAACAATTCCCGAGCGATGCGATCGCATTGCCCTCATCGTAATAGCTCGGCACGTCGCGAAAGACTTCCGGAATCAGAGTCCGCCATGTATCGCCGAAAAGACGTGAGCGAAGATCTTCCTTCTTCAAAAAATCGTCCGAAATGCTCATCAGGCGCCCCCTCTTGAAACGATGCGCAGCGCGTAACCGTCCATGCCCCGGACGATATCGGCCATCTCCCAAAGCCTACTCTCAAGCGTTATTGGATTTCAAACGGATTGGGTGGACGGCCCCCTCACGGCATCCGGGTGCCCGAAGAGGGTCGCCGCAAATCACCAGGACCGGCAGACCGTGCCTCATCGCCGGGCCGTCGACGGGCAGCGGCGGCCTCGGTTCACCGCGCCTTCATCATGTGGCGGAGCACATAGGGCAGGATGCCGCCGTTGCGGAAATATTCGAGCTCGTCGAGCGTGTCGATGCGGCAGAGCAGCGACACGGTCTCGAGCGTGCCGTCGGCGCGATGGATGCGGCAGACGAGGTCCGCGCGCGGCTTGAGGCCGTCGGCGACGCCCGCGATGTCGAAGCGCTCGCTGCCGTCAAGCTTCAAGGTCTTGCGGCTCATGCCGTCCTTGAACTGTAGCGGCAGCACGCCCATGCCGACGAGATTGGAGCGGTGGATGCGCTCGAAGCTCTCGACGATCACCGCCTTGACGCCCAAAAGCAGCGTGCCCTTGGCCGCCCAGTCGCGCGACGAGCCGGTACCGTATTCCTTGCCGCCGATGACGACGAGCGGCACGCCCTCGCGCTGATAGCCCATCGCCGCGTCATAGATCGCCATGACCTTGCCGTCGGGCAGATGCTTGGTCATGCCGCCCTCGACGCCCGGCACCATCTCGTTGCGGATGCGGATGTTGGCGAAGGTGCCGCGCATCATCACCTGGTGATGGCCGCGGCGCGCGCCATAGGAATTGAACTCAGGGGGCCGCACCTGATGCTCGAGCAGGTATTCGCCCGCGGGGCTCTCCTTCTTGATCGAGCCAGCGGGCGAGATGTGGTCGGTGGTGATGCTGTCGCCGAAGAGCGCCAAGACCCGCGCTCCCGTGATGTCGGCGAGCGGCCGCGGCTCCTTCGGCATGGCGTCGAAATAAGGCGGGTTCGCGATATAGGTCGAGCCCGGGTCCCAGGCGAAGGTCATGCCGGAGATGAGCTTCACCTTCTTCCACTCCTCCGGCCCGTCGAAGACATTGGCATAGCGCTTGCGGAACATGTCGGGCGTCACCGACTTCGCGACGGTCTCCTTGATCTCGCGGTTCGAGGGCCAGATGTCGCGGAGATAGACCGGCTTGCCGTCCGGATCCTTGGCGATGGCGTCGCGGGCGATATCGACGCTCATCGATCCGGCCAGCGCATAGGCGACGACGAGCGGCGGCGAGGCCAGGTAATTGGCGCGCACATAGGGATGAATGCGCCCCTCGAAGTTGCGGTTGCCCGACAGCACCGCCGCCGCCACGAGATCGCCCTCCTCGATCGCCTCGGTGATGGGATCAGGCAGCGGCCCGGAATTGCCGATGCAGGTGGTGCAGCCATAGCCCACGAGGTTGAAGCCCAACGCGTCCAAATCCTGCTGCAGCCCCGAGGCGGCGTAGTAGTCTGAGACCACCTGGCTGCCCGGCGCGAGCGAGGTCTTGACCCAGGGCTTGACCTTGAGGCCGCGCCGGAGCGCGTTGCGCGCGAGCAGGCCGGCGCCGAGCATGACGCTCGGATTGGACGTATTCGTGCAAGAGGTGATGGCGGCGATGACGACGTCGCCGTCCTTGATCTCGTAATTGCTGCCCTTGACCTTGATCGGGCCGCCCTTCTTCGCCGGCGCGCGGTTGGCGGCGAGCTTGGGCAGCTCGGTCGCGAAGGATTGCGGCACACCCGAGAGCGCGACGCGGTCCTGCGGCCGGCGCGGCCCGGCCAATGACGGCTCGACCGCGGCGAGATCGAGCTCGAGCGTATCGGTGAAGGCGGGCTCGGGCGAGCGCTCGTCATGCCACAGCCCCTGCGCCTTGGCATAGGCCTCGACCAGCTTGATGCGCTGCGACTCGCGCCCGGTGAGCGCGAGATAGCGCAATGTCTCGGCGTCGATCGGGAAGAAGCCGCAGGTGGCGCCGTATTCTGGCGCCATGTTGCCGATGGTGGCGCGGTCGGCGAGCGCCAGGCTCGCAATGCCCGGCCCATAGAACTCGACGAAGCGGCCGACCACGCCCTTCTTGCGCAGCATCTGCGTCACGGTCAGCACCAGATCGGTCGCCGTCGCGCCCTCCTTGAGCGCGCCCGAAAGACGGAGTCCCACGACCTCCGGCAGCAGCATCGAAATGGGCTGGCCCAGCATCGCCGCCTCGGCCTCGATGCCGCCGACGCCCCAGCCCAGAACCGAGAGGCCGTTGATCATGGTGGTGTGGCTGTCGGTGCCCACGAGCGTGTCGGGATAGGCGATGGTGCGGCCGTTCTCCTCGGTGGTCCACACCACCTGCGCCAGATATTCGAGATTGACTTGATGGCAGATGCCGGTGCCGGGCGGCACGACGCGGAAATTGTCGAAGGTGCTCTGGCCCCAACGCAGGAAGGCATAGCGCTCGCCGTTGCGCTCGAACTCGATCTTGACGTTGCGGCGGAAGGCGTCGGCCGAGCCGAAATTATCGACCATCACCGAATGATCGATGACCAGATCGACCGGCGACAGCGGATTGATCCGCTTGGGATCGCCGCCCAATTTCGTCATCGCCTCGCGCATCGCCGCGAGATCGACCACCGCCGGCACCCCGGTCAGATCCTGCATCAGCACGCGCGCCGGCCGGAAGGCGATCTCGCGGTCGGAAGTGCGGCGCTCGAGCCATTGCGCCACCGCCTTGATGTCCTCGACGGTGACGGTGCGCCCGTTTTCCAGCCGCAGCAGATTCTCGAGCAGCACCTTGAGCGAGAAGGGCAGGCGCGAGAGATCGCCGAGCCCGGCCGCGCTCGCCGCCGCCTCGAGGCTGAAATAGTCGTACTGCTTGCTGCCGACGCTGAGCGAACGGCGGGCCTTCAGCGAATCCTGACCGGTGACGGACACGATACGACCTCCGTGGTAGCGAGCGGACGCGCGGTGCTGTGGCCAACGCGGGTTCAGGCGGCCATCGTCATCGGAACTCGCTGCACTTGCGTGGATGACCGGGACGAGCCCGGTCATGACGGAAAAGACTATGTCATGGCCGGGCTTGGTCCGGCCATCCACGATTGGTCTCGCGCCCGCGATCTGACGACGGCTTTTGCCGTTTCCGCATTGCGGCAAGCGGCTCTAGCGCGCCCGGCGGCGGAGATCAAGGGCCGCCGGCAGGGGCCAAATTCATCATGCGCAAGGCGGCGCGGCCGCCGAGGGCGTAAGGATTGCCCATCGACTCCGTCATCTCGAAATGGTTGTAGTTGCGGGCGACGATGAGTTCGACTTGCTTGCCCGCAGCCTTTACCGCGGCGGCGAAGTCGCGGGCTTGGCGCTGGAACTCAGGCGTCTCGTAGGTGCCGTAGGCGACGATCAGGGGCGCGTTGATCCGGTCGATATGGCGGATCGCGCTCCCGGCATCCTCGGTCGCGTCGTCGAACTTCACATAGCGGCTGCGCGCCGAGAGGCGCACCGGCTTCAGATCATACATGCCGCTGACCAAAAGCCCGCCCTTCACGGCATCGGCCGGCAGGCCATAGGCGCGCCAATCGGCGATGAGCGCGCAGCTCGCGAGGTGCGCGCCCGAGGACTGGCCGGTGAGAAAGACGCGGTTCGGGTCGCCGTCGAAGCGCTGGGCATTCTTGCACACCCAGGCGACGCCACGGCGCACCTGCTCGATCATCGGCATGAGGCTGCCGCCGGCGTCCCCCACCAGGACGAAATCGAGCGCCACATAGTGTGCGCCCGAGTCATTGAACATTTCGGCCGGGAAGCCGTAATCCTGCGCCTTGCCGCGCAGCCAAGCGCCGCCATGGACGAAGATTGCGACCGGCGCGCCGGCGCGCTTGGCGCGGTAGATGTCGAGCTTCTCGGCCTCGCTCGGGCCGTACGCCACGCGCTCGGGCGGCCCGCGGCGTTGGCGCATCTCATCGCTCAGGATGGCGATGCGTTCGAGCAGCTGGTCGCGGTTCGCGGCATAGCGGGCCTGGTCATAGGCCGCGTCGAGCTCTGCCTGATCGTAGTCGAGATAAACCAGCGGGCCCTTGACCGACCCCTTGACCTCGTCCATTCGCAAATCCTCTTGGCATTACGCCGCGCGGGCCGGCGCGGCGGCGCCATCTTCGCTCCCGCCGTCGCGGCCGGTCAAGCGGGCTCAGCCGCGCCGGGCCTGCAGCATGGCCTGCTCGAGCGCGTTCTCGAGGCGGGCGAGTTCGCTCTCGATCGTTTCGAGATAGCCCGGCCCCATCTGCCGCAAATCCTTGGCGGTGACGTCGCGCAGCGCGGTCAGGTTCTGGCACAGCCGCACGCCGCCGACATTGGCGGCGCCGCTCCGGAGCGAATGGACCAATTCGCGGAAATCGCGCAGATCGCCGCGCGCCACCGCTTGCCGCAGATGCTCCAAGAGCCGCCCGGCATCGCGGCGGAAGGTATCGACGATCTCCTCGACGAAATCATTGCCGCCTAAGCTGCGTAGCGCGGAAACGGTCTCGGCATCGACCGCCTCGGTGGTCTCGGCGAGAAAGCGCGGATGCGCGCTGATCGGCGTCACCACCGGCGGCGCGTTCGCCGCGGCGCGGTCGGGCGCCGCGAGCTTGGCATAAATGTCGTCGATGGCGGCCAAGAGTTCCGCCGTCTCGACCGGCTTGGTCAGCACCGCGTCCATGCCGGCCTCGCGGCACAGCCGCTCGGTCTCGCTGGTGGCGTCCGCGGTCAAGGCCAGGATCGGCATGCGCCACTCGCCCATATGGCTCATGCGGTGGAGCTTGGCCACGTCGTAGCCGCTCACCTCGGCCATGTTGACGTCGAGCAGGGCGAGATCGAAGCGGCTCTTTTCGAGCGTCGCCAGCGCCGCCTCGCCGGTGGTCGCCACTTCGACCTTGTGGCCGGCCATTTCCAGCACGTTCTTGAGGATCTTGCAGTTGGCGGCGTTGTCGTCGGCGACGAGGACGCGCAACGGCCGCTCGGCGGGCTGGACCGCCGGCGTCGGGGCGGGCGGCGCCGGCTCGGCCGCGCCGGCAGCGGCGACATGCTGCTCGGCGGCGAGCGCTCCCAGAATCCCGCTCGCCAGCGCGACCTCGCTCACCGGCGCCTCGATCACCGCCGCGAGCTGGGTTGCGCCCAGCTCGGCAATGGCGTCGCCGCCTTGCGGCGGCGCGATGAAGACGATCGTGGGGTAGCGCGCCGTCACGCTCTTCAAGCCGTGCGCCAGGCTCAAGGCGGCGAGCTGGTTGGCGCGCCCATCGAGCACCAGGATGGTCGGCTGCGCCGCATCCTGCTCGCTGGCGAGGGCGATGAGCGCCGCCTCGTCGTCGGCCTCCCATTGCGGCTCGCCGCGCCACGATTTCAGCCAAGCCTGGAGCGTGGCGGCGTACTCGCCGTCGGATGTCACGACGATGATGCGGCGGCCCAAGAGATCGGGCGGCCGGACCATGCTGTCGGGGTCGTGCTCCAAGGGAATTTCGACGGTAAAGGTGCTGCCCTTGCCGACCGCGCTCTGCACGCCGATCGTCCCGCCCATCAGCTCGACGAGCTGCTTGGCGATGGAAAGGCCGAGGCCGGTGCCGCCGAAGCGGCGCGTCACCGTCTCGTCTGCCTGGGTGAAGATGTCGAAGATGCGGTCGCGCGCCTCGGGCGGGATGCCGACGCCTTCATCGCGCACCGCCAGGCGTAAGGTGACAATCCGCCCCGCGCGCCTCGCAACCGACGCCGAGACGGAAACGCGGCCGTGCTCGGTGAATTTGATGGCGTTGGCGATCAGATTCATCGCCACCTGCCGGAGCTGCAGCGGCAAGCCGCGATAGGCATGCGGCAGGCGCGGATCGAGGTGGAGGGTGAGGGCGAGCCCCTTGGCTTCGGCCTGCGGGCGCAAGATGGCCGCCGCGCCGCCGAGGACCTCGTGCAGCACGAAGCCCTCTGCCGCCGGCTTGAGCTTCCCCGCTTCGAGCTTCGAGAGATCGAGCAAGTCGCTGATGAGGGCGTGCAGGGTGCGCACCGACAGATCCATCGTCGACAGCATGCTGCGCTGCTCGTCGTCGAGAGCGGTGCGGCCGAAGAGCGCGGCCATGCCGACGAGCGTGTTGAGCGGCGTGCGCAGCTCGTGGCCCATGACTGCGAGGAAGCGGCTCTTGGCGGCGGAGGCCTCGTCGGCCTCGACCTTGGCGTCGGCGAGGCGGCGGATGAGGGCGGCGGCATAGCCGGGCAGGACGATGAGCGCGATGCCGATGCCGGCGGCGATCGCCGGCGCGCCGCGCCAGAACGGCGTGGTGAGGAAGACCCCGGCGAAGGCCAGCGCGCTCAACAGCGTCGCAGCAAGCAGCGGCGCGACGCCGAAGCGGAAGCCGAAGCCGAAGATCACCCAGAGATAGGCCGAAACCCAGGGCGCCGCGAGATCGCCGCCGAAATGCAGAAACAGCGAGATGAAGGCGATGTCGCTTGCCATCGCCGCGACCCGCCGCGGCCGCGCCGCGTCGGGCCAGCCGAGCAGATGCACGAAGAGCAGCCAGGCGCCGAGGATGCCCGGCACGTTGACGGCCAGGAGCGGCAGGAACCGCTCGAACGGCGTGCCGGTCGCCGCCAGGATGCCGATATAGGCGAGCACGGCGCCGCTGATGAAGATGCGGCTGATCGCCTGCTGCGGCTCGCGATCGGTGCGCGCCGCGATCTCCTCCCCGACCGTGCCGAGCCCCCTGAGCGCCACGACGATGGCGGCGAGGCCGGGACCGAGCAGGCTCAGGCCCAGCGCCACCGTGCCGACGAAGGGCGGCAGCGGTCCGCTGCCGAGTCCGGTGATCGCCGAAGTCCCGAGCGGCGCGATGACGGCGTAGATCGCCAGACTCGCGGCAACGGCTCGCTCCTTGCGCCCGAGGCCTCGGACGCCTTGTGGGCCCGCAGCCTCTTGCGCTTGGCTCATGCGGCGTTGCTTTCGGCTCTTCCCCGCGGGGTCTCGGCGACCGTTGCCCGGCTGCCGCCGCACCCTCGGGCGCGAGCTTGACTCCACCCAGGGATAGTGCCGGGAATTGACAAAAAAATCTACAGTTTGGTGGTCGGCCGGGGTTTTAACTCGAAATATTGATTCCGCGGACCGGTCAGGCCGAGGCGGTGGCGTCCTGGCGGATGACCCGATCGAGCGGCAGGACGACCGTGACGGTGGTGCCGACGCCCTTCTGGCTCTCGATGCTGAGCCGGCCGCCATGCAGCTCGACCAAACCGATGGCGAGCGGCAGGCCGAGCCCGGTGCCGGGATGCTTGCGGCTCCAGGTGCTGGCGACTTGGCCGAAGCGGGTCACCGCGGTTTCGACCTCGCCTTCGTCCATGCCGATGCCGTGATCGACGACGGCCAAGGTCAGGCCCTGCGGCGTGAAGCCGGCGCGCAGCAGCACATGGCCGCCGGCGTGGCTGAATTTGATCGCGTTGGTGACGAGATTGAGCAGGACCTGCTTGAGCTTGAGCGCATCGGCGCGAAGCTGCGGCAGGTCGGAGTCGAGCGCGGTGTCGATGGTGACTTCGAGCGCCCGGGCGCGCTCGCCCACAAGCTGCACCACGTCCTGGACGATCTGGGCGATCTCGGCGTCCTGCTCCTCGAGGTCGACCTTGCCGGCCTCGAGCTTGGAGACATCGAGGATGTCGCTGATGATGCCCAGGAGATGCTGGGCGCTGCTGCAGATGTCGCGGGCGTAGCCGGTGTAGCGGGCGCTGCCCAAGGGACCCATCACCTCCTCCGCCATGACCTGCGAGAAGCCGATGATGGCGTTCAAGGGCGTGCGCAGCTCGTGGCTCATATTGGCGAGGAACTCGGTCTTGGTGCGGCTCGCGAGCTCGGCCTCCTCCTTGGCGGCGACCAAGGCCAGCTCGGCCTCCTTGCGGTCGGTGATGTCGAGCGAGGCCGTTACCACCAGCGACGGGCGGCCCGACTGATCGTGCAGCAGCGTCTTGTTGGTGAGCAGCACGCGCCGTTCGCCTTCGCCATCGGCCAGCGTCTCCTCGTAGGAGCCGGGCGCATCGAGGCCGGCGACAATGCGGCGGTCGCGCTCCATGGCGGCGCGTGCCTGAAGATCGTCGCGCACGCCGACGGGCGTAAGGCCGATGATGTCGGATGCGGTCTTGCCGAGGCGGCGGGCATAGGAATCGTTGACGAAGACGAAGCGGCCGTCGCGGTCGGTGGCGCCGACCATCACCGGGATGGCGCCGATGACGCGCATCAGGAGGTCGTGGCTTTCGCGCAGCAGATCCTTGTGGCGCCGCTCCTTGGCGATCATCTGCTCCTCGAGCGCGGAGGCGCGCTCCTTCAATTGCAGCTGTTGGCGGCGCAAGGTCAGGAGATTGCGCGAGCGGACGCGGAATTCGTGGTGATCGACCGGGCTCAAGAGGAAGTCGGTGGCGCCGGATTCGAGCGCCTGGAGGCGCAGGTCGCGGTCCTCGTACGCGGTGATCACCATCACCGGAACGTCGGCGCAGCCCGGCAGCGCGCGGAATCGCGTGATCAGCGCCGCGCCGTCGAGCTCGGGCATCTTCATATCGGTGATGACGAGATCGGGCGGCTCCAGGCGCGCGGCGTCGAGCGCCATTTGCGGTTGGTCGAAGGTCCTGACCTCGACCTCCTCCTCAAGCGACCGCGCCAAGCGTTCGAGGATCTTGAGATTGGTCAGGCGATCATCGACGATCGCGATGGTCTGGCGTTTCAGGCTCAACTCCGGCTCGCTTGAACGTGACGCCCGCAAACGTCTCGTGAACCATACTATCCGCGGCGCCGCTGCGGCCGGCAAGCGCCGATTAAGCGCCGATTAAGCATTACCAGAGGACTTATTAAGAATTCGTTAGCACTAACCTCGGCGCGCGGCTTTTCGACCTCGCGACTCGGCGCGGTCGGCGCCGGACGCGCGGGGCCGCCCGCGACTCGCCCCCTGCGCCCGAGCGAAGCCGGGTCAGCCGCGGTTGCCGCTGAGGTAATCGAGCGCCGCTTCGACGCCGCCGCGGCGGTGCGGCACGCCGCCCGCCCGCAAGCCCATCTCCACGCCCGACAAGGCTCCCATGAGCATGAGATCGTTGAACCAGCCCAAATGGCCAATGCGGAACACCTTGCCCGCGACCTTGCCGAGCCCGGCCCCGAGCGACATGTCGTAGCGCTCGAGGATGACGCGGCGGAGCGCGTCGGCATCATGGCCCTCCGGCAGCAGCACGGCGGTGAGCGCGCTCGAATAGCCCTTGGGATCGAGGCACAGAATCTCGAGCCCCCAGGCGCGCACCGCGCGCCTTGTCGCTTCGGCAAACCGGTCGTGTCGGGCGAAGACGTTGTCGAGGCCCTCCTCCTCGAGCATGGCGCAGGATTCCTTGAGGCCGAAGAGCAGGTTGGTCGGTGGTGTATAGGGGAAGAAGCCGGTCTTGTTCGATTCGAGGATCTGCTGCCAGTCGAAATAGGCCCGCGGCAGCTTCGCCTTGGCATTGGCGGCAAGCGCCTTCTCCGATACGGCGTTGGCGCCGAGGCCGGGCGGCAGCATCAGGCCCTTCTGCGAGCCCACGACCGTGACATCGACGCCCCATTCGTCATGGCGGTAATCCACTATGCCTAGCGACGAGATGGTGTCGACCAAGAGCAGCGCGGGATGGCGGGCTCCATCGATCGCCTTGCGAATGGCCGCGACATCGCTGGCAATGCCGGTCGAAGTCTCGCTGTGCACCACCATCACCGCCTTGATGGCGTGCGCCTTGTCGGCGGCAAGCCGCGCCTCGACGATGCCGGGATCGATGCCGTGCCGCCAGTCGCCCGGCACGAAATCGACCTCGAGCCCATGCTTCCGCGCCATGACATGCCACAGATTGGCGAAATGCCCGGTCTCGAAGGCCAGCACGCGGTCGCCCGGCGACAGGGTGTTGAGCAGCGCCGTCTCCCAGGCCCCGGTGCCCGAGGAGGGGTAGATCAATACCGGTCCCGTCGTGCGCAGCACCCGCTTCAGCCCGGCCACAGCCGCTAGCGTCAGGGCGGCGAATTCCGGGCCGCGGTGATCGATGACCGGGCGGTCGATCGCGCGCAGAACCCGGTCCGGCACATTGGTCGGTCCGGGAATTTGCAGGAAATGCCGGCCGCTGCGGGCGGTCATGGGGGCTCCTCCCTGGGATGATGCCGGCACTGTGCCGCCAACGCGACTGCGCCGCAACCCTCGCTTGCGCTAGGCCGTCTGCGGCCGGACCGCCGCTTCCGGCGCCTCGCCGATGGTGCGGTCGGGCCGCATCCAGAAGGTGAGCACGGCGCCGACCAGCAAGAGCCCGATGGAGAAGACGAATGGCAGGTTCCAGCTCCCGGTCGCGTCGATGACGACGCCGAAGACGAAAGGCGAGACGATGGCGGCGACGGCCGATCCGGTGTTCATTATGCCGCTCGCCGTCCCCGCATGGAGGGGTGCTATGTCCATCGGCACCGACCAGATCGGCCCGATCGTCAGCTCCAGGCAGAAGAAGGCGGCGGCGAGGCAGGCCGCCAGGACGACGATGTCGTGCACGAACAGGACCGGGATCAGGAACAAGAGCGACAGCACCAGGCTGCCCAAGACGGTGTTGCGCCGCGCCGTCGCGAGGTTGCCGGTGATGCGATAGATCCGGTCGCTGACCACGCCGCCCATGGTGTCGCCGACGACGCCGGCGAAGAAGACCGCGGACGAGAACCAGGCGGCGTTCTTGAGGTCGAGGTTCTGGGCGTGCTGCAGGTATTGCGGCATCCAGCTCAAATAGAGCCACAAGGTCCAGCCATAGCAGAAATAGACGATGGTGGTCGGCATCATCCGCGGCACCAGCCGCCGCCACGGCACCGGATTGGTCTCGTATTGCCCGCCGCGATAGGGCGGGAGCACCGCCAGTTCGGCCTCGCTGATGCCGCGGTGCTCGCGCGGATTGTCGCGGAAATAGACGACCCAAAGGACGACCCAGACCAGGCTGACGAGTCCGAGCGCCACGAAGGAGCCGCGCCACGACCATGCCAAGATCAGAGCGGCGACGATGGGCGGCGCCACCGCATTGCCGAAGCGCGAGAAGGAATGGGTGATGCCCTGGGCGAAGCCGCGCCAGCCGACCCGCGTCCAGCTCGACATCGCGCGGGTCGAGGTGGGAAAGGTCGCACCCTCGCCCAAGCCGAGCGCAAGCCGCGCCAGGATCAGGCCCCAGAAGCCATTGGCGAGGCCGGTGAAGATCGTCGATGCCGCCCAGATGAAGCCGCACACGCCCAAGGTCGCGCGCGGTCCGAAGCGGTCGCCGATCCAGCCGCCGATGATTTGGAACAAGGCATAGGTAATGCCGAAAGCGGCGAAGATCGAGCCGTAATCGGTGGCGCTGAGATTCAGATCCTTGCGGAAGGCGATCGCTGCGGTCGAGATGTTGACCCGATCGATATAGGTGATGAGGTACATGAGGCAGAGCAAGAACAGCACCATGCTGGTTGCTCGATGTCCGGTTTTCCGCATCGCTTCCTCCCCCGGCTTATGTTGCCTTGGTCGTCCACGGGTAGGCGGTGCCGCGGCGGCGCAGGCGACCCACGCGTTTCCTCAGGCTGCGCCGCCAGCGCGCCAGGTGGCGGTGGCGATGCTCCCAGCCGGCCTCGGTCAGCGCCGCAACGGCTTGCGGCGATGGCGCGAAGCCCGCAATCGCCGCCGCGATCTCCGGGTGTTGCGCCGGATCGAAGAGCAGCGCCATGCCGGAGGGCGTCGCGTCGAGATGCTGCGCCTTGATCTGCGCGCGCCGCTCGATCGCGGCGAGCCCCAGGCTCAGGCCGAAGCCGGCCACGTCGTGGAAGAGATAGACCGCATCGCCCGCTGCCTTGGCCGCGACCGCCGCGTGATCGAGCGCGATCTGCGCGTTGGTATGGAGCCCGTCGATGAAGGCGAATTCGACGGGCCCGCCGAGCTCACCATCGACGATTGCGCCGACATCGCCCGGCGAGACGCCTTGCACCGCGCGCAAATTGAATCCGGCGGCGGCGGCGATGCGGTTGGTGAGATCCAGCCCCTCGATACTGTTGCGGTCGAAGCCGGCATCGATCGCGACGATGCGGCTTTCGGGCAGCAGCGCCGCCAGCGCCAGCGCGCTCCAGCCGAGCGCATTGCCGATGACGAAGAGGCGCCGCGGCCGATAGGCGGCGAAGAGATGCTCGAGGAAATAGACCTCCTGGAGCGCGATGCCCAACCCGTTGGTCACGCTCTCGCCGTTGCGGAAGAACCAGGTGAAGTTGGCCGCTTCCATGCCGGCAAAGCGCCCGGGCGCAAGCCCGGTCGCGATCTCGATGCCCTCGGCGCGGTAGAGCTCGACCAAGCGGCCGATGATCGGCATGCCCTGCTCCTCGACCCTCGGGGCGGCAGCAAACCACGCCGCGGCGGCGCGAGGCAAAGGCTTTTCGCGCGGCGGGGTTGGCACTAGGGTGGCGGCAAGAAGAGGAAATGACATGACGGCCGAGCCGGGTGAGGCGGCGCTTGCGGCGGAGTTGAGGCGCGCGCTCAAGGGCGAGGTGCTGTTCGACGCCTTCTCGCGCGGCCGCTACAGCACCGACGCCTCGATCTACCAGATCGAGCCTTTGGGCGTCGTCGTGCCGCACGACGCCGAGGATGTCGCGGCGGTGCTGGCGATTGCGCGCGCCCGGGGCGTGCCGGTTCTGCCGCGCGGCGGCGGCACCTCGCAATGCGGTCAGACGGTCGGGCGCGCATTGGTCCTCGATTGCAGCAAGCACATGAACGCGGTGCTCGCGGTCGATGTCGAAGCGCGCCGCGCGCGCGTGCAGCCGGGCGTGGTGCTCGACCGGCTCAACCGGCAGCTCCGGCCCCTGGGTCTCTTTTTCCCCGTGGACATCTCGACCGGCAGCCGCGCCACCATCGGCGGCATGACCGCCAACAACAGCTGCGGCGCGCGCGGCCTGCGCTACGGCAACATGGTCCATAACGTGCGCGCGATCGACGCGCTGCTCGCCGACGGCACCGCGGCGCGCTTCGCCGAAGTGCCCGGCAATTTCGGCGAAAGCGCCGGGCCCGCGCGCTATCGCGATTTGGTGCAGCGCATGCGAACGCTGCACCGGCGCGAGGCCGAGGAGATCGCGCGGCGCTTGCCGAAGCTCCTGCGCCGCGTCGGCGGCTATAACATCGACATGATCGCCGATGCCGGCCACAACATGGCGCATCTCCTGGTGGGCTCGGAAGGCACGCTCGCCTTCTTCACGGAGATCGAGCTCGACCTGCAGCCCATTCCGCCGCATCGCGTCCTCGGCATCTGCCATTTTTCGAGCTTCCATCGCGCGATGGAAGCGACCAAGGCGATCGTGGCGCTGGGGCCAACGGCGGTCGAGCTAGTCGATCGCACCATGATCGATCTGGCGCGCGACATCGCGATCTTCCGCCCGGTCGTCGAGCGCTTCGTCAGGGGCGCGCCCGAGGCGCTGCTGCTGGTCGAATTCGCCGGCGAGGATGCGGCCGAGAATCTGCGCCGTCTCAAGCAGCTCGAGGAGCTGATGGGCGATCTCGGCTTTCCCGGCGCAGTCGTCACTGCCACCGATCCGGGCTTCCAGCAGGCGGTCTGGGAGGTGCGCCAGCACGGCCTCAACATCATGATGTCGATGAAGGGCGACGGAAAGCCGGTCTCCTTCATCGAGGATTGCGCCGTGCCGCTCGAGGATCTGGCGGAATACACCGCGCGGCTCACCGCCGTCTTCGCAAAGCACGGCACCACCGGCACCTGGTATGCGCATGCCTCGGTCGGCTGCTTGCATGTGCGGCCGGTCTTGAACCTCAAGCAGGAAATCGAGGTCAAGAAGCTGCGCGCCATTGCCGAAGAGGCCTTCGCCATGGTGCGGGACTACAAGGGCTCGCATTCCGGCGAGCATGGCGACGGCATCGTGCGCTCGGAATTCCACGAGCCGATGTTCGGCGCGCGGATCGTCCGTGCCTTCGAAGAGGTGAAGGACAGTTTCGATCCCGACGGGCTCCTCAATCCCGGCAAGATCGTGCGGCCGCTCAGGATGGACGACCGCGCGCTCTTCCGCTACCCGCCGGGCTATCGCAGCGCGGAGCGAGAATGGGCGCTCGACTGGTCGGAATGGGGCGGCTTCGGCGGCGCCGTCGAAATGTGCAACAACAACGGCGCCTGCCGCAAGGCCGAGCCGGGCGTGATGTGCCCGTCCTATCGCGCGACCATGGACGAGCAGCATCTGACCCGCGGCCGCGCCAACACGCTGCGCTTGGCGCTCTCGGGCCAGCTCGGGCCGGACGCCTTGGTCTCCGAACCGATGCGCGCGACCATGGAGCTGTGCATTTCCTGCAAGGGCTGCAAGCGCGAATGCCCCGTCGGCGTCGACATGGCGCGGATGAAGATCGAATTTCTCCATGATTACCGCAAGACGCATCGTCTGAGCGCACGCGATCGGCTCGTCGCCTATTTGCCGCGCTATGCGCCTTGGGCGTCGCGGCTCGGGCCGCTGCTCAATCTGCGTGACCGCATTCCGGGTCTCGCCAGCTTGAGCCAGCTTCTCACCGGCTTCAGCGCGCGCCGCCCGCTGCCCCGCTGGCACGCCGAGCCTTATCGCGATCCCTCCGCGCCCACCGGTGTGAGCGAGCGCGAAGTCGTGCTCTTCGTCGATACCTTCAACCGCTGGTTCGAGCCGGAGAACGCGCGTGCCGCCGAGCGGGTACTGACGCGGGCCGGCTACGCCGTGCGCAGCGCGACGCCGGCGGGCGAACGCCCCTTGTGCTGCGGTCGCACTTTTCTCGCGGTCGGCCTCGTCGAGGAAGCACGGCAAGAGGCGCGGCGGCTCATCGCGGCACTCGCGCCCTTCCTGGCGCGCAGCGTGCCGGTGATTGGGCTGGAGCCGTCCTGTCTGCTGACCTTGCGCGATGAGTTTGCGGCGATGCTGCCGGGGCCCGAGAGCGCCGCGCTTGCCAAGGCCGCCAAGCTCTTCGAGGAGTTCATCGCCGAAGAACACGCCGCCGGGCGCTTGGCGCTGGCGCTCAAGCCGATGCCGGCCAAGGCGGTGCTGCACACGCATTGCCATCAGAAGGCCTTCGCCATCGCGGGCTCATCCGTCGTCGCCTTGAAGCTGGTGCCCGATCTCGAGGTCGAGAGCTTCGATTCGACCTGCTGCGGCATGGCCGGCGCCTTCGGCTACGAGGCCGAGCATCACGCCATGTCGCTGCGGATCGGCGAGTTGAGCGTGCTGCCGAAGCTGCGCGCCGCGCCGGACGAGGCTCTCCTCATCGCCTCCGGCACGAGCTGCCGCCACCAGATCAAGGACGCTTTGGGCCGCGCCGCCCTCCACCCCGCTTGCGTGCTCGACCGGGCGAGCGGATAGCCTTACCCCTCGAGCCCAACCAGGCTCCGGGCAAACGCCGCCGCCTCGAAGGGCTTGAGATCGTCGATGCTTTCGCCGACGCCGATGAAGTGGACGGGGATGCCGTATTTCTCGGCGAGCGAGACCAAGACGCCGCCCTTTGCCGTGCCGTCGAGCTTGGTCATGACGATGCCGGTGACGCCGATCATGTCGCGGAACGTCTCGGCCTGGGCATGCGCGTTCTGGCCGACCGTGGCGTCGAGCACCAAAAGCACCGCATGCGGCGCCTTTGCCTCGACCTTCTTTAAGACGCGCACGATCTTCTGCAGCTCGGCCATGAGGTCGGCCTTGTTGTGGAGCCGCCCGGCGGTGTCCACCAGCAACAGATCGGCGCCGCGCTTCTTCGCCTCCTCGAAGGCGTCGAAGGCGAGCCCGGCCGCATCGCTGCCGGTGGCGCGCGCCAGCACGGGCACGCCGCTGCGCTCGCCCCAGATCTTGAGCTGCTCGACCGCGGCGGCGCGGAAGGTGTCGCAGGCGGCGATCACCACCTGCTTTCCCGCCGCGCGGAAGTGTTTGGCGAGCTTGCCGATGGTCGTAGTCTTGCCGCTGCCGTTGACGCCGATGACGAGCACGACGAAGGGCTTGTGCGCGGGATCGACGACGAAGGGCCGGTCGATGAGCGACAGCGACTTCACCACCTCCTCGGCCAGCGCGGCACGGATCTCGGCGGCCGAGACTTCCTGATTGAAGCGAGTGCGGCGCAGCCTTCCCGCGAATTCGCCGGCGATCTGGGCGCCGAGATCGGCGCCGATCAGCAGCTCTTCGAGTTCTTCGAGCGCGCGCTCGTCGAGCCGGCGCCGGCCGACGATCGCGGTAATGCCTTCGCTGAGCCGCTGCGAGGACCGCGCCAGCCCGGATTTGAGCCGGCCGAGCCAGCCTTGATCGCTCATGCCGCTTCGCCCCAGAGCGTATCTTTCGTCGCCTCGGCGAGGCGCAGGGTCACAATCGCGCCGGGATTCGCCGGCAGGGCGTGCCGCACCGGCGCGTAATGCTCGCTCCGCCCGAAGCCGTCGCGCTCGACCAGTACGGCGGCGCGGCCGCCGACCCGCGAAGCAAGCGCACGCTCGAGCGCCGCCGCGCCCGCCGAACGCAGAAGCTGGGCGCGCTCGCGAACCAACGCGCGCGGCACCTGCGGCATGCGCGCGGCCGGCGTCCCCGGCCGCGGGCTGAAGGGGAAGACATGGAGGTAGTCGAGCCCGGCCTCCGCGATGAGCGCCAGCGTGTTCGCGAACATCGCTTCGTCCTCGGTCGGAAAGCCGGCGATGAGATCGGCGCCCAAGGCGATCCCCGGCCTGAGATCGCGCGCCCGGCGGCAGATGGCGAGCGAATCGGCGCGGGAATGCCGGCGTTTCATGCGCTTCAGCACCAAATCGTCGCCGGCCTGCAGCGAGAGATGGAGATGCGGCATGAGCCGCGGCTCGTCGCCGAGGAGGCGCCAGAGATCCTCGTCGATCTCGTCGGGATCGAGCGAGGAGAGCCGCAGCCGTGGCAGATCCGGCACCAAGGCCAGCAGCCGCCGGCAGAGCTGGCCGAGATTAGGCTTTCCCGGCAGGTCCGCGCCGAAGGAAGTGAGATCGACGCCGGTCAGCACGACCTCGCGGTATCCCGCCGCCATCAGCGCGCGAACTTGCCGCACGATCTCGCCCAGCGGCACCGAACGGCTCGGGCCCCGGCCCAAAGGAATGATGCAAAAGGTGCAGCGGTGGTCGCAGCCCTGCTGCACTTCGACGAAGGCGCGGGCGCGGCCGTCGAAGCCGTCGATCAAATGCGCCGCGGTCTCGCGCAAGGCAGCGATGTCGCCGACGGCCACGCGGGTGTCGTCGGCATAGGAAGCGGGCTCGAGCTTTTCCCGGTTGCCGAGCACCTGATCGACCTCGGGCATGGCAGCGAAGCGCGCGGGATCGATCTGTGCGGCGCAGCCGGTGACGATGATGCGCGCGGCGGGCCGCTCGCGCCGGGCGCGGCGGATCGCCTGGCGCGCCTGGCGCTCGGCCTCGGATGTCACGGCGCAGGTGTTGATGACCACCGCATCCGCCAGGCCCGCTTCGGCGGCGCTCCGGCGGATCACTTCGGATTCGAAGGCGTTGAGACGGCAGCCGAAGGTCACGATCTCGAGCGGCACCGCCCGCCTCAGCCCGCGAGCGAGAGGGCGAGCGTGCCGGTGAAGCTCACTGCCGCCGGTCCGGTCATCACGACATGGCCGTCTTCACGCCAGTAAATCAGCAACGGCCCGCCATCGGCGATCACTTCGACGCGGCGTCCGGTGAGGCCGCGGCGATTGGCCGCCACGACCGCGGCGCAGGCGCCGGTGCCGCAAGCGGGCGTGATGCCGGCGCCGCGCTCCCACACCCGGAGGCGCAGCCGATCGGGCGCCAGGAGCTGCGCCACGCCGATATTGGCGCGCTCGGGAAAGAGCGGGTCGTGCTCGAGCTTGGGGCCGAGCGTCGCGAGGTCGATCGCCGCCCCATCAGGCACGAAGAAGGTCGCGTGCGGATTGCCCATGCTGGTGCAGACAGGATCCTTAAGCGGCCCGAGCGCCAGCGGCACATGGAGTGTGTCGCAGGCGCGCGCCAGCGGGATGTCGCGCCAGTCGAGCCGTGCCGGCCCGAGATCGACGGTGACGGTGCCGCCATCCGCCGCTTCCGCCGTGAGGAGACCGGAAGCGGTCTCGATCACGGCGCTGCGCCGGCCGGTCTCGCGCATGACGAGATCGGCGATGCAGCGGGTGGCGTTGCCGCAGGCCTCGACCTCGCCGCCATCGGCGTTGCGGATGCGCATGAACAAATCGGCGCCGGGCTGTTGGGGCGGCTCGAGCAGAATGAGCTGATCGCAGCCGACGCCGGTGTGACGGTCGGCGATGGCGCGTGCGGCGGCGGCGTCGAGCGCGAGCTTCTGCCGGCGCGCGTCGAGCACGACGAAGTCGTTGCCGAGCCCGTGCATCTTGATGAAAGGCGTGCCGCGCATGGCGCGCTATATAGGCGCGACCCCGGCACCTGTCCAACGGCTGAAGGGCGCCGCAAGGGCGCGAAGCGTTCTGCTCCGCGCCCCGCGGCGATTTCGTCGGCGCTTAGGGCTTCGCCGGCGTGTTGCTGGTGCCGGCGCTTTCGGGATGCTGTGCCGTCTGTTCGACCTTCTTGTCGGTCTTGGTGGATTTGTCCGTCTTCGCGGTCGTGCCGGACTTCATGGTCTCGTCGGTCTTCGCCTTGCCGATCTGCGCGCCGACCGCTGGCGTGCCGTTGGTTTCGGCCGAGGCGGGCGGGTTGCTTTGCGCCAATGCCGGCAGCGCGGCCAGAGCGAACGCGGCGGCGAAGGCCGGGAGGGAGAATTTGCGGATCATGTGAAGGGTCTCGTCGGTTGTCGTCTCGGAAGTGAGACGCGCCGACAACGGCAGCGCTTGCCATCCTCGTCCGCGGCCAACTCGTGATATTGTCGTGGCGGAATTGGGGCAGCGACAAGCTCGAGCGAGCCTGCGGCGCAACGCGGTGTTTGCTATACCGCCGCTAACCATCTTTGGGGGAGGGTGGCATGCTGGCAAGACAGATTGTCATCGGCTTCGGTATCGCCGTGGTGTTTCCGCTGCTCGTCTATTACGGCGTCGCCACCTTCTCCGCTCCGCCGAACTTCCAGGACGCCTACGGCAATCTTCCCTTTCTCGATCCGCTCAAGGCGACGCCTGAGGAGCGCAAGGCCCGCACGGATCTGGTGCAGGAGCGACAGAAAGCGTTCAACCTAAGGGCCGAGGCGTTTTCGCGTATCCTCATCATGGTCGCGACGCCTTTGGGGATCGCGGCCATGCTCATCGGCGCCTACCTGCCGCAAAAGGACATCGGCACCGGGCTGATCCTCGGCGGCGTCCTGACCGTGGCCGATGGATACTGGACCTATTGGGAGCATCTGCCGGACTGGCTGCGCTTCGTCTCGCTCCTTTTGGGCTTCGTCGCGCTTCTCTTCATCGGTTACCGCCGCTTCGCCGTGGCCCAGCGCTGACGGTGGCCGCCGCGATTGACAGGGCGGCCGCCGCGCCCTAGCTTCGCGCCGCTTCAACCGAAGCAGCGTGCCTGATGCCCTTTGGGCCGGCCAGTCCGCGAGTGTCGCGCACTGGCCCCTTCGGATTTGGACGAAACCATGTTCGACAGCTTGAGCAACCGGCTTTCCGACGTCTTCGACCGGCTGCGCCGCCGCGGCGCGCTCGGCGAGGAGGACGTGGCCGCGGCGCTGCGCGAGATCCGCATTGCTCTGCTCGAGGCGGATGTGGCGCTGCCGGTGGTCAAGGATTTCGTCAACGCCGTGCGCGAGAAGGCGTTGGGGCAGGAAGTGCTGCGCTCGGTCACGCCGGCGCAGATGGTCATCAAGATCGTCCACGACCATCTCGTCGAGACCTTGGGCGCCGACCAATCGGGCGCGCTCAATCTCAATGCCGTGCCGCCGGTCGTGGTGCTCATGGTGGGCCTCCAGGGCTCGGGCAAGACCACGACGGCGGCGAAGCTCGCCCGGCTGCTGAAGACGCGCGAGCGCAAGAAGGTGCTGCTCGCATCGCTCGACGTGCAGCGTCCGGCGGCGCAAGAGCAACTGGCCGTGCTCGGCCGTCAGATCGAGGTGCCGAGCCTGCCCATCGTTGCCGGCGAGCGGCCGGTCGCCATCGCCAAGCGCGCCGTCGATGTCGGCAAGCGCGAAGGCTACGACGTCGTCATCCTCGACACCGCCGGCCGGCTCCATATCGACGAGCCCTTGATGCAGGAGGTAGCGGCGGTGCGCGATGCGGTCGCGCCGACCGAGAGCCTGCTCGTCGCCGACGCCATGACCGGCCAGGACGCGGTCAATGTCGCCAAGAGCTTCGCCGAGCGGGTCGGCATCACCGGCATCGTGCTGACCCGGGTCGATGGCGATGCGCGCGGCGGCGCGGCGCTGTCGATGCGCGCCGTCACCGGCCAACCGATCAAGTTCATGGGCGTGGGCGAGAAACTCGACGCGCTCGAGGCCTTCCATGCCGAGCGCGTCGCCGGCCGCATCCTCGGCATGGGCGATGTCGTTGGCCTGGTCGAAAAGGCGGCCGAGACCGTCGATCAGGAAGAGGCCGAGAAGCTCGCGCGCAAGCTGCAGAAGGGCGGCTTCGACCTCGACGATCTCGCGGCGCAGTTGAAGCAGCTGCGCAAGATGGGCGGCATGGGCGGGGTCATGGGCATGCTGCCGGGCGTCAACAAGATCAAGAAGCAGCTCGACGAGGCGAAGCTCGACGAGAGCCTGTTGAAGCGCCAGGAGGCGATCATCGGCTCGATGACCAAGGCCGAGCGGCGTAACCCCAAGCTCTTGGACGGCTCGCGCCGCCGCCGCATCGCCGCCGGCTCCGGCACCACCGTGCCCGAGATCAACCGCCTCCTGAAGCAGTATCAGGACATGGCGCAAATGATGAAGCGGATGAACAAGCTCGGCAAGAAAGGCCTGATGCGGCACGGCATCCAGGGCCTGATGCCCGGCGGCGGCTTCCGCGGGTAGAGCAAGGAATTACAAATGGATGAAGCATCACCTCAACCGTCATGACCGGGCCGGCCGAAGGCCGAGGCCCGGCCATCCACGTCTTGCGGTGTCGCAAAAAACGTGGATGGCCGTGACAAGCACGGCCATGACGCTCTCGAACCACGTATTTGCGATGGCCGCTATTAGGTAAGCGAAGCTCACGGCAAGGAGATCCGATGGCCCTCAAGATTCGACTGGCGCGCGGCGGCACCAAGAAGCGGCCGTTCTACAGCATCGTCGTCGCCGATTCGCGCAGCCCGCGCGACGGCCGCTTCATCGAGAAGCTCGGCACCTACAATCCGATGGTCGAGAAGACCCATGCCGAACGTCTGGTCATGAAGACCGAACGGATCCAGCATTGGCTCAAGGCCGGGGCGCTGCCGACCGACCGCATCGCGCGCTTTCTCGGCGATGCCGGGCTCGCTCCGAAGCCGGAGATCCGCGAGACGCCGACGAAGTCCGCGCCCAAGGCCAAGCGTCAGGAGCGCGAAAAGACCCAAGCCGCGGCGGCCGCGGCGGCCGCGGGCGGCGGGGCCCAGGCCTAAGGAGGATGCTTGCCGGAGCGGCGCGTCTGCCTCGGCGTCATCACCGGCGCGCATGGCGTCAAGGGAATGGTGCGGGTGAAGAGCTTTACCGCCGACCCCCAAGCGATCGCGAGCTACGGTCCGCTCGAGGATGAGGCGGGCCAACGCCGCTTCACGCTCGAACTCACGGGCGCCGTCAAGGGCGTGCTGCTGGCGCGGCTCGCCGGGATTACGGACCGCGACGCGGCTGACAGCCTCAAGGGCACGCGGCTCTACCTGGCGCGCGCCGCGCTGCCGGCGCCGGGCGACGAGGAGTATTACCATACCGACCTCATCGGCCTCGCCGTCTTACTCAGCGACGGCAGCACGCTCGGCCGGGTGCGCGCGATCCACGATTACGGCGCCGGCGACAGCATCGAGGTCGCGACCGCCGAGCGCGGCGTCGTGATCGTGCCCTTTACGCGCGCCGCCGTGCCGGTCGTGGATCTGGCCGGCGGCAGGATCATCGTCGAGCCGCCGGCGGGTCTCTTGGAGCCGGCCAAGGGCGGCGACGAGTGAGCGCCGAGATGGCAGCTTGGACGGCAACCGTGCTGACGATCTTTCCCGAGATGTTCCCGGGCCCGCTCGGCCATTCGCTCGCGGGCAAGGCGCTTGCCGCCGGGCTCTGGCGTCTCGAATCGGTGGACATCCGCCGCTTCGCGCGCGATAAACACCGCTCCGTCGATGATGCGCCCTTCGGTGGCGGGCCGGGCATGGTGATGCGGCCCGACATCGTCGATGCCGCGATCGAAGGAAGTCCGGCGCCGGGGCCGCTGCTCTACCTCACGCCGCGCGGCCGGCGCTTGGACCAGGAGCGGGTGCACGCCTTGGCGGCGGGGCCGGGAGTGAGGCTGTTGTGCGGCCGCTTCGAAGGCGTCGACGACCGCGTCATTGCGGCGCGGGAGATCGAAGAGCTGAGTCTCGGCGATTTCCTGCTGTCGGGCGGCGAGCCGGCGGCGCTGGCGTTGATCGATGCGTGCGTGCGGCTGCTGCCGGGTGTCATCGGCGACGCGGCGGCGCATGCCGAGGAGAGCTTCGAGCAGGGGCTGCTGGAATATCCTCACTACACCCGGCCGCAGCTGTGGCAGGGGCGCGCCGTGCCGGAGGTCCTGCTCTCCGGGCATCATGAGGCGATCCGCCGCTGGCGCCGGGCGGAGGCGGAACGGGTGACCGAGATGCGGCGCCCGGATTTGTGGCAACGCTACCTCGCCCGGACGCGCGGGCCCGGGCGGCATGACGTTGGAGGTGAGCAATGAACCTTTTGCAAAGGCTCGAGCAGGAGGAGCTGAAGAGGCTCCTTGCCGGCCGCGCCGTGCCGGAGTTCCGGCCGGGCGACACCGTCAAGGTCAGCGTCAAGGTGGTGGAAGGCGAGCGCGAGCGCGTCCAGGCCTTCGAGGGCGTCTGCATCGCCCGCAAGAACGCCGGCGTCAATTCGAGCTTCACCTTGCGCAAGATCTCGTACGGCGAAGGCGTCGAGCGCGTCTTCCCGCTCTATTCCCCGCGCATCACCGCGATCGAGGTGGTCCGCCGCGGCGCCGTCCGGCGGGCCAAGCTCTATTACTTGCGCGGCCGTACCGGCAAGGCCGCGCGCATCGCCGAACGCGGCCGCGAAACCGTCGAAGCCCCGGAAAGCGAGGCCCCGGAGACCGGCGGCGAAAGCGCTTAGGACCATCGTCATGACTCAACCGCGCACGATTTTCGACAAGATCTGGGACAGCCATCTGGTCGACCAGCAGCCGGACGGGACCTGCCTTCTCTATGTCGACTGCCACATCGTCCACGAGGTGACGAGCCCGCAGGCCTTCGAGGGGCTGCGCCTGGCCGGGCGCAAAGTCCGCCGGCCCGCTTTGACCCTCGCGGTGGTCGACCACAACGTGCCGACGACCGCGGACCGGTTGCAGGGCATCAAAGAGGCGGAATCGCGCCTCCAGGTCGAAACGCTGGAGCGCAACGTCAAGGATTTCGCCATCCCCTATTTCGGCATGGACGACATCCGCCAGGGCATCTGCCACGTCATCGGCCCCGAGCAGGGCGCGAGCCAGCCCGGCATGACCATCGTCTGTGGCGACAGCCATACCGCGACCCACGGCGCGATGGGCGCCTTGGCCTTCGGCATCGGCACCTCCGAGGTCGAGCACGTGCTGGCGACGCAGACGCTCATTCAGCGCCGCCCCAAGAACATGCTGATCCGGGTCGATGGCGATTTGGGCTTCGGCGTCACCGCCAAGGACATCATCCTCGGCATCATCGGCCGCATCGGCACCGCCGGCGGGACCGGGAACGTCATCGAATACGGCGGCAGCGCCATCCGCAAGCTGTCGATGGAGGGCCGGCTCACAGTCTGCAACATGTCGATCGAGGCGGGCGCCCGCGCCGGCCTCATCGCGCCCGACGAGACCACCTTCGAATACCTCAAGGGCCGGCCGATGGCGCCCAAGGGCGCCGCTTGGGAGGTGGCAATCGCCTATTGGAAGACGCTGCCCTCCGATCCCGGCGCGCGCTACGACACCGAGGTGGCGATCGACGCCGCCGCGCTGGCCCCGCAAGTGACCTGGGGGACGAGCCCGCAGGACGTGCTGCCGATTACCGGCTACGTGCCCGATCCGGCGGACGAGGCCAACGAGGATCGCCGCCGGGCGATGCAGCGCTCGCTCGCCTATATGGGCCTCAAGCCGGGCACGAAGCTCGCGGAGATTCCGGTGCAGCGCGTCTTCATCGGCTCCTGCACCAATTCGCGCATCGAGGATCTGCGCGCCGCCGCTGCCGTCGCCAAAAGCCGCAAGGTGGCGAAGGGCGTCAATGCCATGGTGGTGCCGGGCTCGGGCCTCGTTAAGCACCAGGCCGAAGAAGAGGGGCTCGACCGGATCTTCATCGAAGCGGGCTTCGAGTGGCGTGAAGCCGGCTGCTCGATGTGCCTCGCCATGAACCCGGACAAGCTCGAGCCGGGCGAGCGCTGCGCCTCGACCTCGAACCGTAATTTCGAGGGAAGGCAGGGCAAGGGCGGGCGCACGCACCTTTTAAGCCCGGCCATGGCCGCCGCCGCCGCCGTCACCGGCCATTTGGCCGACGTGCGCGATCTCGCCTAGCGCGGCCCGCGCAGCAGCGCCGCCAGGAAGAGGCCCAAAGCCACCGCGCCGAGGATCGGGAGCCAGAACAGGAAGAGCCCGACAAAGAGCACCAGACCCATAGCCGCCAACGCGCCCAGGCCCAAGAGCCCAAGGATCAAGGCGAACGGTCCCGGCGCGGCGAAGGACATGCGGTGGCTCGAGACCCAGACCTCAGGCTCGCCGCGGCGGCGGCGCGGGTCGGTGTGTTCGGGCGGCAGGATCTCAGGCTCGGCGCGCGGCGGGCGCGCTTCGTCATCGGAACGGTCAGGCATGCGCCTTATGTGAGGTGGCGCGGTCCCCGGCGCAACCGGCGCGACCGGGCTTGCCTTGATCCGCTGGCTCGGCTAACCATCGCGCCGCCTCTCGCCCGACAGGACCGCCCATGGACAAATTCACCGTACTGACCGGCATCGCCGCGCCGCTGCCGATGATCAATGTCGATACCGACAAGATCATCCCGGCGCGCTATCTCAAGACCATCGCGCGCACCGGGCTGGGCATCGCGCTCTTCAGCGAGCTGCGCTATCGCCCGGACGGGTCGGAGAATCCGGATTTCGTGCTGAACCAGCCGGCCTATCGCAAGGCCACGATCCTCGTCGCCGGCGAGAATTTCGGCTGCGGCTCGTCGCGCGAGCACGCGCCCTGGGCGCTTTTGGATTTCGGCATCCGCTGCGTCATCGCACCGAGCTTCGCCGACATCTTCCACAACAACTGCTTCCAGAACGGGGTCCTGCCGATCAAGCTGCCGCATGCGGTGGTGGCGGAACTCATGGCGGACGCGAAGAAGGGCGCCAATGCGCGCCTCACCATCGATCTCGACAAGCAGACGATCACGCGCCCCGACGGCACGATTGTGCGCTTCGACATCGACGGCTTCCGCAAGCATTGCCTCCTGAACGGGCTCGACGACATCGGTCTAACCCTGCAGAAGGACAAGGCCATCGCGGGCTTCGAAGCGAAGCGCAAGCAGAGCCAGCCCTGGCTCTAGGCGGACAAATGGCGGCGAACCGAAAAATCCTTCTCTTGCCGGGCGACGGCATCGGTCCCGAGGTGATGCGCCAGGTCGAGCGCGTCGTCCATTGGTACGACCGCCGCCGCATCGCCAGCTTCGAGGTGAGCGAAGGGCTGGTCGGCGGCGCCGCGATTGACGCCGAAGGCGCGCCCGTGTCGAACGAGACGATGCGCCGCGCGCTCGCCGCCGATGCGGTGCTGCTGGGCGCGGTCGGCGGCCCGAAATGGGATTCGCTGCCCTTCGCCCAGAAGCCCGAGCGCGGCCTCTTGCGCCTGCGCAAGGAGATGGAGCTCTTCGCCAATCTGCGCCCCGCCATCGTCTTCGGGCCGTTGATCGGCGCCTCGACCTTGAAGCCCGAGGTGATCGAGGGGCTCGATCTCATGATCGTGCGGGAACTCACGGGCGGCGTTTATTTCGGCGAGCCCCGCGGCATCGAGACCTTGCCCGACGGCACCCGCCGCGGCGTCAACACGCAGGTCTACACCACGCCCGAGATTATCCGCGTCGCCCGCGTTGCTTTCGAGCTGGCGCGCAAGCGGGGCGGGCGCCTGTGCTCGGTGGAGAAGGCGAACGTCATGGAATCGGGCGTGCTCTGGCGCGAGGAAGTGCAGAAGCTGCACGATGCCGAATTCCCTGATGTCGAGCTTTCGCATATGTATGCCGACAACTGCGCCATGCAGCTGGTGCGCAACCCCAAGCAGTTCGACGTCATCGTCACCGACAATCTGTTCGGCGATCTGCTCTCGGATTGCGCGGCGATGCTGACGGGCTCGTTGGGCATGCTGCCCTCGGCCTCATTGGGCGCCGCCGATTCGAGCGGCCGGCGCAAGGCGCTCTATGAGCCCGTGCATGGCAGCGCGCCGGACATCGCCGGCAAGGATGTCGCCAACCCGCTCGCCTCGATCCTGTCGCTGGCGATGATGCTGCGCTATTCCTTCGATCTTGCCGAGGAGGCCGATCTCCTCGACCGTGCGGTCAAGGATGCGCTCGCGGGCGGGGCGCGCACTGCCGACATCTTCGAGGCCGGCGCGACAAAGGTTTCGACCACGGCAATGGGCGACCGGGTGCTGCAGGCGCTCGACAAGCTCGCCTGAGGCCACGCTCCGCCTACGTTCGCTTCGCCTTGTGCGCGCCGGCGAAATTGGGCGCTACTTCCGCCATGAAGCGGGCCATCTCGTCCTTGACCTGGCCGTGCGGCTTCAAACCGACGTTGAAATAGAGGATGACCTCGTCGAAGCCGGCGGCCTCGACCTTTTTCAAGGTGTCGGTGATCTGCGCGGAATTGCCGAGCAGCACTGCGTTCTCGGTCAGATCCTCCGGCCGCGTCTTCTGCAGCTTCGCCACCATGTCGATGAAATAGCGATAGCTCGGCGGCGCCGTCTTGGGATCGCCGGGCAGCGCCGGGATGACGCATTCCTTGTAGTAGCGCACCTGGCGCTCGCGCGCCGCCGCCTCCCCAATCTTGTCGTCGTAGAAATGAGTGAAATAGCTGCACATCAGCCGGCCCGGCCTGGTGCCGCGGGCGGCGCAGGTCTCGTTGTACAGGCGCGCCACTTGCGTCAGCCCGCCGAAGCTCATGGCGGCGGCGAAAGGGGCGACGATGAGGCCGCAGCCGAGCCGGGCGGCAAGCTCGATCGAAGGCTTGGAGAATGACGCGACGTAAGCCGGGATCGGCCGCTGCACCGGCTGCGGCGTGATGGCGACATTCTCGAAGGCATAATGCTTGCCCTGGTGCGAGATGCGCTGGTCGGTGCTCCACAGCCGCCGGACCACTTCCATCCCCTCCTCGAAGATCGCCTGGTTGTCCTCGAAGCTGACGCCGAAGGGCCCGTATTCGCCGCGGTCGTAGCCGCGCCCGGCGGCGAAATCGACGCGGCCGTTGCTGAGCAAATCGAGGCTGGCCCACTGTTCGGCGACGCGGATCGGGTGATGCAGCGGCAGCACCGTAACCGCGGGCGCGAGGCGGATGTGCTTGGTCCGCGCCGCGAGATTGGCGAGCACAAGCTCGGGACAGGAGAGCACGCCGAGGGAGTTGAAATGGTGCTCGCCGATCCAGGCCGAATGCATCCTGAGGTCTTCGGCATAGATCGCCTCGGCCAGGATGTCGGCGACGAAGCGATTGGCGCTGCGCGCGTTGTCCGTGTAGTGGTTGTCGCTGAGTGTGAAATACCCGAATTCCATCGTCGCCCCTCCCGCGCCTCACCGGCCGGCGGGCAGCTTATCCCGGAGGCCGCGGCGCCGGGAAGCCTCGTTGCCGGCGGCCGGGCAGGTCGTGACTCGACCTCCGGTTGAATTGCCGCCGCGCAAGGGCCGGAATCATGCAAAATTAGTTCGACGTTAACCAAATTCTTGTATCTTTTCAATAATAGCCAAGACATATTAACCATAAACTTATATTATTCTTCTCGAATCCTCAAATTTATTAGTAATTCGAGACAAAATCCCGCGTTTATCGTTATTCGTATCTTGGAAACTCCCGATCTGTACGATAACAATAATGTTTGGCGCTCGCCCGATCGACTGCGGGATTGGCCAGGACAGGGCAGCCGCGGCGGCGCTACGGAACGAGTGAGTGCAGGATGTTGCGCATCTTCGGGCATTTCGTGCCCGTGCCGGCGATTGTGCTCGGCGTCTTCGAGATTGTCTTGCTTTCGCTCACCCTCTATCTGGTGACGGCCTCCGTCCACGCCGAGCAACTCTGGCAATTCCCGCCGGCCGCGGTTCCCGCGCAGTTCTCGGTCGGGCTGTCCGTCGTGGCGCTGGTCGCGATGTCCTCGGTCGGCCTCTACAATTACGATGCCTTCCTCGATTCCCGCGCCATGGTCATCAAGATCCTGATGGCGCTGCTGCTGGTGGCGCCGGCGGCGGCCATCGCGGCGCTCCTCTTCTCGTCCGCCTTCAGCGGCGCGGAGGCGGCCTCCTGGCCGCTCTGGTTCCTCAAGGCGACGCTCGCCTGGATCCTTTGCCTGCTGATCACGCGCACGGCCTTCCTCGGATTTTCCGATAGCGACCTGTTCCGCCGCCGCGTCGTCGTCATCGGCACCGGCCGGCGCGCGGCGCGCATCGCCGAATTGGCGCAGCGGCGCAAGAACCGCTATTTCGTACCTAAGGGCTTCGTGCACGCCTGCGGCGATCTGCAGCTGGTCGCCGGCGTGCCGCTCGATCTCGACAGCACCGAGGACGAGCATGCCTTGGCCCATTTTGCCCGCGCGGTCGGCGTCAAGGAGGTGGTGGTCGCCACCGACGACCGCCGCGGCATGCCGATCGTACAGTTGCTGCACTGCAAGATCGCCGGCATCAACGTCGTCGATTATCTGAGCTTTTGGGAGCGCGAGAACGGCAAGATCGACATCGAGGCGCTGCAGCCGAGCTGGCTCATCTATTCCGACGGCTTCCGCCAGGGCTTCCTCGTCGACGCCATAAAGCGGCTCTTCGACATCGCGATCGGTCTGTTGCTGCTGCTGCTGACCTTGCCGCTCATCATCTTGGGCGCGCTCGCCGTCAAGCTCGACAGTCGCGGACCGCTGCTCTATTGCCAAGAGCGGGTCGGGCGGAACGCCAGGGCCTTCACGCTGCTCAAGTTCCGCAGCATGCAGCAAGATGCCGAGCGCGACGGCGCGCCGCGCTGGGCGCAGAACAGCGATCCGCGCGTGACCCGCGTCGGCGCGCTCATGCGCCGCTTCCGCATCGACGAGTTGCCGCAGCTGTGGAACGTGCTGCGCGGCGATATGAGCTTCGTCGGGCCGCGGCCGGAGCGGCCCTATTTCGTCGATCAGCTCGCCCAGAGCATCCCCTTCTACCGCGAGCGCCACTCGGTGAAGCCGGGCATCACCGGCTGGGCCCAGGTCAACTATCCCTACGGCGCCTCGCTCGACGATGCGCGGCAGAAGCTCGCCTACGACCTCTATTACGTGAAGAACCGCACGATTTTCCTCGATCTGGTCATCCTGATCCAGACCGTGCGCGTCATCCTCTTCGGCGAGGGCGCGCGTTAGGCCCGTCGCCGCAGCTCGAGGCCATGGCAAGCAAGATCAACGCTCTCCTCGTCGAAGATGACAACGGCCTCTGCCGGCAGCTCGGCTGGGCGCTGCCGGAGGTCGAATTCGCGGTCGCCGGCAACCGCGAGGATGCGATCAGCGAGTTCCGCCGCCTGCGTCCGGCGGTGGTCGTGCTCGATCTCGGACTGCCGCCGGACAAAGACGGCGTGAGCGAGGGCATGAGCACCCTCGAGGCGATCCTGGCGCTCGCGCCGGAGACCAAGATCATCATCTGCAGCGGCAGCGACAGCCGCGAGGCGGCGGTCCGCGCCATCGCGCTCGGAGCGTACGATTTTTGCCGCAAGCCGATCGATCCGGAAGCGTTGCGCCTCATCATCGAGCGCGCCGCGCGGCTCTACGAGCTCGAGGCCGAGAACCGGCGCCTGCTCAAAATGACGCCGCGCTCGCCCGCCGACGGCATCATCGGCTCAAGTCCGCAAATGGCGCGCTTGCTGCGCACCATCGAGAAGGTCGCGCCGACCGACGTGGCGGTCCTGCTGCTCGGCGAAAGCGGCACCGGCAAGGAGCTGCTGGCGCAGGCGCTGCACCGCCTGAGCGGGCGGTCGAACCGGCCCTTCGTCGCGATCAACTGCGCCGCCATTCCCGAGACGCTGCTCGAGAGCGAGCTCTTCGGCTACGAGAAGGGCGCCTTCACCGGCGCCGTCAAGCAGACCATCGGCAAGATCGAGAAGGCGCATGAGGGCACGTTCTTCCTCGACGAGATCGGCGATCTGCCCCTCGCCATGCAGGTGAAGCTCCTGCGCTTCCTGCAGGATCACATGGTCGAGCGCATCGGCGGTCGCCGCGCCATCCAGGTCGATGTCCGCATCATCTGCGCCACCAATCAAGATCTCGACCACATGATCGGCACCGGCCGCTTCCGCGAGGATCTCTATTACCGCCTCAATGAAGTCCGGCTCGTCGTGCCGCCGCTGCGCGAGCGCGACGGCGATGCGATGCTGATCGCCCATTACCTCCTGAAGAAGTTCAATGCGGAGATCGGGCGCAACGTCAAGGGCTTCGCCTCCGACGCGCTGGCCGCGATGGCGGACCATGCGTGGCGCGGCAACGTCCGCGAGCTCGAGAACCGGGTCAAGCGCGCCGTGGTGATGGCCGAGGGCGCCTCGATCACCGCCGCCGACCTCGAACTCGCGCCGGCGGATCTGCCTTATGGCACGCTCGACCTGCGCGAGGCGCGGGCACGGGCCGAGCGCGATGTGATCCAGATGGCAATGGCGCAAAGCGGCGGCAATCTGACCCGCGCGGCCAAGCTCCTGGGCATCAGCCGGCCGACCCTCTATGGCCTGCTCGAAACCTTGGAGCGCGGCTGAGCGCCGGCGGGCCCGCACGAGCCGCCGCGGGCGCAAAGTCGTTGTAACCGGCCAACTGATCCTGTGCTAAAAGACCCCTGACAAATAGCCCTGCGATCGGCGAGGCCTGCGGTTCGGCCACGCGGCAAGGGCATAGCAGCGCCGGCGCCACGGGTTCCGGCGCGCGTTTTGGGGGAGACGACGGCCGATGTTTACGCAAATCCTCGATCCCACCGGGAATCTGTTCGTGACTTGGCTGGTCGCGCTGATTCCCGTCGTCGCTTTGCTGTTCATGCTTGCGGTGTTGCGCTGGTCGGCGTGGGTTGCGACGTTGGTCGGCTCGTTGATCACCTTGGCGCTCGGGCTGTGGGTCTGGCAGATGCCGCTCGACCAGGGCATCCAAGCCTATGTCTACGGCTCGCTGACGGGCATCTGGAACGTTGATTGGATCACGTTCTGGGGCGTCATGCTGTTCAACACGATGGTCGCCACCGGCGCGTTCGACAAGCTGCGCCGCTGGCTCCTGTCGCAAGGGACGCAGGACATCCGGGTCCAGACCCTCCTTTTCGCCTGGGCATTCGGGGCTCTGCTCGAAGGCCTGGTTGGCTTCGGTTATCCCTGGGCGTTCGTCGCGCCGATTCTAATCGCGCTCGGCATCCCCGATCTCGATGCCATTCGTGTCGCGGCGATCGCCAACAACGCGCCCGTCTCGTACGGCGCGCTCGGGGCGCCGATCATCGCCCTGGCCGCCGTGACCGGTTATCCGCTGCTCGCGCTCTCGGGCTCGATCAGCAAGATCGTCGCTATTCTCGCCCTGCTGCCGCCGTGGGTGTTGCTTTATTTGGTTGCGGGCCGGTCGGGCATGTGGAAAGCATGGCCCTTGGCTATCGTCGGCTCGCTCGGCTACATCGCGGGTCAGCTGCCCGTCGGCACGTATCTCGGGCCGTACCTGCCCGATGTTGCCGGCTCGATCGTGTGCTTCATCTGCCTGCTGATCCTGCTCAAGGTGTGGCAACCCGCCGAGGTTCTCGGCTATGGCGGCAAGCCGATCGCCGGCGCCGCACGCGCCGAAGCGCACGGCTTGTCGGGCGGCGAAATTTTCCAGGGCTGGCTGCCGATTATCGTCCTGGTAGCGGTCGTCGTCGCATGGACGGGTCCATGGTCGAAGCTGCCCGGAATCATCGTGCTGCATCTGGCGGTGACCGCGGCATCGTCGATCGCTCCGGGCGCCACCATTGCCGCGCTTTTCAACTGGACGCCGTTCGTGGGCGGCTCGGCCATTCTCGCTTCCTGGATCATCTCCGCGATCCTGCTGCGCGTGAACGGCCAGCAGCTCGGCGAGATCTGGAGAAAGACCTGGTCGCAGATGTGGGGCGCTTGCCTCGTCGGCGTGTTCATCTTCGGCCTGGCTTATGTCTTCAACTTCTCGGGTATGGCCGGGTCGCTGGCGAAAGGGTTCTCCTCGATCGGCACCGCCTTCATCGTCGTGGCGCCGATCCTGGGTTTCATCGGCGTGGCGCTGTCCGGCAGCAACACCTCGACCAACGCCATGTTCGGGAAGTTCCAGGCTCTTGTCGGTCAGGTCCTCGGCTTCCCGCCGCTCCTGCTCCCGACGATCAACTCGGTGGGTGCCGAGATCGGCAAGCCGGTGGCGCCGCAGACCGCGAGCGTCGGCGTGTCGACCTCGCGCTTCGTGCGCAACGAAGGCGCAGTCATCCGCCACAACTTCGGCTGGACGTTGGTGGTGCTGGCCTACCTCGTCGTGATCAGCGTCGCCTGTTATCTCTTTTTCCCGGGGATAGCGGCCCTGCCGGCCTAAAGGGCGACGGCCGGCCGCTGCCGCGACTTCGATCAGAAGGCGAGGATCGCGTCCATCGCGATGGTGAATTGGTTCGACTTGGTGCCGACCCCGCTCGCATTGATGTCGAACGGCTTGACGTTGCTGCCGCCGATCACCTGGTCATAGCGCACCTCAGGCCGCAGCATCAGGCTCAATGGCCCAAGCGCCACCGGCGGCTTGTAGGTCGCGCCCAGAGTCAGCGCGCCATAGACCGCGTTGAACGCCCTGCCGGTATTGCTGTTGGCGCAATAGGTGTCGTTCGTCGGGAAGGCCAAGCCGCGCTCGCCGTCGACATAATCGAGCGGCCGCTGCGGCTGCGCGACGAAGCCGCAGAAGCCATGGCTGCCGCTCTGATCGGCGAAGGCTTCGGCGCGCCCGGTGACCGACCATTGATCATTGATGGTATAGGTCAGGTATTGCGCGACGCCGCCGGCCGTGGCGTTGAAATAATCGTCGTGAATGCGGTTGAATTCGGTCATCGAGGTCAGGTTGTCGTTGAATTTGTAGGTCACGACGACGTCGTAGTACTCGCGCACATAGTTGTTGGCGCCGGGAATGCCGAGCGTGGCGCCGGGGGTGGCGACGGGATTCTCCGGCCCGATATGGGCGAGCGCGAGGATCGTCAGATTGCCGTCGACGAGCCCGTTGAGGCCGAAGCCGAACAGGGCCTTGGGGAATTCGTCATTGTTCATGCCCTGGCCGATCGAATCATTGACGCCGGTGTCGATCCCGCCCCAGAGGTCGATGGTATCGTTGACGTGGAAAGTGGCGAGGGCGCCGGTATGCTTGAACGGCAGGCCGTAGTTGAAGATGTAGGTATGCGAGTAAAGCGGGTTGCCGGTGGCGTCGATCACCTCCGCGCCGAGCGGCGTCGGGTATTGACCGAGCTTCAAGTCGATGCCGTTGGTGCTGGCGAGCGGCACATGCGCCTGCACATCCGCCTCGACGATGTCCCATTGGTAGGGGCTGCGCGTCACCCGATCGAGCTCGTTGTAGAAATGCGTGATGCGCGAATCCGTGCCGTACATGCCGGTGAACTTGAATCCCACGTCGAAATCGGGGTTCTTGGGATCGAGGTCGCGCTCCACATTCGCCATGATCTGGTTGATGCGCGGGAAGTTGGCGCGGTCGGTAAAGAGCTGACCGAAATTGATATGGTTGGCGGGGTCGTCGGGATTGCCGGAAATGCCGGCCTCGAGGTGACCGGAATATTTGATGCTGTCCCAGAAGCCCGTCGGCGCCGAGGCCGCGGCGGGCGCCGCCGGCGGTGGCGCGGCGGGCGCCGGCGTTTGGGCCTGGGCCGAGGCGGCGACGGCTCCGGCGATGCAAGCCGCCGCAGCCGGAGCGAAGGTTTTTAGACGCATGTTCTGTTTGCCCTCCAAATCGTCGCGATGTGCCGATCGAATTCGCCCGCTGCGCGATTGCTAGGCGGTCTGCCCACGAATTAGACAAATTCGGCGACGAAACCGTATCCTCTGCCTATTATGCGATGAGGCTCTGCAATTGGCTTGCCAAGCCCGCGGATGACGCCGCCGCCGACGCGGCCAGCAGCTTCGCGTATAGCACTTTTTGGGTTAAAATGGCACCAGGAATAAGGGATAAATCAGATCGGCTGCGCCGGCGGCCCCCGCTGCCGACGCTCGCCGCCGAGGAGGCGCTCCATGAAGAAACTGCTCATCGGCCTGGCGGTGCTCGTCGTTCTCGTCATCGCCGCGGCCGTCGTCATTCCCCTCGTCGTGCCGGTCGAAGCCTATGAAGGCCGGCTCATCGCCCTGGTCAAGCAGTCGACCGGACGCGACCTCAAGATCGCCGGGCCGGTCAAATTGTCGGTCTTGCCGGCGCTGGCGCTTGAGGCGAACGACGTCTCCTTCGCCAACGCGCCCGGCGCGCGCACGCCGCAGATGGTGCAGTTGAAGCAGCTGCAGGTGCAGTTGCAGCTCTTGCCCTTGCTCCATGGCGCGGTCGCGGTGAGCCGCTTCGTTCTGGTGCAGCCGGTGATCGCGCTCGAGGTGGACAAGGCCGGGCATCCCAATTGGGTGTTCACACAAGCGGCGGCGCCTTCTGCCGCGCCGGCGCGTGGCACCCCGCAGCCCGCGAGCGCGGGCGGCGGCCTCGCAATTTCCGGCCTCACGCTCGAGGATGTGCAGCTCTCCGATGGCAAGATCAGCTATACCGATCAGCGCACCGGCAAGGCGGAGCAGCTCGACAGCATCAACATGAAGCTGTCGCTGCCCGATCTCGACAGCGCCTTTGCCGGCGACGGCTCGGCGGTGTGGAACGGCGAGAAGGTTTCGCTTGCCGCCAATATCGACAAGCCGCGGGCGCTCCTCAACGGCGCCGAGAGTGCGGTCGGCATGAAGCTCGCCGCGACGCCGATCACGCTCAATTTCTCCGGCAAGGTCACCGGCCTGCCGCCCGCGAAGCTCGGCGGCGTCATCGACATCGAGACCAAATCGGTGCGCGATCTCGCAAAATGGGTGGGATCGCCGATCACCATGAGCGGCAGCGGGCTGGGGCCGCTCGCGATCAAGGGCACCGTGGCGATGGCCGGGACGAAGACCAGCTTCAGCGATGCCGATCTCTCGCTCGATGCCATCAAGACCAAGGGGTCGGTATCGATCGACAGCGCCGGCGCGCGGCCCGCGATCAACGGCAAACTCGATGTCGACAAGCTCGACCTCAACCCCTACCTGCCGCCGGAGTCGCCACAGGGAGCGCGGCCCGCAGCGGCAGGCGGCTCCGCTCCGGCATCCTCGGCCGCGGCGCAAAGCGGTTGGAGCGATGCACCCATCGACGTGTCGCCCTTGAATCTCGCCGATGTCGATTTAGACCTCAAGGTCGGCGGCATCGTCTACCGCAAGTACCAGATCGGCGCGAGCGCGCTCGGCGTCCATCTCAAGGACGGCCAGCTCACCGGCGATCTGAGCCAGATGGCGCTCTATCAAGGCACTGGGCACGGCAAGGTGACCGTGGACGGCAGCGGCGCCGTGCCGAGCGTCGGGATCAATTTCAATCTGGCGCAGGTGCAGATCGAGCCCTTGGCGCAGGCGGCGATGGACAGCGACCGGCTCACCGGCACCGGCACTTTCGACATCGCCGCGACCGGCCACGGCAAGAGCCAGCGCGACATCATCAGCACGCTCAACGGCAAAGGCGCGATGAACCTCGCCAACGGCCAGGTCAAGGGGGTCAACCTCCTGGCGCTCGCCGAAAACGCGGCGAAGAGCCTCGTCGGCGGCGACAGCGGCGGCAATGCCACCAATTTCGGCACGCTGACGGGCACCTACACGATCACCAATGGCCTCTTGCGCAACAGCGATCTCCAGCTCAAATCGGGCGCCGTGCCGATGACCGGCGCAGGCACCGTCGATCTGCCGACGCGCGTCGTCGACTACAAGGTGAGCCCGCAGCTCGCGGGCGGCATCACCGTGCCGATCCAGATCAGCGGCACCTGGGACAATTTGAGCTATCGCCCGGATTTGGCGGGCATCCTCCAAGGCGCAGTGCAATCACCGGGCAAGGTGCTCGACACCCTCAAATCCGGCGGCGGCAGCGTCGGCCAGGGGCTCGGCGGCGTCGGCCAAGGCGTCGGCGGCGCGCTCAAGGGGATTCTCGGGAAGTAGCGCTCAGCTGCGCTGCGGTCGCGCGACGGCGAGGCCCAGGTCCGGCGGCGCGGCCGCGCGATACCACTCGAGGATCTGCTCCCCGGTCCAGAAGGCGACGCCGCTGTAGCGCCGCGCATAGGCGAGGAATTCCTCGAGATATTTGATCCGGTGCGGCACGCCGGTGATGTAGGGGTGGATGGCGAAGGACAGGATCTTGGCCCGCTGCCGGCCCTCGTCATAGAGCCGATCGAACTGGTCGATGGCGCGCTTCAGGAACACGTCGCCGTGATGGTGCTGCACCATCGCGATCGGGATGTCGTTGAGCTCCACCGTATAGGGCAGGGTCACGAGCGGCCCGTGCGCGGTGGCGATGACCGTGGGCTCGTCGTCATAGACCCAATCGCCGACATATTGGATGCCGGCCTCGGCGAGCAGATCGGGGGTCTCGTAGGTCTCGGTGAGACCCGGCCCGAGCCAACCCAATGGGCGCTTGCCGGTGAACTTCTCGAGCCGGTCGAGCGCGCGGTGGATCATGGCGCGCTGATCTGCGACCTGGTGGATCGGCATCTGCACGTCGCTGTGGCCCATGAACTCCCAGCGCCGCTCGCGCGCGGCCGCGGCGACGCGGGGATAGACATCGACGACCGCGGCATTGATCGACAAGGTCGCGCGCGCCTGGACGCGGTCGAGCGCCGCGAAGAAGCGCCAGATTCCGACGCGCATGCCGTATTCGTGCCAGCTCCAATTGGCGAGATCGGGCGCGACCGGCACGCCCGTGGGCGCCGGCAGCACCTGCCGCGCCATCGGCCGCTCGATCTCCCAGACCTCGAGATTGACGATCGGCCAAACGACCAGGCGCAAGCCCTCGGGCAGAAGCAGCGGCGGCCGGTCCGGCAGGGCGGAATAGAGGGCGCGCTCACGCGGCTTCATCACCGGCACTCCATCATCGGCGCGCGATCTTCGACCATCGCTGACGCTCAGCCCGCGCGCACGCCGTGGCCCGAGACGCCCATCAGCGCGCTGAGCCGGTCCGGCGCCGCGAGGAGCTCGCGGCTCGGGCCGCTATAGACCACCCGGCCGCGGTCGAGAACCATGGCGTCCGCGGCGAATTCGAGCGCGATGCGCGCGTGCTGCTCGACCAGCAGGATGGCAAGGTCGTCCTCGCGCTTCAGCCGGTCGAGTCCGGAGAGAACCGCCTCGACGATCACCGGCGCCAGCCCTTCGAGCGGCTCGTCCATCAGCAGCAGCGTCGGATTGCCCATCAATGCGCGGGCGATCGATAGCATCTGCTGCTCGCCGCCCGACAGCTCGTTGCCGCGGTTGCGGCGCCGCTCGGCGAGCGCGGGAAAGAAGTCATAGACGCGCTGCAGGGTCCAGCGCCCCGCCCGCGCCGCGACCAGCAGATTCTCCGCCACCGTCAGCGAACGGAAGATCTCGCGCTCCTGCGGCACGAAGCCGATGCCGAGCCGGGCGCGGCGATAGGGCGGCAGTGCCGCCATCTGCTGTCCGGCGAAGCTTATGGCGCCGCCGTGCAGGGTCGTGTGGCCCATGATGGTGGCGAGCAAGGTGGTCTTGCCGACGCCGTTGCGCCCCAAGAGCGCCAAGGTCCCGCCGGCCGGCAGGCCGAGCGAGACGCCGTCGAGGACGACGGTATCGCCGTAGCCGGCCCGCACGCTCTCGACGGCGAGCGTGCTCGAGGCCCGCTCGGGCGCGCTCATGCCGGCTCCCGCTCGCCGAGATAGACCTGACGCACGCGCGGATCGGCCGCGATCTCCGCCGGCGTCCCTTCGACCAGCACGCCGCCCTGCACCATGACGGTGATGCGGCGCGCCAGGCGAAAGACCAGATCCATGTCATGCTCGATGATGAGCACCGCGATCTCCGGCGGCAGCCGCTCGATCATTTCGATGATGGTGCCGCTCTCCGCCGAGGGCACGCCGGCGGCGGGCTCGTCGAGCAAGAGCACCTTCGGATTGAGGCCGAGCGCGACGGCGATCTCGACGAGACGCTGCCGGCCATAAGCGACTTCGCGCACCAACCGCGGCGCCTCGTCGGCGATCCCCAGGCGCCCGAGCAGCGCGAAGGCCTCCTCGATCACCTCGCGCCGCGATCCGGCCGGACGGTAAAGATTGCCGGCGTAGCCCAGCCGCTCGCCGAGGGCGAGAAGGACGTTCTCGAGCACGGTCAAGCCGCGGAAGAGCGTGGTGATCTGGAAGGTGCGGACGAGCCCGCGCTTGACGCGCTGGGCCTGGCTCAGGCCGGTGATGTCGCTGCCCTCGAGGAGGATGCGCCCGTCGTTCGGCCGGATCGCGCCGGTCACCAGATTGACGAAGGTGGTCTTGCCCGCGCCGTTCGGTCCGATGAGGGCGTGGCGCGCGCCCTGCTCGAGACGAAAGTCGATGGCGTTGGCGACGCGCAGCGCGCCGAAGTTCTTGCACAGCCCGCGCGTCTCCAGCGCGGCGGTCGCGCTCACCGGTTCCTCCCGAGCCAGCGCGCCGCGCGGTCGATGAGGCCGAAGGCGCCGCCGCGCGCGAAGACGACGACCAGCACCAGGAGGAGGCCGATCCAAAAATACCAATAGACCGGGTCGACCTCGGCGAAGCGGTCCTGCAGGATCATGTAGAGCGGCACGCCGATGAAGGCGCCGTAGAGCCGGCCCACGCCGCCGAGGATGAGCATGATCAGGATCTCGCCCGAACGCTCGAAGCTCAAGGTGCCCAAGCCGACGAATTGCGTCGTCTCCGCGATCAGCGCGCCGGAGACGCCGGCAAACGCCGCCGAGATGGTGTAGACCGTGAGCCGCCGCCAGAACACCGGCGAGCCGATGGCGTGCATGCGCTGAACATTCTCGCGGATGCCCGTCAGCGAGCGTCCGAAGGGCGAATGGACGATGCGCCGTGCAATGAGCCAGCAGACGAAGAGCGCGCCAAGGCAATAGAGATAGGCGGTCCGGCCGTAGAGGTCGAAAGAAAACCCGAGCACCGGCGATACCTGCATGCCGCTCAAGCCGTCGGCGCCGCCGGTGATCGAGGTTGCCTTGTTGGCCGCCTCCTCGAGCGTGCGGTCGACGACGAGCGTCAGCATCAACAGCGTCAGGCCGTGCGTGCGCAAGATGATGGCGCCGTTGACCAGCCCGACGAGCGCGGCGGCGGCGGCGGCGATGAGCAGGCTGGTGATCGGCTCGCCCCAGCCATGCACCGCCAAGAGCCCCGCGACATAGGCGCCGGTGCCGAAGAATGCCGCCTGGCCCAGAGTCACGATCCCGGCATAGCCGAGCACGAGATCGACCGACAAGGCGAACAGGATCGTCGCCAGCACCTGCGCGCCCAAGGCGAGATAATCCGGGAAGACGAAGAAGCCGCCGACGCCAATGACCCAGGGCAGCGCCTCGGGCCAGCGCAGGCGATGGCGCCGGGCGAAGGCATCGACGATGCTCGGCACGCTGAGCCGCTCTGCCGCGTCCGTCATCTCGCCTGACCGAAGAGGCCGTGCGGCCGCCACAGCAGGATGACCAAGGTCAGCACATAGATGAAGAAGGCGCCGAACTCGGGCAGCAGATATTTGAAGCCGGTGTCGGAAACGCCCAAGAGCATGGCGGCGAAGAACGGACCGCGGATGCTGCCGAGCCCGCCGACCGCGACGACGATGAGGAAGTAGATGAGATGCTCGAGCGCATAGCCCGGCTCGATCGCGAGAATCTCGGCGCCGAGGCTGCCGCCGAGCGCGGCCAGTCCGCTGCCCAAGGCGAAGGCGAGGGTGAACAGGCTCGAGGTGTTGATGCCGACCGACTGCGCCATGCGGCGATTGTCCACCGCGGCGCGGATCTGCGCGCCAAAGCGGGTGCGCTCGAGCCCGAGCCACAAGATCGTTACCAGCACCGCGCCGCTGGCGATGAGGAAGCTGCGATAGGTGGGAAACTCCCGCTGCAGCACATGGATTTGTCCGGAGAGCGCGGGCGGCGGGTGGAACGGCTGCGCCAGCGGGCCCCAGACGAACTTCGCCGCCGCCACCGACATGAAGACGAGGCCGATGGTGAGCAGAACCTGGTCGAGCTCGTCGCCGCCGTAGAGCCGGCGATAGAGGAGGCGCTCGAGGATCATGCTGCTAGCGCCGACGACGACCACGCTCACCGCGATCGCCGGTCCGAAGCCGACGCCCATGCGCGACATCAAGGTGGTCGCGACATAACCGCCGGCGGCGGCGAATAAACCGTGCGCGAGATTGATGAAGCCCATGAGCCCCATCGTCACGGACAGGCCGACCGAGACGAGATAGAGCACCATGGCGAAGGCAAGGCCGTGGAAGCCGATGCTGAGGGCGGCGGAGAGAACGTCGCTCATCGGCTCACCTGCAGCTGCCCGAGGTCTTTGGGCCCGCCGCTATTTCGGCGGGTTGAGCTGCGCCTGCGGACCCGAACAGGTCAGGATCACGCCAACCTTGACGGTTTGTGCCGGCGCCGGAGAAGCGGCCGCGAGCAGCGCCGCCGCAACGATCTCTCGCGCGCCATGCTTCGTCATCGCCAACCCTCCCCGATTTCCGCGTCTCGCTGCGCAATTGGCTGCACGAGTATAGCGGCGCCGCATCCGAGGGCAATGCGGCAGGCCAAGCCCTATGCCGGATTGCGCCTGGTGGTGAAATCGCCGGTCGCGATGCTGTCGTGGTAATGCTCGAGCGCCCAGCGCACCGAGGGGAAGGCGAGATCCTGCCACGGGATCTCGTCCCAGGCGTAGAGCCGGACTTCGGTGCTTTCGGCGCCGGGGCGCGATCTCCGGCGTCGTCAGGCGCGCGCGATAGATGATCTGCACCTGGCTGATCCGGGGGATGTCATAGACCGCGAGCAAACCGTCGATGGCGATCCGCGCTTGCGCTTCTTCCCAGGCTTCGCGCGCCGCCCCGGCGCTCGTCGACTCGTTGAGCTCGAGATAGCCAGCCGGCAAGGTCCAATAGCCCGCGCGCGGCTCGATCGCCCGCCGGCACAACAGGATGCGCTCGTCCCAGCGGCAGACCGCGCCGACCACGATCTTAGGATTCTCGTAATTGATGAAGCCGCAATCGGGACAAGTCATGCGCTCCCGAGTGTCGCCCTCGGGAACGGTGAGGATGCTCGGGCCGCGACCGGCGCGGTCATTGGACATGTTGGGCTCCTCGGCCGGGCGAGATTAGCACCGGCCGCGCCGGACGAAAACCGCTCACCCCCGTATCAGCGCCGCGACGCCCGGGAGCATGCGTCCTTCCATCCATTCGAGGAAGGCGCCGCCGGCGGTCGAGACATAGCTCAGATCCTGGGCGACGCCGGCCGCGTCGAGCGCCGCCACCGTGTCGCCGCCGCCGGCGACGCTGGTGAGCTTGCCGGCTTTGGTGAGCGCCGCGACCGCGCGCGCCAGCGCCAGAGTGCCGGCATCGAAGAGCGCGGTCTCGAAGGCGCCGACCGGCCCGTTCCACACCAAGGTCCGGCTCTGCCGCAGGCGCTCGACGATGGCGGCGACGGTCTTGGGCCCGATGTCGAGGATCATGTGGTCCGCCGGCACGCGCTCGATCGGCACGGTCGTGGCCTCGGCGCCGCGCGCGAGCTTCTTGGCGACGACGGCGTCGAGCGGCAGCAGGAGAGCGCAGCCGGCGGATTTCGCGCGCTCGATGACGGCGCGCGCTTCCACTGTCATGTCGCGCTCGCACAGCGATGTGCCGATGCCGACGCCCTGGGCGAAGAGCAGCGTGTTCGCCATCGCGCCGCCGATCACGAGGCAATCGACCTTGCCGGCGAGGAAGGCGAGCAATTCGAGCTTGGTCGAGACTTTCGCGCCGCCGACGATGGCCGCGAGCGGGCGCTGCGGTGCCTCGAGCACCGCTTGCAGCGCTTCCAGTTCCGCCTGCATGAGCCGCCCCGCCGCCGCCGGCAGCAGATGCGCGATCGCCTCGGTCGAGGCGTGGGCGCGATGCGCCGCGGAGAAGGCGTCGTTGACGTAGATGTCGCCGAGCGAAGCTAGCTCCCGGGCGAAGCCCGCATCGTTGGCCTCTTCCTCCTTATGGAAGCGCAAATTCTCGAGCAGCGCGACCTCGCCGGGCGCCAGCGCGTCGACAACGCTTTTGGCTTCGGGGCCGATGCAATCCTCGGCGAAGGCCACCTTGCGGCCCAAGGCCCGGGCGAGCGGCGCCGCCACGATGCGCAGCGACAGCGCCGGGTCGACCCCCTTCGGGCGGCCGAAATGCGACATGACGACGATGCGCGCGCCCTTGTCGGCGAGTTCGCGAATGGTCGGCACGAGCCGCTCGATGCGCGTCGCGTCGGTGACCCGCCCGTCCTGCACCGGCACGTTCAGATCGGCGCGCAGCAGGACGGTCTTGCCGCTTGGATCGATGTCGTCGAGGGTGAGGAATCTGGCCATGGCGCGGCGATTTCAGCGGAGCGATCTCATGGCAAGCGCTGCGGCGTTGGGCAGGTCAGGCCGGTATGCGCGGAGCTGCCGAAATCAGGCGTCGTTGGGCGGGACCCAGGGGATCGAGGCAACCTCGATCCCTTCATCGGCGAGCGCGCGCGATTCCGCCGGGGTCGCCTCGCCATAGATGCCGCGCGCGCGCGCGTCGCCGCGGTGCATCTTGCGCGCTTCTTCGGCGAATTTCGGCCCGACATAGTCGCAATTGCGTTCGACCTGCCGGCGCATTTCCTGGAGCGCGCGGCGCAGCTGGGCGGGCGTGGGCTGGGCGGCCGGCGCGGCGGGCTCGGGCGGCGCGGGCTCGGCGCGCGCCGGCTCGGGCTGCGGCGCCTCGCTGCGCGAGCGGCCGAGCCGCGGCGCCATCAGCGCCTTCTCGACGGCCACGGTGCCGCAGCTCGGGCAGGCGATCTGGCCGCGCGAGTGCTGCCGGTCATAGGCGGCATTGTCGCGGAACCAGGCCTCGAATTCGTGGTCTTCCGTGCATCTGAGCTTGAAGAGGATCATCGCACCCGCTTAACCATCGCCTTGAGCGCCAAGGTATTTTACAACCCCTATGAGATAGTTTCAGCAATCGCGGGGATCAAGTGCCAAAGGAGCCCTCGGCCTGGGTCCGGCGCTTCGCCGGCGCCATCCCGCCGGGCGGCCCGGTCCTCGATCTGGCCGCCGGCAAGGGGCGGCATACGCGGCTGTTGCGGGCGCTGGGCTTCGCCGTGACCGCCTGCGACCGCGACACGGCGGCACTCGAAGCCGAGTTCGCCGGCGACCCGCTCTGCCGCATTGTCCGGCTCGATCTCGAGGATGGCGGGGAGTGGCGTCTTGGCGATGGCTACCACGGGATCGTGGTCGTCAACTATCTGCACCGGAAGCTGCTGCCGGCGCTGGCGACGGCTTTGGCAAGGGGCGGGGTGCTGATCTACGAGACTTTTCTTCAGGGCAATGAGCGCCTGGGCAAGCCAACCAACCCCGATTTTTTGCTCAAGCCCGGCGAGCTGCTCGAAATCTATGGCGGCGCGCTCTCGATCCTCGCCTTCGAGCAGGGGATCGTCGCGGCGCCGCGTCCGGCAGCGGTGCAACGTCTCGCCGCGATTAACGGGCCGCTCGGGCTTCTGCCCTGAGCCTCATTCGGCGGCGAGGCCGCCGCGCCGGCCGGGCGGGGCGAAGGGCCGGTCGTGAGTGAGCGAGGGCACGGCAGCGCGCGCCTCGGCGACCTTGGCCGGGTCGATCTCGGCGAGAATGATGCCGGTGCCGTCTTCTGCCTCGGCCAGGATCTCGCCCCAAGGCGCTACGATGAGCGAATGGCCGTAGGTGCGGCGGCCCTTGGCGTGCTCGCCCCATTGCGCCGGGGCGAAGACGAAGCACCCGGTCTCGATTGCGCGGGCGCGCATCAGGACATGCCAGTGCGCGCGGCCGGTGGGCACGGTGAAGGCCGAGGGGATGGTCAGGAAATCCGCCCCCGCCTGCGCCAGCGCCCGATGGAGATGAGGGAAGCGCAAATCGTAGCACACGGTCATGCCGAGCGTGCCCCAGGGCAGCGCCGCCAGCACCGCCCGCTCACCCGGCGCAAACGCATTCGATTCGCGATAGCTCTCGCCGCCCGGCAGCGCCACGTCGAACATGTGGATCTTGTCGTAGCGCGCCGCCACTTCCCCGCTGGGCGCGATGAGGCAGGAGCGATTCCTGAGCCGCTCCGCATTCGCCTCGCGGATGACCAGCGAGCCCAGCAGCAGCCAGGCCCCGGTCTCGCGCGCCAGATCCCGGCCCGCTTCGAGCATGGGATGCGTCTCTTCAGGCCGCGCCTTGGCGAGCCGGAGCTTGCGGTCGGGCTCGATCATGTCGCTCACTTCGGGCGTCATGATGAGATCCGCGCCCTCGACGCGGGCGCGGCGGACGAGGCCCGACAAGGCCGCGATATTGGGCGCGATCTCGGGGCCCGAGGTGAGCTGGACGCAGGCGGCGGTGAAGCGGGCGCTCACCCGAGCCCCAAGAGCGGATCGAGCTTGCCGGCGCGGTCGAGTTCGTACAGCTCGTCCGAGCCGCCGATCGGCACGCCGTCGATGAAGATCTGCGGCACGGTGTAGTGCCCGCCCGAGCGCTCGATCATCTCCGCGCGCTTGGCCGAATCCATCAGCACGTCGATGGTGGTGAAATCGACGCCCTTCTCGCGCAGCAGGCTCTTCGCCCGCGCGCAATAGGGGCAAAAATCGGTAGCATAGACCTCGACCCGCGCCATGTGCTCTCTCGCTCTGCGGGCCCGGCGCCCGCTCCTCAGCATCTAGGCACCGGCGGCGTCACGTCAACCCTCGCGCCAGGCCAGCGCGCGAAGCAGCGTTCGTTCAACCAGCTGCCTCATTCCGGGTTCGGCTGAAGGCTCGGCAAGCCCAGCTCTGCATAAATCTTTCGCCGTCCGAGAATGCGGGGCGGACCCTTTTGTGCCAAAGTTCGCGCGATCGCCGCTATCGACTTTTGCCCGAACGCGCGACCACGTAGCGTCGCGCGGCCACAGCCGTGACATATCGCCGCGCCGGTTTCGCCACGCCCTCTCTCCGGCAGTAATCTCATCGGTACCGCCTTGCCCGCAAGGCCGACGAAGTATACCCTGCCGCGGCATCCTCAGGTCATACGAGGACGCATGGCCCGCCCCGGTTTCGGCGGCAGCGGTCTTAGATCCGATTTCACAATTTGGCGCCATGTCGGCGGCATCAGCCATGCTCTCCGACAGCGATGTTCGCGATCATTGCGCGCCCCCGAGGAGGACCAAGAATGGCTAAGCCCGAAAAGGATTGGCATGAGCTTATCTCGCAGCCCGTCTACGATAAGATCAAGGAATTGAAGGACGTCATCATTCCCATGCGTGACGGGGTGAAGCTCGTAACTGATATTTATTATCCCGATGCCGGCGGCAGATTTCCGGCTCTGGTCGCCTTCCAGCCGTTCGGCAAGAACCATGAAGACCTTCAGTTCCGCTTCCCGCCTCAGGCCCGCCCGAGCCAACTCTGGGACGGCGGGTTGGAAGGTGGAAACACGGGCTACCTCGTGGCCCGCGGCTACGCCCATGTCATCGTCGATGCGCGCGGCACGGGTGACTCGCAAGGAGACTATTACGGCGTCATCGGCTCTGGCCGAGGCGGCGAGGGCCGAGACATTCATGACGTCATCGAGTGGATCGCGAAGCAGCCCTGGTGCGACGGCAATGTCGGCATGGTCGGCATTTCCTATCTCGCCGCCATGCAGGTGCTTGCCGCCGGCGAGCAGCCGCCGCATTTGAAAGCCATTTTCCCGGAAGGCGGCCACTACGATATGTACGAGATGTGCTACCAGGGCGGCATCATGTGGATGATGCTGCGGGCGGCCGTCGAGGGCCGCGGCGGCGACAGCGGCATGGTGGTGACGAAGCGCACGTCGTTCATGAAGCAAACTTTGTCGAAAGAAGCATTCGAGCGGCGCATCCAGGACAGATTGAACGACCCGGACATCAAGATCTATCCGACCTTCGATCAGATCCTGAAATATCCCGAATTTGCGCCGTTATGGCTCGATTTCATCCTCAATCCTTTCGATGGCCCGTTCTATTCGGATGCCAAGCCGGCAAACAATTTCGACAAGATCAAGATTCCGGTCCACATCGGGTGTCAGTGGGGCCGCGGCTGGGTCGTCGACGGAACGATCAACGGCTTTCTCGCCCTGAAGGGACCGAAAAAGCTTGTGCTGCGCTCGGCGCCACCCATGCAGGAGCGTCCGTTCCATCAGTTCCACGACGAGATCGTCAGGTGGTACGACCATTGGCTGAAAGGAAACGACACCGGGGTCATGGATGGCCCGCCGATCAAGATCTTCGTCCATGGGATCAACGAGTGGCACGATGAAAACGAATGGCCGCTCGCGCGAACGAAATGGACGAAATTCTACTTGCGGTCCCGCCACCGGCTGTTGTCCGAGCCCGAGGCATTTGGCGCCGATGTCGTGCCGCCCGATGGCTTCTACCAGACGCCGCTCACCGTCACGAATATGGTGGGATCGGTGAAGTACAGGACTCCGGCCCTCCAGGAGAATACCGAGATCACCGGGCCGTGCGCCTTGTATCTCCATGCCAGCATCGACACCGACGATACCAACTGGATCATCCGAATCTGCGACATCGATCCGAGCGGCAACAGAACCGTGATAACGACCGGATGGCTCAAGGCCGCACAGCGCGAGATCGACAAAGCGGCGTCCCAGCCATGGGCGCCCCATCATCCCCACAAACGTGCGGTGCCGGTTCCAGCCGGCGAGATCATCGAATATCCCATCAAGGTGTATCCCTTCGCCAACGTGTTCAAGAAAGGCCATTCGATCGAATTGGAAATCAGGAGCGTCGAATCGGAGATCGACGTCGATCCCAACATGCCCCCCGAGGGCGGGCACTTGAACAGCGGCCGGGCAACCTCGCACAAGATATTTAGAGATAAAGCGCACCAGTCCTATCTTCTGTTGCCGGTCATTTCGGCGACTTAGAGTCTGACTCGTAATCGGGCGTGCTGCGCCACGCGCGGGCGAACCGACGCGAGAGGAGTTTGACGCTGGCGATCACGAGCCAGGCGGGAGCGGCTCGTCTCGCGGCATGGGGCGCCTAATTGACAAGAACTTCACCCGAACGATAATCTGCAATCACCCGCGAAAATATTTCATCTGAGGAAATGCACCCATGGCAAAGAACCCTCCCTATCCGCCGCACCGATTGCCCGAAGGCGCAAAGCCGACCAGGGAATTGCTGAAATACGTGCCGCAATTATCGCTGGCGGAACGGGACCGGCGATGGGATGGCATCCGCAAGAAGATGATACTTGGCAACATCGACGCGCTTCTCATCCTTGCCAATGACGCGTTCTGGGACATGGGCCTGATCAATCTGCGCTACATCACGCAGATTGCCTCGAAGATGGGAGCCCATGGCCTGTTCTTCATCGATCGCGATCCGATCGTGTGGAATTCGCTGCCGCACATGAATCGGCCGACCAGCATGGCGCTCTCCACCCAGGAATGGGTGTCGGACATCCGGCCGTACGGGGGCGTGGCGGACGTCGCCGCCGCCCTCCGCGAAGCCGGATTGGAGCGCGGCCGCATCGGCATGGTGAGCTTCGGCAGCACCATCATGACGACGCCGACGCTGTTCCATGGCGATGTGCTCAATTACCAAAAAGAATTGCCCAACTGTCAGTTCAGCGACGTCAATTGGCTGATCGAGCAGATGCGGATGATCAAGAGCGAGGAAGAGATCGCCATGCTCGCCAAGGCGGGCGAGATCGGTCGCAAGACTGTCGAGGCGCTGATTACGCACGCTCGTCCGGGCATCACCGAAGCGGCGCTTTACGCCGAGCTCATTCGGACGCAGATCGCCAGCGGCGGCGAGCCGCAAATATTCCAGCTGCTTGCCTCCGGACCCGTCGAGCACCCGGCAAACGAGCTCTGGCATCTCCTGCATGGCGCGGAGCAGCCGCTGGTGCCCACCATGCGTCCGATCCAGACCGGCGACATCGTCGTGACCGAATTTCACAGCCAGTACGGCGGCTATCTCGCCGCCACCGAATTCACCGTCTATGTCGGCAAGAAGGCGCCGCCGCAGCTTCTCGACATTCACAAGGCCTGCGTCGAGGCGTTGCAGATCAGCCTGGAAGTCTTGCGCCCGGGCAATACGCTGCGCAGCGCCTGGGAGTCGATCCGCATGGCGACGGAAAAACGCGGCATCGACTTCGTCGAGCTCGGCTTCCACGGCCACGGCCTGGGCTCGCCGGAATTCCCCACCGTCGTCTACCGGCCCGGCTTTGGCCCGAGCAGCATGAACGGCGACGGCATCGGCCACATGATGTTCGAAGAGAACATGGTGTTCGGCAACAACATCGACATCTTCAACCCGAAATGGAAGCCGGATGTCGGCTGCATGTTCGGGGATATGGTGGTGGTGCGCAAAGGTGGGGCGCAGCGCTTGGTCAACGTGCCGCTCGAGCTGCCGCAAGTCGGTTGAGCGCGCCGCGGCGCCGTGCAACCGCGCGTGCCGCCCGTTGGCGCGCCGGATCGGGTGACGACGAGCGGCGGCCCGCATGGACCGCTCAACACCGCAACGAGACGGCGGCGAACTGCAGTTTTGCCGATCGCGCGCCGCATGTATTTGCAGTAATCGTCGCCGATCATTGGTGACGATCCAGAGGGCGGCGGAACTCGCCGGCGGCCGCATCGGCAATCAAGTCCTCGGCGTGGTCCAGGACGCCCGCGACCCCGGATCGAAGCAGGGTTGACCCGCCAGCCGCGCAGTTGGAGGGAGACCTAGCCGATCGGGAGATTCATGGCAGAGACGACCATAGAAATCGACGGCGAGGGCACGCCGCAGGTGCGGTTTTCCCAGCCGTTCAACGCGGCTGAATACTTCATCGACCGCCATCTCCGCGAAGGGCGCGGCAGCAAGGTTGCGGTGCGCACGCTCGAGCGGCAGGTGACCTACGCCGAATTGCGCGATAGCGTCAACCGCTTCGGCAATGCCCTCGGCGCGCTCGGCATCGGCGAGGGCGAGCGCGTGCTCATGGTGGTCAAGGATTGCCCCGAATTCTTCTTCCTCTATTGGGGCGCGATCAAGTCGGGCGTGATCCCGGTCCCGCTCAACACTCTGCTGCGGGCCAGCGACTATCAGTTCATCATCGCGGATTCGCAGGCGACGGCGCTCATCTACTCGGCGGAATTCGCGGTTGAGGTCGAGGCCGCTCTGGCCGCGTCCTCACCCGGGCCGAGGGTGGCGATGCGCATGGAGGGCGGCGCCCAGACGCTGGCAATGCGCGCGCGCGTTGCCTCGCCCGATCTCGAGGCCGTGCCGCGGCGCGCCGAGGATGATTGCTTCTGGCTCTATTCTTCCGGCACCACCGGCCAGCCCAAAGGCGTAGTCCACGACCACGGTTCGAGCGTCGTCACCTGCCGGCTTTTCGCCATGCCAATGCTGGGTGCCGAGGAAAGCGACGTCTTCTTCTCGGTACCGCGGCTATTCTTCTCCTATGGCCTGGGATGCGCCATGAACTTTCCCCTGGCGCTCGGCGGCACGGCGGTTCTCGACGAGCGGCGCGCCACGCCGCAAACGGTGATCGAGGTCTTCCGCACCTGCGCGCCCACGGTCTTCGCCGGAGTGCCGACGTTCTATGCCGCGCTCCTGGCCGCCGATTTGCTGACCGCCAAGGACGTGCCGCAGCTGCGGCGCTGCATCTCCGGCGGCGAGGCCTTGCCGCCTGAGCTGCATCGCCGTTGGCTCGAAGTCACCGGCGTGCCGATCATGGAAGGGATCGGCTCGACCGAAGTCGGCCACATCTATATTTGCACGCGGTTCGGCGATAGCCGGCCTGGAACCACGGGCAAGCCGGTACCCGGCTACAAGGTCAGAATCGTCGATGAGGCCGGCCGCGAGGTGGCCGGCGAAACGCCCGGCCGCCTCCTGGTCAAGGGCCGGTCGGTGACCCGGCGCTATTGGAACAATCCCGAAAAGACCGCCCAGCTCCTGGTCGATGGCTGGTTCGACACCGGCGACATGTTCCGCCGGGACCAGGACGGCTTTTACATTTACTGCGGCCGGAGCGACGACATGCTCAAAGTGGGCGGCCGGTGGGTCTCGCCCTTCGAAATCGAATCCGCTTTGGTCGAGCACCCCAAGGTGCTCGAGGCCGCCGTAGTGGGCCGCGCCGACGCCGACGGCCTGATCAAGGCCGAGGCCTGGGTAGTGCTGAAAGACCACGGCGATGCCTCGGAGGCGACCGCCCAAGACGTTCGCCTGTTTTGCAAGAGCCGGCTCGCGCCCTATAAGTTCCCTCGCTGGGTGAACTTCGTCGAGACTCTGCCCAAGACGGCGACCGGAAAGATTCAACGCTACCGGCTGCGCGCCAGCCCCTTCGACACGGCGCGCCGCGGTTGAGGCGACAGGATGGAGAGCATGCTTTCAGTCGAACGGACCGACGGCATTGTCGTGGCCACGCTTTCGCGCCCGCCGGTCAACGCCCTCAACGACGAGCTGATCGCCCGGCTCGAGGCCGCGCTCGACCAGGCAGTGGCCGACGAGGAGGTCAGGGTGCTGCACATTTGCAGCAGCCAACGGGTCTTCTGTGCCGGCGCCGATCTTGCCCTGATGCGGTCGTGCTTTGCCACGTCCGAGGGCCTCGATGCCATGCTCGACCTGGTGCGCCGGATGCAGCGCTTGTTCGAACGCATCGAGAGCGCGCCCTTCGTCACCCTCGCGGAGATCAACGGGGCGGCGCTGGGCGGCGGCATGGAGCTGGCGCTGGCGTGCGATCTGCGCGTTGCCGCGAGCGAGGCCAAGCTCGGCCTGCCCGAGGCGCGGCTCGGGCTCTTGCCCGGCGGCGGCGGCACGCAGCGGCTGACGCGATTGTGCGGCCAGGGCATCGCCAAGCGGCTCATCCTCGGCGCCGAAATCGTCTCCGGCGCCGATGCCCTGGGGCTCGGCATGGTCCAGTGGGCCGAGCCGCGCGCGACGCTCAAGGATTTTGCCCGCGCGCTGGCAACGCGCTTCGCCGCCATTCCGCGCGCCGCGCTCGCGGCCAACAAGCGCTGCATCGCGCTTGCCATGAGCCCGGACAAGGCAGGCTTCGGCGAGGAGCTGTCCGGCACCCGATACCTTTACGGTCAACCCGAGACCCGCCGTCGCGTATCGGAATTTCTCGACAAGGGCTCGGCCTCATAATCAATCAAGGAGCAACCCATGGAGTTCAAAGACAAGATTGCCGTGGTCACCGGCGGCGCGTCGGGCATCAATTTGGTGACCGCCCAAATCCTGGCCGCGGGCGGCGCCAGTGTCTGCATCGCCGACATCCAGCGCGAAAAGGGCGAGGCGGTGGCTGCCGGCATCCGCGGCAAGGGCGAGAAAGCGGACTTCCTGCCGCTCGACCTCACCAATTACGACTCGATCAAGCAATTCGCTGCGGCGGCGCTCGGCCGCTTCGATCATGTCGATATCCTGGTCAACGGCGCGGGCTGGAGCAAGAACACGCCGTTTGTCCAGACCGACGACGCGTTCTGGGACAAGATACTCAATTTGAATTTGATCGGCCCGATGCGTCTCACCAAGATCCTGCTGCCGAAGATGATCGAGCGCAAATCCGGGAAGATCGTCAATGTGTCGAGCGATGCCGGCCGGGTCGGCAGCCTGGGCGAGACCGTGTACTCCGCCGCCAAGGCGGGCCTCATCGGCTTCACCAAGAGCCTCGCCCGCGAAGGCGCGCGCCACAACATCTACGTCAATTGCGTGTGCCCGGGCCCGACCGACACGCCGCTCCTGGGCGAGGTCGATGCCAAGTATCTCGACGCCTTCGTCAAGGCCATACCCCTGCGCCGGTTCGGCAAGCCGTCGGAGGTGGCCTCGGCGATCGCGTTCTTCGCCAGCCCGAACTCAGACTACGTGACCGGCCAAGTCCTGAGCGTGAGCGGCGGGCTCACCATGGCCGGTTGATCCATCCCTTCATCCGCACCGGACCACGGAGCCCATGCCCATGGAACAGGCAACAACTGCGCCCTTCGCCCGCCATCATGCCGTGATCACCGGCGGCGGACGGGGCATTGGCGCCGCCATCGCCGAGGCGCTCGTGCGCAAGGGCGCCTCGGTTTCCCTGATCGGGCGCAACGCCGAGGTGCTTGGCGCCACCGCCTCTCGGCTGGTCAACGACCACGGCGCCATAGTCGCGACCGCCGCTGCCGATGTCGGTGACGAGGCGGCGGTGCGCAAAGCCATGGCCGCGCTCACAGGCCAGCTCGGCGCGCCGACCATCCTCGTCAACAATGCCGGCATCGCGGTCTCGGCGCCGTTCCTCAAATCGGATGCGGCGTTCTGGCGGAAGCTTATGGACATCGATCTCATGGGCGCGGTTTTCTGCACCCAGGCCGTGCTGCCGCGCATGCTCGAGGCCGGCTGGGGCCGGATCGTCAACATCGCCTCCACCGCCGGCGTGACCGGCCAGGCCTACATCACCACCTATTGCGCGGCCAAGCACGCGATGATCGGCCTGACCCGTGCCTTGGCGATCGAGACCGCGCGCAAGGGGATCACGGTCAATGCGGTCTGCCCCGGCTATACCGATACCGCGATCGTGGCGAACAGCATCGCCAACATCGTCGGCAAGACCGGCCGCAGCCGCGACGAGGCCTTGGCCGGCCTGATTGCGCACAACCCCCAGGGCCGCTTGGTCAAACCCGAGGAAGTGGCGGATGCGGTGGTCTGGCTGTGCGGCGAGGGCGCCGGCTCCGTCACCGGACAAAGCATCGTGCTTGCGGGCGGCGAGCTGATGCCCTGAGGATTCCGGGCGCCCTCTGTCCCGGCCGTGGAGAGTTCCCATGTTGGCCAACCGCCGCAGCTTCATGGTCCAGTTCGGCGACTGCGATCCCTCGGGGATCGTCTACAACCCGCGCTACTTCGAATGGTTCGACATCTCCCTCCATGCCCTCCTTGCCAAGGGCGGCACGAGTATGCGGCAGATGATCGAGGAGTTCGGGGCCGACGGCATCCCAATGGTCGAGAACCGGGCGAAATTCTTCGCGCCGTCGCGCTATGGCGATGAAATCGCGCTCGAGACCGCGGTCGCAAAGCTGCACCGCTGCGCCTTCGATCTGCATCATCGCCTGTTCAACGCAGACAAGCTCGCGGTCGAGGCGTTCGAGACTCGCGTGTGGACCGTGATCGACCCTCAGGAGGGCCGGATCCGGGCGCGGCCGCTGCCGCCCGCGATCATCGCCAGCTTTTCCGGAGCGGCGCCGCAGGGTTGACCGGAACCGGATTCCGGTTCGATGCATCGCGATCGGCTCGCGATAAATCAGGGCCTTTCGCGACGGGATGGAATTTCGCACGAGTTTCCATAATGATCGCCCGCGCATGGGCACCGAGTTCGACATTGTCGTCGCCGGCAGCGGCATCGCCGGTCTGACGGCCGCCCTGACAGCCGCGCGACTCGGGCGCAAGACGCTCGTCCTGACCGGCGACCTGCTCGGCGGGCAGCTCTTGAGCATCAACCGGATCGACGGATTCCCGGGCTTCCCCGACGGCATCGCCGGCTACGATCTGTGTCCCATAACGCAAGAGCAGGCGCAGGCGGCGGGCGCCGAACTCGCCGCCACCGAGTTGGCCGGCATTGGCGCGCAGGACGAGGGCTGGCGCATCGCCACGGCGGCCGGCGAGGATCATGCCGCCCGCGCCGTGATCCTCGCCACCGGGGCGCGGCTCAAGATGCTCGGCATTCCCGGCGAGGAGCGCCTGTTCGGCAAGGGCGTGAGCCATTGCGCGAGTTGCGACGCGCCGCTCTTGCGCGGCCGCGTCGTCGCCGTCGTGGGCGGCGGGGATTCGGCGGCGCAGGAGGCGCTGACCCTGGCGGAGGCCGCGTCGCGGGTGGTGATCCTGCATCGCGGCGAAACGCTCACCGCACAGGCCGCCTATCGCGACCAGCTGCTCGCGCATCCGAAAGTCGAGCTTCGCTGCAACACGGTGGTCGAGGAGATCGTCGGCGAGACGCACGTGACCGGGGTCCGCACCCGCGACCGCCGTACCGGCGCGGCGGGCGACCTGGATTTGGCCGGGGTCTTCGTCTATATTGGCCTGCAGCCCAACAGCGCGGTGGTGGCGGGCCTCGTCCCGCTCGACGCGGGCGGCCGGATCCCGACCGACGGCGCGATGCGGACGACGCTGCGCGGGATTTGCGCGGCGGGCGCGGTCCGCGCCGGCTGGCCCGGCCGCGCGGCGATCTCGGCGGGCGAAGGCGCGGCGGCCGCAGTGGCGGCGGACCGATATCTTGGGAGCGGCGCATGGCTCAACACGTGACGGTGCACGATCCGCGCGGATATCCACCCAAGGTCACCGGCAAGCGCCTGGCGCCGCGTTCCCAGAGCCTCGACGGCAAGGTGGTCTATCTCGTCGACTGCCTGTTCGACAATTCCGAAAACTTCATGCGCGAGCTCGATGACTGGTTCGGCAAGAACCTGCCCGCGGTCAAGACGCGCATCATCAAGCCGCGGCAAAGCTGGGTCGACGATGCCGGGATGCGGGCGACGATCGCCTCCGAAGGCAACGCGGCCATCCTCGGCGTCGGCTTGTGAAGCACCTGTAGCCCGACGGTCGTCGGGTTGGCAATGTCGCTGGAAGAGGCCGGCGTACCGAGCGTCGCAGTGCACACGCATGTGTTCGCCCGACTCGCGCGCGCGACGGCCCATGCCAACGGCATGCCGCGCACGCGGCAAGCCTTCGTGCCGCAGCCCGTCGTCGATCTTTCGCCAACGCAGCTGCGCGCCTACATCGAGGGCAAGGACGCCGTCTCCGGCCGCCCCTTCATGCAGGAGGTGATCGAGGGACTGACGCGTCCGCTCGATGCGGACGACGTGAAAGGCGTGTCGTTCGAGCGTTCGACGCCGCGGCTGCTGCCGCGCGACAGCGAGGACGATCTGCAGCGGCTCTTCATCGAGAATCATTGGACCGATTATCTGCCGATCGCGCTGCCGACCGAGGAGCGCGTCGCGGCGATGCTCAAGGGGACGAGCCATCGGCCCGACGTGGTCGTCGGCAAGATGCGGCCCACCTCCTTCCGCGAGTTCTGGGAGTACACCGTCGAAAAGGTCGCGGTGAACGCCGTGATGGCCGGCGCGCGTCCCGAATATTTGCCCGTCATATTGGCGCTCGCGGCGAGCGAACGCACGGCGAAGTCGAGCAGTACCACCTCGATGACGAACATGGCGGTGGTCAACGGCCCCATCCGCAACGAGATCGGCATGAATTGCGGCATCGGCGCGATGGGCCCATACAATCACGCCAACGTCACCATCGGCCGCGCCTACGGCCTGTTGTCGCAGAACCTGCAAGGCGGGTCGGTGCCGAACGAGAGCTACATGGGCACGCTCGGCAACGGCCTCGCCTACAGCGCGTGTTTCGCCGAGAACGAGGAGCGCAGCCCGTGGCAGCCGCTGCACGTGCAAAAGGGCCTCAAGGCCACGGAGAGCGCGGTCAGCGTGTTCTTCGGCCTGCGTTACGTGCAGGAGGGTTACGGTCCGCGCGAGACGTGGCAGGAGAAGATGCGGCGCTGCCTCTCGGCGGGCGCGCATTTCCCGCCCTTGCTCGTCATGGATCCGATCGTGGCGCGGCTCTTCGTCGAGCGCGGCATGGACACGAAGCAGAAGCTCGTCGACTGGTGCGCCGCGAATGCGCTGCTGCCGGCGCGCGAATATTGGGACGACCAGTGGGTCCAGACGCTGCTGCGGCCCTTGGCGGTGGCCGGCGTCGAGCCTTACGCGAGCCGGCTCAAGGCCGAGCCCGACGAGATCGTTCGCATGTTCGAGGCGAAGGAGATCAACGTCGCGGTGACGGGCGGCGAGACCCAGGGCGCATGGAAGATGTTCGGCGCACGCTACGAGACCACGATCTCGATCGACAAGTGGCGATGACGTACCGGACTCTCCGCCTCATCCCTTCGCCAGCGCGGCGATCTCGTCGTCGGTCGGGAAGCGGCCCGAGGCTTTTTTCGAGAATTTCAGCCTGCCGTCAATCGTGATCTCGAAGACGCCGCCGCTCGAAGGCACGAGCTCGACTTCGGCACCCGTCAACTCCGCGAATTTCGCTCTCGCACGGAGAGCCTGCGGCTGATAGTTTCATTGCACGCAATACTGGATGATGACCTTCATCGCGCGATCTCCAGAATCGGGCGTGAGACTACCGCGCGAATCGGCCCGAGGCCACCGATATTGCGACTCGCGAGTCCGTTTGATCTAGATCAACGACGGCGTGCGATCCAGGGCTTACCCGTGCCATCGCCGCCGCGAGGGTCCGCGGAGGAGCCTGTCGGATTCTTACGACATGAAGCGATGACCGCGGCGCCGCCCTGGAGAAAGATCAGCGCGAATGCAGCATGACAAGGGGATCGCGAGCCGCAGCTTCCGCGGCGAATCGGGCGGCGGCGAGCATTTCATTTCCGTCGAGGCTTCTGCCGGACTCGCCTTTGCGGAGCAGCTCCATCTCGTCGAGCAGCGCTACGCGGCAGCGCGAAAGGCGCTGAACCTCGCGCCGGAGAGCGCGGTCTTCAGGCGGGTCTTCGTCAGCGACGTCATGAATCAGGCGGCGCCGGTCGTCGGCAGCAGCCTGTGCGGCACGCCGGCGGAGGGTCCGGTGGCGGTCTCGATCGTGCAACAGCCGCCGCTGCCGGGCGCGAAGATCGCGCTGCTCGCTTATCACATTACCGGCGATGCCGGCGTGGCGAAGCGCCGCTTGTCGCCCAACCATGTGCTGGTCGAGAAGAGCGGCTTGCGCCATCTCTGGAGCACGCGGCTCTGCGCCGGCTCCGACGCCGCGCCCGCATCGGCGGCCGCCCAGACGCGCGAGATCTTCGCCGATCTCATCGATACGCTGGCCGGCGCGGGCGGCACGCTCTTGGACCATTGCGTGCGAACCTGGATCTATGTCAAGGACGTCGACGTCTTCTACCGGGATATGGTCGAGAGCCGCAGCGCGCTGTTCCAGCGGCAAGGTTTGACCGCGGACACGCACTACATCGCCAGCACCGGCATCGAGGGCGCCTGCGCGCACCGCTACGATCTCGTGGCGATGGACGCCTATTCCATCCTCGGCCTTGCTCCCGAGCAGATGTCGTACCTCAACGACTTCGACCGACTGTGCCGGACGCGGAACTACGGCGTCACCTTCGAGCGGGGCACACGCATCGCCTATGCCGACCGCTCGCATCATTTCATCTCGGGAACCGCGAGCATCGACGGGACGGGGGCCGTGGTCCATCGCGGCGACGTGCTGCGTCAGCTCGACCGGACGCTCGACAACGTGGACGCGCTCCTGCGCTCGGGACGGGCAGGCCTGGACGACATGATGCATCTCATCGTCTATCTCCGGGACCCCGCGGATTTCGCCCGAGTCGACGGCTACCTCTCCGAGCGCTTTCGCGGGCTGCCCGTGCTGATCGTCCACGGCGCCGTCTGCCGGCCGGAGTGGCTGATCGAGGTGGAAGGCGTCGCGGCCGTGGCCGATCACGCGCCCGCCTTGCCGGCCTTCTGAGCGGGACGCGAAGCCAGGCCCGCGGGCCGGCCCGGATCGGGTCGGTCGGCGCATTTGCCGCAGCGGCTCTAGGCGACGCTTTTGATCCAGATCAAAGCCAGCGACCGTCGTTTTGGAGGATTTAAAGACTGCGGCCTCGGCCCGACCCAGGAGGGGATGATTCATGCAAGACGCCAGCGCGCCATTTTCGATGCTCGACGAGGCGGCGATCACCGCTGCCGAGCTGCGCCACGATCCCTACGACTTCGCCTTCGTCGAGCACGCGATCGATCCGCGTTCGAAGGACGAGGTTCTCGCCGATGCGCCGCCCATACCCGATCGCGGAAGCTATGGCTTGCCCGATCTTCGCTATGGATCCAAATTCGGCGCGGTCGTGCAGGACCTGCTGAGCCCGCGCTTTCGGCAACTCGTCGAGCGGAAGTTCGACATGGACCTCTCCGCCTGTCCGCCCTGCATCGTGATGATGGGCAACACCACGGGGCACTACAACGAGGGCTACGCCCACCCTGATTCGAAGCACAAGATCGTCACCGTGCTGGTCGGCTTCAGCCGTGAGTGGCCCTATGAGCGCGGCCGGCTCCGCGTGCTCCGCAGCTCGAATCGCGAGGACTGCGCCTTCGAGTTTGCGCCGGAGTTCGGGCGGATGCTGATGTTCCGCGTCTGCGACCATTCGTGGCACGGCTTTTTGCCGCAGAAGGGGCAGCGCATGAGCCTGCAGCTCTGCTACGTCGATTCGGAGCGGTACGTCCAACGCGAATATTGGCGGCACAGCGTCAGCGCCTTCGCCAAGTCGGTGCCGCTCATACGCAAGGTCATCGACTTGGCGCCGCGCCGGCTGCTGGGCTCATGATCCCGGCGCGCGACGAGCCGCCGAGGAGGACACGAGCAATGGGCTATCCACCGGTACCCGACGCGGCCGAGGTGGCCCGCCATTTCGGGCAAGCCGTGCGCAACGCGCGCCGTGACGACCGGCCCTATCGCCATTGGAAACTCGCCGACGTGCTGCCGGAGACGCTGTGCACCGGAATCCTCACGCTGCCGATTGCTCCGCCCCAGCTCGGCCAGACCGATGGAACGCGCAACACCTACAACATGCAGCGCTGTTTCATTACGCCGTTGCTGCGCTCGAAGTTCCCGACCTGCGCCGTGCTTTCCGATGCCTTGCAGCGCCCGGAGGTTGCGCGGCTGATGGCGGAGACCTGCGACATCCCTGCTGCGGGCAGCTTTCTCAGGATGGAATACATTCAGGACACCGACGGCGCCTGGCTCGAGCCGCACCGCGACATTCCGGAAAAGCTGTTCTCGATGGTCATCTATCTCTGCACCGGGCCGGATGCCAAGGACTGGGGCACCGACATCTACGATTCCGAGCGCCGCTGGGTCGGCCGATCTTCCGGGGAGTTCAACTCGGGCGTCATTTTCGTTCCGGGGCCGGCAACCTGGCACGGCTTCGATCCGCGCCCGATCGTCGGCGTCCGCCGCCTCATGGAAATCAATTACGTCCGGCCGAGTTGGCGCGACCGCGAGCAACTGACCTTCCCCGACCGGCCGATCGACCTGGGGTGACCTGAACCGCCGCGCGGCGCCGTTGGCCCGCGGGCAGATCCCCTAGCGCCTCGCCGCCAAGACCGGCCGATGCCGCGGCTTCCGGCTGCCTGGCTTGATTCAGATCAATGGGATCTCCGGCGGCTCATGGCAATGTTCCGTGGCCACCCCAAGGGCGCCGCGGGTTGACGGCGAGCAAGCCCGGCGGGTGTGCTCACCCTTAGCGAACGCGATGCCGGCTGAGGAGAGTCGGATTTATGAAAACGGACCCGATCGACTGGAAACCGGCGGGTGTCGCATCCGTGTCGCAAGGCCGGGGTTCCTGGGGAGCCGATTTCGGGCTGGTTGTCGCTGTTCTGGTGCCGCTGACGATCTGGTTCGCGCCCCTGAACCTCAATCCGACAACCCAACACGGGCTTGCGATCGTGTCCTTCATGATCTTGGCGTGGATCACCGAGGTCATGGAACTCGCCCTTGCCGGGTTCATCGGATGCTTCCTGTTCTGGGCACTCCATGTCGTGAGATTCGACGTCGCGTTCAGCGGATTCGCCAACGACACCACGTGGTTTCTCTTTGGCGCACTGCTGATCGGGGTCGTCGCGACGAAGTCGGGAATAGCGCGGCGACTGGCCTATCTCGTCATGCTTCGCATCGGGATCAGCTACTCGCGCATCCTGCTTGGCCTGATCGTCACGGATTTCCTGCTCACATTCATCGTTCCTTCGGGCATCGCCCGCGTCGCGATCATGGCGGCCATCGCACTTGGGCTGGTCGAGGCCTTCGGCGTCGGCGTCGGCAGCAACGTGGGACGCGGTATGTTCCTCATCATCACCTACACGGCCAATATCTTCGACAAGATGATGGTTGCCGGTGCGGCGTCGATCACGGCTCGCGGCCTGATCGAGAAAGTCGGCGGCGTGGAGGTGCTGTGGAGCCAGTGGTTTGTCGCCTTTCTGCCGTGCAGCATTCTCACGATCCTCATCGCATGGCGGCTCACGCTCTGGCTCTACCCGCCCGAGAAGGTGACGCTGGACGGCGGGTACGAATACCTCAGAGAAGAACTGAAAAAGATGGGGGCATGGACGTCGATCGAGCGAAGATCGGCGCTCGTGATCGGCGTTGCCGTCGCACTCTGGCTAACCGATTTTCTCCACCACATTTCGCCTTCGGTGATCGGCCTCGGCGCCGGGCTGTTTGCGCTGCTCCCCTATGTCGGCGTGCTGCAGACGGAGGACATGAAGCGCCTCAACTATCTGCCGGTTTTCTTTGTCGCCGCCGCCGTGAGCATGGGCGAGGTATTGACCGCGACCAAAGGGCTCGACGTGTTGACGAACTGGATGTTCGCGTGGATGGGGCCGCTGCTGACGAACGTTTTCACGACGACCACCGTCCTTTACTGGTCGGCATTCGTCTATCACTTCTTCCTGGCCAGCGAGATATCGATGCTCGGGAGCTCGATTCCCTTGGTCATGACCTTCGCCAAAGCGCATGCCATGAATCCGTTGGCGGTGGGCATGGTTTGGTCGTTCGCCGCGGGCGGCAAGCTGTTCGCCTATCAATCGGGCGTGCTGATCGTCGGATACTCCTACGGTTATTTCAAGGCGCGGGACTTGCTCGTCGTCGGCCTGTGGCTCACCGTCGCCGAATTCGTCATCCTGCTGCTGCTCGTTCCGTTCTATTGGCCGCTCATCGGCATTCGGTGACGGACGCCGTCCGGCCAGATCATTTGGGGAATGCAAGGAGGCAACGTGACCATCGAAGCATCCGACAATCGCACGGCCCGCGTCGCTTACGACGATTTGCGCGAATGGATCGTCGAGGCCGAGAAGTTGGGGGAACTCGTCCGCGCCAAGGGCTATTCCTGGGAAGCGGACATCGGCATGGCGGCGGAGCTTCTCCAGCATAACGAGAAGGCGCCGGTTGCCCTATTCGACGACATTCCCGGTTACCCCCGGGGCTTCCGTGTCCTGACCAACTTCTTCGGCGGCAAGCGCCAGAACATGACGCTCGGCTTCGCGGCCGATCTGAACAAGGTCGAGCTTTCCGAGGCCTTCCTCGGGGAATTCCAGCAGATCTCCCACAAGCCGCTGCCCTGCGAGCTGGTGGCAACGGGCCCGGTCATGGAGAACGTGATCGAGGGCGACAAGGTGGACGTGACCATGTTCCCGACTCCGGTCTGGCACGACCGCGATGAAGGGCGGCGCTACATCGGTACCGGCAGCTTCAACGTCACGCGGGATCCCGACGAGGGCTGGCTCAACGCCGGCACCTACCGGGTGATGATCCACGACGCCAAGCGCGTGGGTTTCTACATCTCGCCGGGCAAGCATGGACGCATCCACCGCGACAAGTTCGAATCCCGGAACGAGCCGATGCCGGTCTGCATCGTGGTGGGCGGCGATCCCTTGACCTTCCTGATGGCATGCACGGAAATCCCTTACGGGGTATGCGAGTTCGAGGTCGCCGGCGCTTACCGCGGGCGGGCGCAGAAGGTGGTGAAGGGCAAGCACACCGGCCTGCTCTACCCCGCGAACGCCGAGATCGTGATCGAAGGCTTCGTTCAGCCCGGCAACACGCTCCCCGAGGGGCCTTTCGGCGAATGGACCGGCTACTACGGCTCCAAGATGCGGAATGAGCCGGTGCTCGACATCAAGGCCATTTACCACCGCAACGATCCGATCATCCTGGGCTGTCCCCCGCAGCGGCCGCCCGAAGAGCAGGCACGCTACCGCGCCGTCATGCGCTCGGCGCTCCTGAAGCAGGAATTGCAGAAGAGCGGACTCCCCGACGTGGTCGCCACCTGGTGCCACGAGGTCGGCGGCTCGCGCCAGTTGACGGCGGTTGCGATCAAGCAGCGTTATCCCGGCCATTCCCGCCAGGCCGGGCACCTTGCCGCGATGTGCCGCTCGGCCGCCTATGCCGGCAAGTATGTTGTGGTCGTGGACGAGGATGTGGATGTCTCCAACCTCGAGGAATTGATGTGGGCGGTCACGTCTCGCTCCGATCCTGCGACCGCGATCGACATCATCCATGGTGCCTGGTCGACCCCGCTCGACCCGTCGATTCCGCCGGAGAAGAAGGCTCAGGGCGATTTCACCAACAGCCGCGCGATCATCGACGCCTGCCGTCCCTTCCACTGGAAGGACAAGTACCCGATTGTCAACGTGCCGCTGCCCGAAACGGCGCGACAGGCGAAGGAGATGTTCTCTTGGATGCTGGACGGGATGACCCGAGGCAAGGCCAAGTAGAAGCCTTGCCCCCAGCGCAGACTTCATCCGAACTCGCGGGGCGTCATGGGCCGCGCCACGCGGAAATGATGTCGCAGCGAGTCCAAATCTCAAGGGAGTGATCGGGCCATGGCGAGCGCAAGGATCATCGACATATCATCGGTTGTCGACGAGGCGAAGGTCAGCGCTTTCACCCTCCGGGTGGTCATCGTTGCCGCCTTCATCATCTTTCTCGACGGCTTCGACATCAACAATATCGGCTACGTCGCTCCGGCGATGATCCGGGCGTGGCAGCTCCCCAATCCCTCGGCCTTCGGTCCGGTGTTCGGGGCGAGCCCTTTCGGGATTCTCTTGGGCGCGCCGCTCCTCGGCTATATCGGCGACCGCTTCGGGAGGAAGAAGGCGATTTTCATCGCCTGCGTGATTTTCAGCGTCTTCACCTGGGCCGCCGTGCTCACATCGAGCGTGCGCGAGCTCGTCATGGTCCGCTTCCTCTGCGGGATCGGCATCGGCGGGGTGATGCCCAACCTCATCGCCTTGGTCGCGGAGTACGCGCCGAAACGCCTGCGGGCAACGCTCGTGGTCGTGATGTTTTCCGGCATCGGCCTCGGCGCCGCCATGCCGGGCCCGGTGGCGGCCTGGCTCATCCCGCAATACGGCTGGCAGGTGGTGTTCACCGTGGGCGGCGTCGTCGGGATTCTCGCGGCGTTGCTCTGCCTGGCCGCGCTCCCCGAATCGATCAAGTATTTCGCGATCAGGCCGGGACATCGGGCAAACCTGCTGAAACTCGTGCGGGCGGTGCGCCCGGATCTCGCGGTCGATGCCGATACCAGCTTCGTCATGCGCGACGAAAAGCAGTACGCCGGGCTCTCTCCGAAACACCTCTTCCGCGACGGCTATGCCCCGGTCACGCTGTGCTTGTGGGTTCTGTTCGCGACGAACCTGATGGGGTACTTCTTCCTGTTCAACTGGACCCCGACGCTCCTTGCCAGCATCAACATCCCGGTGACGAAAGCGGCACTTTTCACCTCGGTCCTGCAGGTGGGCGGCCTCATCGGCGGATGGGTGATCGGCTACCCCACGGACAGATTCGGCTATCTGCCGGTCGCGGCCCTATCCATCCTTGCCATTCCCGTGGTGGGCGCGATCGGCTATGTCGGGACGATGTCGGAGCCGCTGCTGATCGTCGTTCTGTTTCTGGCCGGGTTCTCCGTCCTGGGCTTCAACTATGCGACCAACGGGATATCGGGGATCGTTTATCCAACCGCGTTCCGATCTCTGGGATCGGGCTGGTGCTTCGCAGTGGGACGCGCCGGCTCGGTGACCGGACCCCTCATCGGCGGGGTGCTCATCGGCATGCACGTGTCGGTGCAAAACCTCTATCTGTTCGCGGCGATACCCTATCTGATCTGCGCTCCCGTCGCGCTCGTCTTCGCCGGAATCTATCGTCGTCGCTTCGTCCTCGCAACGCGCTCAGGCGTCGCTGCCGTAACGGCACCCCAAGAAGCGCTGTGATGGGCGACTGCCGCGGCGGATGAGCCGCCCGCTCAGCTCGGCAGCACCGGCAGCAGCAGATAGGAGTTGCGCCCCTCTCCGGAATAGATGGTGTTGGTGCCGCCGAAGATCGCCGGCGGCCGGTCGGTCGGATCGTCGTGCACGAACCAGCCGACGCCTTTGGTCGGCCCGGTTTCGCCTGGCCGCTCGAAGTCCTTGCCCTGGATCGTGAGCGTGAGCCGGGAGCCCGAGGGGAGCGCAAGACTCAAGGGCCAGATCTCGACCTCGACCTCGTAGACCTCGCCCGGCACGAGCTTCTGCCGCTCGTCATGCGGATGGAAGGGGCGATAGTCGGTCGAGCGCCGGGGATCGAGCTTGCGCTGAGACACCCTGAGCCAGCCTTGCGTCACCGGCGATTTCGGCTCCACCGCGGCGATGAAGGTCGCCTCGTTGCCCGCCGGATCGAAGGCGCAGACCGTGGCGAAGATGTCCATGTCCTCGGTGCTTGACGAGACGAAGAGTTTGAGCTTGGCGGGCCCCGCGATCTCGGTGTCGCGCGCGAGCGGGCCGGTGGTGAAGGTAATGCCCTCGCTCAAGGCCGGGTAGCTCGCCTGCGCGGGCCGGGCCGGAGAGGTGAGGCCGAGATTGCGGCCTGCGGCGTCGAGATGGAACCGCGTCCACTGCGTCTCGGGCAGCGGCCAGGCCGTGCCGCGGCGGAGGCGCTTCGTCTTGTTGCCGGGAGCGCGGATTTCGACCTCGACCTTGGGCTCCTCGTCCCAGCCGTTCGCGATGCCCTTGAGGTAGCGGTCGAAAAACCGCTTCTGCAGCGCCACGTTTTTCGGCTGCAGAAAAGTATGGAAATAAGAGCCGGCTTGAATCTTGAGCCATTTCTCGCGCGAGCCGATGCCGGAATAGCCGGCGATGGTGCCGCGCAGATGGAGGCCGAGGCCGCCCCAGTTCGCCACTACCAGGGTGGGATAATCGATCCTGCTGAGGTCCGGGCAACGCTCCTGGTACCACGCGTCGTTGAGCGGGTGGGCGAGAATGTTGCCGATGTAGTCGGCGCGGTTCGCCACAAGCTCATCTTCCGTGAGGCTCGCGGGGCCGCTCGTGCGCTCGCCCGTGTCGATGTCGTGGAACGGGCACTCGGGATTGCCGTGCTGATTGCGCAGCACGCTCCTTGCCCACCAGCGCTTGAGGAAGCCGCTCGCGAAGATGCCGTCCTGCCGCGTGCGGTCGCGGTAGAAATCGTAGGTGCCCTGCCAGGGCAGGAGTGCGGCGAGATGCGGCGGCCGCATCGCCGCCACCATCCACTGGCCGGCGGCGTAATAGGAGATCCCCAAGAGCCCGACCTTGCCGCTGCTCCAGCTCTGCGTTCCCGCCCATTCGATGGCGTCGTAGAAATCGCGGAACTCGGCCGGGGAATTGGGATCGAGCCGGCCGGGCGAGCGCCCGGCGCCGCGGCAATCGACGCGGATGAGGACGTAGCCGTCGGGGACCCAGACCTCCGGGTCCGGGGTCTCGAACACGAGATACTTGCAGGAGGAGGCCTGCAAAATCTCGGGGTAAGACTGCTTCAGGCGGTTCCAGGCCTCGTCCATGAATTCTCTGAGCGGCACTTCCTTGCCATAGGGGCCGAAGGTCATGAGGACGGGGAATTTTCCTTCAGCCTTGGGCCGGAACACATTGGCCCGCAGGACGGCGCCGTCGCGCATGGCGATGCCGACGTTCTTGTCGAGCGTCATCTCGTGGCGAATCTGCCGCAGTTCCGGCGATTGAGTCACGCCTCGCCTCCTGTCCCTGGCGCAAAGCTCATCCGCGTGACGTGCGCGGACGAATTCGCGTGGCAAACCGAACCCGGATGCGAAAAGCCGAAGCAAGCCAGGCCATACTGCCATTTGATGAAGGATCTTTGTAGTCCGATCTGATCCGGATTTGTCGGGCTGCTCCGTTCGAAATCGGCGCTTGCCGGCACATGTCCTGGAGGGAGGCCGCAGGGACCATTGCCGAAGCGACCTTGCCGGGAATCCAACCGTGTTCTTGGCGCTTTGCGCCGCCGGCTATGGCACCCGGTTCCGTCATGGTATGATATCGTGGCGACGGCTTTGCGATCCCGGCCGCGCCCCGTCGTGGCAACGGCTTGCGCCCTATGCGATGGGCCAATTTGCCGGCGTCGGTGCATCCGTTCCCGAGCGGGAGGTGAGCGGCGATGAACATGAGCGCGCAAGCGAACGGTGAACCGGCGACCGGCGCCGTTAAGGTGCTGAAGAGCGTCTGCCGCGGTTGTCACGGCGGATGCGGCGCCTTGCTGCATGTGCGCGACGGCGTGTTGATCAAGGTCGAAGGCGATCCCGCCTCGCCCCTCAACCGCGGGCGCCTGTGTCCGATCGGCACGACGACGCTCGATTTCGTCTACCATCCGGACCGTCTGAAGCATCCTCTGCGCCGGGCGGGCGAGCGGGGATCGGGACAGTGGGCGCGCATTTCCTGGGACGAGGCGCTCGACGAGATTTCCACACGCCTTCTCGCCATCCGCAAGGAATTCGGCGCCGAGGCGATCGCGCTTGGAACCGGGACCGGCCGGCACCACATCCGCTGGGTCTCGCGCTTCGGCCATGCGCTCGGCACGCCGAACTGGTGCGAGCCGGGCTTCGCCCAGTGCTTCCATCCGCGGGTCAACACCTGCCTCCTGACCTTCGGCGATTTTCCGGTCTGCGATTACACTGGCGACGTACCGCCGCGCTGCATTCTTTACTGGGGTCACAATCCTCTCAACTCGGGTCCCGATGGCGAGACCCGCTTCGTCGTGCGCGATGCCCTTGCCAGTTCCCCCAAGACGATCGTCGTGGACCCGCGCGCCACGGAGCTCGCGCGAAATGCCGATATCTGGCTACAGGTGAGACCCGGCGCCGATGACGCTCTGGGACTTGCGATGCTCAACGTCATTCTCGGCGAGCGGCTCTACGATGCGCCTTTCGTCGAGCGCTGGACCTACGGCGTCGATGCCTTGGCGGAGCGGGTGGCCGGCTATACCCCGGAATGGGCCGAGCCCATCACGTGGGTTGCGGCCGACGCCATTCGCGCGGCTGCGCGCCTCTTCGCCGCGACCAAGCCCGCGATGCTCGAATGGGGCTGCGCCATCGAGCATACGCCCAACTGCATCCAGACGGTGCGCACGCTGTCGATGTTGCCCGCGCTTACCGGCAACATCGACGTGCCCGGCGGTTGGGTCTTCGGCATGCACGGGATTGGGCGCTTCCCGAGCCTGATCGAGCGGCTCACGCCCGAGGCGAACGCCAAGCGTCTCGGCGCCGACCGCTTCAAGCTGTTGGGCGGCGAGGGCGCGGACCTGCCCGCGGCCCACATTCCGACGCTGCTGCAAGCGATGCGCGAGGGCAAGCCCTATCCGGTGAAGGCGTTCCTCGTCTTCGGGAACAATACGCTCGCAACCTACGCGAATGCATCCCAAGTGTACGAATCGCTGAAGCGGCTCGACTTCATGGTCTGCGCAGATCTCTTCATGACGCCCACGGCGGAGCTCGCGGACATCGTTCTGCCCGCCGCCTCGTGGCCCGAGCTCGATGAAGTCGTGGGCTTACCGACCATCGCCGGCAACGTGGTCCTCGCCCAGCAACAGGCGGTGCGCATCGGCGAGTGCCGGTCGGACGAAGAGATCTTCGTCGCCCTGGCGCGACGCATGAATCTCGAGGCCTGCACCGAGCCGGTCGAGGAGGTTCTCGACGGGCTGCTCGAGGCGGGCGGGCTGGGTCTCAGCTTCGCCGAGCTGAAGGACAAGGGCTTCGTCAAAATGCCGCTCAAATACCGCAAATACGAGCAGGGCGGCTTCAAGACGCCCACCGGCAAGATCGAGCTTTATTCGACCCGCTTCGAGCAGATGGGCTACGCGCCACTGCCCTATTACGAGGAGTCGCCGGAAAGCCCGATCGCCACGCCGGAGATCGCCGAGAGCTATCCTCTGGTGCTGACCACGGGGCAGCGCATTCCGTATTTCTTCAACTCCGAGCACCGCCAGATCCGCAACCTGCGGCGGGCCAATCGCGACCCCTCGGCCGAGATTCATCCCGAAACGGCGGCGCGCTTCGGCATCGCGAAGGGCGACTGGATGTGGATCGAGACGCGCCGCGGCCGAATGCGGCAGAAGGCCAGGCTGACAACGGGCATCGATCCCCGCGTCGTCGCGGCCGAGCACGGTTGGTGGTTCCCCGAGGCGCCGGGTCCGGAGTACGGAATCTGGCAGTCGAACGTCAATCTGCTGACCGACAATGGACCGCCCTACGACCCGGCCATGGGCACCTATCAGTTGCGGGCGCTGCTCTGCCGGGTGCAGAAGGCCGACGCCCCCATCTGAGGGCGCCCCCAGGCCGAGCGACGGCCGCGCCTCACTCGCTTCGTTCGACGGCGACGGTGGCGGCCTGGCCGGGGAGGAGCTTCGAGCCGAAAAACACCGGCGATAGCGCGCGAACCAGCGCCTGCGAACTCGCCGCGGCGAAATCCTCGAGCCGAAGCTCGCCGTTGCGCGGGCGGATCCGCTCGAAAGAGGCTCGCGCCTGAGCATCGACCGGCGGTGGGATGGTCGCATCGATCAGCACTTTGGACCCGAAGCGTTGCCAGAGCGGCGTACCCGGCGCGCCGAGCTCGGGCAGGCTCGCATCCATCGCATGGTTGTGCGTGCCGGGTATGACGATGATATCCTTCTGCGGATCGACCCGCGTCGTCAGCGCCCAAAGCAGCTCCGCGGGATTGAATATGTCGACATCGCGATCGACGGCGATGGCGACCTTTGGATGCTGGTACTCGGAGGAAAGCGCCGCCATCAGCAGGTTCTTCGCCTCGCCATAGGCGCGCGGCGTCATCTGAATGGCCAAACCGAAAATGCCGGGCAGCGCCATCACGTTGTGAAGGTTGGGACCGCCCCCGACGTCCATGAGACGGCGAAAGATCTTGGCGCTCATGGGAATCTTGTGAAAGACGCAGCCCTCCATCTCGGAGCCGTTCTGGAGGTTCTTGAAGATCGCGTCGCGGCGGCGCGTCATGTATTGGTACTCGACGACCGGGTTTTCCCCGGTGCCGGTCACATAATAGTCCTGGAATTCCGAAAACGGGCCTTCGGTCTCGCGATAATTCGGCGGGATGTGGCCTTCGAGCACGATCTCCGCGTAAGCCGGGACCTCAAGGTCGACCGTCTCGCACTTCACGAGCGGAACCGGCTGACCGAAGAAGCCTCCGGCGATCTCGAATTCGTCGAGTCCATAGGCCGCCGTCGTGGCCGCCGCTGCGTAATAGAGCGGATAATGGCCGATGAAGATCGCAACCGGCATCGGCTGGTTCTTTGCCTGGTACTTGAGATAGTTCCTCCAGGCGTGACGGGGGTAGAGCAGGATCCCCGACTTGCTCGGCCCTTTGACCTGGAGGCGATGGAAGCTCAAGTTTCGGCGCCCGGTGTCGGGATCCTTGGTCACCATCAGCCCCGATCCGATCACCGGACCGCCGTCTTTCAGTCCGGCGACGTGGACGGGGAGTTGCGTGAGATCGAACTCGCCCTTCCCGAGCTTCATCTCCTTGACCGGTCCATCGCTGACCATCACCGGCGGAATCAAGTTCGCCATGCGCCCGGCGACGAACGGTACGAGTTCGTCGAGAGCGACGCCGAAAGCGAGCGCGGCGTGCCGTATGTTGGCCGGCGCTTGGCCGAGCGACCGCCAGCCGTGCGGCAGCTTCTCGAAGAACAGCGCCTTTTCGCGCGACCGGTAAAGGAGCGCGCCCATCTGGGTCAAGGGATCGACCGGCTTGTCGATGCGAATGAGTTCGCCGGCCGCTTCCAGCTCGGCGATCCAGCTGCGCATGTCTTTTTTCGTCGGTTCGGAAGTCATTGCCGTCTCCTCGTGAACGCGTCGCTGCGCCACGCTTCGTCTGCGCTCGCCGTCGGCTGGTGAAGAACGGGCCTCCGCCCGATCATGGATTCTGCGCCAAACCGGCCGGGCCGCTCTTTTATCCATGTCAAGGTTTGAGTGCAACCTCGCTGGGCCAACTGCGCTGTGGGGTTGAGCTGCGAACGGCGCCGAACTCCGCCCCCGCGGGCCAGACTCGCTCTTGGTGCCGCGCGCCCCTCACCTTGCTTCGAGAAGCTCGCCCGCCGCCGCCTCTGGCCCGGCCGGATAGCGATAGCGCCCGAGCGTCATGATCAGCACGCAGGCGATCGCCAGAAGAACCTCGAACAGCGCGAAGCCGGGCGTGTAGTCGTGCAGCAACTGGAAACACCAGCCGAGGATGCTCGCGCCCACGGCGTTGCCGAGCATCACCGGCGCAAACATGAACCCGTGCAGGGCGCCGAAGAAGCGGATGCCAAAATAGCGGCTGATGATGAACGACATCAGATCGATCTCGGCGCCGATGCCGAGCCCGAGCAGAATGGTTCCGACGACCGGCACGGCCATGCCGGTCGCGAGAATGGCGATTCCCACCATCGGCGAGAGCAGGAAGAGGAGCGCGATATAGGGCGCGAAGATCTTGTCGATGAAATAGCCGGCGACGATGCGACCGCCGATGAGCGCAAGGCCCGCCGCCGAAAGCGCGCCGACTGCTACGGTGGCGGGAATGCCGCGGTCGGTGAGCAGCGAGACGACGTGAATGAGCGAACCGTTGATCGTCGTCGCGGCGAGAAAGAAGGTGAGCGTCATGGCCCAATAGCGCCAAGTGCGGATCGCCTCGGCGAAGCTGATGCCCGGGAGCGCGGCAACCGCGCGGGCGAGATTAGGCCCCGGCACGGCTTCGGGCTTTGCGGGCTCGCGCACGAAGAGCGCAACCGGCAGGAAAGCCAAGACAAAGATCGCGATGCCGAGCCCGACATACCCAATCCGCCAGCCGAAATGTCCGATCAGCGCGTTCGAGAGTTGCGGGATGATCACGGTTCCCAGCCCGACCCCGGCGAGCGCAAGACCGAGCGCGAGGCCACGCTGCCGGTCGAACCATGCGGTGATCACTTTGCAATAGGCGGTGGGGTTCTGCCCCACCGCCGTTACGCCGGAGATTGCAAACAGCAGGAAGAGCACAACGGTTGACGCAGTGAGCAACGACAAGGCCGCGGTCGCGAGGGCGAAGAGCGTGATCGACCACAGCAGCATGGGGCGGACGCCGAGCCGGTCCACGAGCCGGCCGAAGAATGGCGTCACAATCGCCGTTACCACCGACGAAAGGCCGATGGCGGTCGAAATTTCGCCGCGGCCGAAGCCAAACTCCTGCGCCACCGGCTTCAAGAACACGCCGGCCGCAAAGACGTTGATGGAGCCCTGTCCGACAATGAGGCCCAACATCGCGGCGAAAACGATCCACCATCGGTTCCAAGCATGATCCGTCGCAGCCACGGCTTCCTCCAATCGTCGGTCGTTTTCGGCATGTGACATAAACAGCAAGGATTTGCCCATGCCATCCGATCGGCTTTGATCTGGATCAACCTTGGCGAGGCCTCGACCGATCTCGGCGCGACAGGCCAGCGGAATCGACGGGCACCGCAGGAGTCGACGGCGCTCGTGGCCTGCTACTTCGACGCGGCCCGATTGACGACGCCCAGCCAGCGGTCGAGCAGGCGGGGATCGGCCGCCAGCGCCGCACTCGGACCGTGGTGGACGATGCGGCCGCGCTCGAGCACGACGGCTTCGTCGGTGAGCGGCAGGATCTGGCGCGCGTGCTGCTCCACCAGCAGCATCGTCATGCCGCCCGAGCGGATCATGTCGCGAATGGCGCTCAGAAGCTCCTGCACGATGATCGGCGCCAATCCTTCGAGCGGCTCGTCGAGGAGCAGCAGCGCCGGGTTGAGCGCGAGTGCACGGCCGATCGCCAGCATCTGCTGCTCGCCGCCCGAAAGCTGGTTTCCGAAATTGTGCCGCAGTTCGTGGAGCCGCGGGAAGAGTTCGAACACCCGCTGCAGCGTCCACGGGCCCGGCCGCGCCACGGCGCTCACGTTCTCCTCGACCGTGAGAGACGGGAAGATGTCCCGCTCTTGCGGGACCCAGCCGAGTCCGGCGGCGGCGCGGCGATGGCTCGGCGCGCGCGTGATGTCGGTGCCGCGAAACACGATACGACCGCCATGAATCCGCGTGGCGCCCATGAGGGTCGCGACCAGGGTCGTCTTGCCCATGCCGTTGCGGCCGAGCACGGCGAGCGCGCAGCCCTCGGATAGCCCGAGCGAGATGTCGGACAGCACGACGGCCTGGCCGTAACCGGAGGACAGATCTTCGATGCGCAAGAGCTCAGCCATCCTGGGCCTCGCCCAAATAGACTTCGCGCACGCGCGGGTCGGCGGAAATCTGCGCGGGCGACCCTTCGACCAGAATCGAACCGCCCACCAGCACGGTGATGCGCTCGGCGAAGCGGAACACCAGATCCATGTCGTGCTCGATCAACAGAACGGTGACGGTGCGCGGCAGCTCGGCAAGGGTGGCGAAGAGTTCCGCGCTCTCGCTTTCGGGAACGCCCGCCGCCGGCTCGTCGAGCAGCAGCACGCTCGGCTCGAGTGCGAGGGCGAGCCCGATCTCAAGCAGGCGTTGTCGGCCGTAGGGCAGATTGCGCGTCTGCTCATGGGCGCAGTCGAGGAGCCCCAACCGATCCAAGAGCGCCGCCGCTTCCTCGATCGCCGCGCCATGACTGGCGAGGCTCCGCCACCAGCGCCTGGTGGCGCCCTGTCGTTGAGCGATCGCAAGCGTTGTCGCTTCGAGCGGCGACATGCCGGGGAAGAGCTGATTGACCTGAAAGGTGCGCACGAGGCCGCGCGCGACGCGGCGGTGCTGGGGCTCGCCGGTGATATCGACGTCATCCAGAATGACCCGCCCGCCGGTGGGAGCGAGGACGCCGGTCAGCAGATTGACGAGTGTCGTCTTGCCGGCGCCGTTCGGACCGATGAGTGCCTGCCGCACGCCGCGCTCGATGGCAAGGCTGATCTTGTTGGCGACGGTCAGCCGGCCGAAGCGCATCAACAAGTCCCGGGTTTCGAGAGTCGCAGTCATGCTCATGCTCCGCGCGCGCCTGAAGCGGCGCCCACGATCCGGCGCAGGACGGAAGCTATCCGGAAAACCAGCCCGAGGATGCCGCCGCGGGCGAAGAACACCAGCGCGATGAACGCGATCCCCATCCAGAACTGCCAATATTGGGGCGTGAACCCCGAGAGCAGATATTGGGCGACGATGAGCGCCAACGCACCGACGATGCCGCCATAAAGCGTGCCCGCGCCGCCCAGAACCACGACGAGCAGCGCCTCGGCGGATCGATCGAACGAGAGCACGTCGAGCGAGACGAACTGCGTCGTCTCGGTCAAGAGCGCTCCCGCGATGCCGGCGAATATCGCCCCGATCGTGTAGGCCGCAACCAGACGCCGCGCGACCGGCGTACCGAGCGCAGGCATGCGCCGCTCGTTCTCGCGGATGCCGCGCAAGGCAAGGCCGAACGGCGAATGAACGATGCGGCGGATGATCAGGAAGGACAGGAACAGCACGATGATGCTGTAGCAATACGCGGTGCGGCCGTAGAGATCGAAGCGCCAGACGCCGAGGAGCGGCCAAACCTCGACCCCTTGCAGTCCGTCGGCACCGCCGGTGAGCCACCGCATCTTGTTGGCGAGTTCGTAGAGCATGAGAGAGATTCCGAGCGTCACCATGAGCCGGGTCAGATCCGAGCCCCGCAGCACCAGGAAACTGGTGGCGAAGCCCAGCAC